>Ga0209407_1003467_pt1 | contig 13621 bp, 12 predicted proteins | sample AD_JPNHG3_MetaG_FD_184410 | JGI IMG/M metagenome (GOLD analysis project Ga0209407, IMG submission 184410) | Active sludge microbial communities of municipal wastewater-treating anaerobic digesters from Japan - AD_JPNHG3_MetaG (SPAdes) (version 2) | ecosystem: Engineered > Bioreactor > Anaerobic... | reverse complement strand
GGCCGCGAGCAATGCCGATCAGGTGACGAAGATGGTGCGGATCGCCAGGGAGCTCGGCATCGAGCCCGCCACCCCCGACGAGGCACGAAAGATCCTGGGGCTCAAGGGAATCGACAAGGTCAACTTCTAAACCGCCATCACGCAGAAGGAGGAAGACATGGATTTCACTCTTAGCGAACAGCATCTCATGCTTCAGGACTCTATCCGCAATTTCGCGGCAAAAGAAATCTGGCCCATCGCCGAAGAGATCGACGCCGAGGACAGATGGCCCGAGGGGATGTGGCAGAAACTGGGGAACCTCGGGATCATGGGCATCACCGTCGGCGAGCAGTACGGGGGCGCGGGCGCTGATCTCCTTTCCGCCGTCCTGGTGCTCGAGGAACTCTCCAAGGCCAGCCCGTCGATCGCGCTTTCCTGGGGCGCCCATGCCAACCTCTGCGCCAACAATCTGAATCACAACGCCAGCCATGAGCAGAAAAAGAAATATCTGCCGCCCCTCTGCGAAGGGCGCCACATAGGCGCCCTGGGTCTGACGGAGCCGAACGCCGGCTCCGACGCCGTCAATATCCAGACCGTGGCCGTCCGGAGCGGCGACCACTACGTGGTGAACGGCACGAAGATGTTCATCACCAACGGCCCCATGGCCGATACCATCATCCTGTACACGAAAACGGCCCGGGAAAAAGGCGCCCGGGGCATCACGGCATTCATTCTCGAAACAAAGCTCCCCGGCTTCTCCGTCTCGAAGAAGCTGCGGAAGTACGGACACCGGGGGTCCCCCACGGCCGAACTCGTTCTCGAGGACTGCCGGATACCCGCCGAAAACGTGATGATCGGGGAAAACAGGGGTATCGAGGTCATGATGTCGGGGCTCGACGTGGAACGGGCATTCTACGCGGGGGAAGCGCTGGGTATCGCCGAGGCCTGCTTCGAGCTCTCCGTCAAGTACGCCCGGGAGCGTGTGCAATTCGGGAAACCGATCGGCGCCTTCCAGCTCATCCAGGCCAAACTCGCCGACATGTACACGTTCATCGAGGCAGGGCGAACGCTCTGCTACCGAGCCGCCGTCTTCGCCGACAAGGCGAAAGGGGGCGGAAAAGGAACGGAGGTGCACAAGCTTTCATCAGCGTCGATCCTGTTCAATGCCGAGATGGCCGCCCGTATCGCCGACCAGGCCGTTCAGATACACGGCGGCTACGGCTACATGCTCGAATACCCTGTCCAGCGCTTCCTGAGAGACGCCAAACTGCTCGAAATCGGCGCGGGCACTTCCGAGATTCGGCGGCTGATCATCGCCCGGGAGATCCTGAGCATGTGACTCATTAAAATGCCGCCTGACGCTTTTTAAAAAGGAGGGGATCATGGCGAAAGAATACGAATACCTGGATGATTACGCCGTCAAGGAACGTTTCATATCACCGGCCAGAACGATCACGGAGGCCGACATCATCAACTTTGCCGGCATCACCGGCGACTGGCACCCTCTTCACACCGATGTCGAATACGCGGCGAAGACGCCTTTCAAGGAAAGAATCGCCCACGGCATGCTGACCCTCAGCATCGGCATGGTCCTGCCCTTCAGGCTCGGCCCCTACTCGAGCTTCCTGCCAAGATCCTTCATCGCCTTCTACGGCATGGACAATGTTCGCTTCACGGCGCCGACGAAAATCGGAGACACCATCCACTGTGAGGTGGAAGTGACGGAAATAACGGACAAGGGGAAAGGCCGAGGGGTCCTGACGACGCAAAACCAGATCAAGAACCAGAGGGGCGAGGTTCTCGTTTCCTGCGTGATCAAGGTCCTGTGCGGTAAGAGACCCTGAGTTTACGGAACGTTCAACGAGGCATCCGAAGATCGGACAACAAAACTGGGAGGTGAAAACGATGCGGAAAGTTGCCATCACCCATGTGGCACAGAGTTCCGGCGTGGAATCCAGGGAAAGCCTGATGGATTTCACCTACCGGGTCAACAAGGAGATTCTCGACAAGGCCGGCCTCAAGCGGGAGGACGTCGGCTGCATCATTGCCGGCGCGGCGGACATCTTTCACAGCGGCCTTTCCTGCGCAAACGCCTTCGACTGGGACGGCATCGGGGCCTTTTTAAAGGAAGGTTCCCGGGCGGAGGAGTCCGCGATGTCATTTATTTACGGTTGCATGCGGATCATGTCCGGCTATTACGACACGGTACTCGTGACAGCCCTCGTGAAAGGGTCCGAGAACCCGGACAATGATCCCATCACGAGTTTCTACGGTGATCCCTTCTATCTGCGTCCTCTGGGCGTCAACGAAAGTTCGGTGGCGGCCTTGCAGATGAGGCAGTACATGGAGCGTTACAGGGTGACGGAAGAGCAGTGCGCGAAAGTGGTTGTGAAAAACCTGGGAAACGCCCTCCGCAATCCCTGTGCCGACCGGAAGAGAAGGATCAGCATCGAGGATGTGATGAGATCTGAACGCGTCTACGACCCCTTGAAGGCGCTGGAGTGCGCTCCGAAATCGGATGGTGTCGTCGCTGTTCTTCTGGCATCGGAGAGCAGGGCGAAAAAACTGACAAAAAAACCCGTCTGGCTGGCCGGTTATGGGTGTTCCATGGACCACTTCAATCCCGGCGACAGAAACCTGCTGAACGGCCATCTCAGAATCGCGGCGGAGAAGGCCTACAGGGCGGCCGGAATCCGAGACCCGAGAAAGCGGATTCACGTGGCGGAGGTTTGTGAACCCTATGCCTTCCAGGAACTCCTCTGGTGCGAACAGCTCGGTTTCTGCAACGAAGGAAAAGGGGGTCATATGATCGACAGCGGCATGACGGAGATGGACGGAGAGTTGCCCGTCAATCCCTCCGGGGGGGTGCTCGCCACAAACCCCTACCCGGCCAGAGGGCTTTACCGGATCGCCGAGGCCGCCCTTCAGGTGAAGGGGGAAGCGGGTGAGCACCAGGTCGGGAGAAAAGTCAAAACGGCATTAGCCCACAGCACACACGGCTTCGGGGGTCAGTGCCACTCCGTTGTCATCTTATCAGCTTGAGCAGGAGGTCATCGACATGGGAAAAGCGATTGCGATTATAGGAACAGGCCAGACCAGACATGGAAGGCGGTCTGATGTGTGTTATCCCGACCTGGTCCGGGAGGCCGTCACGGCAGCCCTCGAAGACGCGGGGATTACACTCAAGGATGTCGACGGCGTGGTCCTGGGAACCATGCCCTCCATGATGGAGGGGGTTTCATCGACCCACTTCTATTTTGCCGAAGCCATGGGGTCCATCGGAAAACCGGTAATGAAGGTGGAGACCTGCGGAAGCACCGGTCAGTCCATCGCTCACTGCGGTTTCTACTGGGTGGCCTCCGGTATGGCCGATATTGTTCTGGTCGTGGGATCCGAAAAGATGTCGGAGGGCGACGGGCAGGCAACGATGACGACGGTCTTCGATCCCTTCTTCCAGAGGACCTTTGCCGCGGGTGCCCCGGGCGTCTTCACCATGCAGAGCATGGAGTGGATGTATCGTTTCAAGATTCCGGAAGAGAAAGGGAGAGACGCGGCGGCCCTGATATCCGTCAGCAACCACGACAACGCCATGGACAATCCGTACGCCCACATCCGGACGCGGGTGACCATGGACGATGTCAAGAATGCCCGTGTCATCACCTATCCGGTCCGCCTCCTCGATGTCTGCCCGGCTTCGGACGGCGCCTGCGCCGTCATCTTCGCGACCCGGGAAAAGGCGAAGAAAATTTGTAAAAAGCCGGCCTGGATCAAGGGGCTCGGTTTCCGGGGGGAAGAGTTCTTTTACGGCGAGAGCGACAAATCCATCTGGATGAGCGCGACTGAAGCCGCGAAAGAGGCCTATCGGCATGCGGGCATCAGAAATCCTCTGAAGGAGTTGGATGTGGCCGAGGTGTACAACCCCTTCACTTACCAGGAAATGATCTTCTACGAGTGCTTCGGGTTCTGCCCCCGGGGTGAAGCACCCGACTACGTTTTGAAGGGCACCTTCATGAAAGACGGAAAGCTTCCCTGCTGTCCCTCGGGCGGCACGCTCTGCACCAACCCCATCGGCGCCACGGGGCTCGTCCGCCTCGCGGAGGCGGCCCTGCAGGTGACGGGCAAGGCGGGGGAGCGGCAGGTGGAGGGCGCGAGACTGGCCCTCTCCCACGCCATGGGGGGGGTGGACCAGTTCAATGCCGTGACTATTGTCGGATCGAAGCTGTGAGAGGAGGATGAGACATGTCAAAAGAAGAATACCGGATCGTCAAAGGGCAGGTCATGGTTCCTTACGAACTGGCCCTGGGAAGGACCTGGAGCACTTTTTACGATTGTCTGAAAGAAGAGAAGATCATGGGCAAGAAATGCGGGAAATGCTCGAGGGTGCTGGTTCCCCCCCGGAGCTTCTGTCCCAGGTGCTTCGAGGATATGGACGAATGGGTCGAGGTGAGCCAGGAGGGGATCATTGAGACCTGGGTCTACGTCAACATGCCCTTTTTCGCCCAGGAACTCAAGATACCCTTCATCTCCGCGCAGATCCGCCTGGACGGAAGCGACACCGGCTTTACTCACCAGATCGCCGGGATTGACCTCTCCGACTTTGACAAGCTCCGGGAGATCGTGAAGCTTGGCGGACGGGTGAAGGCGGTCTGGAGCAAGGAGAAAAAGGGGAACATTCTCGACATCGCCTATTTTGAGCCTGTGAAGTGAGGAGGTGATCACTATGGCAAAAGAATACAGAACCATCCGGAACGACGTTGCCCTGCCCTATCAGTGGGCGCTTGGCAAAACATGGGTCGGGTTTTTCGACGGATTGAAAGAAGAAAAAATACGGGGAACGAAATGTGCCGGCTGCGGGAAGGTTTATGTCCCGGCGAGGTCCTTCTGCCCCGAGTGTTACACGGACATGACAGAATGGGTCGACGTCAAGCCGGAGGGGAAGATCATTTCCTGGACGCTCGTGAAGGCGAAGTACTACGGCCAGGTCAGAACCCCCCCTTATGTGATTGCCCTGATTAAGCTGGACGGCGCGGACTGCGGATTCATTCATTTTGTCGATGGCTTCGATGTTTCGGACGTCAGGCAGTTGAAACGCAAATTGAAAACCGGAACAAAGGTCAAGGCCGTCTGGAGATCAGAGAAAAAGTCGGACATCCACGACATTTCGCATTTTGCCCTGATTGGATGACCGCGCGCAAACCGGATTAATGAAGGATCGCGGGACGCGAGGGCGTTTAGAAGGGTGTCCGCAATTTGACGGTTGATTAAAAAATGATTCTGGATGTGACCTCTGACTTCCTGAAGACTGAAAGGAGTCGACTGCGAATAAATGTTCGAGAGGAAGCCTTTCAATGGATGAAGTAAGGACGCTTCATGAAACCCTGGAGAAACATCTGCGCATAGCGACCTTTCCGGTCGGAATTAAAATATCCGGAGGAGGGGAAAAAATACCCCAGAAAGCGCGCCACCCCATGCAAGCGCTCGGGCATCCCTTAGCTCTTTGCCAAGGGGTGACCATCGCAAGGACATACGGATGGACGCTTGTTTTCAGGAAAGAAGATCACATTTGTCCGGGTGCCCTGGTTTATCTGGGCCATGTATCGCCGGAGCTTTATCTCCAGGGCAATTTATCGACTCTTTACGTCGAAAATCAGGAAATCGGGAAAAAGATGGAGGCTACATTTCCAAGGATGCCCGAAGGATCCGTTTCTGAAGTCTGGATATCGCCGCTGGAAGGCATCCGGTTTGATCCCGATGCGGCCATTGTATATGGCATGCCGGGACAAATCGTGGCTCTCATTCAGGCAGCCAACTTTCGTAAAGGCACAGGAATACACTCTCGAAGTGCCGGCCGAGGCGGCTGCTCTGCATGGCTTGCGGGCATCAGGCAGACAGACGAATGCACGTACATCGTTCCGGGAGGTGGTGAAAGAATCTTCGGAGGAACACAGGATCACGAAATGGCCTTTGCAATACCTCGATCGAAATTCAGGGATCTTGTTGAAGGTCTTGATTACGTGAGAAAACAGGGCGCCACCAAATACCCCGTGCCCGTCTTCGGTGTTCTTTCAGAGCCGAAATTCCCCGAAAAATATATGGCCGTTATTCCCAAATGAGAAAGTTGTTCCGTAAAGGTAACGCAAAGGGGGTGGTAGGGCAAACGGATGATTGCAAATGATTCCTGGCATGACCGGGCGTTATGTCGAACTCAAAAGAAAGGAGGACGATTCAATGGACAAGGCACTGGAATTAAATTTGATCAGCAGGGTTGCGATGGGTGATATATTTCGACGGAGGGCCCGCAGCACGCCGGGACGAACAGCCATTGTAGAAAAACGAGAGGGCAAAAAGATCCGCTTGACGTACAAGGAACTCAACGACCATCTCAACCGCTTTGCCAGGGGGATCCGGAGCCTGGGCTTGAAGAAAGGCGACAGGGTCGCGGGTCTCTGCCTGAATTCCTATGAATATGTCATCACGGGTCTCGGATTGGCCAAAGGCGGTTTTATATGGGTACCCCTGAACCCCGGCGTCAGCCCGAAAGACCTGGCATGGATGATCAACGATTCGAACGCCCAGGTGCTTGTCGTGGATGATCAACTGGTTCCTCTGGTCTCGAAGATGAAAGACGATATCAAGAACGTAAAACACTTCATTTCCATTCCCGTTCCCAAGAGAACGGATACGGCCCCTTACCTCGATTTCCACGATTTTCTAAAAGACCAGTCGTCCGAGGAGGTCGAAGACGTCATCATCAATGACCGGGACCCATGGGAAATTTTATATACCAGCGGCACGACAGCGAACCCGAAAGGCGTCGTCACGTCCCACCTGGCAACATTTATCATGTCTCTGACGAACCTCATCGAACTCGAAATCCCGAGCAATTTTGACAACCTGCTTCTGATGCCCTTTTTCCACTGCGCCGAACAGACCTTCGCCTTCAGCTGTTTTCATTCAGGCTCTAAAAATGTCGTCATGCGCGCGTTTGACCCCAAAGCGGTTCTTGAAGCCATACAGGAAGAAGGAGTCGCTTTTACGCTTCTTCTTCCGATCATGTGGCGAACCCTGCTCAACCATCCCGAATTTGATAATTATAACCTCTCCTCGTTGAAAAGGTGCATGTATGCCATGACCCCCATGGATCCAAAAACACTGCAGGAATGTGTCAGGAGATTCGGCAACGCCGGCTTCGTTCTCGGGACGGGTCAGACGGAATGCTGGCCGTCCACCAATTTCTTCAAGCCCATGTGGCAATTGATGAAACAGGGCAATTACTGGGGCGAATCCGGCCTGACCCTCGATACGGCGGTGATGGATGACAAGGGAAATCTACTCCCCCCCGGTGAAATAGGGGAAATCGTGTGGCGTGCGCCCTCGGTGATGCTCGAGTACTGGAACAATCCGGAAGCGACAACGCAGGCTCGGGCTTTTGGGTGGCACCATTCAGGGGACCTGGGAACGTTCGACGACGACGGTCTTTTGATGTTTGTCGACCGGAAAAAAGACATGATCAAAACAGGCGGAGAGAATGTAGCCTCCATAAAGGTTGAGAGGCTTCTTCTCAGCAACGACCGCATTGAAGCGGCGGCCGTCGTGGGTTTGCCCCACGAGAGATGGATTGAAGCAGTGACCGCATTTGTTGTTCCCAAAAAGGGAGAAAAGATTACAGAAGAAGACATCCTCGCGTTCTGCAAGACGGGGCTGGCGACTTTTGAAATCCCCAAAAAGGTTGTCATTGTCGATGATCTGCCGAAAACGACGACGGGAAAACTTGAAAAATTTAAATTGAGAGACAAATACCACGATCTTTACAAAACCACATAAGAATGCAACGGCTTGCGGATTGCACAAAAGGCAGAGGTGAAGTGCCGCCTCTGCCTTTTCATTTCCTGTCTTTCAGATACCCTGTCTATCCGCCGTCCATCGCCGCGGATGTGCCACACATACCCGGGTACATAATGTCTGTTTGCGCCCGGCACATGCAGCGCCACCCTTAGAATGGGGTTTTGAAGGTTGAAAATGTCATTCTAGGGCTGAAAAAACTGCATCATTTTTAAGTTCTTTCATCCTGAATACAAACATTTCACTTGGTCCGACCCGAGGCCAACTCTAAAATCTCGCAACCCCCCCCCTGTTTTTTTTCGGCACGGCCTTGAGGGGTAGTCGATTATTCTGCGCTAAGGCAAAAGGCAAGACCTGACCCCCGCATCTCCCAGTTTTTCCTCAGCCGCCTTTGCTGTCGAATCAATTCGCTTTTGAATTTGCTCTTCGGACAGGTCTCCACGAAGCGCATCGACTAGCAGGTTTTGAAGATCCATGGGCCCGATGATGTCATCCAACTCTCCTATTGCTTCCCGGAATAGCCCAATCCTCTCGTAAAGTCTTAGCAGTATCCTTTGCTCGATCGTGCCTTCGGCAACCAGATTGACGATGACCATTTTATCCGCCATCTGTCCGATACGGTCGATTCTACCAATCCGCTGTTCCACAACCATGGGATTCCATGGGAGGTCATAATTTACAATGACGGACGCCCGCTGCAAATCGATACCTTCTCCCCCGACTTCCGAGGAAAGCAAGATATTAATTTCCGAGGAAGCCAGAAATTCTTCTATATAATCCAGACGCTCCGACATGGGTACATCGCCATGAATCACCCTGGTTGCAATGCTTTGGATTGACAATTGTTTTCGCAGATATTCGAGCGTACGCCTAAAGTATGAGAATATAACGATTTTTCGCCGGGGATTTTTTGCCACTCTATCAAAATCCCATATTTTGTTAATGACCGCCAATAATGCCTGATACTTGCTGTCCTTCCCTGGCGCTGGACAACGCGAAAGAATGTGTTGAATGATCCTTCCCAGTTCCTTCGTGACGTCTATGCCGGCCTCCCACTCTTCGTCCTGCCCTTTCAGTGCCTCTAGGAACTCTTTCTCTTCCTCTTTCGATAGTTCGCGCGTGCCTGGCAGTAATTCGCCAAGAGCAAGCCGCTCCCGGAAATACTCTACCGCCGCGGGAATGCAACTTGCTGTGTAGCGGTAAGCCGTCACAGCGGCCATCGTTGCCCCCCATCCCGAGGTCTGTGGACTCAGGATGCGCACAATGTGTCGTACCGAATTGTAAATCTCCCGCTCAGCGTCGGTTAGCTCAATGTGCGGATTCTGCGCTTCGCGTACTGGCCAATTCTCCATCACCTCGGCCTTTCGCGTTCGGCTGAGCAAATGACCAAGCAAGCTGAACTCGCAGGCATCGCGCTGCAAGCGTACGAGTGCGGCCCTGTCTTGAGTCTCCGTACTTCTCAGCCGTCGAACGACATCCTTGAAATATGGGTCTTCACTCAACGCCTTGGTCAGCCGATGATTCTCGAGCGATTCCAACTCGTTAGCTGCCTCTGTTAGCTTCCGCTGACTGATCAGGTGACATGCCCGAACGATGGGTCGATTAGCTTCCAAGATATCGTCGAACGCCCCCTTCGATTCGAACATGTCCGGCATCAATAGGCTTGCAAGCGTGTACAAATTATCCATGCCCGTTTGAACGGGTGTGGCCGTCAAGTAGATCATGGCATCGGCGCAATCCTTGAGCACGGCCGCACATCTGTACTGGTTTGTTTTCCGATTGCGAACCCGGTGTGCCTCGTCCATGATCAGTAAATCCAGTGATGGCCGGACTTCATCCAACAGCCGTGTGATTTGTGTTGCTCGAAGTGTCTCGTAACTTGCTATCCAATTGAACTCCGGCAGATCAAACCCCTTTGTAACCCTTGCGAGCGTATTCTTGATCTCTCGGCTGTCGACAATCTCGAAATGCTCCTCGAAGCGCTGCTGTAACTCATTTTTCCACTTAGACATCAAGCGCGCAGGTACAACAACGAGAACATTCTGGAGACCATGCCTGGCGCGCCATTCGCGCAAAACATATCCAGCTTCTATTGTTTTTCCAAGACCGACATCGTCTGCAATCAGCAACCTCTGATTGGGGTTTTCTAGAAACTTTAACAACGGCTTGAACTGGTAGGGATAAAATCGCACTCTAGCTGTTCCAAAGGCGCTAATGATGGGTGACGGGGGTGTCTTGATGCGGACAAAGGTGAGGAGCGTTCGGAACGGGATCGCTCCACTGACGCGCAACTTGATCAAGTCCTGCCACATGTCCTGAGGGCCAGCGCCAAACAGTTCAAGATTGCTCAGGAGGCAGGTCTCTACCCCGTCGCCGAATTGAACCCGTGCCAGGCTCTCTTGCAGTTGTGCATCATGGACGATGTCCAATATCTTGCCCACACGTGCAGGCATGTTGACCTTTCTTACAAGATCGCCGACACTCAAAGCCATCGTCACTCCCCGCCTCGTCTATTTTAAATCGAATTCATATCAATCAAGGGCGCCGGCTATTTTGCCTCCTCTATTTGTCGTCAACTATTTTTTCTTTTTCTTTTCCGTTGTTGGACCGATTATCAGAGGCAAACCGCCTAACTAAGATCCAAGTAGCTCTAGTGTTTTATCAACCGTACCTAGTGTCGTGAGTCATTAATCCGCATACAAAAGCGTGAGAGGGATGCAAAGATTTCATCCGCTGTTTTCGTCCACACAAACGGTTTCGGATCCGCGTTATGGATCGAGAGATAGTCTTTGATCGCCCTCTCCAGCTGCCGCGTGCTGCGATGGGTCCCTCTGCGGATCTGTTTTTCCGTGAGGGCGGCAAACCATCGTTCAACCAGATTGAGCCAGGAAGCGCCCGTGGGGGTGAAGTGCACATGGAAGCGTGGCCTCTTGGCCAACCAAGAACGAATGGCAGGCGTTTTGTGCGTGCTGTAGTTGTCCAGGATCAGGTGAACATCCAACGATTCCGGGACGGCCTCGTCGATTCTATCCAGGAACTTCCGAAACTCGACAGCCCGATGCCTCCGATGGCATTGCCCGATCACCTCTCCGGTTTTCACATTCAGGGCGGCAAAAAGAGACGTCGTCCCATTGCGTCGGTAGTCATGGGTGCGCCGTTCAGCCTGTCCGGGGCGCATCGGCAGAATGGGCTGAGTACGATCCAGCGCCTGAATCTGGGACTTCTCATCGACGCACAAGACCAGAGCACGCTCGGGCGGATTGAGGTACAAGCCCACAATGTCCCGGACTTTCTCAATAAAGAGCGGATCCGTGGAGAGCTTGAAGGTCTCGCAACGATGCGGCTGCAAGGCAAAGGCGCGCCAGATACGACTGATCGCACTCTGGCTCAGCCCGGAGGCCGCCGCCATCGAACGGGTGCTCCAGTGGGTCGCATCTCTCGGGGAGGATTCCAATGTCATGGTGATCACTCGTTCTACATCCTGATCCGAGATGGCTCTCGGGGCACCGGGCCGTGGTTCGTCCAGCAAGCCGTCCAGCCGATTCACAATGAACCGACTCCGCCACTTGCCGATGGTCTGCCGCGTCATCTGAAGCGCCTCGGCCACCTCGCCGTTGGATCTGCCGGCTGCACAGGCAAGCACGATCCTTGCCCTGCACGCAAGCGCTTGCGCGGTTTTCGGTCTTCGCGCCCACCGAAGCAGCGTTTCTCTCTCTTCCTCGGTCAGCGTCAGGGGAGCAAGCGGACGAGCCATGTCGATCCTCCTTTTTCCCCTGTTGATACACGACGAACCCTCGTTTGTCAACGAATTTATAACTCAGGACACTAGCATTAACGGAACAAAGCCCAAGCCGTGCGAATACGCGGCGGACGTGAACATCCGCCGAAATATCGATAGAGAAGTAGTCCGCAAAGGGAATTTTGAATTCTCTCGCAAGAATGTTAGCAGCCATGCTTCCGATCTTTGGGCCAACGCCATTGAATGCTAGGAAACGATAGACGACTTCCGCGCTGGATGGTCTTCCCGTCCATATGCGGGAGGCATCGCCCGCATAATCGTTACTAATCCGTTGCACTGCCAAATGGAAACACTCACTCATCTTGTCAACGAAGCGATGCAGCGGTTCTGGTTGTGTCATAAGGCGATTAACATCAGCACGCGAGAGCGTGCTTAGCGTGTCCATGGAGAACCCGTGAAGCTTCTCCGAAATCCGATACGGAATAAGCCATGCTTTTTCAGCTTTGACTTGGCGGTCCATCACACAAGCTAGTACAAATGCGTGAGGGCGCGTATCCAGATCATTCAGCAAAACATCAGCCTCCAGCACCTTAGTGAACTGAATCAGCTGCTTTGGTGCTTGAAATAGAGTCTGCCCATGATCAACGAGTCTATCGCGTATGCTATTTTCATTCATATTCATCTAGACCAACACTGTGATGAGCCGCGGCTGTAAAGACGTCGGCTCCATCAATTTGTTAAGCCTCGTCGGGTTTTATTTCCGATCTCTGGTACCCAAACCTCTTTTCGAAAAGAGAATCCACAAACTCTGTCAGTAGGAAGTAGACAGCGTAAAAGCCATGGAACGCATTCATACCAATCGATATCAACTGATCTTTTTCAAGAATGCTTGATGCATGGACAATTCTATGTCTTACCTTCGCCAATTCGTCCTTGAAGAGCAAAGGATTCTTGTAGAGCGTCCCTTCGAAATTAAGCTTAAAACCAGCGAAGTGTCTATTGAGGTCTCCCGCCTTGAAATCCAAGCTAAACACATTGCTCATCCTTTTGAATTTGCTGTGCCATTTGCCTCCGATAAGTATTTCGATGGCCTGATCCATCGCCTCGGTTTCGCTCACTCCTATTAGCGCGAAGGATCTCTCGAAAAGCTGGAAAAGATATGTTTCAAAAGAACCATACATCATCACGTAGGTTTGCCGCGTAAGAACATTGATCCCATCTCCGGTGAGTTTAAGGATATATCCCGCGGGGAACATCAGGGAATGACCTGAATTCAGTTCGATCTTTATAGGTGTGCTCGCTCCCTTTGGGAATTTCCCTATCCGTTCCTGGTAAATCGTGTTGCTTTCGTAATAGGCGTGTTTGGTGATGAATAGTAACGCATAAATCTCGTTGACCCTCTTGAAGAACAATCTTCTTTCGCGGGTACATTTCGCAGGTGAAAAGACGAATGCCTCGCCCGCTATTGGGTCGGGTAGCATACCAATGGGATTTTCAGGGTCTTTCTTCATTCATTCCTTTTGGCTTAACGCGGAATTCACCGGGCGCGGCAGCGCTCCGGTGAAATGATTCGTTAGGGATTGTATTTATTGTACAACAGCAAGGATGGCACGCATAGCGTCGACAGCTCTTTGATAATCTTCGCCTTTACTGTCTGATTTCACATAAAATAGTATCCCCTTTTTTTCCCACTGGTATCTTGGTTTAACAAGGTCTGCATGGTGACTGATCCCGGCCCTATCACCAAGGTCTTTGTATGAGGAAACTTCAAAGCACTCTTGCCCTTTAATCACGCGCACCCAGCCAAAAACACCCATCCGCAAATGCTGAAGATTGTCGAACTTCTTAAGGCTATATTGACTAGTTGACCGGTTGGGATGAGAATAGCAGCGAACCGAAGTGCAAAATCGGTTGACGAAATTGCTTAAGGTTTCCATGGCTCTTTTCCTCTCCAAAATGTATTTTATACACTACGACATAATTAATTGCGCATATTGATGTTTCATGCTATGCTGCGCTCCATGAAACGACTAACGATATCCGATCCGCAGAGCGCCATCT
>Ga0209407_1003450_pt1 | contig 13668 bp, 5 predicted proteins | sample AD_JPNHG3_MetaG_FD_184410 | JGI IMG/M metagenome (GOLD analysis project Ga0209407, IMG submission 184410) | Active sludge microbial communities of municipal wastewater-treating anaerobic digesters from Japan - AD_JPNHG3_MetaG (SPAdes) (version 2) | ecosystem: Engineered > Bioreactor > Anaerobic >... | reverse complement strand
GAACGATCTGCTCTTCACTAAACCGCTTCTTTCGCATAACGATTTCTCCTGTAATTCCAATAATTCAAGACCTCTTTACAGGGAAATCCTAACTTAGTCAATGGACCTAAAAATGGGGGATGTTACCCTTTCGTTTTTGTACTTTAGGTGCGCACGAGTCCTGTTCCCGCACGCCAAAATCGATGTACCCGCGGAACTGAATACCGAGTGTGTTAAAGTCCGCGTCGGTTTTCTCGACGGTCGGACGGTCCACACCATTGAGAAACGCTACTTCCAATGCCGGCAGTCGATTCGGGTCAGCAAACAAGTACCACGCCTTACTGGAAGCCCCGGTAAACGAGGCGTTCGCCAGATACGAACTGGAAACCACATCGAACTTTCCGACATGCGGATTGTTGGCGGGTTTGCCCTTGTTGGCGGTGGTTGTCTCATTTAAAAGCAGCGACGTCATCAACAGTTGTGCAGCGACTTTCAGCGCTGTCGGCACCAACAAAATCGATGCCCCCATCCCCAGCGGACGGCCATTGGGTTTGGTCTGTTCGCTGAACAGTACCTCCGCGGCCGTCAGTGCATCGACGCTCAGTGCCGTATCCGCACCTTCCAGGTAATTCTTGTGGCCGGTCGAAAAGAAGCTGCTCGGGTTACTTAACAGCAGACTCCATACCGCATCGGCAATCGCCTCGGCGGCGCCCATGCCGATCTGACGGGGAATATCCGTAAACGCGCCCAGGTCATCGTTGATGATCATCTGCCGCGTCAGGGCAAACATAATGCCATGCGTATCGGCCTTCTGGCCGTAGGGAAGCTCATCGACCTTGCCATGCTTGATTTCACCGTCAGCTCCGACCTTTTCAAAGGTAAAGCTGCCGGTCATCCGGTAGCGACTATGCTCCTTAAAGTCGTTGACCGAGGCAATTTTGCAGATTTTACGCCAGGCATCCTCGATATAGTTGTAGCCTTCCAGAAGCATCTTATTGGCGACGTTGGAGAGAATCCCCGGCAGGGACATCGTCGAAAACGCCGCCTGCAGCCAGCCGGAGGCATCTCGCCGAAACCGCGGGAAGCTGCCGGCCCCGGAGATGCGTTCACAGTATTCCTGGATACCAATGCCGCGGAGGCGGTCGGCCGCATCGAGTGTCGTCGCATCATACAGCGCCTGCAGGCGTGCCTCCGGCACGCCGGCGGCCATCAGGGCGACCGCTTCATAAATCTTCGGGTCGCTATTGGACCGCTGCGTGTGAACCGCCGGCGCCTTGGGACGCGAGGCACGTAAAACCTCCAGTTCACAGCGGGTCAGGTCCCAGCCATCCTCAATGGCCTTGGCCTCGATGTCCGGGTACTTGCCGTCACAGAGTGTCCGAATCGCCTGGATACGTTTGGTCTCGTCGGCAATGGCCTTCCGCATATCCGCCACCGGATTGGCCGCGGCCTGGAGCGTTTCAGGCGTTTTGTGCTCGCTCGCTGGCGTCGGATTTGCCTGGACGTCTTCTTTGACCGGTTCAGTCGTGACCGCCTCAGTTTTAACTTTTTCTTCATTGTTCATCTTTTTGTCCTCGCTTCCGTTGATTGGAATGTTTTTTTCTGATGCCTGTTGACTGTTGACGGATGTCTGAGTGGCCGCTACCTGGGCCGTCGTTTGGGTGTCTGCTGCATTGTCCACGAAGCTAATCTCCTTTAAAATGGATTGTCGTATGACGTATAAAGGACCGTCAAAGGTCCTGCCGTTAACGTGTACCTGGTTGCCATTGGGGATAAACTCGGCCTCCAGGATGTCGGCGCCGATACTGGCCTGCCAGGGAAATCCGCGAGAGCCGCTCTTGGCCACATCCCGCGCCCAACTGGTATCCCGTGAAATCAGCCCCTCGGCCAGAATCTGGCCGTTCTCAATGACCACACGGTCGGTGTGTCCCACACCCTGCTTGGGATTGTGGTCTAAGCGGATAGGGATGTTCTGGCGGTCAATAGAAATCCCGAACTCACGACCTCTTGCATGCCATCCGATGCACGTTGGGACTGTCGCCCAAAGCCGCATTTTGCCGTAAACCCTTTGTGGGAAATGATCTATATCACGCGGAATAGTGCAAGTACTTCTTTGCACTTATTGCATTTGTTGCACCCCATTGCACGCCATTGCATTCATTGCGCGTAGTATACCAGTTTTGAGGCGGCAAAAAGAGTACAGTACTTCCGGGCTTGTAATGTCCGGATAATGAAAATAAATCCACTTTGACACATAAATTGGTAGTGGAATTAGCGGTCTGTTTGCCCGCGTCGGCCACCCAGAGGGGCCTATTGACCGCCCCACCGCCCTGCTTAGTACCTTTTCAAAAGTCATCCATCCCATCAGGCCGCCCTCCTATAGAACTTTAACAGCCCACCAAGACGCTCCTGGCAGACAATCTCCCCCTGCCCTTGCGGCGGCGGCTCGATGATAGTGTTGTCCAGCCCTTGATGTGCTCTCTCGGTGTGATAGTGGGTTACAAATTCATTGATACAATACCGTAAATGCGCCTCTCCAAAAATCAGCATCCGGTCCAGGCACTCCGATTTTATGCTCCTGAAGAAGCGTTCAATGAAGGGAGAAAAATTGGGTGCCAGCGGCATGGACTTGATGGTTTTCACCCCGCCAGCCTTGAGCAGATGGATAAAGGCATCCGTAAAGAGCGGGTCGCGGTCGCGAATCAGATATTTCTTGTATTTGAGAAATCCGCAGAATGGATCGGTCAGGTTTTTGGCCATCTGCTTCATCCAGTCCCCATAGGCCTGCTCCTCAATCCCGGCAATCTCGACCTTGCGGGTCGCATAATCAATGACCACAAAGACCATATACCGGATCAAGCCCTTGGCGGTATAAATTTCCGTCGTCAGGAAATCGCAAGCCGCCAGCGATTGCCAGTGCGACTTAATGAACTCAGCCCACGTCATTTTACGCTTACGGTCCGGCTGGGGTTCCAGGCCGGCCTTCTTGAGAACCCGCCCAATGGTAGCAATGGAGACCTTGAAGCCCAGGTATTTCAATTGTCCCTGAATGCGGATGTAGCCCCAATCCCGGTTGTCTTTGGCCATGTCGATAATAGCACTGCGGAGTTTATCAGAAATCTGTGGCCGTCCCATCCCCCGACGTTTGGAACCGTCATACTTTCGTGCAACCAATGCCCGATGCCACCGGAGAAAGGTGTCGGGCGAGAAAGCCTCGCAGATTTCAGCCAGGGCCTTCCGGCCCAGCTTTTTGCCCAAGGCCGCCAGTCGGCGGCGCTGGTCCTCATTGAGCAGTAATCGTCTTTTGCCGAGCTTTTCAGGGAGGATTTTATTTTCCGCCTTCAAGTATTCAATCATGTCCTGCTGCTGAAGGTTAATCCACCCGGCCAGCATCATCAGAAGCGCAATATGGAATCGTTTTTCATATAAAGCCAATAGAAATCGAGTTGTGCTGTCCTTAATACCGTTATTCTCCGCGATGATAGCCGAAAAATGGATTTAAATCGAGAAATTTTGCAGTTAGCAAGGGACAGAAGATACTGAAGTTAGAATCAACGGAATTTTTAGAAGGTACGGGACAAATCGTTTTGGTGATTATAAAGCTTTTTGCACCAGATAATGGATGTTATACTGGTGTTGATGCGAACGCAAGAGTTTGAGAATATTATAGTTACGGAAAATAAAGCACGCCTTTATTTTCGGAAATACTGCTGGCAAAAACGCCACATTTTCTGCACACAATGCAGAAGCTATAAGATTTATCGTATTGCTGGCAAGAGGTATCGCTGCCGCAGGTGTCATTACACGTTTCATGATTTTACCGGCAGATGGATCAACAAGCTGCATTGCTCTTTTAAAACCTGGTTGTGGCTGATCAAGTTGTTTGAGTTGGAAATCAGCGCCCTTCGGGCGGCGGTTCAATGTGGAATAAGTTATCCCACCGCCTTGAAGGCGTATGATCTGCTGCGTTACTCTATCCTTGTTTCGTCGCAGGATGCCCAGGATTTTATGGATGGTGAGATTGAACTGGACGAGAGCTACTTTGGCGGCCGACGCAAGGGCAAGCGGGGTCGCGGAGCCGTCTGTAAAGTGCCTGTGTTTGGCATTCTGGAGCGAAACGGCGTAGTGCGTGTGGAAGTCGTCAAAGATGTCACGGTTCGTCGACTGCTGGAGATGACGATTCGGATGGTACGACGCGGATCGATTATTTATACCGATAAGTTCAGGAGTTATGATGCGCTGATGTGCTGCGGGTATCGACATTTGCGGGTAGATCACGGCAAGCGGTTTTCCAGCGGCAAAGTGTATATCAACGGCCTGGAAGGATTCTGGAGTTATGCCAAGCAGCGGCTGGCCAAGTTTCATGGCGTCTCGAAGGAAAAATTTCCTTTGTACTTGAAAGAAATGGAATTCCGATATAATCATAGAAACCATGATCTATTCGATTTATTGGTCCAAAATGTCACTAAATTAGTGCAAAATCGTTTATAATTACCATCTTTTTTACAAGCACTTTTTCGTAATCTTTTCTACATCTTCCTGATTAATAAACCCGCAGTTCCCACAATCCCGGTTCGCCTTCCAAAATGGTCAATTTCAGATACCGCGCCCGTATCTGCTTTTCATCGCGATGCGGGGAGCGGAGAATGACTTGGTCATGCCCGCCATACGGCTGCCATGTTTGGCCGTCGAGCGACCATTCGAGACGATAGGCATGGCCGGCGGCGGGTTTTACGAAATACGCCTCGGTGCGGCGGATGTCGTGCGGTGTGCCAAGGTCCACTTGAAACCAGGCGGCACTATCTCCGGCAGCGGCGAGCCAGCGTGTGCCGTTGCAGCCGTCGAGTGCGTTGGCTGGGGCATAGGTTTCCACCCGGTCGAGAGTGGGATCCTTCTCCAGACGCACCCGGTAGTTTCGGCGGGTGGATGAGGCCGTTGCAGAACAATTCAGCGCCAGGTTGGGGGACGCATCGGCCATCGGCCGCAATACGCCTACGCCGGTCTTTGTCAGCGTGATGGGCTGGATGGTGCCGTCAGCGTTGAAATTCATTTTATCGGCATAGATTTGCCGGTTCGTGCTGCCGCGTCCAAACTCAAGATAGACGAAATACCACTGGTCGCTGTCTTGCGGGTGGAAAAAGCAGCCGTGCCCCGGCCCGAAGACCTTTTCTGCATGATCGGTCGTTGAAATGATATCTTGCCGGGGCGCTTCCCACGGTCCCAGCGGTGAGGTATGGCTCATCATGTAGGCGTATTGGTACGATTCGCCGCCGCCGAGGGTATAGAAGTAGTAGTAGATGCCGTTGCGTTTCGTGAGAAATGCTCCTTCGGAATATCCGTCGCGTTTTGTCGGGAGGTTAATGACGGGACCATCGGGCGACAACAAATCCGGCTTGAGTTTCACCATGCGACGCCGGGACCAAACCATGTAGGCCTGTCCGTCATCGTCGATGAAAACTTCCGCGTCAATGGTGCTTTTTTGTTCAATCGGAAATGGCTGGAGCGTCGCCCTGGTGACGTGTTTGCCGTCGGGTGCGACGAACGGCCCCAAAGGCGAATCGGCTGCGACCACCGTGATTTTACCGTCCAACGTTGGGAACGAATAATAGCGCCCGTTCTTGTGAACGACGGTGCTGGGCGCCCAATACTTCAAGTCGAAATCGGGCGGAAAACTGGAACCCTCGAAGCTCCAGTTGAGGAAGTCTTTTGACGTCCAGACGATCGGCGTGCCGGAGGTGGACAATCCCTGTCCCCAGCCGTCGGTGGTGGCATACAGATAAAAAGTGCCGTCGATTTCTGAAATGCTCGGATCGGCTGCCATGTCCGGAATCAGCGCCTGGCCGAAGTTGAGTTTGTCATTGTCGGCCGACAATACACCATGAACAAATCCCGCATCCGTCAGGTCAAGTATTCGTTGCCCGTCCAGAAAACACCGGATGCGGCGGCCTTCCACCTCGATCTGAATATCATACCAGCGACCGGTTTCGATGCTACCGGTCGCCGTCGGCCCGATAGGGTATCGCTGTCCGTACATGGTTTTTTCCACCTGGTGACGGCTGTTGTTCCAGCCGCCAAGATTCAGCCAATAGTAATTTTCGATATCCTGCACACCGAAACCCACGAGAAATCCTTCAGTACCTTCGGTCTTTTGGGCACGAACTGAAACGGTGTAATTGGTCAACGGTTCAGAGATCATGAAGGTCGTCAACGCCGGCGTCGCATTTGAAATCTGCCTGAAAACGCCGTTGGAAACCTGCCACTGTCCGCTGTTACGCTGCCAATCGGGCCGCTCTGTATCGAATGAATCGCTAAAGACTGCTTCGGCTCCGCTTGCGATTTTGATATCATCAAACTCCACCTGCGTGTTCCACGAACCCAGCATAATGCCGTTGGCCCTGTCGACCGATATCGGCGTAAGCGGTCCTGTTTCCGTGGTCGTTGTGTGGAGCGGTGAAGCGTAGTCATAGTTCAGAAAATCGACATCTACAAATCCCGCATCTTCCTTGTTGTTGAAGCAGTAAAGCCCGATGCGGTCACCCCGGTAGTAGCCCCATGATAGCTGGTACTCGTTACCGAAAGGAACGAACTTGTCGCCATCGAGACTGTAGGCATATCGGCTTTTACCATCCAAGCCCCACGACGATTTTATCCAAAGCTGGTTTTGCTTGATCACGGGTCCTTGGGTCAGACTCCCGTTTTCGCGATACTCCATCCGGCGAACAGAGCCGTCCTGCACCACGCCCAGGGCCGAGTGGTTTTTGGCGAAATGACACAGCCCCGCCTTCTGGCCGTCCGCCATACCCGACAGATCGAACTTTGCAATCACGATGTTCTCGGATGTACGGAAAGATCGCTGGGTGAGGGTGTTTCCGGCCGTCATGAGATCATCCGTCCGAAGCGGGGTAAATGCCTTGAGGCGCAGGCAGCCGGGACGCTCCGTAAGCGACCACTTGTCCATGCGAGGGTGATAGTTCCATTCCCATTGCGGACCGAGTGTCGATCCGTTGAAATCGTCGCTGCTTTGCGGGGTGGTCACCGGCTGTCCCTGCACGGGTTTCGTGCCGGACAGCACCATTTTTCCCGGCTCACCCGTGCTGGTTTGACCTATAATCGGCCATCCGTCAACCCAGGTGACCGGCAGTAAGCTCATGCATCGGCCTGCCCAGTCGCCGGAACCGTGATGGGTGAGAAAGTACCAGTCCCCCGATTCGTTTTGAACCAAGCCGCCCTGGTTCGGTTCATTCCATTCGCGGTTGCCGGCAGTCAACTGCCGCCGTTCAGTATAAGGCCCCATAATGGAGTGCGAACGCTGCATCATGACGACCCGCGTACCATTGAGGACTTCACTGAAGAAATGGTAGTACCAGCCATTGATTTTGTAGAGTTTGCTGGCTTCGCGGCCGGCCCCTTCGTTGATCAGCGTACGCGATTCCTCGATGAGTGTGCAACCGTCGGGGCTCATTTGCCAGATATAGGTTTTGTAGTTATCAGCAAAGCGCGTGCCGACAAAGTAGGCATATCCATCTTCGTCCCAGAAAGGGCAGCAATCATCCCACCCGGATTCGTTTTTCAAACAGTGCAGCGGTTCCCAAGGGCCGGCTGGATTTGCTGCCGTGGTCATAAAATACCCTTCGTCCGGCGTGCCGAAATACACCCGGAACTTGCCGACGTAATAGCGAATGGCCCCGGCCCAGACGCCCCTGCCGTAACGGTTCATGCGATTCCAATCCATCTGGGGCCCGATCTGAGAGGTATCGGAGACGGCATGGCCGATGATTGTCCAGTTAACCAGATCTTTGGAGTGCAGGATGACCATCCCCGGGCAAAACTGCATGGTGGAGGAGATCGCATAATAATCCGAGCCGACCCGGATGCAGTCAAGATCGCTGTAGTCTGCCGGCAACACGGGGTTGCGATAGGTTCCGTCCCCCATGTCGCCCCAAACCTGCCAGTCACCCCAGCGGCTGGGAAGGGGCACGGCCGAGGCATATACCGCCTGCAATCCGGCCAATACAAGTACACCTGCAAGGAACTGAACACACAATGCTTTTGTCACAAGAACAATCCAATCCATTGGCTTATTATTTTTTTAGAGACCTGCGATTTGCTGCACCTCTTGCTGTGTCAGAACCGTATCATAGATTCGGACCTCATCCATCAGTCCCTTGAAAAAGACAGTACCCGGTGTGTTGACGCCGACTTTAACATCCGCAGCGGCGGCGGTGTTGACCGGGCAGGCCGCAACGCCTCCAAGGGTCGTTTCGGGCAAGCCATCGATGTACAAAACCGCTTCATTGATATTGGGCGAGCCGTCATCCGTTAAGACCACCGCTACATGATGCCAGTTTCCGTCAGCAACCGGAGTGGTTCCGTAAATGTACCCGCCATGGACTTCCGCCCGGAGCGTTCCATCTTCGTTGACCCGAAACATCCACTTTTCACCCGTCAGGGTTGCCCCCCAGCTTATGATTTGAGACGAAGGGGTTGTTGTTTTTATCCAGGCGGTGCAGGTCCGGCTGGCAGTGCCGGTGACGCCTTTATACCCGGTAACCTGGACATAATCATCGACCCCATCATAGTTCAAGGCACCGCCGGAATAACCGGCAGACCAGACGGGATTATTGACAAGTGTTCCGGCTCGCCAATAGAGCGAACTGTCATAGGCGGTGTTACCGCTGGTTTCATCAAATTTCAGATGCAGTTGAAGGTCTTCATTGCCCAGCCAGTTATGGGCCAGAACGGCCAGGTCGGTAACGGTTACGTCAAAATCGCTGTCTAGGTCAGCTCCGCGGCAGGCCGGGGTATCAAGGCAATCTATCGCCAGCCATTGAGATGCCAGACCAAGCAGATCATCCAGTCCTTGTGTACCGGAAAAGGTATTAGCCACCTGAATCGTCATCGCGGCGGTATCGTACAAGCCGCCGTCATCGGTTACGCGAACGGTAAATGTATTTTCACCAACATCCGAGTCGTGAGGAGTTCCGAAAAGTGTTCCATCCAGCGCCACCTTTAGCCAGGCCGGTCCGTCGTCTTTGCTGAACGTGACCGTTTCCATGCCGTCCGGGTCATCGGCATAAGCGGCCAGTGAATTGCCCGCATATGCAGTACCCTCGATGGCAAGCAGATTGTTAATTGGTTTGACCGTGAATGACGGCGGTTCCGTATTAGCCGCCAGGGCGGCGACTTGGGTCTCCGAAAGCGCGTAGTTATAAATACGGAAGTCGTCAATGCGGCCGTTAAACAGCGGATCGGAGCCGAACTGGCTCTTGCCGATGTAGTTCTTCGCCGGCTTGAAGTCGAAGCCGGTCGGATTGATGGAGGCGACGTTGATCGCTACCGGAAAGCCGCCCACATAGAGCGTCGCTGTGTTGCCGCTGAGCGTCACAGCCACGTGAACCCATGTCCCGGTCGTCAGTACGGAAGTTTCGGTTATCTGCTCGCCTTTGCCGTTGTTGATCGCGAACCGCAACGTGCCGCTGCCGCCGCTGCTGGGCGTGAGGAACATGTACCGGCTCGTGCTGTCTCCGAAATCGAAGATTCGCTGCCATGAACCGCCGCCGTCCCAGTTAACCCATGCGGCGACGGTAATGTTCTCCACGGCGCCGACCACGCCGGACGGGATCGTGATATAATCGTCCAAGCCATCGAGATCGATTGCCTGGCCGTTCCGTCCCTCGACATACGCCGGCGAGCCGGTCGTGGTCGCGTTGTTGCCGTTGCCCGAACCGTCAAGCGTGTTGCCCTCCAGTTTATAATGGGCGATCGGCATCCCTCGGGGAGTGGCCGAGGACTCGCTGCTGTCGGCTGATTCGCCGCCGCTCGTATCGATAGCCGTCACGACATAGTAGTACGTCAGGCCGTTCGAGACGGTGTTGTCGATGTAGGCGCTTGCTGTCAGCCCCGAAGCGATCATACTGTAGCCGCTGCCGCTGGTGGTCGAGCGATAGACTGTATAGGAAGCGAAATCGGATTCGCCGTTGTCCGCCCAATTGAGATTAACCGTTCCGTCGCCGGCCGTCGCGCTCAGTTCCGTGGGGGCTGCGGGCGGAGTCGTCTCGGGGGCCTGGGCGGCCAGGGCGGCCACCTCTCCCGCCGACAACGCGTAGTTGTACACGCGGAATTCGTCAACGCGGCCGTTGAACAGCGGATCGGCCCACTGACTCTTGCCGATGTAGTTGACTCGCGGCTTGAAGTCCGACGGGTTGATCGTCACGCCGGCATTGGTGGCTCGCAATACACCGTTAACATACAGTCGTGCCGTATTGCCCCCTAACGTAACTGCCACATGCACCCAAACACCAGTTGACAACTGAGTCGTCTCGACGATCTGTTCTGCGCCGCCGTTTTTGATGGCAAACCGCAGCGTGTTACCGCCTGAAAGCGGAGACAGAAAGATGTATTGCGAGGTATTGTTGCCGAAGTCGAAGATACGCTGCCAGGCGGCGCCGCCGTCCCAGTTGACCCAGGCCGCGACCGTGATGTCGTCGGAGTCAACCACGTGGGAGTGTAACGTCACGAAGTCGTCCACGCCGTCCAGGTCGATCGCCGAGCCGACATACCCCCCACCGGAATATTCGGGGGAGCCGACCGTGCCGGCCTGGAAGTTATAGCCCGAACAGTCGGCGACGTTCCCGCTCATCTTGAGATGGGTCATCAGTTGGGGGCCTGTCGGCAGCGTCGAGATGGAAACCTCGACGGAATTGGCGCTTTCGCCGATCTGATTATAGGCACTGACGACATAATAATAGGTCGCGTTCACCTCGGTTTCGACATCGCTGAACTTTGTCGTGTCGCCGTAGCCTGTATTGACGTCCCCCCAAATGACGTAGGGGCCGCCGGGAGTGGTGGAACGCTTGATTCGATAGCCTCCCACGCCCGGAACGCCGCTAAGGCTGCTCAGCGAGAGGTCGATCTGAAGCCCGTTGACAAGGGTGGCCTCCACGACCGGCACTGACGGGACACTCTGGCCGCTGGCGGTCCCGAGGAATTGCACCTCCGCCGCGGTGTTCCAGCCGTTATTGGCGGACTGGATGTAGCGGACGTAGCGGTAGGCCGAGCCGCTATTGACGGTCCGGGAAGTGAGCACGCCTTCGGACGGCGCGGTGGTGATGGTGTACAGATCAATCACACCACCACTGAAGTCGGCCGTATTCGAGGCCTGGAATTTGCCGCCAACCATGGCGTTGGCGAACCCTTTGCGCGGGCAATACTTCACACCCGTAATCACTGCGCTAACGCCCGATCCCAGGTCCAGGCCGGCCCAGCCACCGCCGGACTGGCCGATATCAATGAAGTTTTCAAGCGAGCCGTCGAAGAGAATTTCCCGGGTGGCGCCGCAATGGTCATACGAATAGTCCGAACCGATGACCGTCCCAAAAAGCTGACCGTCGGCCGTGGCGGCGGCTTCGGCGGAGTTGGCGCTCTCGCCGCCGGGATTATTGGCCGAAACGACGTAATAATAGGTCGTGCCCGCCGTCAGACCCGGATCGATGTAGAACAAATCCTTGCCGTCAACCGTGCCCAGCGTGGTGTAAGGCCCGCCGCTTGTCGCGGAACGCTTGACGTTGTAACTCTGGGCATAGGCCGATCCCGCCCAAGAGAGCGTAATTTGACGCCCCTGCACATACGGCCGCAGCGTGCCCGGCACGGCGCCCGACGCAATCGGATCGCGGCTGTGCGTCAGCGTGGTGAAACCCAGACCGTCGAATCCGCCGCTAGTACCGCCGTAATTGCTGCCGCCGCCTTCGGGACGCATTACTTCGGCGTATTTCGCCGTATAAGGCGCGGTGATGCCCATGCGGTTGACGTAGTGGTTGTAAATCAAATCCCAGCCGGGCCGGCTCACACCACCCGGGCCGGCGACGTCCTTTTGGACGAAACGATAAACGTTCGGCCATATGGCGTAATCGGAGTTCACGTAGGCGGCGAACGGCACGGCGTGCCCGGTATTGTATTTCGAGATGTATTCAACACCCGCCAGGACCCGGTTGTTTAGGTAGCCATAGAGATCGTAGCCCTGATTCCAGGCGATTTCGCAGAAGACACCGATCAACTGCGGCCCTATCTGGGCGTGCCCCTGGTCGCGGCCGCTTTCCTGCCACTGGCCCAGACCGTTGGGGTGAACGTAATAGACCGAATGTTCGATCCCGCCAGTGTGGACGCCATTGTAGAAGTGGTTCAGGGCCTCGTCGAAAATCGCCTGATCGTCGCACAGCACCCCGATGGCCAGCATCGAACACATGTTCGCCAGGGTCCAGTTTGCCCAGTAATGGCTGTTGTTCTGACCCGCGAGCCACGCGGAGTTGCCCGAGTAAAACTGGGTGCGCATGTATTGCTGGAATGCCGCAAAATCCGCCGGAGCCCAACCACTGTAGCCGCGCATCAGTTCCGCCGCGCAGGCAAACGCATAGCCATAGAGGCCCATCCGCAGGAAGACGTTCGAGTTGCCATCCCATGCCGTGTGCGTGGAGGCCCAGGCGTTCATGATTTGAACCGCCTTGTTCGCGTAGGCCATGTTGCCGGAACCGTGCCAGCGCAGCGCGCATTGATATGCCCTGTGGGAATCGCGCGCCAGATTCATGTAACTGTTGCCGCAGTTTCCCGAATCGACACAGACGGTGGGCACGGCTTCCGGGCCGCCCATGTAAAACCCTTCGTTGCCTACCAGAATGTCCCAACTGCCTTTCCACGGCTGCTCGCTCGCGGCGACCTTCGTCGCCATCCGGTCCAGGTCGTCCTGCGTGGACAGACACCCCGGATGAACAAAAGCTGCCTGAGTCATCCCGATAAATGCAAAACAAAACAAAATCGTCATGATTAAATTAAATGTATGTTTCATTTTGTAAACTCTCACACTTTTTAGGCGACTAATTTTAATGGTTTATCAACAAAAACATATCGACCAACCAATGTCTTTATTGGATATAAAGTTAAGACAGGGAGGTCGATATTGACCTGCCCTTTTTCTTTGTACCAACTTATGTGAAAGGGTTTTCGACACTACCCGGCTGGGCGTCGTAATAATAGCGGGCGGTGGTCGATGTCGCCGGATTTACGCTGTTATTGTAAGCCACCATTTCAATCCTTCGCATCAGTCCGCGTGGGTACAGCCCACCCTACCCGGCTACTCAAATTATTCGGTTCGTGAACAAAACTGGAGATATGGAGGTCTTTTGGAGATAGAGTCTGTATTGGTATAATATCATACCCTCCTGATTTTCGCCTTTCCAAAAGCCAATCACTTGGTGATGAATCTTTGCATTTTGTTAATAGCCATAGTTCTTTGTCAATATTTTTACAATAAATTACTCCGGATTCTACTCGCCCATCAGTCCATTCCAAAGACCAAATAACCAATTCTAATTCATTGGAATCCGGATTATATGCTCCATAGTATTTGTTTCTCGAAAATGGGTGTCCTTCATAATTACTTTTCCGATGAGTATACATCAAAATACATAACACAATCCCACAAATTGCCAAAATCAATAAAATAGTTAGATATTTTTGTTTAAATTTAAGCATTTTAATACTCCTATGTTCCTATCGAGGAGAATTCGGCGTGACTGTCCCCCTGGGTTAGGGCCATTTCGTGTGTTAGGATTTCCGACATTGATTGTACCTGTTTCATAGCTTGCGTCAATTCCTGTTTTCTTATATTCTATTCATCGACCGGCTGAAGGATACGGC
>Ga0209407_1003447_pt1 | contig 13675 bp, 10 predicted proteins | sample AD_JPNHG3_MetaG_FD_184410 | JGI IMG/M metagenome (GOLD analysis project Ga0209407, IMG submission 184410) | Active sludge microbial communities of municipal wastewater-treating anaerobic digesters from Japan - AD_JPNHG3_MetaG (SPAdes) (version 2) | ecosystem: Engineered > Bioreactor > Anaerobic... | reverse complement strand
ATTTCTTTATCTTTATGGAGTCGATTTTCTTCATCTGTTCGTTCTGTTATCCATTGATTTACTTTGTTTTGAAAGTGTTTCTTATCTTCAATAAATTTTTCTTTTTCTTTTTGTATGGAGGTTTTGCTTTGATTTATTTTTTCGTAAAGTTCTTGTAATGCTATGAATTCTTTTTGGATTGTGTCAAAGGGAGTAAAATAAAATTGTAATACGTCTACAGAATGAAATGCAATGTTCTGTAAATTTCCTATGGTTAAGTTGTCGGATGTGATTAAATACGTAGTAGTTCCAATCAAATCATGACGTCCCATGGCGTCCATATCTTCGACTTTAAAAGATATTTTATCATTTTCTCGTACTTGGATAGTAGTATTGATAAGTTCTTTGATTTCAAAAGTATCTGCGTATTTCTTAGTTCTAAAGGTAGCAATTGTTTTTCCATTTTCTATTTTTGTAACAGTGATCCTAATATCTGGTTTTCCACCTTTTAAGTCATTGTCCCAATTTTTATTGTTTGCCTTTTTTTCTTTGACTATACAGTTTGTAATTTTGAGAGTCCACTGACTATGTACTGAGGAAATTAAACTGAAAAATAAAATGATGAAAAGGAATGGCTTCATATAAATCCTTTCAAATGTTTTGTTTTAATTGTCTTTATTATAATCCTTGATATTATCTAGTTCTTTAAATGTATGCTTTTTTTGTACTTCTTTTTCTAGTTTTTCTTTTTCTTTAAGGAGCTTATTGTATGCTTCTCGAAGAATGGCGAGTTCTTCATAAATGTTATTAGAAGGAGAAAAGTAGAATTCAAGTTGTTGTACTGAATTGAATTGTAATTTTTTTAAATTTCCAATATAAAAATCTTCTGGCTGTGCAACATACGTGACTGCTCCAATGATGTCATAGGCGATTACATCTACATCAATGATTTTAATAAAAATTGTATCTCCTTCTTTGACAACTAAGTCTGTGGTAATGAGTTCTCTAATTTCATATTGATTGGGAAATTTTTTGCTTTTAAAAGGTTTAGATTGACCATTTTCATTTGTAATGGTAATAATAATTTGTAGATCTGGTTTGCCACCTTTTAAATCTTTATCCCATTTTTTACCTCTTGGATTGAGAGTGTTGACAATGCAACTATTGATTTGTAATTTCCATGTTTCTTGAGATTGCACTGTGATCGCAAGGAATAGGAGTGCAATAAGTAAAATTTTTTGATTCATATAATCCCCCTTGGACAACAAAATTTTTTATGTGCATATGTTTATAAGGAATAAGAGTAAGTGGTTATTATAAAAATATATAAGGAATAAGAGTAAGTTTCTATTCCTTATATTTTATGAAAATATACTGTATTGTGTGAGTATTATATATATTTTATAAATGAAATTGTATATCTTTTATGTCAAGTTGTATGGAAAGTTGATCTCTCCATTCATTTTTTTTAAGACTATAAACAATGCTACATGTACGTGCCTTTTTTGTATAGTCGCATAGATCGCCATTTTGAAAATAAATGCAAGGGAAAACAGAATTTTCTTGGCGGACTCGAAACGATAGATGTTCACCTTTATTTCCATATCTTTGTGGCGGTGGATTTTTTATGATCTCTACATTATCTGTTAGTAAAATAGGTTCAGGATTACCTTCACCAAAAGGTTTCATTTTTTCTATTTGATGTATGAGATTCCAGGTTATAGCATACAATGGTATAATGGTGTCAATTTCTAAACTTGGTTGAAAGTCTTCTGGTTTTAGCAGTTGATCTGCAAGTTTGTTTAAATATTTATCAAAGTCTTCGAGTTTGTTTTTTTCGATTTGAAATCCTGCTGCAAGTTCATGACCGCCATAGCTATGTAAATATTGTTCTGATTGTTGCAATGCATGAAATAAATGAAATCCTTTGATAGATCGTGCAGAGCCTTTTCCTATATTATCTTCAAAAGAAATCACGAAAACAGGTCGATAGTATTCATTCAATAGTCGACCTGCCACAATGCCAATTACTCCTACCGACCAATTATCATATCCTACAACAAGTACTTTTTTTTTGTAGAGTTCTTTTTTTTGAATGATTTCTTGGGCTTGTTGTTGGATTTTTGTTTGTATACTTCTTCTTTTTTGATTGGTGTATTCTAGTGATTTTGCTAGTTCTTGGGCTTTTGTTATATTGTTGGTAGTCAGAAGTTCTACGCATTGTTTTGCAGATGAAATTCTTCCTACTGCATTGATTCTAGGACCTATGCGAAAACCAATGTCTTCAGTGGAAAGTTCTGAAGTATTAGAAAGTCGCGATATGTCTTTTAATGCTTTAATACCTATATTTTTACTTTGTTCAAGTACTTTTAGACCATATTTTATAAGAATTCTATTTTCATCATGGAGAGGAGCAACGTCTGCTACACTTCCTAAAGCAACTAATCCCAAGGCATTCATCAAAAAATCTTTTAAATGAGGGCGTACATATTTTGTATTTGGCGAAAATCTTTGACAAATAGCCCAAGCTAGTTTAAAAGCAACTCCTACACCTGCAATTCCCTTAAAAGGATAGCCACTATTTTTATCCTTAGGATTAATCACAGCAACAGCTTTGGGAATAATTTCTCCCAATTCATGGTGGTCTGTAATAATCATATCTATACCTAGTGTTTTAGCATATTCCACTTCTACGTAATTACTGATCCCACAATCTACAGTGATAATCAATGTAATTCCTTTTTGGTGTATTTTTTTTATAGCTGTTTTATTTACTCCATATCCTTCATTTCGTTCTGGAATATAGTAATAGATATTAGCATCAAATAAGCAGAAACACTGGTATAAAAGAGCGGTAGCTGTAATTCCATCGGCGTCATAATCACCATAGATTACAATTTTTTCTTTATTTTGAATAGCAGTTGCTATACGAGCCACTGCTTGTTCCATTTGATTGAATTTATTATAATGGTGTATGTTATCCCAACTGGGATTTAAAAAACTATGGACTTCTTCTTTATGGATGAGTCCTCGTGAAGCTAGGATTTTGCAAAATTCTTCGGTAAATAGGAAGTCTTTTTGTAATTGTTGAATTGCTTCATAATTTGTTGCTTTTACGAGCCAACGGTATTTTTTGTTCATTTTTTCGCTTTACGAATAATAGCACATTCAATTATTGCATGTCGGAAAATCCATATTATGGTTTTGCTAGTTTGCAATAATATATCATAAGGTGTGAACCATAGAACTTTTCCACGGATCATTTCTCCTCCGTGAAGTCCTAACATAATTTCGTTTCCTTCTACTAATATATTTTCTGGAAATTGGAAACGTTTATTTTTATCTCGTTCTGCATGGAGTTTTTTAGCTTTAATAGTTTTATCAATTAAAATCCATTTTTTGATAAATTCTTCATCTTTTTTAAAGTAAAAGTATTTCATAGAAAGACGATGAATTTTTTGAATTCCTTTTGGGACTACTAACTTAAATACATAAGGTGTGAAATCTTGTAAAACTCCATATAGAAATTCTTTTTTACCATATAATGCAAGTTGAATTTGTTCCTTAGATTTAATACATTCTTCGAGCCATAAAAATGCTTTATTCTGCATTGCATCCTTTTGCATTTTTATTTTTTTCAATAAATCTTTTTCTTCTTTTCTTTTTTCCACTTCTTTTTTATGGGCCCAATATTCTTCCATAGTGGAAAATTGACGAACAATATGATAACCCAAGGATACATTAATTTCTGGATATTGAGCAATTAATTTTTGAACTTTGGCGAATAAATTAAGGCGTTCTTGTTCTGCTTGTAATGCTTGCTCTAATGTAATTTCATTTTTATATAGTTTGGCTGCAATCAAACAGTGAATATTATGTTGTTTGGCAAGTTCTTGTACTGGTATAGAATGACTTAATTTAAATTTTTCGATTGCTTCTTCAGATTGGCGTTTTCTTTTACGAGGCTGTTTTTTCCTTTGTTTAGGTACTCGATTGTTATCCAATTTTTTTTGAGAATGATTTTTGACGGTGGGTTTAAGGTTTTCGTTGAAACCTCCTTGTTTGTTTTTTGAATAAGGGCGTTTTTCAACATTATCTTGTTTGTGTTTATATGAGGAATGTTTATATTGTCCTTGTTGTTTAAAAATCTGTTTTGGCATTTCATAAGCTATAGATTCTTGTTTTTTCTCTCTATATTTTCCTTTTATTTCTTGTTGGGGAGTTGTTTTGGGAATTGCTTTTTGGTCTTCTTTTTTGCTATTATTATTTTTATCTTTTATTTCTTTATTATTTGTTTTAGAATTTATTTTATTATATTTTTCTGCTGAATATCCTACTCCCCCTTTTTTATCTTCTTTATGATTTTTTTTAAATGTTTTATTTTTTAAATTTTTTTCTTGATTGATTTTTATTTTTTTAGGTGATTCTTCTGTAATTTTTTTTGTTTTGCTCTGTGTTTTTTGAGAAAGTTCTTCTTTTATCTCTAACGCTTCAGAAGTTGATTTATTTTTTGGAGGAGAGTCTTCAAAGACTGTTTGTTGTCTAGCCATTATTTTTTCTCCTTATTTTTTTATTTTACATTGTTATGTGGTCCAACATAAAAAGCTCGATTCGGTGTAGGGAGATCTTCAAAAGGATCTCGGCGATATTTTTTTTCTTGCTTGCTTATATTGAACATATTAATTTTAGGTGCAGGTACATCTGGGAAAAAGTCATTGTGTGCAAAAGCAATACGTTTAATATTAAGTAAATGTTTACAAGTGATATTATCAGAAGTAATATTACCACCTGGTGAACCACAACCTAAGGTTAATGAGGGAGATAATGTAGTTGCATATCCTACCCCACCTTGTGAGGAAGGAACATTGACTAAAATTCTTGACGCTTTGTTTTGTAATGCAAAGTTTTGAATGATTTTTTGATTTTTGGAATGTATGGCTACAGAATGTCCAATTCCACCGTATACTAGGAGTTGATGACAGAGTTGATATGCTTCATCTGGATTTTTCACAATGTACATAGCTAAAATAGGAGAAAGTTTTTCTCTAGAAAGAGGATATTCATTTCCTACACCTGTTTGTTGTGCAATTAAAACTTTGGTAGTTTCTGGTACTGTAAATCCTGCAATTTTAGCAATGTGAAAAGGTGATTTCCCTACTAAAGCTGGAGGTATAGAACCATCGTTTGGCATGAGATCTTCTAATTTTTTTATTTCTTCTGGTGTACAAATATGTCCTTCTTGTCGTTGAAATTCTTGTAAGCACTGTTCTAATATGCTATTTTCAATAATAACCGATTGCTCTGAAGCACAAATAGTCCCCCAATCAAAGCTTTGGCTAATAATGAGACAACGAATTGCATGAGGAATGTCTGCACTAGCTTCAATATATGCTGGGCAGTTTCCTGGACCTACTCCTATCGCTGGTTTGCCAGAAGAATATGCAGCTTTGACAAGGCCTCCACCACCAGTAGCAAGAATTACCGCAATGTCAGGATGTTGCATGAGAGTGTGTGTTGCTTCCATGGTAGGAATGGGTAAACAACCGATAAATTCTTCTGGTTCACCAATAGACTGTAATGCGTTTTGCATAATGTTGACTGTTTTTTGAATACAATTTTTGGCTTTAGGATGAGGAGATAAAATAATACAACATCGTGCTTTTAAAGCAGAGATAATTTTGAACAGAGATGTGGAAGTTGGGTTTGTGACAGGAATGATGCCAGCAACAATTCCCATAGGAGTAGCCACTTCATAAATTTGGTGATGAAGATCCTGAGTTAAGATACCTACTGTTTGTATATCTTTGATATGGTAATAAAGTGTCCGTGTGGCAAAGATATTTTTTTCCAATTTACTTTCCACACGCCCCATACCTGTTTCTTGGTATGCTAATTCTGCAAGTTGTTGTGCAGCTCTATACCCATGTTGAGCTAAAAGTCCAACAATGTGATCCACTTGGTCTTGTGTGTAGCGTTCTAGCTTTTGTTGTGCTGTTTTTGCTTTTGCGATTAATTCTCTTGTGAGTTGAATGGATTCTAAATCTTTGTCCACAAATACGCCTTTCTACTTTATTGTGTTTATGTAATTATGGATTGGGACGACCGCTCATGTTATTTAAACTAGATTCGATGGCTTTAACAGCTTCTTGAATTTCAGCTTCTTTCCCACCTAAATATAATCGTCCAAAAGCACCGAACGCACGCATTTCTAGTAAATTGATATTTGCTGCTTTTTCTGCTTCATTAGCTGCTATTGCAGCATAGCCTGCTGGCTGTACTTCTAGGATGTATAAAGTTTCTCCTTGTAATAGAAATTGACCATGGCGCATTCTATTGATGATCATAGCTTGGTGACCTTCTATTCCTGTAATGATTTCAGAAGAATAAATTTTTGGTTTGATTCTACTTTCTTCATCACCATGTACATATTCTAGAATAGCTTCGCCAGCTGCACGCATAGCTCCTTGGTCAAAGGTATGGAGTTCTAACATTCCATAGGAACGTTCGACAATTTGCATTCCTGGATAGACTTGGGCTCGTTTCATAGCAATATCTGTAATTCTGTTAATGGCAATTCCAGGTGCAACCTCCACGATGAGTGCAGCTTGGGATTCTAATGGTAAATATCCTTGACAAATGGTGGCAATAAATGCTGCAAGTTGTGGTTGTAATACATCAATGTATGTAAATGTACGAATTTCAATATTGGGTTCGCTCATGATTTATTTTTTCTCCTATTTTTTAAGGATGTTTTCGATTTCTGTTTTTGAGGGTAATTGTATTGTTTCGCCAATGCGTAATATTTTAAATTTGCCTTGTTTTTCTATGTATTGAACAACATGATTGATTTCGCTATTATTAGAAAGTTTATACTGTATTCTTGCAATTTTCCACAGGCTATCGCCTGATTGTACTTTATAAGAAAAAGTTTTGGACGTTTCTGGTGGTATATTGGTTTTTTCTTGATTTGATTGTTCAGAAACTTGTAGAGTTTTTTCTTGATTTGATTGTTCAGAAACTTGTAGAGTTTTTTCTTGATTTGATTGTTCAGAAACTTGTAGAGTTTTTTCTTGATTTGTTTGTGTTGTTTTTTGTTCTGTTTTATTGTTTGCTGTGTCGGGCAAAGGAAAGGAAAGAGGAGGTGGAATTTCATTGATTTGTGGAGTGTTGTTTTGTTGTGCTTGTTGGGGTTCTGTTTGTGTAGTTGTTTCTATATTTTCTATATTTGTTTTTTGTTGTTTTTTTGCACGAAATTGTATTTGTAAAATAAAAATGGACAATAGTAATAAAGAAAGAAGAGCTATCTTTTTTTTATCCATTATTGTCTCCCAGCAGAATAATTATAAATCAACCCACGTACCAAATTTTGGTAGGCGTGGGTTGATTGTTTGCATTTTAGGTGATATTATTGTTCACGATTTCTTTTTTCAAGACCAAGCACAATGGCAGTTGCTACGAAAATAGAAGAGTACGTACCAGTAATAATACCTATCATTAAAATAAAAGAGAATCCTTCCATTACACTACCTTTTCCATAATTTAGGAAAAAGATGCATGCAAGCACGATCATAGTTGTAACAGAGGTGAGCAATGTTCTAGAAAGTGTTTGGTTCAGAGCTTTGTTGAATTCTGCTTCTACATGTTTAATATCCATTCTGGCCCAAATTTCTGCATCATAATTTTTTTTGTTCTCTCGGATTCTATCATAGATAACAATCGTATCATTGAGAGAGTACCCTACTAATGTTAGCAATGCTGCAATGGTCGTTAAGTTAATTTCTAGGCTGACCCAACCTAAATATCCAAATACAGCGATGCAGCCTAAACTAATGAGTACGTCGTGTGTAAGTGCTGCAATAGCGCCTACACCATAAATCCAGCCATTGGGGAATCGGACTGCAATATAAATGAGTAAAACGATGAGTGATAGAATAATTGCTTGGTATGCTTTTGTTTTTTGTTCTTTAGCAACAAGGCCAGAAATTTGTGTAAATCTAGGGAATGGATCTGAAAAGAAAACTTTTTCTTTATTGTAAGTAGCATCAGCAAAAGCTGTGCGTACTCTTTCTTGAATGAGTTGAGCTTGTGCTTCTAATTCAAGACCAGATTTTTCTGTTGATAATGTAACAACAAAAGCAAAGTTTTTAAGTTCTGTGTTTTCACCGTCCAATGCTTGCACATTGAAGTTTTCCCAGTTACAACGTTCCATAGCTCTTTTCACAGCAGAAGTTGGTACTACATCTGCAAATGTTAGAGTAAGAGTCGTTTGATTGTCAGCTGTTTTGATGTCTATATTAGAAGCTTCAAGACGAGATGCAATATCAAGTTGTCTTTTTACGAGTTCTTGCATTTCTTCAGCTGTTTTTTTGGAGTCTTCTTTTTCTTTAATAGTAACTCGGAATTTTTCACTTCCAATTTCTACAATGCTAAAAAGTTCTTTGTGTTTTTCCAGTGTAGTTTGAGCAAATTCACTAGACATAGAAGTACGGAAACGAACAGGAATAATGTGGCTAGTTGTAAATCTACCTGTGCCTCTTGTTATTTCACCAAAAGGTTCAGGAGATAATTCATCTTTGAATTTTTTCTCAATAGTTTTTCGTAGTTCTTCAATACCAGAAAGGTGATTTTTCTGTCTCATTAAATCACTACGTTTATCTGTGAGTTCTTCGATTTCTTTACCAAGTTTTGTAACTATTTCTTTGTTTTCATTTTTGATTTGTAAGTATCTGTCTAATGTATCTTGAATGGCTTGTTGTTCTTCTGCAGAAGCACCTTTTGCTTTGAGACTTCGAAGGGTACGTCTCTCACGTTTTTCGTTTTCTTCTGTTCTGACTAAGGTACTAGTTCTATCTTTAAGAGCTGTATTTTTTGTTCGTAATTGATTTGCAATCTGTTCAATTTCTTGGTTGATAGCATCAATTTTTTCTTGGTTTAGATTAGGTAGACGAACAGAAAATTCATACCAGCCTTCTTCGTCACTTCCACGATCGCCTACTATGTGTTGAACTTCCACTTGGAAATCTTCTGTTAGGCGTTCACGAACTTCTTCACTTTGAAGAGGTTTTTCTAAACTCATTTGAGCTAAGATACCACCTTTTAATTCAAGACCATAGTTATTCTCACCACGATAGATGAACCAACCCATACTGAGAATGATAACAGACCAAGTAAGAATCATAATAGGTCTCATCCATTTGACGAAATTGATTTTGGGATTCTTAATCAATCTCATCATACTGAAAGAACGGAATAGTCCAATCTGAATAGAAAGATCGAAAATTAAGTGAGTTACTACAATTGCAGTAAAGAAACTGGCTACAATACCCCAACCAAGTGTAAATGCAAATCCTTGGATAGCACTAGAACCAAATGTATAAAGAATAATGGCTGTTAAAACAGTAGTTACGTTAGAGTCAAAAATACTTGTAAATGCATGTTTATAACCATTGTTGACGATGTCGTATAATTCTGGTTTTGTGAATTTATAAGGTTTTCCATCTTCGGTGATGTATTTATATTTTTCATCCCGAATTCGTTCAAAAATAAGAATATTGGCATCAACAGACATACCAACTGTTAAGATGAAACCAGCAATGCCAGGAAGTGTAAGTGTTTCGCCCCAAATTACTAAGATGCTACCAACTATGATGACATTGAGAATCATTCCCATGACAGCAACAACACCAGCACCATGATAAAATCCAGCCATGAAAATAACAACAAATAATAGACCAAGTAGACCAGCTTGAATGCCTAAATTAATAGCATCTTGCCCTAAACTTGGACCAATTGTATTTTCATTGACAAGTTCTGGTTGAATTTCTAAAGAACCAGAACGTAATACTCTCATGAGATCGTTGAGTTCATTAGGATTGAAGCCAACCATAACACCAACGCCTTCAATTCGGGAGCTGATATTAGGAGCTGCAACAACTTTGTTATTGAATAAAATAGCGAGTCTTTCGTTTTTATATTTTCCAGTGAAATCGCCAAAATATGTTTTGTATTCTTCTTTAAGTTCAAAACCAATAGCTCTTCGAGCATCATGGTATGTAGGATAAAAATTACGGAATTTTTTACCAGTGAAATCATATCCATCTTTTATCCATAATAAATGGGCAGGTTCTTTTTCATCACGAGATGGATACCATTTGTAGCCTTTGTCTAATAAACGTTTTTGATAGTAACTAAGGCGAGTGCTACCAGATCCAAGGGCTTGTTCGTACTTTGTACGTTCTACTTCTTCTTCGATTTCTTCGCCCATGTTTTTAGAGGCAACAAGACGGAACTCTAGGTTACCTAAAGTTTCAATTTCTTTTTTGATATTGTTTGTTTCAACTTGATTTAAACCAGGAAGTTGGACAATAATGTGATTTTCACCTTCTTTTTGAATTCTAGGATCTTTTACAATGTTGGATTCAAAAATACGTTGGCTAATCACACCAATAGTTTCATCAATGACATCACTGATAGAACGTGTGGCATCGATTTCATTCGGATCTATTTGATATAATAGTTCAGAACCGCCTTGTAGATCTAGGCCATAGTGTACTTTGTAATTTTTTAAGGCTTCTTTGAAAATAGGTCGTTGCTCAGGAGGACAGGAAAGTAAAAGTCCAAATACAACTAACAATATTATAAATATAAAGAGCCCGAGTCGAGAATAGTGACGTTCCGCTCTCATAATAAGTTACAATCCTTTCTGATATTATTAAAATCATGACATATAATAGTAAATTGTGACTAAAAAATTCCTCTAATTTAGAGTTTTTGAGTTATTTTTTTTATATGGATTTTTCCATGGAACCATTTTAGGTTCGATTAGAGTTTTTTTATGTTCAATCGATTATATGTTCATATTTTATGCTTTATATGTTTGTATTTTATGCTTTTTTATCTTCTGTTTCTGCATCTTCATTTTTGTTTAATACATTGTGGACAGCACGTCGTTGAAATGTAATTTTTGTTTTTGTGGTATCATCTACTTGGATTTCAATTTTATCTTCTGTAGCTTTTGTTACTTTTCCAATAATTCCACCAATAGTGACAATTTTATCACCTTTTTTTATGGCATTGAGCATTTCTTGGTGTTTTTTCTCTTGTTTTTTTTGTGGTCGGATAACTATGAACCACATAAAAAAGAAAAATATGGCAAGCATAGGAAGCATGCTCATGAGTCCAGTGCTAAGATTTTCAACTTGTGGGGCAGCTTGAGGTGCTGCTTGTAAAAAGAAATTCATATTAACTCCTTGAATTCAAGTTTATATTCGTATTCCTTGATATTCATAAATAAATACTTTGTGTTTACATGTATAATAATTGTATTGCATTATATGAAAAAGTCAATGAAATTAATGAAATTTTTATTCTTTATTATTTTTCATATGGTGTTTATTACTTATTTTTGTTGATCTAATAATCGTTGTTGTTCTTCAATTTTTTTGAGTTGTTCATCGATGATGCGTTGTTGTTCCTCAATTTTTTTTTGTTGTTCCTCAATTGTTTTATTTCTTAGTTTTGGTGTAGGAAGTTTTCTATATTTTTGAGATTTGATCTCTTTAACTTCTTCAGCACTAATTTCTTTTTTTAGAATGGGATACCATGATTTAACATTTTTTAAATCAATTCCAAACAATAATTCATTAGAGTCAAATTCTAAGCCAACATCTAAATAATAGTGCATTCCTTCTTTGATTTCTAAAGGAAATGTGGCATATGGTGAATTTGTACCCTTAGCAGGTACATGTTTATTGTGTCCTCGTTCTAGTAAAAATGTATGTTGTCCAGGTGCAACTCGAAAAACATACGTAGTTCCTAAATTTATAACGCGTTCATCATTAATTTTGAGAATACGTAATTCTCCTAAGGCTTGTACAATTCCATGTGGTTCTGTAACTGCAGGTTGTGTATAAGAACAACCTGTGAATAGAATTATAGCAAATATAAAACACCATGTAAGCATATTCATTTTCCTTTTTATTCTTGGATAATAGGTACTTGTTCTGTATTCATAGGTACTTGTTCTGTATGAAAAGATACTTTTTCAGGATTAAGAGTTACTGGTTCAGGATGAAATGTTACTTTTTCAGTATGTTGTTCCTCAGTATGATGTTTTTCAGAAGGAAATGTAAGTTTTAGTAATAGTGGTGTCAACGCACTAGAAAACATTACTAAAAGAACTGTGCTATTGAATTCTAGCATGGTGATCATACCTGCGGATAATCCTAAAGAAGCAATAGCAAGAGCAACTTCACCTCTTGGCATCATGCCGATACCCATTCGTAAGCTATCTATCCATGTGGAGCCAATAGCTTTTGCTGTAAATCCACAACCAATGACTTTTGCAAGGCAAGCAACGAGAATAAAGAGAATAAAGTATGTGATATTATCTCCCATACCATGGAAGTTAGCAGAAAGACCAAGACTTGCAAAAAACAGGGGTGTGAATAAAGATTGTGCTAATACTTCTGTATCTTTTATAATTTCATCTTTATCAGGAATAAGACCAAGAAAAAGTCCTGCCATATATGCACCTGTAATGGGAGCTATTTCACAATATTCTGCTGCACCTGAATAAATAAACATTGTAGCAAATGAAAGTGAAAGTGCTAAATATGGCGTTTTTGAGTTTGAAATTTTTTTGAAAACATAGGGAATAATATAAATACCAACTAAACTTGCTATGAGAAGATATCCAAATAGTTTTCCAAGACCTACTACTAAGCTTGTATCTGTTTGAAAAAAACTCATTACAATAACTAATAAAAAAATGCCCATGATATCATCAATGATAGCAGAATTTAGAATGCTTGTACCAATGAATGTTTGTAGTTTTCCCATATCCCATAACGTCATTGCTGTGATGCTAACGCTTGTTGCTGTGAGAATACAACCAGTATAAAAAGCTGTTTGGTTGCTAAAATGATATGCTTTACCAAGTCCAATTCCAAGAATAAATGGGATGAAAACACCAGCTAATGCACAGAAAAATCCGATTTTCCCTGTTTTTTTCATCATAGCAGTATCTGTTTCTAAGCCTGCTAAAAAGAGGAGTAGTAATACTCCTATATCGCCGAGAAATTTCATTGTGTCGCTTCTATGTATGATACCTAGAACGGCTGGTCCAATGAGTATTCCCAATAATACCATTCCAAAAACAGGGGAAATTTTATATTTATTGCAAAATATGAAAACGAATTTGATTGCTATAACTATAACGCCTATTTCAAGTAATAAACGTGCGTGTTCCATATATTAAAATTCCTTTTGAAAGAATCGTATGACATCAGAGGGGGTTGTGCAAGCTAAGAGATCTTGTCTATTTTTTTCTGACATAAGAATACGATTTAATTCTGATAAAATAGGGAGATAAGAATCGCAAGATTTTGAGAAACCTAGAGATATAATGAGTCGGACTTTATCATTGTCAAGGGCATCAAAAGGTAGTCCTTGTTTGTGAATAATTATTATCATAAATGGTTTTATGACACTATCGCAACGTACGTGCGGAAAAGCAAGACCGTCGCCAATGCCTGTAGATTGAATTCTCTCTCGTTTAATCAGAGAATGGCGGAAGACTTGGGCATCATTTAGGAGGTGATTTTCATCTGCAATTTGTACAATTTTGTCCAATAAATCCCACTTATCGTTAATTTCATTTTCAAAAAGTATATTATTTTCATCTAGGAGATTATTT
>Ga0209407_1003445_pt1 | contig 13679 bp, 11 predicted proteins | sample AD_JPNHG3_MetaG_FD_184410 | JGI IMG/M metagenome (GOLD analysis project Ga0209407, IMG submission 184410) | Active sludge microbial communities of municipal wastewater-treating anaerobic digesters from Japan - AD_JPNHG3_MetaG (SPAdes) (version 2) | ecosystem: Engineered > Bioreactor > Anaerobic... | reverse complement strand
ACGTTTTCGTGGCTGGGCAATTATCGCCGCCTGGTCGTCCGCTGGGACAGAGACATAATGATCTATCAAGCTTTCTTCCATATCGCTTGTCTCATCATAACCCTCAGGAGGTTATGAAATGGCTTCTCGGAAACACCCACTGTCTTCTTAATGTGTGCGGCCGCCTTGCGTTTCCGCGCCGAGCTCAGAAGTTTCCCGATAACGTTTCTTTCAGGATCGCGTTCAGCGACAGCTCCGCAACCAGCTTCTTCAGACGGGCGTTTTCCTTTTGAATGGCCTTAAGCTGCCGGGCCTGGTTCACGTCGGCTCCGTTTCGCCCCGCTACGATGGCCGCTCGACCGCCACGTCCCGCTGCTCTTCCGCCATGTGCGGCTCCAAACGCTGGCGCTGATGTCCATCCAAGTGACAAACCGACACACCTCCATGATCGTTGGCGGACGAACGGTTCGTTTGTACGGCTCGACGCGATCACGTTTTCGGGCCTGGCCGATTAGCGGCGGCTCAGCCGTTGAGGGATTCGGGGTGGTGGCGGACGATTTGGCCCTGGGCCATGTAGATGACGTCTTCGGCGATGTTGGTGGCGTGGTCTCCGATGCGTTCGAGGTGGCGTGAGACGGAGAGGAACTGGATCATGTCATCGGCCACTTCGGGGGATTGTTCGAGGAGGGCGCGGGCCTTTTCGAACATGGAGCGGTTGAGGGCGTCGATTTCGTCGTCGGCGAGGAGGACCTTGTGCGCGGCGGTGACGTCCATTCGGATGAGGGCGTCGATGCTGCCGCGGACCATGGCGCGGGTTTTTTCGGCCATGGTTTCGAAGTCGAAGGGTATGTGGACGTCTTCGGCGTGTTGGGCGAGTGATTCGCAGCGTTCGGCGATGTTGACGGCGAGGTCGCCGATGCGCTCGAGGTCGTTGTTGATCTTCAGGGCGGTGATGATGAAGCGGAGGTCGATGGCGACGGGCTGGTAGAGGGCGAGGATCTTGAGGCATTCCTCTTCGACGTCGACTTCCATGTTGTCGACGAGGGCGTCGCCGTCGATGACTTCGCGTGCGGCCTTTTTGTCGAGCTTGTGGAGGGCCTGAACGGCGCGGAAGAGACGGTCCTCGACGAGGCTGCAGAGTTTGAGGAGTTTGCTTTTGAGTTTTTCGATGGCGCGGATGAGGTGTTCGGACATGGCGTGCTCCGTTAGCCGAATCGGCCGGTAATGTAGTCTTCGGTTTCCTTATTGGCGGGGTTGGTGAACATGCGGCTTGTGGCGCCATACTCGATGAGTTCGCCGAGGCAGAAGAAGGCGGTCATCTCGCTGACTCGGGCGGCCTGCTGCATGTTGTGGGTGACGATGACAATGGTGTAGGTCTGCTTGAGTTCGCCGATGAGGTCTTCGATCTTGGCGGTGGCGACGGGGTCGAGGGCCGAGCAGGGCTCGTCCATGAGGACGACGCGGGGTTTTGTGGCGAGGGTGCGTGCGATGCAGAGGCGCTGCTGCTGGCCGCCGGAGAGGGCGAGTGCGGATTTGTGCAGGTCGTCCTTGACTTCGTCCCAGAGGGCGGCGTCTTTGAGGCACTGCTCGACCCATGCGTCGAGGTCGGCGCGGCGGCGGACGCCCTGGAGGCGGGGTCCGTAGGCGACGTTGTCGTAGATGCTTTTTGCGAAGGGGTTGGGCTTCTGGAAGACCATGCCGACCTGCTGGCGGAGGTGGACGAGATTGACGTTGCGGTCGTAGACGTTGGTGCCGTTGACGGTGAGTAGGCCCTCGGCGCGGGTGTGGGGGATGAGGTCGTTCATGCGGTTGATGCTTCGCAGGAAGGTGCTTTTGCCGCAGCCGCTGGGGCCGATGATGGCGGTGACGGCCTGGGGGCGGATGTCCATGGTGATGTCTTTGACGCCGGCCTTGTCGCCGTAGTAAAAGGAGAACTTTTCGGAATGGATGACGGCGGGAGTCGTGTCGCCTGTTGCGGTTTGCGGCGGTTCGGGGTCGGAGTCCTGGCCGGGCGGCGGGTCGGCGCGGAAGACGCGCATCTTGAGCGGCGTCTGCGGGGCGTCGTCCTGTCTGTTTTTCGGTATGTGGGGGCTGGCGTTCATTAGTATCCTTTCAGTTTCCTGCTGACGCGCCAGCGGATGGCGATGGCGGCGAGGTTGAGGAGAAGGACCAGGACGATGAGGGTCATGACGACGCCGTACTGCTGGTGGGGCATGGTCATGCCAACCTTGTCTCCGGTGGCGATGCCGTAGCTGGCGTAGGAGAGGGTGCGCGGGGAAAGTCGGGAATTGCGCGAGGAATGTCGGTCGAGGCGCGGGGATGTGGGGGGAGTTCGCGGTAGTGTGCGGTGAATGCGCGGGGAAAGTCGGTCATTGCGCGGGGAAAATGGGTGGGCGCACGGGGATGTGGGGTTAGTGCGCGGAAGTGTGGGGTTATTGCGCGGGGGTCTACGGTGAAATGTTGGGATTTGGCGGGGATTTGGGGCGAAGGGTGGCGTGGCTTTTAATTTCGAATACCGAATTTCGAATGTCGATATTCGAATGATTCTGGCAGCGACGGTGGGTTTGGGAGCGGAAGTGGTTGCGGGGGGTCGGTAAGCGGTGGAGTTGAATGATGTGGCTTCGGTGAACGTCGCAGCAAGGGATGGAACAATTTTTCTATAAATCTCCGAATTTTGTCTTGACGGTTATCGGACCCACTTATATGGTAGTAAATGGCAGGTTTCGGACAAACTAAGGACTGGTTTTGTTCAGAGGAGAAGAGAGTGCTTAAGGACGGGTTGGGTCGGATATGGGGGCGGGTGGTCTATACTTCACTGGTTCTTCTCTCGTCAGGTTGGGCGGGGCTTGCTGCCGAGGAACCGACGGGGGCGTCTTCGCCGGTGGTTTTGGCAGAGCAACGAAGCGAGGCCGTTGAGAAACGCTCAACCAATCAGCGGGTGTGGGAGATCGTTAAGGACATTGAAGTCCTGGATGCAACGACCGGGACTCGGCGAGTAGAGCAGGTCGTATCTAACGCAGTGCAGGTAGGCGATGGGATTTGCTACCAGGATGCCGAGGGCGTCTGGCAGGCAGCAGACACGCGTTGGGAGACCGCTGCCGACGGTTTTGTGATGGACCGCGCCGGCTATAGCTTGCGGATTGGCAAGACACTCGGAACATGGCTCGAGTATGATGTTGGCGGGCATACCCTGAGACTCAGGCCGTCCAGGATTGTCGCTGATGATGGAACGTATACCGAGACCATAGGCATACTGAATGACACGGCGGCCGGAACGATTGATCCGAACGATGGCACGTGCCTTGTTTTTGCCGATGCCTTCGGAACAGGGATCGATCTGACACTGCAGGCGAGGCCCGGCGGTTATCACCAGAACGTTATCTTTCACGGCGAACCGACTCTGACGCTGGCGTTTGACGCAAATGGGACGAACATTCTGGTGTATACCGAGATGGACCTGGAAGCGTATGCCGAAAGCGGCTCGCTCGAAACCAGGGTTGGTACGTCCATCGGGTATGACCTGGCAGATTTTGATATTGTGTGGCCAAGTGCGGATGGCGTGAGTGATGCCGTCAACGCAATGGCGCCGACGGCGGAGGACATCACTTTTGTCAGGAAAGACACGGGGACGAGTTGTCAACTGCACCGTTTTGGCCAGTCGGAGGTTTTCGACAGCGGCGAGTCAGCAGGCCGCAAAGAAGATGTGGCAAGAAAGCAGATCCGGCACGATGAGGACGGACACACCTACCTTGTGGAACGATTGGACCACCGGTTCTTTCAGGGCGCGGCTTACCCAGTGGTGTGGGACTATTCTACAGTTTACGGAACACTGAGTACCGATACCGTATGGTACGCGTGCAATACGTATTTCGTCGATCCTTGCGGTCTCGACGTGACGGTCGATAATTGCGAACTCAAGATCGAACCCGGCGCCATTGTCAAAATGGGCGCCTATGGGGGAAGGGTGAGAGTCAGCAACGGGGGGCGGATTATCGCAAGAGGCAAACCTTACCTACCGATTGTTTTTACGAGTGCAAACGACGACGAGAATGGCGAGTCCTTAGGGGGATACAGTTCGGGATACCCACAGGGCGGCGATTACGACGGACTGGTCGTAGAGGACGGCAGCCAGGTAGAGTACTGCAGCTTCTTCTATGCAGGGCGGGCCGTCGAAGTCGAAGGCGAAGGCGTGATCGCCATCCAGCATAACCGCTTTTACTGGGTCGAGCAGGCCGTGTATGTTTATGATCCTTGTGAGATGACCGCCGGCGACAGCGTGACTATTTTCAACAACCTCATGATTGCCGACCCGTGCAACTGCTCGGCCATGATCGAGGTTAACGGCGGCAGCCTGGATGGCCAGGGCGCCGTGCGGATCCGCAACAACACGATTCATGGTGCGTACATTGGAATTCAGCTATATGACAGCACCACGAGCATAGTCGCCATTAACAACATCCTAAGCGGTTGTGTGACAGGGGTGAAGGCGACGAGCATCGGCAACAGCACGTTCAACTACAACGGGTATTACAACAATACGACTGATTTCGACATTCCGTACGCAAGCAAGGGGGGAGGCTCACGCACAGTCGCCAGTTCGCCCTTTCATGCAGGTCAGGATTTTTACGTCGACGAAACGTACGGAACGGACTTTTTAGACGTCGGCCCTTCGTCTCCGGCGGAAGCGGGATATGCGGAGCCCGCTGCATGGTCGATTCACTATCCGCAACATGAGTTCACCTCCAGCACAAGCATCAGTTCCAATACAGTGTGGGGGCCCGAGTATGACACGTGTGATAACGACAGCCTCGTGGATTTAGGCTATCATTATCCGCGGATTGACTACGTGATTCGAGTGGGAAGCGGCCATGTTGCGGTAAGCGGAAGCGGAGTGGAGTTGACTGTACAGGCCGGCACGGTTGTGGCCCATGCCGTTGACAGTTCTTCAGGGGCCGGCAAGCTGATCGTGGGAGCAAGCAGTTCCCTCGTGTGTGCGGGCGGACCGTTTGCAGACGGGTACATTACGTGGGTGAGTTGCGGGCGCATTCAGTGGTCGGGGGCGGGGTGCGTTCCATACGGTAATCTGCAGAACTTCATTGAGTTGGAGTCAGAGAGCGACTACGACATCCGTTTTACCAGGTTCCTGGGGCTTGGCATGGCGCTGGCGCCCGGTGAAGGGAGCGGGATGATTCGCGACAGTGTTTTCATGCTCAACGCACGCGGCGTGGATTACCGGAACTGCGAAGATTACAGCGTGGAGAACTGCCTTTTCATGGGCAACCTGATGGGCGTAAGGGCCTGGCATGACGCAGAGGATGTGGGACGCGGCATAGTCAGGTCGTGCACTTTTGACCGCAACTGGTATGGCGTCGTGATTCCCGGCACCGCCGAAGTGCATGTTACGGTCACGGACTGCCTTTTTCACACCCATTGCCGGGAGGGAGCTTACGAAGGACACGGGATTTCTTACAGAAACACGAGCACGTTGCCCGCAGACGGTCTGACGGAACACCACAATTGTTTCTTTGGCAACGAACGGAACATTTACGACACGGAGCGGGGCGGGGCGGTGATACCAACCGATCCCGCTTATGACAAGTTGCCCGGCAGCGATCCGTACGATGCGGGGTGGGAGGATTTCGGGGATCGGTTCTGTTTGGCGCAGGGCGGGGATTGCATTGGGGCCGGGTATGATCCGCTGTCGGCGGGCAAGCCGTTTTACACGACGGGGCTGGATAAGCGGGGCGATGTTGGGGCCGCGGATATCGGGTATCATTATCCGGGTGTGGTGCGGTTTGTGGATGCGGCCAAGACGGACGGGGACCAGACGGGCTTGGCGTGGGATTCGGCGTATCAGTATTTGCAGGATGCGCTCGACGAGTGCGCGTCGACACACATCACGGCGATCTGTGTGAAGGCGGGGACGTACTACCCTGATGTAGACAGCACAAGCGGGCCCGGCGGCAGTGACAATCGGAGCGAGACATTTGCGCTGACGGACGGGCTTGCCTTGTATGGCGGCTTCGCCGGGACGGAAAATCCCTGGGACTGCGACCTCAACGCCCGTGACTTCGCAACGAACGAGACAATCCTAAGCGGAGATATTGACAAGAATGGCATCGTTGACAGCTACAACAGCTATAGTGTTGTTGTTTGTGAGGCGGCCGTGCCTGCTGTTATGGACGGGTTTACGATCCAGCAGGGTAATTCGGACAGCCCGACCAGTTACTTGACCGGATGCGGGGGAGGATTGCTGAACTTTCAAGGCAGTTTGACTGTGCGAAAGTGTAGGATCACGAATAACAAGGCTCTGTATGGCGGGGGCGTGTACGACTACTACTCTACAGGGACAGTTATGAAGAGTTGCCTGATTACAAACAACGAAGCCCAAGGCACAAATTACGGGTTGGGGGGAGGTATATATTGTGAAGGGAGTACAGGACTTGGGGTAGTTAGTTGTACGATCAGCAAGAATTCGGCGGGCGATTACGGAGGTGGTATAGTCATTGACGCCGCTGAAACCGATATTGAAAACAGCATTCTGTGGGGAAACAGCGCAGGGGCAGGGAGTGATTTTGTTGGGGTGAACTTTTCAACGATTGCTTTCAACTACAATGACTACGGAGAATGGGCAGATGATGGTACCACCTCATTCGTCGAAATAACCGGCGTTTTGAGTGCTAATCCGCTTTTCGCCGACGCGGCAGGTGGGGATTTCCATTTGAAATCGTCCGCTGGACGGTGGACAAGCGGAGGCTGGGTGACCGACAGCGTTACCAGCCCGTGCATCAATGCCGGCGATCCGGTCTCGGCGTGGGGTAATGAGTCTGTTCCCAACGGCGGCAGAAGCAATATGGGCGTGTACGGCAATACCGGGCAGGCTTCACAGTCCGATCTTTATCCGCTTGTTGTCACACTAATTACCAACGATGGGGGCGCCTTGCCGGGCGATGCAAAGTGGTATCTTAATGGTCAAAGCGGAGTTCTCTATGACAGCGGTCAAGCAATTATGGTTTCGCCGGGCAGTCATACGATTCGGTTTGTCATTGACAGCGGCGATCCCTACATAGAGCCTGCCGCCATACCGATCACGGTGACGAGCAGTTCTGTGAATCAATACACAGGGACCTATGTCGCCGCCGGGGCGATTCAGTTCTTGTGTTATTATTTTGATGACTATGGAAGCTATAGTACAAGTAATGTCGGCTGGAAGGTAAGCACGGAGAGTTCATTTCATAATGGACTGCGTAAGTATATCCCTGGTACTTATACTGTGCAATTCCAATCTGTGGATGAGCACGCAACTCCGAACGATATTCAGATTAATGTGACGAAAGGGTCATATAACTACCCCTACGAGAAGGAGTACCAGAGAAGAACATTTTATGTTGATGTTGATTCTGGCAGCGACAGCAACAAAGGCGGGATAATGAATCGACTGAGGACTATCCAAAAGAGCCTTGATATGATGCCAAATGATTCAGTTACAATGTCTCTAAGACATATTCATCTCTACGACAACGATGGACAAGTCTATCAGAATGTAACCTTCCCATCCAATAAAACTCTTCAGCTTAGAAGTGGAACAGGCAGTAATATCTGGGTCTATGGCACTAATAATCCGATACCATCAAACATCGTGTGCATAGGGGTGTTCTTTGATTAGTTCTTCTTTCGGAGATATCGTGTTCAAGCATCGCAAACGGTTTGGTGCTCTATGTGAACATAAGCAAGTAGAGAAGTCAGCAAGTGAGAGGCTTTCGCATGAGACAGCGCATTTTATTTGAGGGTGCTTGTGTTTTCGTTGTGGCTTTTGCTGCATATGGTTCGAATGGTCCATTGCAAACAACGACTAGCCAAGACAGGCGCGTTGACATCACTAGTCTTTTGACCGCAGATTATACACTGCCGGGATTTCGCATGAATGGAGGTGATTGGCAGATACTGGAAACGCCGGATAATCTAGCAGGCAAAGCATTTGCTTTGTCCGGAAACGGCGATGTTGTATGCGGTCTTATTCACGAACGAGACAGTTATGGCCCGAGAGACTTATTGGTCAGAAGGGCGGTTGCCTGGCGCACGCCGACCGTTGAGGAGCCGCATTTCTCCCTTTTGGAGCTTTCCTTATTGCAGGGAATGGAATGTTCCTCATCTTCGAATGTATCTCAAAATGGCAAATATATTATTGGCATATGTCAGGATGGACCCTTTGGCAATCCACAAGCCTGCTATTGGGATGAATACGGCACTGTATATAGCTTGGGCACAATGATGTATGAATGTTTTGTGGCGGAGTTGACTTATCCATATTCGGTGTCGAATAATCAGATTATCGTCGGGACTGCAGCAAGTTGTGAAGCGGGTTATCAAGCAGCTTTTCTGTGGGACCAAAGCAACGGGATGCGATATATCAAAGATGTCCTGGAAGCGGACTACGGCTACGATTTTTCGGGCTGTATACTTTCTCAGGCTTACAATATCAGCCCCGATGGCAGGATAATCGATGGGTACGGTTATGATGAGGGTGGGAATCGCTTCGATTGGGTCGTTACTATTCCTGAACCGGCGAGTGTTTTTCTGCTGGCGTTTGGGGGGGTGCTGTTGCGGCGGTGGAAGAGGACGAGATGGCGAACCGGTTACGGCGGCGCATGAACCGGGCGGGGCGGGGATGCTGGTCGTCGCGTATAGAGTGGACGTGCGGAAAAGGGGTCAGGCCCTTGGTTGCTCCCGTGTCCCAGGGAGCGTTCAAGAGTTTTCCCGTGCAATCGAATGCGTACTGCTTTACCTTGTTGCGGTACGTGGAGTCGAATCCGCTGCGGGCGGGGCTTGTGCGGCGGAGCGCGGACTGGGAGTGGAGCAGTCTTGCGATTCGTGAGGGTGCGGCGAAGGAGGGGCTTGTGCTTGCGGGCGGGCCGGTGGCGGTGGCGGCGCATTGGGCGCGGCTGGTGGATGTGCGGCCGGGCGAGGACGATTTGAGGCGTGTGGAGAATTGTATGCGGCGCGGTTGTCCTTTTGGGTCGGATGCGTGGACGATGGCGGTGGCGGAGCGGCTGGATCTGATGTCGACGGTGCGGCCGCGGGGGCGACCGAGGGCGGCGGAAGGAAAAGGCTCCTGACCCCTTTAATTAACCTGTGTTATTATTTTGATGACTATGGAAGCTATAGTACAAGTAATGTCGGCTGGAAGGTAAGCACGGAGAGTTCATTTCATAATGGACTGCGTAAGTATATCCCTGGTACTTATACTGTGCAATTCCAATCTGTGGATGAGCACGCAACTCCGAACGATATTCAGATTAATGTGACGAAAGGGTCATATAACTACCCCTACGAGAAGGAGTACCAGAGAAGAACATTTTATGTTGATGTTGATTCTGGCAGCGACAGCAACAAAGGCGGAGCACTGAATCGATTTGGGACTATCCAAAAGGCATTTAATATGGTCCCATCAGGCGGATCGATTTATCTCAGGAGTGATAATTCAACCATATACGAAGGTGTGACTTTTCCGTTGAGTAATCGTGCATGTACAATACGGTCTGATGGGTCAGGTGATCTTACCGTGCATGGAAACCACACACCGGATAGTTGTCCTGACTGGGTAACCCCGGTGTGGATAAACTTTCAAGAGTGGTAATGTGTAAGATAGCAGATATGTAAATGGTGATATGAATTATGGAAACTACAATGAAAAAGATGATTGTTCTTATATCTGCAACGCTGGTTTGCGCTTGGGCTCATGCGGGGCAGGTTCGCTCGGCGGACGGACGAGTCTCTGTACACCCAGAAGTACAAAGTGGCTATAATTACCCAGTGTATAGTCTCGATTTTCGTGATACGATTGCCTTGCCGTTTTGTCCTGATTACACAGGTTACAGTCGGAGAATTTCCTCGGACGGCAGCATTATTTCCGGCCAGCTTTACGGTTTTGATGAAAACGGCGATTTGATGGATATGCGAGCCGCTACATGGGAACGAACGGAGTTGATAGATAATGTACCGTACTATTCGGGCCCTTGCCTGCTGCCATCGCTTGGGGAAGGGCAGTTTAATGCCATGTTCGATATGTCCTGCAATGGCCATTACGTTGTGGGTCATTGTATATTAAAACAAGATTCCAGCATCTCAGCCAGCTATCAAGCAGTTTATTGGGATCGCAATGGAGATGTTTATAGTCTCGGCACGATGTTTTATAACTCGATATGGTATAATAGTTCAATTGCTCATCACGTGCGGGATGATGGTATGATATTTGGCACGACTTATAATGCCGATGGCGAGGGTGAGATTCTCGCGTTCATCTGGGACAAAGAGCACGGAATGAGGTATTTGAAAGATGTGCTTGAGCGGAATTATGGTTATGATTTTGGAACGGCGATTCTAACATCAGTTGAGTTTTTGAATCCAGAGGGAACAATCATCTACGGCAATGGCTTTAATTCAGCAGGAGATATTTTCCATTGGCAAGTCACGGTTCCCGAACCGGCGAGTGTTTTTCTGCTGGCGTTTGGGGGGGTGCTGTTGCGGCGGTGGAAGAGGACGAGATGTGCGACTGATGACTGCGGCGCATGAACCGGTCGGGGGCGGGGATGCTGGTCGTCGCGTATAGAGTGGACGTGCGGAAAAGGGGTCAGACCCTTAGTTGCGCCCGTGTCCCAGGGAGGGTTTAAGAGTTTTCCCGTGCAATCGAATGCGTACTACCTTACCTTGTTGCGGTATGTGGAGTCGAATCCGCTGCGGGCGGGGCTTGTGCGGCGGAGTGCGGACTGGGAGTGGAGCAGTCTTGCGATTCGTGAGGGCGCGGCGAAGGACGGGCTTGTGCTTGCGGGCGGGCCGGTGGCGGTGCCGGAGCGTTGGGCGCGGCTGGTGGATGTGCGGCCGGGCGAGGACGATTTGAGGCGTTTGGAGGATTGCATGCGGCGCGGTTGTCCTTTTGGGTCGGATGCGTGGATGATGGCGGTGGCGGAGCCGAACCTGTTCAACAAGGCCGGGCTTCCGGCGTCGCCGTTCAGGACGGACTGCCGGCCGGGGCAGACGTTCGGGAGATTTTAGCGGAGAGCATGAGTCAGTCAAGGCAGCGAATCTTACTGGCGGGTTGCATTATCAAAGGAGTGTACGATGGCGGACAAGATAAGGCTGCGCGTGTCGGAGTCGCAGAGAAACCTGCTGTTGGAGTACGAACGCCTTTTCTTCGACGAAGAAATCTGCGAACTTGCGACGCATGCCGTGAAGAAGGGCAAGGGTTACGAGATATGCGCAGACGCGGAGGTGTTCGACGCACTGCTGGATGAAATTGCGGCGTGTGCGAATCATGAGACCGATGCGAAGCGGCAAAGAAAGCTGGATGGGCTGTATGACGATCTTGAGGCGTTGTACATGGAGGCCATAGAAGGCAGCGACAGCGATTAAGTTGCGACCTTGGGCCCTGCCGCGGCAGGGCCTTTTTCCTTGGCTTGACGGGTTAGGCGATGTTGAGTATCCTGCTAAGCAGCAGCTTTGCTGACCATGGCATTGGCGACAGCAGTTTCGGCAGGTACATTGTTTTATGGAGCACGCTTTTCATGGCGACGCCTGAGGGAGAACATCTTTTCGATACGTATCCGCTGCTTCGATACTACCTGGGCACGGATGATGCGTACGGGCAGGACTTCGCTCTGCCGCTATGGCAACAGCAGAACGCTCTGTTGGAGGCCAACCGTTGCAGGCTTCCCAAGGTCAGGCGGTTTCTTGGCTCGGCTCTGCATGACAGCCCGGTCACGGAGATTGCGTGGACGGGCGACAGTCTGACCATTGCGGTGGATGAGATTCAGTGTATCGATTTCTGGTCGGCAATCAAGGAACTGCGGAAGCCGCGAGGCCAGTGGCCCGACTTCCGTGCATCACTGGTTTTTCACAACGTCACGCACGCGCGGCTGTATCTGATCAATCGCGACGGCGAAATAGAACTTGTCGACAAGAACGAGTGGCTGACCGAGATTGATGAGTTCCTTTACGATCACGTGGTCGAGCTTTCGCCGGCCGGCATAAAGGTTGCCCTTGTCTTTTTTGCCAACAAGCGGAATCGTTATCTTGTTCTCGAAATTGCAGCGGAACGATTAGAGATCGTCGAGAACCAGCGGCAGTTGATCGCACGACGATTGGGAGAAGATTACCTGCCGGTCTTTGACGCATTCGTCGAGAGGCTTGAAGCGGGTGAATACTTCGGCGATGCTGATATGATCATGAATTTCATTAAACCGCATTTGCCGTCGTCGGCGTGATGCGATTTGTAAGATCGGGGGGGACTAAACCGCGGGAGGTGATCAGCGATGGGACGGGCGGGAAGATTGTGTTACAGTCCATTTCCTGTGGACGATGAGACGCTGGAGGCCGGGGATTCGAGGCAGGATGTTTATCGCCTGAATGCACGGGGTATGTTTATAATGTGCCGTAGGCGTTTGCGCGTGAGGATCGGCGGCGGAAAAGGTTCCTGGAACCTTTAATTTCGGGAACCTTTAATTTCGAGAGGAGAACATTGTGCTGACGCGACGTGATATACTCATAGTCTTTGCCGTGATGGTGCCGAGTCTGCTTGCGGGCTGCAAGCCCGGTCGGCCCATCTCGCAAGCAGTAACAGACAGGTTTTTACTGCTAGAGGCTCGCCTTGAACAAACACATTTGGGGAACACCGAGGTTGTTTCCAAAGTCCGCTTCATTGCCGAATCCGATGCCGCGGCCTCCGTGTTCCTGCCTTGTGCGGACGGGTTCGGCATAGCAATTGCGTTTTTGCCGGAGGTCTCAACGGAAGACCAGATTGTCCTATCCAGGGCCAATTATACGGAGAAGTTCTATGACGAAGATATACTCGGCGACTATGCAGACTGGCCTTCACACTATGCGGAGCGAAACGGCGGCGCTTTAGCGACCTTTCGCGGCGATGTGGGAGAAGACATCGTGTTTGCGAGAGGCAGCAAGCGCAGGAACAATAATGCGGTATCCTACCAGGTTATTGTAAATTGCAGAAGACTGGTTGACCATTCGGATCTGAAGCATGTTGAGTCATCTTTGTTCGAACTGGACGGCGAACGTTTGCACAGGATTGATGCTGCTATCCCGGAAGTAATGAGTGCTGGTGTTGAGTTTGGGCCAGAGAACAGAAAAGGCTCCTGACCCCTTTAATTAGGTCGGAAAAGCAAAGGCTAATCATTGTTGAGGAGTAAGCTGCCATGTCGACAATTTCTCGCAGGTCGTTTTTGACGGTTTCCGCTGCTGCGTCGGGGAGTTCCGTGCTGGGTTTGGCTCGGGCGGGCGAGGTGATTCCGGGGTTTGACCAGACCAAGACGGACTATGACGCGGCACAGGTGTGGAAGCCCTTCAGCGAGCGCAAGGTTCGGGTCGGGATTGTGGGCCATGGTGTTTGCCGATTCGGTCTGGAATTCGGACTTCAGCATCATCCCAACGTCGAGCTGGTTGCGGTAAGCGACTTGTTTCCGGACCGCTGCGCCGATATGGCTCGTGAGGCCAAATGTGCAAAGACGTATCCGTCGCTGGAGGAGATGGTCAAGGACGATTCGATCGAGGCCGTCTACTGCGCGACGGATGCTCCGGCCCACGCCAGGCACGCGATTCTCTGTATGGAGCATGGCAAGCACGTTGCGACGGCGGTTCCGGCGTTCCGCGGCGATATCGAGGATGCGGAGAGGCTGCTGGAATCCTGCAGG
>Ga0209407_1003441_pt1 | contig 13697 bp, 10 predicted proteins | sample AD_JPNHG3_MetaG_FD_184410 | JGI IMG/M metagenome (GOLD analysis project Ga0209407, IMG submission 184410) | Active sludge microbial communities of municipal wastewater-treating anaerobic digesters from Japan - AD_JPNHG3_MetaG (SPAdes) (version 2) | ecosystem: Engineered > Bioreactor > Anaerobic... | reverse complement strand
TGGTCAATAAAAAAAGAGATCCGAAGAAATTTTTTGCTTGAAAAACTGAGGATCGCCGCCCCGCCCGCTCCTAATCGCGCTATCCAGCAGCCTCGCAACTCGAAGAATTCTTGATTTGGAACCGCTGGTTTTATCCTCGATGTCGTCCATTGTCGGGGCTGCAGCGTTTTCGGTGAAGACACCCTTGCCGGAGAACGAGATCGCATGCAGCGTGATTGTTCCTTCGACAGTCCTTCCTTCCTTTCTTCTCTTCCCGGCGTGACCTGCGGCGTCAAATATGGCATACTGAGCGCGTTTCATTGAGGTCATAAAAGGAATCTTATGGAATCGAAAAATACGCGCAAACGGGGTCGGGATTGCCGCGTCGAGATGAGTGTCGAGGGTCTGAAAGCGGATTTTGCATGGCATTTGCGATATACCCAGGCGCGCACATTCGAAATGGCGACGCCGCGTGATCTGTACAACGCTTTTGCCTATTGTGTGCGGGACCGACTGATTGAACGGTGGATCGAAACCCGCGCGACTTATCACGCGCTGAACACGAAGTACGTCTACTATCTGTCACTCGAATTTCTGATCGGTCGTTTACTCGGCAACAACGTCATCAACATGAAGATGGATGAGCTGTGCCGTAAAGCGCTGGAGGACGAGGGGATCGACTGGAACTCCCTGCGCGATTATGAAGTGGATGCCGGTCTGGGGAATGGTGGCCTGGGACGGTTGGCCGCCTGTTTCTTGGACTCGCTTTCTACGCTGAATTATGCGGCCATGGGTTACGGACTGCGTTACGACTACGGGATTTTCAAGCAGCGTATCATTGACGGACAGCAGGTGGAGGAACCGGATCACTGGCTGAAAGACGGCACGCCGTGGGAGGTTGCCCGGCCTGAGCATACCCAAGTGGTCCACTTCGGTGGCCGTGTGGAGTGCATCACCAATGGGCGTGTCGAATGGCGTTGGGTGGAGACCGACACGGTCCTGGGCATGCCGTACGATCTGCCGATCGTGGGCTACGGCCAGGCGGTGAATATCCTGCGCCTCTGGTCGGCCAAAGCGGACGACGAGTTCCACCTTGATGATTTCAACAAAGGGTCGTATGTCGACGCGGTGGAAAACAAGGTGCTCGCCGAGAACCTGACCAAAGTTCTCTATCCGAACGACAATGTGCTTGCGGGTAAAGAACTGCGACTGCGCCAGCAATATTTCTTTGTCTCCTGCTCGTTGCAAGACATTCTGCGCCGCTTCCGCTTGCGTAATAACGACTGGACGGATCTCCCTTCGAAAGCGTTCATCCAGCTCAACGAAACGCATCCGGCACTGACGATCCCCGAGTTGATGCGTCTCCTGGTGGACCGCGAGGGGGTGGATTGGGACACGGCTTGGTCCATCACGCGGGCGTGTACGGGGTACACGAACCACACGGTTCTGCCTGAGGCGCTGGAGCGCTGGAGCGTGTCAATGATGGAGCGGTTGCTGCCGCGCCACATGCAGATTATTTACGAGATCAACGGGCGTTTCCTGCGCCAGGTGGCTGCGATGTGGCCGGGCGATGTGGCGCGTCTCGCGCGCATGAGCGTGATCGACGAGCATGGCGAGCGCTCGGTCCGCATGGCGAATCTCGCCATCATCGGCACCAGCGCCGTCAATGGGGTCGCACAGCTCCACACGACGATCCTGAAGGAATCGCTGTTCAAGGATTTCTACGAGATGTATCCCACCCATTTCTCGAACAAGACGAACGGGATTACACCGCGCCGCTGGTTGCTGAAGGCCAACCCGCAGCTCGCCGAGTTGATCACGGAGGCGATCGGCTCCGGCTGGATCACCGAGCTGGATCAACTGCGTAAGTTAGAAGCGTTCCTGGATGACAGGACGTTCCTCGAGCGTTTTCGCGCGGTCAAGCAGGCCAACAAGGCGCGTTTGGCCGAGCATATCCGGTCGTCGGTCGGAGTGGTGGTGTCACCGGAATCGATTTTCGATGTGCAGGTCAAACGCCTGCATGAGTATAAGCGCCAGTTGTTGCTGGCGCTCTACATCATCGTGCTGTATAACCGCCTGGTGGCCGATCCGTCGTACGACATGTTGCCTCGCACCTTCATCTTCGCCGCCAAGGCCGCGCCCGGCTACACGATGGCGAAGCTGATCATCCGGCTGATCCACGGCATCGCGGAGGTGGTCAACGACAATCCGCGCATGAAGGACAAGCTCAGCGTGGTTTTCCTGCCAGACTATCGCGTCTCCCTGGCCGAGCGGATCATTCCGGCCGCGAACGTCAGCGAACAGATCTCGCTGGCGGGCACTGAGGCTTCGGGCACCGGCAACATGAAGATGATGTTGAACGGCGCGCTGACGCTCGGCACACTCGACGGCGCCAACGTCGAGATCCATGAGGAGGTGGGCGACGAGAACATCTTCCTGTTTGGTCTGCGTGCAGAAGAGGTCAGGGCGTTGCGGCCGACCTATTCGTCACGCCAGATCTACCACACGGATCCGGAAATCCGCCAGGCGATTGACATGATCCGGCGCAACGTGTTCTGCCTGCTCACACCGGGCGCGTTGGATCCGATCGTGCGTTCGCTGCTGGACTTCAACGACCATTACATGCTGCTTGCGGACCTGCGTGACTACATGAACGCGCAAGACCGGGTGGAAGCCGTCTACCGCGAGCCTTTGCAGTGGGATCGCAAGGCGCTCATCAATGTGGCGCGCGCAGGAAGGTTCTCGTCGGATCGCACGATCCGTGAGTACGCGCGTGACATCTGGCATGTGTCGCCCGTCGATCTGTCGCATCTGCACACATGAGAGGAGAGTTGCGTATGGAGCGTGTGGCACTCGTGACCGGCGGCGCGCGCGGCATTGGCCTGGGCATTTCCGAGGCACTGGCGCGCGAGGGATATGCACTGGCGGTGTGCGGGACGCGACCTGCCGAGGCGGCCGAACCGCAGCTTGAGACGCTGCGACAGCTCGGCGGCGCGATCCTCTACGTTCAGGCCGATGTCTCGCAGGCGGCAGACCGGACGCGGTTGCTGGAGGCGGTGCGTGCGCGCTTTGGTGCCTTACATGTGCTGGTCAACAATGCCGGTGTCGCGCCGCAGGTGCGCGCGGATCTGCTGGAGGCGACTGAAGAGAGCTTCGAGCGCGTCATGCGGATCAACCTGCAAGGCCCGTATTTTCTGACCCAGACGGCTGCGCGCTGGATGGTCGAGCAACACCAGGCGGATGCCGCGTTCAGTGGGTGCATCGTCAACATTGGTTCGATCTCGGCTGAGGTGGCTTCGGTTTCGCGGGGCGAGTATTGTGTCGCCAAAGCCGGGATGGCCATGATGACGCGCTTGTTCGCCAGTCGGCTGGGACAAGACGGTGTGGCCGTGTACGAGGTGCGTCCTGGGATCATCCGCAGTGACATGACGGCGCCGGTTCAGGCCCGGTACGACTCGCTCATCGCGGACAGTGACCTGTTGATTCAGAAACGCTGGGGTGAACCCGCCGATGTGGGACGCGCCGTGGCGGCGTTGGCGCGCGGTGACTTTCCGTATTCGTCCGGACAGGTCGTATATGTGGACGGGGGATTCTCTGTGCGGCGGCTGTGAGCGGACGGTCATGAAACAGACTTGTTGCCATACGCTGGTGATCGGTTCGGGAGCGGCGGGACTTCAGGCCGCTGTGCAACTGCGGCGTCGTGGGATCGACACGCTGATGGTCACCGAAGGATTGCGCAAGGGCACGTCGATCAATACCGGCAGTGACAAGCAGACCTACTACAAGCTCGGGCTGTGCGGCGCGGAGCCGGACTCTGTTTTCGCCATGGCCAGAGCGTTGATGGCTGCGGGGGGCATGCACGGTGATCTGGCCGTGGCGGAAGCGGCCGGTTCGGTGCAGGCCTTCGCGCATCTCGTCGCGCTCGGCGTGCCCTTCCCGCGTGATGCGTATGGGCAATTTCCGGGTTACAAGACCGATCATGATCCGGCGCGGCGCGCCACGTCGACGGGACCCTATACATCGCGGGACATGTGCGTGGCCTTGTTGCGCGAAGTGCGGCGGTTGGGGGTGCCGATCCATGAGCGGCGTTCGGTGACCTCGCTGCTGGTGTGCGGTTCCGGTGCGCGACGGCGTGTCTGCGGAGCGCTGGCCCTGGATGCCACTGGAACATGGCAGGCCTACCGTGCCGAGAATGTGGTGTTTGCGGTCGGCGGTTTTGGCGGATTGTATGCGGCCAGCGCCTATCCTGCCTGTCACCTCGGCAGTATTGGACTGGCGTTCCGTGCGGGCGCGACCGCGTGTAACCTGCCTGATTCCCAGTATGGACTGGCTTCGATACGGCCACGCTGGAACGTGTCGGGGAGCTACATGCAGGTGGTGCCGCGCCTGATCTCGACGGCGGCCGACGGCCATTCTGACGAGCGCGAGTTTCTGCTGGATGCGTGCTCTGATCCGGCACAAGCCTACAGCCTGCTCTTCCTGAAAGGCTATCAATGGCCTTTTGACGCGCGCAGGGCCGAGACGGGATCTTCGTGGATCGACCGATTGGTCTATGACGAACGCGAGGTCAAGGGACGCCGTGTCTTTCTGGATTTCCGTCGCGATCCCACCGGTTTCCGGCTTGATGTCCTCTCCGAAGAGCCACGCAGCTATTTGACGCGTTCGGGGGCTACGGGGCGCACACCGTTTGTCCGCCTGCGCAAACTGAATCCGGACGCGGCGGCGTTCTATGCCGCGCGCGGGGTGGATTTGGCGCGGCAGCCGCTCGAGATCGCGCTTTGTGCACAACACAACAACGGCGGGCTGGCCGCCTCGCTGGAGTGGGAGTCGATCAATCTGGCGCATTTTTTCCCGGTGGGGGAGGTCAACGGTTCACACGGTGTGGGACGTCCTGGCGGCTCGGCGCTCAATGCGGGACAGGTCGGCGCAATGCGCGCGGCGGAGTCGATTGCCGCGCGGTATGCCGGTGTGACGCTGAGCGACGCAGCCTTTGAAACAGCCTTGGCCGCCGCATACGCGGCAGACCGTGAATATGAGGCGCGGTGCCGTCAATCGCGGTGGACGTGGCAAGCGTGCCGGCACGCATTTCAGCAGCGCATGAGCCGCTACGGCGCGCATGTGCGTCAGGCCGCCGTACTGGAGCGGGCGGTTGCGGAGGCGCAGGCGCAGGTACGGCGGCTTGAACGCGAGGGGTGCCGGGCGGAGGGGCCGTCGCAAAAAATCCGGGCTTTTGAGAACCGTCAGCTCTGCACGGCCCACGCAGTCTATCTTTCAGCAATGGCCTACAGTGTCCGTTCGGGCGTAGGCAGCCGGGGTTCTTCGCTGGTGGTGGACGAACAGGGCGTGGTGGTGCCGGAAGATCCGTCCTTCCGCGCGCAAGTGCTGGAAACCCGCTGTGTCAAGGGGCGCGGCTGTCAGCATCGCTGGCGCGCGTGCCGGCCACTGCCCGCCGAGGACTTCTGGTTTGAGACGGTGTGGGAGGCGTTTCGGAGGCGTCAGCGAAACGCCATCGGCTGCACAAACGCGGTTCTGACGCCATGATTTCTCATTTAAGACACATCGGCTCTGGCACACCATCTCTTCAACTGCGGGAGGTGGCATTACCCCTGTCGCATCACCATGCGACGGGCCTGGCGCAACCGCAAGGTGTCGTGCATGGGAGAGTGACAGGCATCACATCAGCGCCCGCCATACAGGGATCATCGCGTACTCCTTGTCGATAAGCCCATCGTTCGCTATATTGACGGTTATCTATTCACGTTGTTTAAGGAGGCTGGGGTACGATGAGCATGACACGTAGAGAAATGATCAGGCGGTTGGGATTGGGCGGTACAGCGGCCGGTCTGAGTATGCTGGCGGGACGTGGCTTTGCCGATGAGACGGATGGCGATCCTGCTTATGCGGGGTTCGCGCGGAATATCCGTGTGCTGGAGCCCACGATGCAGGATGTGCCTTCGGCGCGGTTGGAAGGCGGCAAGGTCATTCAGCCGGCGCGCGAGTTGCCGATCTTTCACACGGCGGATGTCGCGGTGGTCGGTGGTGGTGCGGCCGGTTTTGGTGCGGCCGTTGCAGCCGCGCGGGCCGGCGCCAAAGTGGCGCTGATCGAACGTTACGGCAGTCTGGGTGGCCTGTTCACCAATGGCATGGTGCTGGTCATTATCGGGACGGGTGTTAAAGAGAGCGGAAAATTCAGGCTGGTGACGCGCGGTATCTGCGAAGAGTTTATACGCCGGCTGGAAGCCATGGGCGATGGCGCGATCACCAAGCTGGAGCCGAATATCGGACAACCGACCGCAGATCCTGAGGCGGCCAAGGTGCTGATGGATGACATGGTCCAAGAAGCGAAAGTCGATGTCTTCTTCCATGCGTGGGGCGTCGACGTCATCCAGAACGGCCAGTCTGTGCAGGGCGTGGTTTTCGAGAGCAAGCAGGGGCGTCAGGCCGTGCTGTCCAAAGTGGTGGTGGATGCTTCGGGCGATGGAGATGTCTTCTTCCAGGCCGGGGAGAGCTATACCCAGATTTCCCACGCGCTGGGCTTTGTGCATCGGCTCGCCAATGTCGACAGGATCGACAAGACGAAAGCGCCGACGGATACGAAACTGAACATCGGCTCACGGGAGCCCCTCAAATCGATCCGTTGGGTGAACAGCCTGGGCGTGAAGGGCAACGGGCTTGATATCCGCGACCTGACCAAGGCCGAGATGATGCACCGCAAATCGGCTTGGAACTATACGCAGCGTATCCGCAAGACCCCCGGCTATGAGGAAGTCTTTCTGGCGCAGACGACGTCGCAGCTCGGTGTTCGCGCCACGCGCTTGATGAATGGCGTGGCGCGTATCGACAAAAAGGGCGCCGCGGCGCTGACGACCTATCCGGATACGGTGGCCGTCTCTGGACACGACGGATTGCGCCTGCCGGAGTTCCAAATCCCGTACGGTGCGCTGTTGCCGAAGACGGTTGACAATGTGGTGGCGGCGGGACGCTGTATCTCGTGTGCGCCGGATCTGATTGACCGTGTGCGCCTGATCCCGGTGTGCATGGTGACCGGCCAGGCGGCGGGTGTTGCGGCTGCGCTGGCAGCTAAGGCCGGGATACGTCCGCGCGATCTGCCGGCCTCCGAAATTCAGAAGGTCCTGCGTGATCAGGGCGCGTATCTCGGGTAGTCTACGCCGTCAAGAGGAGGTCGAAAGAATCGCCAGCATGCGTGTTACGCGTGCCGGCGTTTCTTTTTTCCCCGATGCATAGAACGCGATGCGCGGAGAGGTGTCATCATCGGACGCCGCCTGTGTACGCATCGGTTTCAGCACACGCGCCAACTGCTTGACCGTGCCCGCGTTGCCGTCGAGCAACCGGATGTGCGGGCCAACGACGTCTTGGATCAAATTGCGGTAAAACAGGAAATGGGTACAGCCGAGTACGGCTGACTCGTACTCGCTCCTCCGTATGTCAGACAGCTGATCCGCGAGATAGTCGCGGACAGCGGGTGAGTCGAAGTCAAAAGCCTCGGAGAACGAAACCAGCCGATCCAGTGCGCGGCGCACGACCCGATGTCCCTGCCCCAAATTTGAGATGAGTGTTTCGAGCTTGCTCTCCCGCAACGTCAGCGACGTGGCGAACACCATGACCTTCTTGCCCGTGTTCTGCATGAGCGCGGGTTTGACGGCCGGTTCCATGCCAATCACAGGGAACGGATAACGCGCGCGCAAAGCCTGAACCGCGACCGCTGTCGCGGTGTTGCAGGCAAGGACCAATGCGTCAATCCGCTGTTCCGCAAGAAAATCAGCGGCTGCAAGAACGTGTGCGGCGACCTTGGCCTCCGGCTTGACACCGTACGGCGCATTCAGCGTGTCAGCATAATAGATGAACCGATCCGTCGGCAACACGGTGAGCGCCTGCCGCAAGACTGTGAGTCCGCCGATACCGGAATCCATAAATGCGATGCGCACGGGAACGATCCTAGACGTTAAACAGGAAGTGCACGACATCACCGTCCTGCATGACGTACTCCTTCCCTTCGACCCGCATGACGCCGGCGGCCTTCGCCCCGGCCTCCCCGTTCAGCCGGATGTAATCATCATAGGCGATCACCTCGGCACGGATGAAGCCGCGCTCGAAATCGGTATGGATGACACCCGCGCAGCGGGGAGCCGTCCACCCCCGGTGGAACGTCCAGGCCCGCACCTCTTTGGGGCCCGCTGTAAAGTAACTTGCAAGACCCAGCGTGTGGTAGGCGATGCGGATGGTTTGATCGAGGCCGCTTTCCTTCAGCCCGTATGAGGCCAGGAAATCATCGCGTTCCGTATCGGTCAAACCGGCCAGCTCGGCCTCCATCTTGGCGGAGATCACGACGACATCGCACCCCTTTTCGGCGGCATACGCCTTGACGCGGGCGACCTGGCTGCTGCGGCCGTCAAGTTCGTTCTCGCCAACGTTGGCACAGTAGATGACCGGCTTGTCAGTCAGGAGCTGGAGTTCGGTCAGTGTCGGGCCCAAGGCATCGCCTTCTGCGCGCGAGAATGTTCGAACCGGAAGACCCGCGTTGAGATGCAGCATGAGCGCCTCCATGGCCTCAACCTCTTTGCGCAGCTCTTTGTCGGCACGGGCCTGACGCGACATGCGGTCGATGCGTTTTTCCAGCGATTGCATGTCGGCGAGGATCAGCTCGGTTTCGATGATTTCGATGTCGCGCACCGGATCGATCCCCCCCTCGACATGTACAACATCGTCATCAGAGAAGCAGCGCACCACCTGCAGGACAGCGTCCGTCTCACGGATATTGGCCAGGAACTTGTTGCCCAGTCCCTCACCTTTGCTGGCACCGCGCACCAGGCCTGCGATATCGATGAAATCGACGGTGGCCTTGACGGTCTGGGCCGGCTTGGCGATGGCCGCCAGTGCGTCCAGGCGGTTGTCGCTCATCGCGACGGTCGCCTTGTTGGGCTCGATCGTGCAGAACGGATAATTGGCCGCTTCCGCATTCTGCGCACGGGTCAATGCATTAAAGAGGGTGGATTTACCGACATTGGGAAGTCCGACGATGCCTACAGCAAGAGCCATGTTTGTTGATCCTTTGAAAACGAAGACGCTGACATCGTATCAAACCGAGACCACGCAGGCGATATGGAATCTTGGCGGCATAACTCCAACCTAACTGGGGCGTGCGCGGGCAACTCTATCTTCGCATGGAACAAAAACTTGGGGCCGTTTCCGTCTCAAGCCTGAATCGCCAGCTTTCGCGCTCGGTTTCAAGGCGTGGGACACGACGCAGGCTGGACTCCGCAAGTAGGCGCACTTTACGTTCAAGTGAGTCGGCAGGCTCGGGAGTACCGGCAGTAACGGGAGTGCCGGGACTACCGAACCTACCGTTTAATCTTAACCGATCGCCTTGCTTCCCCGCTCTCCGGTCCGGATGCGGATGCACTCCGGCAGGTCGAGGATGAAGATCTTGCCGTCTCCGATCTGTCCGGTGCGCGCGCCCTTGATGATCGCGTTGACGGTCGGCTCAACGTAGTCTTCATTGACCGCGATCCGCAGTTCAACCTTTTTGAGCAGGTTGATCTCTTTACGGATGCCGCGATATTGTTCCGTGTAGCCCATCTGCTGGCCGCAGCCGATCACGTTGGAGGCGGTCATCTTGGTGACGCCTGCGTCTGTCAGCGCTTCCTTGACATCCGAAAGCTTGTCGGGTTGTATCACTGCTATGATCAGTTTCATGATTGTTCTCCTTAAACAGATTACTTGGTCAGGAAGCCCTGGAAGTCCGGGTAAGCCTCGTTGCCGTGCTCACCGATGTCCAGACCGCCCAACTCCTCTTCGCGGGTTACGCGCAGGCCCATCAACGCCTTGACCACCAACCAGATGATGGTTGAACCGATCACGGTGAAGAGACCCACCAGCACGACGCCCTTGAGCTGTTGCGCGAACTGCGCGGCACGTCCCAGGCCGGTGGCGAGTCCCGCCACGTTGGCGGCGATTGCATCATCGTAGAAGAGTCCGAGTGCCAACGTTCCCCAGATGCCGTTCACCAGATGCACGGACAGTGCGCCGACGGGATCATCGATACGCATGCGGTCGAAGAACAGCACACTCAAAACCACGATGATGCCGGCAACGGTGCCGATCCCGGCGGCGGATGCGAACGACACGTAACCGCACGGTGCGGTCACCGCCACCAGTCCGGCCAAGCAGCCGTTGAGGATCATGCTGAGATCCGGCTTCTTGAGCAGCAGCCAAGACGTCACCGTGGCGCTCAGCGTCGCCGTGATCGCTCCCAGATTGGTGTTGACCAATACATGCGCGATGGCCGAACCGTCGCCCGCTGACATGGTGGAACCCGGGTTGAACCCGAACCAGCCAAGCCACAGGATCAGCACGCCCAGCGCCACGCTGGTCATGTTGTGGCCCATCACAGGGCGAATGGCTCCATTGGGGCGGAACTTCTCGATACGCGGCCCGAGAATAAACGCGCCCGTCAACGCCGCCCATCCGCCAACGGAGTGAACCACCGTGGAGCCCGCAAAATCGCGGAAACTGTGGAAGAATGCATTCAGCCCTTCGCTCGCTTTCGCCGCCGACAAGACGCCGCCGCCCCAGACCCAATGTCCGCTGATCGGATACAACAGGGCAACGAGCAGCACGCTGAAGACGATAAACGATGTGAACTTAATGCGCTCCGCCACCGCGCCCGAAACAATCGTCGCGGCAGTACCGGCGAAAACAAGCTGGAAGAAAAACTTCGCGGCCAGCGGGATCGGCGTCCAGTTGATCGCCGAATAAACGCCCTCGTAAACAGCGGATGAGAAGGGATTCATTGCAGCATAGTCGGCGCCCAGCGCAGGGGAGTTGTCCGCCCCGCTCAGGAAAAACAGGCCCTTCAGCCCGATCCACGGTGTGCCGTCGCCAAACATGAGGCCCCATCCCAACGCCCAGAACGAGAGCGTGGCAAGCGCGAACACGATGAAGTTTTTCGCCAGGATGTTGACGCAGTTCTTAGCCCGGCAGAGGCCACTCTCTACCAAGGCAAAGCCCGCGTTCATCCAGAACACCAGCATGCCCGCAACGATGACCCACAGGGTGTCTGTCGCAATCCGCATGCTGCTCATCGCCGCTTTCCAGCTTTCAGAATCGCCGGGCACAGCTTCCTGCGCCCAGCCCGTTGCCGCGATTCCCACGCCCGCCAGCGCGAGCAGAGGGAGTGTCGGTATTCTCTTTGGAGTTTGCATCGTCATCCTCTTTTGTTTGTCTTGCCTGTACGTGTCAGGCGTTGTCAGTCTCTTAGCAATGGCAATGCCAACTGCTCAGGAAAGGCAAATATGTCAACAATCACTTCTTGTACGTATCTGATTTGGATCATTGAAAAACATTTCTCATGAAAATCCGAAAATGAAGTCACAAGAATGTAAGATGCGTCTTCCCAATTTGTCTTCAAAATATGTCGTATGACAATGTTGAATGATCAGTATTTTTAGTTTTGCTTGGGAATTTCAAGATTTTTCAGGAATGTCGTACGCTTGATGCAGTTGGCATTCTCTCTGCGATGCGTCATGCATCCGCCGGCTGTTTCGGTGGGCAACAAGAGGGACGAGAGAGATGAAACGACTCATCAGATGGGCAATGGTATTGATGTGTGGAACATTCCTAGTACGAGCCGAAGAAGAACAGGCTTCCTGTCCACTTTCGTTTGAAGTGACGGCTGATCTTTATTCGGCCTATGTCTGGCGCGGCATGGTGCTCAACGACGAGCCGGTTCTGCAGCCGGGGGCTTCGGCCTCCCTGCCTTTGGGCGGCTACGGTTCTGTAGGCGTGTCAGTGTGGGGCAACATGGACCTGACCGACCGCAACGGCTGCGTGCACGGTGGTGGCCTGAATGAACTTGACTATACGCTGTCGTATGTGATCGACACGGGGCCGGTTTCATGGGAGGCGGGACACATCTGGTACACCTTCCCGGTTGTCAACCTGGGAAGCACGAAAGAGGTCTATCTTTCGGTTTCTTACAACTCGGAGATGGTGACTCCCTTTGCCAGCCTGACCTATGACTATGATGCGGTCGAGGGATTTTACGCCAACGTGGGGTTGAGCAAGGAGTGGTCTCTGACCGACCCACTGACGCTTGGTGCTGAAGTGTCTTTGGGGGCCGGAGACTCTGATTATATGGCGTACGTTGGGGCGGACAACGCCGGCCTGATGGATTTCAACGTGGCCGTTTATGCCTCTTATTCTGTCACGGACAATGTGTCGGTGGGCGCACGTCTGGCTTGGGTGTCTCTGGTTGATCGCGATGCACGCGATGCCAAGGCCTACTGGGACAAGGATCTGCTGTGGGGCGGCATCAACTTCGCGGTCGCGTTTTAGCGACCTGTTGCAAAATTGTCGCTTCATGCTTGACGCCGGACAAAACCGTCTGGCGTTTTTGTTTGAGGCGTGCAATTTTGTGGAATATTTAATGGTAAATGTGAGTTTGATGTGTGAAGAGCGTGTTGGCACAGAGGGTGCTTAACCATGAACGAGACGTGAGTACCAACTGTGGTTAACCGGAGAACGCTATGAGTATCACACGACAGAAAGCCATCGAGTCAGCCATTCAGTACCGCTCGAATGACGAGCCGAAACTGGGCAACAAGGAAGTGCCCTCCTATTTTGGAGCCAATGTGTTTGGCGACGACCAGATGAAGGCGCGTTTGCCGAAGGACATTTACGCGTCGCTGCGCAAAACCATTGAAGAGGGCGTGCCGCTCGATACGCGCGTGGCGGACGTGGTTGCGGCTGCGATGAGCCGCTGGGCGATTGAACGCGGCGCCACGCACTATGCGCACATCTTCTATCCCCTGACCGGGCTCACGGCAGAGAAACATGACAGCTTCTACAGCCCTGACGGCAAAGGGCATCTCACCATCGATTTCTCGGGCAAGCAGTTGATCCAGGGCGAGCCCGACGCATCCAGTTTTCCGAGCGGCGGAATCCGCGCCACATTCGAAGCGCGCGGCTACACCGCATGGGACGTGACGAGTCCGGCTTACTTGATGGAGGGCCGAAACGGGACCACCTTGTGCATCCCCACGGCCTTCTGCTCCTGGACGGGTGAGGCCTTGGACAAGAAGGTGCCGTTGCTGCGTTCGATGCAGGCCGTCAACCGCCAGGCGCAGCGCGTGCTGCGGCTCTTGGGGCACAAAGATCCCGGCATGATCACCGCATCGGCGGGTCCGGAGCAGGAGTATTTCCTGATTGATCGCAGCCTCTATTACGCGCGTCCGGATCTGCTGAGTGCTGGGCGTACGCTGTTCGGAACGCGGCCGCCCAAGGGACAGGAATTGGAGGACCAGTATTTCGGCACCATTCCGGCGCGTGTCCTGGCCTTCATGACGGAGGTCGACTCGGAACTGTATAAGCTGGGTGTCCCGGTCAAGACCCGTCACAACGAAGTCGCGCCCGCGCAGTACGAAATCGCACCGGTTTTCGAGACCGCGAACCTGGCGACCGATCACCAGTATCTCGTCATGCAGGTCTTGCAGTCGGTCGCGCCCAAGTACGGGTTGGCTTGTCTGCTGCATGAGAAGCCGTTTGCCGGGATCAACGGCTCCGGCAAGCATTTGAACTGGTCGCTGGGCGGACCCAAGGTCGGCAATCTCCTGAATCCCGGCGAGACGCCTCAGGACAACATGCAGTTTCTGGTGTTTTGCGCGGCCGTGATCCGTGCGGTGGATCTGCACGCGGTGATG
>Ga0209407_1003430_pt1 | contig 13727 bp, 11 predicted proteins | sample AD_JPNHG3_MetaG_FD_184410 | JGI IMG/M metagenome (GOLD analysis project Ga0209407, IMG submission 184410) | Active sludge microbial communities of municipal wastewater-treating anaerobic digesters from Japan - AD_JPNHG3_MetaG (SPAdes) (version 2) | ecosystem: Engineered > Bioreactor > Anaerobic... | reverse complement strand
TGTTGGTTTTTCCAGCAAAATCCCAACATGAATTTCCTGGCTGCAGACTCGGTACGGATCAAGTGTTCATAGGCTTTGAGGTCCATGGCACCATCCTAATACCAGTGCCAAATAGGGTGCAATCACCTATCCTTTTGGTCCTTTTCATGGAGGTTGAAGGTAATGACGACAAGTTGTATTGCCCACGTCAAGCAGAATGATGAAGGGGAATGGGTCACCCAGGGTCTGTCCGATCATCTCAAAAAGACCGCAACTAGGGCTGGAAAATTTGCTGGTGAGTTCGGCAATTCCGATTGGGCTTACTTAATGGGGCTTTGGCATGATATCGGGAAATTCCATCCACGTTGGCAAAGATACATACGATTGAGATCGGGTTATGATCAAGAGGCTCATATCGAATGTGCACCAGGGAGAATCAACCACAGTACAGCGGGAGCTGTCCATGTTTTCAACGTCCTGGCCAAAGCTCACCCTATTGCCCGTATTTTTGGCTATGCCATTGCAGGGCACCACGCGGGACTCTCTGACTGGTATCCCGATGATGCCGGCGGTGACTTGCAAAGCCGGGTCTTTGATCCTCTTACTGGGAGCTTAAGGGCAGAAGAACTGAACGAAATAAAAAAGAACCCTGAAGCACAAGAGCTCATGGCGGCTCCCCTTCCCAGATCAGTACCCGTGTTTATCAAAAAAGGCCAAACCGAAAGTAAAGATGAAAACCGTCACATGTGGATCAGGATGCTTTTCTCTTGCCTGGTGGACGCGGACTATCTTGATACTGAAGAATTCATGGACCAGGCAAGGTCCGACGAACGAAAAGGGTACCCTACCTTGGCTGAACTAAAAGATACATTTGATTCTTTTATGGACGTGAAGGTTTCCAAGGCAACAGGATCGCCTATAAACCTGAAAAGAAAGTGGGTCCTCGAACAATGTCGTGAAAAATCAGCGCTGCCTCCCGGTTTTTTTTCTCTGACAGTCCCTACTGGCGGGGGCAAAACTCTTTCTTCCTTGGCTTTTGCTCTTGGACACGCGCTAGAACACGGGAAAAGCCGGGTAATAATGGCGATACCCTACACGAGCATCATAGAACAGACGGCAAAGGTTTTGAAATTTGGCACCGACACGATTGGATCCCTTCAGGAAATTAAGAAAGAGCAGTATCTCTTCGGGGAAGAACCGGTCATCGAGCATCACAGCAACCTCGATCCAGATATAGAAACCGCCAAAAACCGCCTTGCTTCGGAAAACTGGGACGCCCCGATAATTGTGACTACAAATGTCCAGCTCTTCGAGTCGCTGTTTGCCAGCCGCCCCTCTTCATGCCGGAAGCTTCACAATATCGTTAACAGCGTGGTGATCCTTGACGAAGCCCAGATGTTGCCCCCGGAGTACCTCAAGCCCATCCTTTCAGCACTCAATGTCCTGGTTGAAGATTACGGTGTAACGGTCTTGTTCTGTACCGCCACTCAGCCTGCCTTTTCAGGGACCGTTGGTTCCAGCCAGACAAAATTCGAAGGAATACCCCGATGCACAGAAATAATTGAAGATCCCGAATCGCTTTACAGAGACTTGAAGCGCGTCGAGATCCAGTTTCCTGATCCGGGTAAGGTATCGACTTGGGAAGAGGTCTCGGAAGCGCTAAAAAAGTTCGAACAGGTTCTTTGCATAGTCAACACCAGGAGAGATTGCCGTGACCTTCACCAGTTAATGCCTGAAGGCACTGTCCACCTCTCGGCCCTTATGTGTGCCGAAGAACGCAGTGAAGTGATATCTGATATAAAGAGAAAGCTTGCGGAGGGGAAGCCGGTAAAAGTGATAAGCACCCAGCTTGTCGAGGCTGGGGTAGACATTGATTTCCCTGTCGTTTACAGGGCGATGAGCGGTATAGATTCTATCGCACAGGCTGCGGGTCGATGTAACCGTGAGGGCAAACTTTGTGAGCAGGGGAAGATTGGAAAGGTAATAGTATTTTTTCCTCCAAAGCAATCACCACCGGGCCTGCTCAGAAAGAGCGAGGATGCATCAAGAATGCTCATTAGGAACGGATCCATTGGTGAGCTTAACACCGGCCTTTTCCAAGATTATTTCAGATACTATTTTGCTTCCATTAACGATTTGGATAAACCTGATTTCGAAGGGAAGTTAAGGCGCGAAGCGGATGAGTTCAAATTCCAGTTCAGGACTTTCTCCCGTGAATTTAACCTCATTGACGACGCTCGACAGAAACCGGTCATTGTCTGGTACAAAGGGAGAACGATTGATAGCCGCGAGATAATTGAAGAACTTAAAAGGTTCGGTCCAAACAAATCCCGTTTACGTAAGTTGCAGCGTTTTACCGTAAATATTCCTTATCCCTTTTGGCGGAAGTTTTCTGATTTCGGCTATATCGAGGAAGTTCACGGTTTCAGTGTTCAGGCTGGCGACGGCCTTTATAAGCCAAAATACGGTCTACTTTGGGAGGAGAGTGAATGGATGAAAGAAATTCACCTTTGTTGAACCATAAGGGAAGGGAGGTTTTCTTTTGAAAGAGTATTTTGACAGAACCTTTTGTATCGAAGTAAAGGGTGATTACGCCTGCTTTACCCGGCCCGAAATGAAAGTCGAGCGGGTCAGTTACGATGTGATCACCCCCTCGGCGGCAAGAGGGATCTTTGAGGCTATTTTCTGGAAACCCGCCATTCGGTGGAAGGTCAAGAAGATCGAGATACTCAATCCTATTCGGTGGATCTCAGTCAGGAGGAACGAGGTAGGGTCCGTAATTAGCCCTCGCTCCGACGGGATATACATCGAAGATAACAGGCAACAGAGGGCAGGCCTTCTGCTCCGGGATGTCCGGTACAGGCTGCACGCTGATTTAGTGTTTATCCCTCCGGGGCACCGTAGGCCTCTATTGGATGAACCTTCTGAGGGTTTCGTCGCTGGAGATGAGAGAAAGGATTTCAAAAAAGACGAAAATCCGGGCAAATACTACGCTATTTTCGAACGTAGGGCGCGTAATGGCCAGTGCTTTAATCAGCCTTACCTGGGATGCAGGGAATTTAGTTGCAGTTTCCGCTTTGTGGGATCACTTGAAGGAGAACCTGGACCGATCTCAGAAACCAGGGACCTTGGTTTCATGCTCTACGACCTCGATTTCACCGACGAAGCTGATCCCCAGCCTGCCTTTTTCCGGGCGAAACTTGAATCCGGGGTGATCCATGTCCCCGATTGGGGGAGTGGGGAGGTGTTTCGATGATTCTTCAAGCCCTCTGTGAGTATTATGATAGGAAAAAAGCAAGTTCAGAGGAGAATCTTGCGCCAAATGGTTGGGAATGGAAAGAGATCCCGTTTTTGATCGTGTTGAGCGACCAAGGGGAATTCCAGGCAATAGAAGACACAAGGGAGGTTGAAGGGAAAAAATTCAGGGCGAAGCGGTTTCTTGTACCTCAAGGAGAAAAAAGGACGGTTGGTATCAAAGCAAACTTTCTTTGGGATAACTTGGAGTATGCCCTTGGTGCTAATCCAAGAGGGAGAGATGATATCGATCTTCGCCATAATGAATTCAAATTGAGGATTGAAAATGAACTCGGCATCGGGCTTTTGGCCAGTAATGTATCCCTCAGAGCACTCAAAACTTTTCTGGACAGCGACCCCATTAAACAGATCGAATCAAGGACTGAATTTCTTCCGATTTGGAATGAAGCAATGCAGGCTAATGCCTTTGTTGCTTTCAAAATTGGTGGATCTGGGGATTCAACAGTATGTGATTCAATTAGAGTTCTTTACCCGAAGAAAAGACACACCGAAGGCGGCGATGATAAAGAACAGGTATGCCTTGTAACAGGGGAAAAAACACCGATTGCGCAATTACACCCCTCGATAAAAGGTGTGAGAGGTACTAACCCCCAAGGTGCATCGATAGTATCGTTTAATCTTGATTCATTCAGATCATTTGGTAAAAAACAGGGTTTAAATTCTCCGGTCGGGGAAACGGCTGCTTTCTGCTACACAACAGCCCTTAATCATATGCTGGGCAAGGATTCACACAACAAGACCATCGTAGGAGATTCCACAATAGTATTCTGGAGCCAAAAAAGGGACAGTCCCAACTACGATCTGGAGAGTGAGTTTCAGTGGTTTTTAGAGGATCCGCCCAAGGATGATCCAGATAGGGGTGTTCAGGCGGTTAAAGGTCTTTTCGAAGCAGTGAGATCTGGCAACTTATGTCTACCTGATGATAACCGTTTTTATGTGCTTGGCCTGGCTCCCAACGTTGCTAGGATCTCTGTCCGTTTTTGGAAGACTGGCACAACCAGAGGCTTTGCTGAGAAGATCGTCAAACATTTTGAGGACATTCAAATTACCCATGGCCCCAACGAACCTGAACATTTGACTTTGAACAGGATTCTTCGTTCCATAGCTTTGGAATGCAAAATGGATAACGTACCTCCTAACCTTCCTGCCTCCGTTGTTAACAGCATACTTGACGGGACCCCTTACCCAATTACTCTTGCTCAACAATGCATAAGACGGATAAGGGCCGAACGGAATGTAAATCGATCGCGTGCCGGGATCCTCAAGGCCTGGATAAACAGGTATCCAAAGCTTTCAGAAAGAGAGGTGGCAACAGTGGCGTTGGATAGGGGTAACAAGAATGAGGGCTATCGCCTCGGTCGCCTTTTCGCTGTACTTGAAAAAATACAGGAAGAGGCGAATCCCGGGATAAACGCGACTATCAGGGACAGGTATTATGGTGCGGCCTCTTCAACCCCGGTGACTGTGTTTTCCCAACTCCTCAAACTTAAAAACCATCATCTGTCGAAACTCGACAATGTTGGGAGAAAGGTTTTCTTCGAAAAAGAACTTGGGGAAATAATGGGAGAGATCGACCATTTCCCTAAACATCTGACGCTTGAAGATCAAGCTTTCTTCGCGATCGGTTATTACCACCAGCGTCAGGAGTTCTTCAAAAAGAATCCTAAAGATAATTCTGATTCTCAATAATAAGGAGGTACACCATGAGCAAAGTCAATAGCAGGTACGATTTCGTGTTCTTTTTCGATGTGCAGGACGGGAACCCCAATGGCGACCCGGATGCAGGGAATCTGCCCAGGATTGATGCTGAAACAGGGATGGGCCTTGTAACCGATGTATGCCTGAAAAGAAAGGTCAGAAATTATGTCCAGATAACAAAAAAGGAAACGGCGGGTTATGAAATTTTCATAAAGGAAAAGGGTATTTTGAACCAGCTGATTGATGAAGCCCATGAACAAGAAGAAGTCAAAACGAAGGAAAAGGGAGAGAAGACGGAAGCTGCGAGGGAATGGATGTCTAGAAAATATTTTGATATTAGAACTTTTGGTGCCGTTATGAGCACTGGCAAGAACGCCGGTCAGGTTCGTGGACCGATCCAAATGACTTTCGCTCGTTCAGTCGAACCGATAGTCGCTTTGGAACACTGTATTACTCGAATGGCTGTTGCTACTGAAGCGGAAGCAGAAAAACAAAGCGGTGACAATCGCACTATGGGTCGTAAGTTCACAGTCCCCTACGGGCTTTACAGATCACATGGGTTTGTCTCGTCACACCTTGCAGGTCAGACGGGTTTTTCTCAAGAGGACCTTGGCCTGTTTTGGGAAGCTCTTCAAAACATGTTCGAACACGATCGATCAGCCGCTCGGGGGTTGATGAGCACCCGTGGAGTCGTTGTATTTGAGCACGCTACTGCTCTCGGGAATAAACCGGCCCACGAGTTATTCGCGAGAGTCACCTGTGAGCGGGCAACAGAAGGTCCGGCGAGGAGTTTTTCCGATTACCGGGTATTACTGGACGGTCAACCTTTACCCGAAACCTTCATGGTAGTCAAAGTAACCGGATGATCTTGGAAGACGGAAATGTACAAGGAGGACGAACTTCTTCCAATATCGGCCCTGCAACACCTGTCTTTCTGTAAACGTCAGTGTGCGCTGATACACATTGAACAGGCGTGGGTCGAAAATCTTTACACTGCAGAAGGGCGTCTTCTTCACGAAAAAGCACATGAGGGGAAGACCGAAATGCGGGAGGGAGTGAGGATAACGCGCTCCCTCCCGTTGAGGTCACTTGAACTTGGGCTATCTGGCATCGCCGATGTCGTAGAATTCTACCCCGAAGAGCGTGGGCAAGGTATCAAGTTGCCAGGGCTTAAGGGAGATTGGCGACCCTTTCCCGTGGAATACAAGCGAGGTCGCCAAAAAGCGGGACCTTACGATGAAATACAACTTTGCGCTCAGGCCATTTGCCTAGAGGAAATGCTTGGGGTAATGATCACGGAAGGGGCGCTATATTATGGCCTCCCAAAACGAAGGACTGTGGTCCCTTTCTCAAACGAGCTCAGGAAATTGACGCTGGAAACCGCAAAGGAACTCCATTCCTTGATAAGTGAAGGGCGAACACCCCCTCCAGAACGAGGTTCGAAATGTGAGCGTTGCTCGTTGAAGGAGCTTTGCCTCCCGGAAGCAAACTGGTCAAGACGTAAGTTTACTTCTTATATGAAAAATTTTTTCAAAGAGGACAAAGATTGATGCGAAAGCTTTTAAACACCCTTTTTGTAACGACACAAGGGGCTTACCTTTCCAAGAAGGACGAAACTGTTCTCGTCCGGGTCGAGGACGAGACAAAACTGCGATTACCAATCCATACGCTTGAGGGGATTGTCTGTTTTGGGCAAGTTTCCTGTAGCCCCTTTCTCATGGGTTTTTGTTGTGAAAGAGGAGTAGGCCTTTCTTTTTGCACTGAGCACGGGAGATTTCTGGCTAGAGCTACAGGAGGAGTTTCGGGGAATGTGCTTTTACGTAAAGCCCAATACAGAACTAGCGAAGACACGACCTCTTCAGCTGACATTGCACGGAACATTATTATTTCAAAGATTGCCAATTGCAAACAAGTGGTACAAAGAGGAGCAAGAGAGGATCACATATACGAAAATGATGTACTCGTTAATTCGGCGCAAATGTTAAACCGTATCCTTGAAGAACTGAAAGCCCCACTCGACCTTGAAGGACTACGTGGAAAGGAAGGGGAGGCGGCGCGTTGTTATTTTTCTTCCTTTGGGGCCTTGATAACGGCGGAGAGAGATTCTTTTCCTTTCAATGGTCGTAATCGCAGGCCTCCTCTAGATAGAGTAAATGCTCTCCTTTCGTTTGTTTACACCCTCTTGTGCCATGATGTTGTAAGTGCCCTCGAATCGGTTGGCCTTGACCCCCAGGTTGGGTTCCTTCATCGTGATAGACCCGGAAGACCAAGCCTGGCACTAGACATCATGGAAGAGCTTAGGCCGGTCCTGGCCGACAGGCTTGTTCTGACACTCATTAATCGCAGACAGGTTAACGCTGCCGGTTTCAAAATAACTGAAAGCGGTGGTGTGGTAATGGATGATGAAACCCGTAAAACAGTGATTGTCTCCTATCAGAAAAGAAAACAAGATGAAATAACCCACCCCTTTATTGAAGAAAAGATCCCCTTGGGACTCATTCCATACACACAAGCCTTGCTACTCGCGCGACATTTAAGAGGGGACATCGCTGGATACCCACCTTTCCGGTGGAGGTAGGAAAAAGAGGTGGTCAACCATGATGGTTCTCGTGACTTACGACGTGAACACTGAAAATACAGAAGGGAAAAAGAGGCTTCGTAAAGTATCAAAAGCCTGTGAAAATTACGGTCAGCGGGTTCAGAATTCTGTTTTCGAATGCTTAGTTGATCCTTCACAATGGGTTGTGCTGAAGAACCATCTGGAGTTGATTTTTGATCCGGAAAAAGATAGCTTGCGGTACTACTATCTGGGGAAGAATTGGAAAAACAGAGTAGAGCATCGAGGTACGAAAGCAGGATACGACCCGGAGGGCTCCCTGGTCGTTTAGTATCCTGCGAACCTCTAGTTGTGGAGCAAAACCCAATAGGTTCGCGCAACAAGAATGTTCAGGCACTATGAGCCTTTTTGGCTGGTCAAGATGTTTTTTTCATTCTTTGACTCGGTAATTTTGTGGGGTCCGCGAAAAGAGCGAGATAAAAGCAAACAACGCAAGAAGAAGGGAACAAACAGTCGCCCCCCACGCGGGGGCGTGGGTTGAAACATGGATGGAACTCGTAAACATCAACGGTGTCATAGTCGCCCCCCACGCGGGGGCGTGGGTTGAAACCCCGCTCATGCGTTCGGTGTTGCGACTACAAGCGGTCGCCCCCCACGCGGGGGCGTGGGTTGAAACCTGCTCCATGATCCTGGAGACCTCGGCTTCGATGTCGCCCCCCACGCGGGGGCGTGGGTTGAAACATATATACCATTAACACACTGTATACATAAAATGGTCGCCCCCCACGCGGGGGCGTGGGTTGAAACTCCCTTGGCGAGGCGGTCTCTGTGTCCGGGGCCGTCGCCCCCCACGCGGGGGCGTGGGTTGAAACCTTCTGTTTTTCCTGTTGTTGAAGCCTGTTCGCCGTCGCCCCCCACGCGGGGGCGTGGGTTGAAACGAAGTTGGCCCGTGATCGAGAAGGTCGGGAACGCGTCGCCCCCCACGCGGGGGCGTGGGTTGAAACCTGCCCCATATAAGCGAGGGATCGCGGGGGTCAGTCGCCCCCCACGCGGGGGCGTGGGTTGAAACCTCCGCCTCGCGGCGCTGCTCTGCCTCGAGGCGGTGTCGCCCCCCACGCGGGGGCGTGGGTTGAAACTCTATAATAACCCCAATCATCTTAATCACCCCCCGTCGCCCCCCACGCGGGGGCGTGGGTTGAAACCGGTTGACCCATCCGCCGGTGATTATCCAGTTGGTCGCCCCCCACGCGGGGGCGTGGGTTGAAACAGCGAGTCCACGGCGAAAGAGGCGCAACGGGCTAGTCGCCCCCCACGCGGGGGCGTGGGTTGAAACATCTTGCCGCCGCATCGGTAGGCGACTACGCCCTGGTCGCCCCCCACGCGGGGGCGTGGGTTGAAACGTGGATAACTCGACTTATCCACATAATCCACATAGTCGCCCCCCACGCGGGGGCGTGGGTTGAAACCTCCAGCCTCAACCGCAGTCAGTTCCGACTCGAGTCGCCCCCCACGCGGGGGCGTGGGTTGAAACGTCAACCTGACAACTTCCGGCTCCTCGAGGAGGGTCGCCCCCCACGCGGGGGCGTGGGTTGAAACCTAACCCTCCACTCTGCCATGTCAATCCCCTCCGTCGCCCCCCACGCGGGGGCGTGGGTTGAAACGGGGCAGAACGAGACCTTCCTCCCCGGCCTCTACAAGTCGCCCCCCACGCGGGGGCGTGGGTTGAAACTCTTTCCACCCTCTGCCCCCCTAGGACTCGCCACGTCGCCCCCCACGCGGGGGCGTGGGTTGAAACTCCTATTCAAAAACAAGGTCACCGGCGCCTTCAGTCGCCCCCCACGCGGGGGCGTGGGTTGAAACGCATTCCTCTCCGTCCAGGAAGGCCGCGTAGAACGTCGCCCCCCACGCGGGGGCGTGGGTTGAAACGCCTTCAGGAATCGCTCACCTGGTCTGCGTGGCGTCGCCCCCCACGCGGGGGCGTGGGTTGAAACCGCCTACTGGAGGCGTAAGATCGAGAAGATCGAAAGTCGCCCCCCACGCGGGGGCGTGGGTTGAAACAAGGTCCTATCCCTCTCGGCAACAGCCTGAGAAAGTCGCCCCCCACGCGGGGGCGTGGGTTGAAACCGCCTCGAGACGGTCTTGCTCCCAGATGGCCTCCGTCGCCCCCCACGCGGGGGCGTGGGTTGAAACCGGTCAGCGAGATTGACCCGGGCGATGTAAAGAAGTCGCCCCCCACGCGGGGGCGTGGGTTGAAACAGTTCCGACTCGACGATCATCTGGGCCGCGAGGAGGTCGCCCCCCACGCGGGAGCGTGGGTTGAAACGAGGGCAAAGAATCCAGCCAGGGAGGCATCGCCCGTCGCCCCCCACGCGGGGGCGTGGGTTGAAACGTTTTCGAATCGATAACGGATGTTGAGAGCCTTAGTCGCCCCCCACGCGGGGGCGTGGGTTGAAACCTGATTATCATGTGCAGAAATAAACTTGACTACGTCGCCCCCCACGCGGGGGCGTGGGTTGAAACCGATACGGCGAGGAGTTTGTCCATCACGCCGGGTCGCCCCCCACGCGGGGGCGTGGGTTGAAACTGCACCGAGATACTCGACCTACTCGCCCGCCTAGTCGCCCCCCACGCGGGGGCGTGGGTTGAAACATACTCCAGGGTCTTCGTGGGCGTGTAAAATCTGGTCGCCCCCCACGCGGGGGCGTGGGTTGAAACATGCCGAAGCCCTCGGACATCATCCGCCACCTTGGTCGCCCCCCACGCGGGGGCGTGGGTTGAAACAACTACGATCGCAACAAGACCGTGATAAAGGTCCGGTCGCCCCCCACGCGGGGGCGTGGGTTGAAACATGCCGATCCCTCTCCTCCCTTTTGATCCCCGGCCCGTCGCCCCCCACGCGGGGGCGTGGGTTGAAACATGAACAATGGCGAAGTCTAATAGGTTTGTGACGTCGCCCCCCACGCGGGGGCGTGGGTTGAAACCCCTTAATAACTCCAATCATCTTAATCACCCCCTCGTCGCCCCCCACGCGGGGGCGTGGGTTGAAACTCCCACAGCGAACACTCCCCGCAAAGGCCACCAGTCGCCCCCCACGCGGGGGCGTGGGTTGAAACATGAACAATGGCGAAGTCTAATAGGTTTGTGACGTCGCCCCCCACGCGGGGGCGTGGGTTGAAACCCTATAATAACCCCAATCATCCTAATCACCCCCGTCGCCCCCCACGCGGGGGCGTGGGTTGAAACCCCCTCGGCGAGGCAGTCTCTGTGTCAGGCGCAAAGTCGCCCCCCACGCGGGGGCGTGGGTTGAAACCTATGAAACTCGAACTTGAACAAGATGATGATAGTCGCCCCCCACGCGGGGGCGTGGGTTGAAACATGTTTTTGATCTCCTCTCCCATTTTCCTGCCGTCGCCCCCCACGCGGGGGCGTGGGTTGAAACACGAATATGATTGTATAATTTTTAATGAACCAAATGTCGCCCCCCACGCGGGGGCGTGGGTTGAAACTGAAATATTAATAAATTTTTGTTTAGAATATAAACGTCGCCCCCCACGCGGGGGCGTGGGTTGAAACGGTATGTCCGGGCGGACGGGGTGCACGTGTATTCGTCGCCCCCCACGCGGGGGCGTGGGTTGAAACAATAGTTGATAATATTAATGGAAAATTTTCTCCAAGTCGCCCCCCACGCGGGGGCGTGGGTTGAAACCATTGGCTTAAAACAAAATACATTGACCGTGCCAGTCGCCCCCCACGCGGGGGCGTGGGTTGAAACTCCGTGAAACGGGCCTCCCGAGGCTCCGTGAGCGGGTCGCCCCCCACGCGGGGGCGTGGGTTGAAACCGTCCAAAGGCCGCGCTTGAAGTTTTGTTCGACGTCGCCCCCCACGCGGGGGCGTGGGTTGAAACACCTGACGGAGTGTAAATCGTGTCGGTCTTATTCGTCGCCCCCCACGCGGGGGCGTGGGTTGAAACGATCGAGTATGCATAGGCTGTGATTATACATCTGTCGCCCCCCACGCGGGGGCGTGGGTTGAAACTCCCACGGCGAACGCTCCCCGCAAAGGCCACCACGTCGCCCCCCACGCGGGGGCGTGGGTTGAAACTACGTTTTAACAATAAAGTTTTTAAACAAAGGGCAGCTTAAGGTGTCAGACCTACACAATTGATGAATTATATCTAGGTGAAGACAGAACCCCATCTTCCCGCTGGCTGGATGTTTTGGGGGACGATACCGGACCTTTTTTCAGCCCGGAAAGGGCGTGAATACTCCTTTCGGGAGTGCTCCCACCAGATGCTGAACTGGTAATGCTGGTTCTGGCAATCGTATAGCTCTGACAACTAAAGATTTTTTCTATTATCAAGAACGTTGCGAAAAAACATAAAGCGGGCTAACAAAGCGTGCTCCTGGCGTGCGGGGTTCTGGCGCCTTTTACAATTTTTTTCTGGCTTTGAGTTTTACCTTCTCCCAAGCATTGACCACTCCGCCCACACGCAGGTGACGCAAGCCATTAGCCCGCCCTTTGCAAAGGAGGGAACACATTGAGCACAGCGCTCACTAACAAAGAGTTGGAGCATTTGCTAGACTTTATCGGTTACGGCCGTTTATGTGCCGATGTTTGGTTTCTTGGCATGGAAGAAGGCATGGAAAAAAGCATGGAAGAAGGAGGCGGAGTCGAAGAGAATATTCGCACTCGCCTGGAATTTAAGCAAGTTGAAGATTGCGCTGAAGCACATAAAATTCTTGGGATAACAAAGTATCACTGGGGGAAAAAAATTATCCAAAGAACTTGGCGCGGTATGTGTTACATCATGCTCAGCTTAGAAGGAAAACCTGTTGATAAAGAGAGCATTAGAAATTATCAGGCTGATCATCTGGGAAGATTCCATGGTAAATCTCTGATGTGTGAACTAATGCCTATCCCCAACCGCCGAACAAAGGATTGGGGTTATGAGACTCTTATTCCTCAATTCAAGTCAAGGGAGGAATATGATCGCATTGTAAGGCCAAGCAGGGTTAAACTTTTGCGTGAGAAAATTCAAAAATATCGTCCTAAAATTGTCGTTTGTTATGGTAAAGTTAATTGGCAAGCGTATAAGGAATTGTTCCCTGAGTTGGAATTCTCTGAAAATGGGCATTTTTTGGTTGCTTGTGATACGAACATGGTTATTGTTCTTACAAACCATTTCGCATCACCGCCAATGAATCCATATAAGAAATTCGATGAAGTCGTTTCTATTATTAAAGAGCGCATGAATACCCAAGAACGGGCTAACAATGCATGCTCCTGACGCTGGGATTCTCAAAGGTGTCATGGGATTCTCAAAGGTGTAAGATACCGTCTTCCGTCAACCTTGAAAATAATGAACCCTCATAAGCCGATCTGTTTCAACAGGCCATGGCGAACCTGTTCTTCGCCCAAAGGGGGTCAAAGGCGGTTCTGTTCTTCAGGATCCCGTAGATTATGTGAAGCAGTTTGCGCATGCAGGCTATGAGAGCGGCCTTCTTGGGCTTGTTGCGGTTCGTCAGCCTTTCGTAGAACTCTTTCAACAGGGGGTTGTATCTTATGCCGACCAGGGCGGGCATGTAGAGGTGCTTCCTCAGCCTGGACGAACCGGTTTTGCAGATGGAGGTCCTGCCCTTCACGGAGGTACCGGAGGTCCTTTCCGCCGGCGCTAATCCCGCGAAGGCAACCAGCTCCTTGACATTGTCGAACCGCTCGGCGCAGCGGATCTCGCTGATTAGCCCGGCGGCAGCGGTATCGGAAATGCCCGGTATCGACTTGAGGAGGTCCACCTGCCCTTTGAGTCCCGGTGAGTTCCGTATGTGTCCTTTGATCCTCTCTTCGATATCCTTAAGGCGCTGCTCCAGGTACTCCAGGTGCTCCAGGAGGGAGCTTTCCACTTCCCCGGAGTGGGATGGTACCTCCTTCAAGGCTTCGATCCTGTTTTTCTCCATCTGGGCCATGGAGAGAATCTCATCTCGGCGGCGGCAGAGCTGCCTGAGCCGTTCGACCTCGTTGTCGGGGGTCTCGAAGGCACGGACCTTGTCTCTGTTGACCAGGAACTCCGTGCACGAAGCTATGCCGCAGGCGTCTATGGCGTCCGTCTTGGTCCTGTGGAAGGAGGCCTTGAAGAAGCTCTTCACCTGGGCGGGGTTCAGGACGTAAACGGCCACATCGG
>Ga0209407_1003428_pt1 | contig 13731 bp, 12 predicted proteins | sample AD_JPNHG3_MetaG_FD_184410 | JGI IMG/M metagenome (GOLD analysis project Ga0209407, IMG submission 184410) | Active sludge microbial communities of municipal wastewater-treating anaerobic digesters from Japan - AD_JPNHG3_MetaG (SPAdes) (version 2) | ecosystem: Engineered > Bioreactor > Anaerobic... | reverse complement strand
AAAATTGATAAAATAAGGAATATAGAAATTATTAATTTATTATTAACTGAATTTGTATTATTTTGTTGGTTATCCAGAATAATTAACGAGTTGACAATTGAAAGTAAGAAACAGAAAAATATAAACATCTGAATCGTTTCATAAGTTCCCATCAAATTTATAGAATATGCTAATAAGGAAATAAAAACTGTAAATGATGTTTCTTTTAATTTTTCATTTCTTTTTATTATTTTAAATAGAGTTATTAAAGAATAAATTATTAAAATTAAATAAATTATAAATTGAAAAACCCCACCTTTAATAAATTGTTCTATATATTCATTATGAGCATTGTCATATAAACTATCAGGTTCAAGTTTCTCAAGTTCAATTGATTTATAAGACATATATTTTCTATTTAAATTTTCTCCACCGATACCTATTAAATATTCTTTTATTCCATATTCATTTTTTACCATTTTTCCAATATCTCTCCATAAAAAAACTCTTGTCTTTAAAGTTGTTAAATTAATATATCTTTTTAATAAATATGGATTATATTTATTTAAAAGAACTATCGAAAACATAGAAAAAACAATTAAAATAATCAAAAAAATTGAAATGTATCTTATAATTCTCTTTTTGGATTCTGGGAAAAATTTGATTAATAAAAAAATATAAATAGGAAAGCTTATAATTAAAGCTAAAAAGGTTGTAAAGGTTTGTGCTAATATAATTGATAGAAAATTTAATATAAATGGTATCAAATATAATTTTTTATTTTTTAATACAACTTCATTTAAAGAAAGAAATAAAAAAATTAAAATAATTGGAGTAAAATAATTCGGATTTAAGAAAAAGGAAAATGATCTTTCACCTATATTTGATACAAAATAAAATGGGTCAATTATAAAAAATTGTAAAATTCCATTTAAAGAATAGATAGAAGAGAAAAATATTCCAATATTAATTAATTTTTTGATTTTTGATTGATCATTTAAAATCAATGGCGCGATAACTGGTAAAAATAGCATAGTTGTTATTATCAAAAACCCTTTATTTCTATATTGCCAACCAAAAAAAGAGTTATAAAAATTTTCTGAAAATATTGTTGAAATAAAATAAACTAAGATATAGAGAAAAATTATTTTAGTTAAATTGGTTAATGTAAAACCTTTTTTTCTATAAAAATATATAAAAAATGGAATTGAAAAGATAAAAATTGTTAGAGATATTGAGAATGCTCTTGGAGCAAAAATTGTAAAAAAAGTAGCTTCAGAAACAATAATAAGATGAGGAATAAAAAAAACAAATGAATAAAGGTATAAAAAAAGATTTTCAACCTCAACTCTTTTTGTAATCATAAATTATTTATACTTTTAATATAATTATCCGTCAAGTATAATTACTTTATGAAAATAATTGTTACAGGTGGTGCAGGGTTTATTGGTTCACACCTTGTTGATGAATACATTAAAAATGGATTTGAAGTTTTAATAATTGATAATTTATCAACTGGAAAAAAAGAAAATATAAATAAAAATGCTATATTTGAAAAGATTGATTTAAAAGAAAAGGATAAATTGAAAAAAATTATAGAAAAATTTAAACCTGATATAATAAATCATCACGCTTATATAAATAATATATTAAAAGCAGAAAAAATGAGAGGAAAATTTATAGTTGAAAATATAACTAATTTTTTAAATTTAATAGAACCATCAAAAGAATTTATTAAACAATTCATATTTGCCTCTTCTTGTGCTGTATATGGTGAAAAATTACCTCCTTTAAAAGAAAATGATGATTTAAAACCGATTAATCTTTATGGTTTATCAAAACTATTAATAGAAAATTCCCTTATCTATTTTTCAAAAAAATATAACTTCAAACATACAATATTAAGATATTCAAATGTTTATGGACCAAGACAGAGAATAAATTCAGAATCTGGTGTAATTTCTATTTTTACAAATAAAATAATAAATAAAAAACCTTTAACAATTTTTGGGGATGGTGAAAATACAAGGGATTTTATCTATATCTCTGATGTTGTTAAAGCAAATATTTTATCAATAAATAAAGAGGGAATTTTTAATATTGGAACAGGTAAAGAAACTTCAATTAACGAACTTGTGAAAATTTTTGAAAAGGTTACTGGTTTAAGTTTAAAAAAGAGATATTTAAATAAAGATAGTGGAGTTAAAAGGAGTTATCTTGATATAAAATTGTCAGAAGATTTTTTAAATTTTAAAAGCGAAATAGATTTATATGAAGGATTGAAAAAGACATTAGAATGTTATGAAAAAAATTAATTATTATATAATTGCTTTTTTAGATGTTTTAATTTTTATTTTTTCTTCCCTTTTTGCTTTTTTCACAAGATTTTATATCTTCAAATTTGGAACTCCTTTTGAACCAAGAAACATTAAAGCATTTATAAACACCTTACCTTTCTTAACAATAATTTTTATAATATTTTTTACCTTATATGGACTTTATAGTAAAAAAGAGAGTTTTTATGAAATTTTTGCTTCAGTTTTAACTTCGATTATTCTTCTATTTTTGATTAAACTGTCTTTATCGTATCTATTAAGAGAATTTGCATATCCAAGATCAGTTATGTTTATTTCAACTATATATGAAATTATCTTTCTTTTGTTATTCAGATATTTTGTTTTTAAATATGAGAAAAAAATTGAAACGAAAAAACTTGCAGTTTATATTGGAGATGGAGAGATTTTTGAGAGATATGGAAAATATGAATTTAAAAAATTGAATAATTTCAATGAATTAAACAAAATAAAAGAAAAAATTGATGCAATTTTTTTACTCAATAATGTAAAAGAAAGAGAAGATATAATTAAATTTGCTTATGAAAACAGTATTAAAATCTTTTTATCCCCCACACTTCAAGATATCCTTTTATACTCCTCTAACATTACAAATATTTCAGATAAGCCATTTTTTGAAATATCTAAAATAAATTTAACAGATGAAGAGAAAATATTAAAAAGAATAATAGATGTTTTATTATCAGTCCTATTTTTGATAATTCTTTCTCCACTATTCATAATAATTCCAATTCTTATAAAAATTTCTTCAAAAGGGAGGATTTTTTATATACAAAAAAGAGTTGGTGAAAATGGAAGTGTGTTCAATTTAATAAAATTCAGAACAATGATTGAGGACGCTGAAAATAATACTGGACCAATTCTATCAAATGAAAAAGATGAAAGAATATACCCAGTTGGTAAATTTTTAAGAAAAACACACCTTGATGAAATTCCACAATTTATAAATGTTTTAAAAGGGGAGATGAGCATAGTTGGACCAAGACCAGAAAGGCCAGAATTTTTTGAAGAAATTGAGAAAAAAATTCCTCACTTTATATATAGAGTTAGATTAAAACCAGGAATCACTGGACTTGCACAAATAGTAGGAAAATATGAAACAACACCAGAAGAAAAAATCAAATATGATTTGATTTATATCTCAACTTGGTCACCGCTTCTTGATTTATACATTTTATTTATGACAATTAAAAAAGTAATTTCTGGTTGAAGTAGATATTAATTGAAATTAATTTTTAAAATTATAAATGAGTTACAAGGAAGATAAATCAAACAAAAATATATAATATCAAAGATATGAATATGAAAATTAAAAATCTTATAAATATACCTACAGAGAGAATAATGAATAATAATAGATTCTTAGAATAATATTTTTTTATAAATAAAAACATTGCTCTGTGGGATAAATATATTCTTTCTAAAGAAAATTTATTTAAACTTCCACCTTTATAATGAATAACACTTTCAATTGGTAAATAATACAATTTATAACCATTTTTTCTTAATCTAATACATAAATCTATATCATCACCATATAAAAAGAAGGATTCATCAAAACCACCTATATCCAAAAAGGCTTCTTTTCTAATAAGCATACATGCACCTGATAATATTTCTACTTCATGAACTTTTTCATAATTTTCATCATAATAAGGTTTTGATAATTTTATGAATTTATCAAGACCTAAAAATCTTAATAAAGTGTTAAGTGGTGTAGGTATATTTCTTAAAGATTCTTTTTGAATTGATTTATCAGGGTTTAGGATTTTAAATCCAACTGCTGAAACATAACTATTATTTTCAAGAAATTCTACCCCCTCTTTTAAAAAATTATTTATGAATATAACATCGGGGTTTAATAATAGAATATATTTTCCATTTGTATTATTTACTGCTATATTACACCCTTTTGTGAATCCAAAATTCTTATCTGATACAATAATTTTAATATTTCTATATATATTCTTCAGTTCATTTAAATCTTCTTCCTTTGAATTATTAAAAATTATTATCTCCAACTCCTCATCATAAAATTTCTTAACACTTATTATGGCTTTTTTTAATACCTCTTTTGAATTGTAATTTATAAAAATTATTGAAATATCCTTTAAAATATTCATTTTTCTTTTAATTTTAATTTAAATTTTTCAAAATAATTATTTAAGGAGATTTTTGTTATAATAGATTCAACATATTTATCACTAACCTTTATATTATTATATATTTCTTTTCTTTTTTCTTTCATCAATTTTTTCATTTTAAAAGCATCTATCAAAGCTCTTATTACTGGAAGCAATTTACCCCTTAAAGTAAAAAATATTAAACGACCTATTTGAATAAATAGAATGTTTAAAAAATATTTTTTGACAAAAAAATCTGGAACATCTTTAAATAGAACAAGGAGTATATTTCTTGTTCCATAGTAAATTTTAAAATCACTAAAATTTCCAAATGTTGAACTTCCATAATGATAAACAATTGCCTCTGGGACATATAAACATTTAAAACCAAAAAGTTGAGCTCTCCAATCCAAATCTACATCTTCATAATAAGCAAAAAAATCTTCATCAAAAAGACCAATTTTTTCAAATAGTTCTCTCCTATAAATTGAAGCAGCAGCACAAGCACCAAAAACAAATTCACTTTTCTCATATAAATTTTTTGGTTTTCCATAACCTCTGAGTTCTGCAGTTCCATTATTTTTATATATATCTCCTGCACCATAAATTAAATTTTTATCATTAATCATCAATATTCTTGAAGCACAAAAATCTACCTCTGGATTATCATCAAGACCTTTTTTTAAATTTTTTAAAAAGTTTTTATCTAAAACAATGTCATTGTTAAGTAAAACAATGTATTCTCCGTTAGAATTTTTTATTCCTATATTAACTGCTTTAGCAAATCCATAATTTTTATTAAGTTTAATAAAATTAATTTCAGGGTAACCTTTTTTTATTATATCTTCTGATTTATCTTTTGAACCATTATCAACAATTATAATTTCAAATTTTTCATAAATTTCTTGATTTATAATAGATTCAAGACAATCATTTAAAAATTTCTCACCATTAAGATTTGGTATTATTATAGAAATCATAAACCCCAAGGTATTAGTTTCTCTCTTAAACCAAAATCATTTCTATTCCTCGTTAAATTTATATTATAATAAGGATCGTTATCAATTATATTTCTCCATCTTTTATAAATATATTCTATTTCATTTTTTTCTACTTTCGGTATTCGCGATGTTGATTCAAAATGAAATAATTGTGCAAAAGGAGTATAAACTATAAGATAACCTTTTTCTCTTACCTTTAAGCAAAAATCAACATCATTAAAATTATATGGTAAATTTTCATCAAAAGCACCTATTTCAAGAAAAACACTCTTTCTCATCATAGCACAAACAAAAGTTACAGCAGAATAATTTCTAATTACATTCGCTATATTGAAATATTTTATAGCTTTAGAATCCTCTTTATAATAAGCGTGACCAGCGATACCACCCAATCCTAAAATAACGCCAGCATGTTGTATAGTATTATTTTTAAAAAGAAGCTTTGCACCAACCACACCTACTTCTTTTCTTAATGTATGCTCAAGTAATCTTTCAAGACAATCTTCGTTTATGATTTCTATATCATTATTTAAAAAAAGTAATATTTCACCATTTGTTTTAGAAACTGCAAAATTATTGATTTTTGAAAAATTAAAATTGTAAGGATAATGCAAAATATGAATATTATTAATTTTTTCAATTTTTTTAAAATATTTTTTTGTTTCGATATTAACACTATTATTATCAATAATAAATATTTCATAATTTTTATAAGTTGATTTATTAAATATTGAATCAATACAATTTTTTAAATATTCAACTTTATCTTTTGTAGGAATAATAATTGAAATTAAAGGTTTTGAATTAATTTCTCTTTTTATTTCATAATGAACTGTCTCAATTGAAACTTTAACAGTTGCTGATATATTATTTCTTTTTAAATAATCTTCAATAGCTTTTTTGGCTCTTTCATATGCATATGGTTTTGAATAAATAGAATTCGCAGCAGAAGATTCAAGTGTTCTCCAATGATAAAGCACTTTAGGAATATGATAAATTTTATTGGTTTTTTCTACTACTCTTAAAATTAAATCATAATCTTGACTTCCATCAAATTCTTTTCTAAATCCTCCAATTTGATTTATCAAAAGTTTCTTTATTATAAGTAAATGAATTATATAATTCATAGAAAGTAATAAATCAATAGAAAAATCTGGCTTAAAAAATGGATCAAATCTCTTTTCTTTAATATTAATTTTATCTTCATCTGTATATATTAAATCAGCGTCTGGATGATGGTTTAATAATTTTACGATTTCATATAAAGCATTTGGTTCAATTGTATCATCATGATCAAGAAAAGCGACATATTCAGCATTTGCTATTGACAAAGCTTTGTTAGAAGCTATAGAAATACCTCCATTCTTCTCTGAATAAATTATTTTAATCCTTTTATCTACACCTTCTATTGATTTTAAATAATTTACTGTTCCTTTATTGCTTGATCCATCATCACAAATACACATTTCCCAGTTTTCATAAATTTGATTTATTACAGAATCAATAGTTTTTTTTAAAATTTTTGGATCTATATTATAAACAGGAGTAATTATACTAATTAAAGGTTTAAAAGACAATGTTTGAATATTTTTTCTTATAAGTTCTTTTTTCTTCTCGTCAATCATATTTTCTTTTATATATCTTTTATATTTCTTATTTTCATTTAATATTCTTCTTGATATGTAATTTTTAAATTTTAGTAGAAAAGCATTAAAACCTTCTGTTTTTATAATATTTATACTTTTTTTAAAAAGATGCACTGCCCTTTTCATTTAAATTCTAATATTTCATAATACCATTTTATAGTATTCAATAAATTTTCTTTAAAATTTTTTGAAGATTGCCATTCTAAGTGGTTTTTAATCTTTTGTATATCTAATGAATATTTTTTATCATGACCTGGTCTATCTTTTACAAAAGTTATTAACTTTTTATATCCATTTGCATCCTTTCCTGAAATTTCGCCTAAAATTTCACAGATTAAATTTACTAAGTCAATGTTTTTCCATTCATTTTCACCTCCAATGTTATAAATTTCACCTATTTTTCCTTTATGAAGTACAAGATCAATTGCTTTACAATTATCTTCTACATACATCCAATCTCTAATATTTTGACCATCTCCATAAACAGGAATTTGCTCACCTTTTAATGCCTTTTTTAGTGTTAAAGGTATTAATTTTTCTGGGTATTGCCTTGAACCAAAATTATTTGTTGACCTTGTAATAATTATTGGCAAACCATAAGTTACAAAAAATGATTTTGCTAATAAATCTGCTGATGCTTTTGAAGCTGAATAAGGGCTATTTGGTTTTAAAGGCGATTCTTCATTAAATTTTTCTTTACTATCTAATGGTAAAGAGCCATAAACTTCATCAGTACTTATCTGTATAAATCTAAAATTATCTATCCTGTTTTTTTTAATATATTCTTTCGAAACATCAAAAAGAGTATATGCTCCTAAAACATTTGTTTTAATAAAAATTTCTGGTTCTTCTATGCTCCTATCAACATGAGATTCTGCAGCAAAGTTTACTACATAATTTGGTTTAAATTTTTCAAAAATATATTCAACAAGTTCTCTATTACAAATATCTCCTTTTATAAAATAATAGTTACTTTTATTAGATATATCATCAAGATTTATTAAATTACCTGCATATGTTAACTTATCAAGATTTATAATTATTAGCTCTTCTTTATAATTTTTAAATAAATAATGAATAAAATTTGAACCTATAAATCCACAACCTCCAGTAATCAAAAAAGTACTATTTTTATTTATCATTTAACAAATCTCCTTTATGGGTAATTATAAAATCTTCAATTGCTTCATTCCAATCTCTCATTATATTTAGGTTTTCTAATTTTAAATTGTAATTTTCAAGCACTGAGTACTTTGGTCTTTTTGCTTTTAATTTCAATTCCTCTGTTTTTATTGGAACTATTTTAACATTTAGATTCAATTTTTCTACTATTTTTATTGAAAATTTATACCATGTAGTAAAACCTTCATTTGATGAATGAAATAGACCAACATAATCTTTCTTAATTAACTCATAAGTTTGCTTAACTACATCAAAAGTATAAGTAGGAGTACCAATTTGATCGTTAACAACTTTAATTGTTTCATTCGCTTTAGATAAATCAATAATTTTTTTTATAAAATTGATACCTTTTAAACCATATAGCCATGAAATTCTCAATATTAAATGATTTGGATTATATAATTTTGTATTTATCTCACCTAATAATTTTGTTTTTCCATAAATTGATAAAGGATTAGGTTCATCTAATTCAGTGTATGGTGAAATTTTTGTACCATCAAAAATATAATCTGTACTGAAAAATATTATTTTAGAATTGACTTTATATGAAGCATATGAACTATTTCTTGCACCAATCACATTTGTTAAATATGCTAAATCTTTTTCATCTTCTGCTTTATCAACATTAATATATGCTGCACAATTTATAACTATGTCTGGTTTAATCTCACTAAATTTTTCTATCAAAATATTTAGGTTTAATATATCAAGCTCTTTGTGTGAAAAAGAAAATAAATTCACTTTATCTTTCAAAAAATCAACAAATTCTGAGCCTAATTGACCTTTACTTCCTAAAATTATTACTTTCATTTAATCTTCAAAAAAATTAATATAACTTTTAAATTTTGGAAGATTTCTATCTTTTTCTGAAATAATTAAATTATCAATCTCATTTAATGGCCAATCAATATTTAAAAAATCATCATTCCAACATATACCCGCATCGAATTCTGGATAATAGAAATCTGTACATTTATATATAATTTCAGTTTCATCTTCTAATGATAAAAAACCATGTGCAAAATTTGAAGGTATAAATAGTTGTTTTTTATTATATTCAGATAATTCAACTCCAAACCATTTAGAAAAAGTTTGTGAATTTTTTCTTAAATCTACCGCAACATCAAATATTTTTCCTTTTAAAACTTTAACTAATTTCCCCTGTGGATGTTTTTTTTGAAAATGTAAACCTCTTAATACACCTTTTTTAGATTTTGATTGATTATCTTGAACAAAACTATAATCTATTCCAAATTTTTTATATTCTAATAAATTATAACTTTCAAAAAAATAACCCCTCTCATCAGTAAATATTACAGGTTCAATAATAATTAAATTTTTAATAAATGTCTCTTCAAAATTAAACTTACTCATTTCCAATATTATTAAAATCTAACACTAAATCTTTTGTTAATGTGTTTGAAAAATATAAAGATGAGAAAGTCCCAGCGTCTGTCCACCAATCTTCTAAAATATTAAAAGTAAGTTTACTTTCTTTTAAATAAGCATTATTAACATCTGTTATCTCAAATTCACCTCTTGGAGATGGTTCCAATTTATTTATTATTTCAAAAACTTCTGAATCATACATATATATACCAGTTACAATATAATTACTTTTTGGTCTTTTTGGTTTTTCTTCAATAGATATTATTTTTTCATTTTTAATTTCAGCTACACCAAATCTTTGAGGATCTTCAACTTCTTTAAGAATAACTTTTGCTCCTTTTTCTTGTTTTTCAAATTCAAATACAAAATTTTTGATACTATTCTTAAAAATATTATCACCAAGAATGACAACACATTTATCATTTTTAACAAAATTTTTAGCAAGACCTAATGCTTCTGCTATTCCACCTGCCTTATCCTGTACTTTATATGTAAAATCTAATCCAAAATCACAACCACTACCCAAAAGTTCAATAACATCACCCATATGTTCTCTTCCAGTAACTATCAATATCTCAAATATTCTTGCCTCTTTTAGTTTATAAATTGGATAAAAAATCATTGGATATTTTCCTACAGGTAAAAGGTGTTTATTTGTAACTTTTGTTAAAGGATGTAGTCTTGAACCAGTTCCACCTGCTAAAATTACTCCTTTCATTATTTGACACCTCTTTTTAATATTGTTTTTATTTTATAATAAATTTGAAGAAGTTTCCAGCCTCTTGATTGTTTAATTTTATTTATTTCATTTTCTAAATATTCAATATACATTTGATAATCTTCTATATATCTAATAGGTTTTGATTCTTTTAATATTTTAAATAGATCCTGTTTTCTATTTAAAACAATATTTTGAAAATTTTCTTCAATTTTTATAATTTTTAACAACCTTTCTAATTTATAATTACTAAAAATTTCTTTCATAATTTTATATATTAAATCTAACAAACTTATTTTTTGTTCTATAGAATATTTGGTTAAAAAATAAAATAGATTTCTAAATACTAAAAAATCAATAGGTATATTATCATTAAATTCCCATTCTCTATCGATATAAATTAAATTTTGATAATTTATTTCATCTCTAATTAAATTCCAGAATGTAAAATCAACAGATTTACCATCTAAAAGATCAAAACCATCTTCATCTATTTTGTTTACAGAAAATCTCTCTATAGATAAATTTTTAATCATTTTTAAATATTCTATTAATTTTGGAATTAAATCTGGTGTATTAATATATTCAATTAAATCGAAAACCAATAATTTTCCTTTAATATATAACTCTTTTTCTGTAATATTATGCTTAATTGAACTATCTAAAATTTCGTTTGATTTAAAGATAGGTTTTTTATATACATAATATTTTCCATTCTCTTCTTTTAAAGTTGTCTCTGTTATGAAATTATTTTTTCTATAAGTTGTGTATTTTTTAAAAATAAACTCTTCTAAATTTAAATTATTATTTTTAGATGCTAATATTAAAAATGAATTTGATAAAATATTCATTAAATTTTCTTCTATAATAGATTTATTAATCAATATATCATTAAATGTTATATATTTTCTTTGACCTGAGTAATCCTCATAAAAAGAATCAAACAAATTGTAAATATTTAGTTGATTAGCCAAGGAACAACCTTTTTCAGAAAGAATTATGTTAGGTGTTTTATAATCTGGAAATGGATAATAAAATTTAACAAAATTAAAACCTTCATTTTTTAATAAATTGATTAATTCATTTCTTGAAAATGTTATTGGACAATTCCTTTTTAATGATAAAGGATAGCCCATTAAGCTATCATTTAATTTGTCAGTATGATCATCTCTGAACCCTAACCAATATTTCAAACCTAATCTATTTTCTATAGCTATTATAAGTATTCCTTTTTCTTTTAAAGAATAAAATGCATTTTTTAATATTGTTCGAGCTGGTTCAAAAATATCTTCTGTTCTTCTTTTTATAAATAAAGGCGAGTATTCTAACACACCTATTAGAGTAACAATATCATATTCTGGTTCAATTTTAACATTATTAAAGTCTGTAACAAAAATCCTCACATTTTTTAAATCAGATGTTCTTTTTCTTGTAATCAATGCTCTTCTATAACTACTCTCTATAGCATCAACTCTTTTAAATTTTTCACCAAAATATCTCGTTAAAGCGCCGCATCCTGATCCAATTTCAAGTAAATTCACATTGAATGAAATATATTCTTCTAAAAATCTTAATAAATTGACTCTTGATTTACTAAAGTGATATATTGTAGGCCAATCTTTTATATACTGTTCTAATTCATCAGAATTTGATCTTTTATCTGCAATTTTTTCTAAAACATCAAAAATATAATTCTCAATTAAATCTCCATCTGAATAATTAAAAGTTTCAATGTTTTTTTCTGGGTGGATTAATATATTATTTTTATCAATTTTAAATTCAGAGAGTTTTTTCATTTTTATTCTCAATTTCTATATTATTTCTTAAAATACCAATACCTGATATTCTTTCAACAAGATATTCTTTATAGAATTTTAAATCATCAAAATATTTTAGTTCCTTTGATTTTTTAATAAAAGAATAACCTTCTTTTATGTAATCATAATGAGTATGCCAACCTTTAACTCTTTCATTTGGATTATAACGAGGCTTTCTTTCTTTAAATATTTTCTTTTCTCCATGATATTGAGACCTAATAGGATAATGTTTAAGAAGAAATTTAAATGGATAAACAATTCGTCCTTCAAAAAAAACTTCATGACCTCCAGAATCTGCTAAAGATATTTTTTTACCTAAGTTTTTCCAAGTTTTTATTTGTAAAAAATGTCTAGGTCTTTTTCCAAATTCAAAGAACCTAAAATATTTTTCAAAGTCCTCACCCATAGGAAAATTATTATCTACAGGGTAAAATTCAACAACAGTATGATCAATAGAATTAAAACCACACATATCAACATAGAATATAGCATCTTTTAATTTAACACCCTGCCAAGGACTTTCTCTTATTTCATCTACATCATGATGAATAAACCAATCTCCTTTTAAAGTTTTAGTTATTTCTTCTACCCTATTGAGTAATAAATACCAATCATAATATTTTGAAGGTCCATCAACAGGAAATCGCTCTAAACCTATTAAACCTTTATTTAAAAATTGTTTAGCAAGATCATATGTATTATCTGTAGACCAGTTATCAATTAAATATATTTCTATTCCTTGGTTGATTAAATGCATTATTGATTGCACAATTATATCTTCCTCGTTATATGAAGTCATTATTGCAATAACATTAAAATTTGTGGGGGTTTAATTAAAGGTAGGTAATTATTCCCAAGAATAATAATTGTTGTTTTTTTATCCAAATCTCTATTATTATTTACTGTAAGCCCCTTAAAAAATATTTTAAATCTATATGCTTTTAATAAATTTTCTATTTCTTCTAAATTCCATTCTCTTGAATGATATGGGTTATCTGGTGGACCAAAGTTCTCTTTTCCTCTAACTAAATCTCTCTCAGGAGTAGTTAATATAGCTATAGTAGCATAATTTAAAAAATATTTTAGATTTTTTAAGAGATAAATTGGATTACATAAATGTTCAATAACATCTGCACAAACAATTATACTATTTCTTAAAATTTTATGATTTAAAGGAATTATTTTTGGATCTTCTAAATTTGTTTTAATCCATTTACCAAACTGATAATTTTTTTTATAAAAAATTGATATTATCACCATAATCAATTCCTATTATTTTAAATTTTGAATTAAGTTTTATTAATTTATTAGCTCTTCCACAGCCAATATCTATTATATATTTACAATTAAATTTTTCTCCTAAAAAACTTGCTAAAGTGTAAACATCTGGTTGATAAATAATGGATGTTTCTTCTTCTAAAATGTCATAAAAATAATTTATATTAGATCTTGAAATGTATCCAGGTTTAATGAAATAATTGTTTGTTTTTAACATTACATCTAATTCTGATTCTTTTAATTT
>Ga0209407_1003427_pt1 | contig 13737 bp, 9 predicted proteins | sample AD_JPNHG3_MetaG_FD_184410 | JGI IMG/M metagenome (GOLD analysis project Ga0209407, IMG submission 184410) | Active sludge microbial communities of municipal wastewater-treating anaerobic digesters from Japan - AD_JPNHG3_MetaG (SPAdes) (version 2) | ecosystem: Engineered > Bioreactor > Anaerobic >... | reverse complement strand
GGTTTCCAACCTTGTGACATTACAAAGGTGATAAAAAAGAGGAACAGCCAACTTGACTGTTCCTCTATCATAGCCTGCCTATTTGTCTTGGTTTAGAGATACTTCTTTATGGAGCATCACCGAAGTGTGAAGATGTGGACCAGCAGGCACTTACTTACTCGGAAATCAAGGCGCTCTGTACTGGCGATGAGCGTATCAAGGAAAAGCTGATGCTTGAAAACGATGTGAAGGAGCTGAGGGTACTCGCTGCGGAGCATAGAAACACGGTATTTGAAATGGAGGATAGAATCGCTAAGTTCCCCGAACTGGAACAGAGACTTACTGCTATCCTCGATGACCTACATACTGACCGTGAAGCACTCCGCAAGCTCCCGATTGATCCTGAGCGTAAACTGCCCGTATTCAAGATCATCATTGGTGAGACTGAGTACACCGACCGAAAAGAAGCGGCTAAGGCTTTGGAAGATGCGGTACTGGCTATCAAGTATGCCGATACACCTGTGAAAGTCGGCTCATTCCAGGGCTTTGACCTGAGTGTGACGGTAAACAGCAACATGATGGGCGGCGGTATGTCCGCTTGCCTGAAAGGTGCCGCATCACATACCACGAAGCTGATTGAGAGCTTTGCCCACAACCTGAACCGTCTTGAAGCTGCCCTCTACAATATTGACGGCAAAATCGAGCGTACTCAGGAGAACCTTGCCAAGCTACGGCTTGACCACGCAGAAGCTCAGAAGATCGTAGCAGAGCCGTTTCCTCAGCAGGATGAGCTTGACAGCAAGGAGGAAAGGCTGAAAGTCCTTACCGATGAGCTGAATCAGGTTGCTATCGAAGCAAAGAAGAATGCTCCGAAACGTGAAAAGACTTGCTATTTTGAGCGAGCGAAGATGAAGCGTGATGCCGCAAGACTTGCAAAAAAGCCGAAAGCTCCGAAGGACAAGGCTAAGGGCAGAAGCAAAAAGCAAGGAATTGAATAACCTAAAGGGGCTGTAAAAAAAAAGTTCCCAAGAAAAAAGGCTGCGATCTTGCCAAAAAGCAAGACAGCAGTCTTTTTTGTGGTATAATTAAAGTATCATGAATAACCAACCACAAGAATATTATACACCATATCAATTAAAATTTCCAATAGAAATTGAAAAAATAATTGAAACAACTGACCCGGTATATACATTTTGTGAAGTGATGAATCATATTGACCTGAGTAAATACCTGACGACTGAGGACCGCAGGACAGGCCGTCCAAGATATGAAGAAGAAACTTTGCTGAAAGTAATACTGTTTGCATTTATGGAAAACGGATACGAATCATTGCGAAAAATAGAAAAACTCTGCAAAACCGATATTCGCTTTATGTGGCTGCTGCAGGATAATCCTCCGCCAAGCCACTCGACAATAGGCAATTTTATGAACAATGTCCTAAATAGAAAAATAGATGAGATCTTTGCGGATATCAACAGTTACATTTTTACGGTGGAAAATGTTGACCTCAACCACGTTTACATAGACGGAACAAAGATAGAAGCCAACGCAAACAAATACAGCTGGGTATGGAAAAAGAGCTGTGAGAAAAACCGTCTGAAGGTATTTGCAAGGATAACAGAATTGCTTGGTGAAATGAATGAAAAGATCTCTTCATTCTGCGTAAAATTCGGCATTCGTGAAGAATATGCTATTGAGTATTTAGAGCAAATACAGCAGCAATATGTAAAGCTTTGCGGCTTTGACCCGGAAACTGCAATTCGGGGACGGGGACATCATAAAACAATTGAACAGAGGCATTATGACAAGCTTTCGGAATACATTTCAAGGCTAAAAAAGTATGCAGTGTTAGCGCCCATTTATAATGTCGTCCAGTAGGCACTCTATCTTGTCATGCAGGCACTGGTTCTGTCAAGGCAAGCCCGCCTCTGATTCGAGCATGCTCATGGGAAAACTCAAAGCGATAAACCCATCCTTCGGCTATGAATCATCATAAAATATAAAACGGCATCGTCCCAATACGCAATCGGGAGGATGCCGTCTTTGTTTTTGTAAGAAGTAGTGATATTGTCAATATCACTTGACACATTTTACTCGAAAATTTTGAGGATAACATGTGCGTATAGGAATAAATATTCATGGAGCGTAGCGAAATGGATATTTATTCCTATACGCACCGAAAATTTTTACGCTGCCGATTTTTGCGTTTCATAATACCGTCTGCGTTTAACTGCAGGTGGCAACCCGCCATTTCCAGAACAAATTCTGCGGTTATTCCAATAACTCATAAAGTATCGCCATATCATGGTTTTAAGCTCTTCTATGGTGTAATTTTCTGATTTTCTGTTTCTACTGTAAAACAGTTCTTCTTTCATTCTCACCCACATACTTTCGCAGCGTGCGTTATCGTGGCATCTGCCACCAGCACTGTTCATACTTTGCACAAGCCCTGATTCGGTAATTGCCAGCCTGTATTTTTCACTTGTATATTGGCTCCCTCTATCTGAATGCAGTATTGCCCCTTGCAAGAGCGGATGGGATTTTACGGCGTTTTCCACCGTCTGGACGCATAATTCTGCTCTCATGTTATCTGCTATTGCAAGTCCTAAAGCACTGACATCGTAACAGTCAAAAATCGCAGAAACATACAGCTTTCCTTCCTTTGATTTTATTTCTGTGATGTCTGTAACACACTTTTCGCATGGCTCATCCGCCTTAAAATCACGCTTCAGTAGGTCATCAGACTTTCTTGCCTCTTTGTAAACCTTGGTGATTCCGTTGGGTTTTCTTCTTGGTTTATGAGTAAGTCCAATATCGTTCATCACACGATAAACGGTGCTTTCACTCGGTATTTTAATATATTCTGGATTTTTTAATAAAAGGGCCTCGTGCATGCGAACCTTTCCATATGTATCGTTGCATTCGTCCTCTTTAACAATTTTCATCATCTCAGCCGCCAGAGTTTCGTATTTCCAAGGCTTATTACGATTTTCTAGATAATTGTAATATCCCTGTCTAGTAACATCAAGTGCTCTGCAACAGAAAGCAATTTTTCCCTTGATTTTTCCATCATCGGTTTTCAGGGCAATAAATTTCATTCTTTCTTTTTTGCAGACCTCTGACGGCTGGCTGCGAAAAAAGCACTGGCTTCCTCCAAAAATTCGTTGAGTTCATTCAGTCTCTTATTTTCCTTCTCAAACTCTTTGATTTCTTTACGCAGCTTCCTGACCTCTTCAGCAAGGCTCATTGCATTTTCTGGTGTTCTTTCATCAACGTCGAGCTCACCATTTTTTGCAGCCGTTATCCATCCATACAATGTGCTATACGGCACTCCTAGCTCGTTGCTTGCTTTCTTATTTCCGATTTCTTTCGCAAGCTTTATCGCTTGCTCTTTGTAGCCCTTATCATAATTTTTTGCTTCTGCCATTTCTCAACACTCCTTTTTCTTATTATATTTTTTTGAGTATGAAGTGTCAAGTTTTATTATACTACATCATAGTGATATAATGAAGATATTAAAATTCAATATCATGAAAGGAAAAACGACAGCTGTTTTTACCGTCATAATCTAGCCCTTTATGACACAGCCGTCGTCCCTCAACAATGAAAAGTATATCATTTTTTCTCGAAAAAGTCAAGGACGAAATCCGCACAATTACTGGAACTGAAACACCTTCGTGCCCAATATGCGGTAATACTATGAAGTCTCACGGAAGATGCAGAAGATATCTTCGCATATCCGGTGGGGACAGAATAACTCTGTCTGTCCGGGTGTTCTATTGTCCTAAATGCAAACGCTATCACCGTGAACTACCAGATTACATCACTCCATACAAGCATCTCAGCACAGAAGTGATTGCGGACATTTACGATAATCAGGATAATTACGACGTTGATGACAGTACAATCATCCGTATCCGGCGCTGGGTAAAAGCTTTTATGATTTTCGGGATAGCTACAATCAGAAGGCTGAAAATCGAACACCCTTCTCTGACGATAAACGACCAGTTTGATTCAACGTATTTAGCGCTCAGCTATTTTGTCAAAATAATCGTAAATTCCAACGAATGGAAGTTCATGAGTTTGCCTGTCACATAGAGCTGATATGTATTATGATAGAGGTATCAAATCACAAGGAGGTTTCTCTATGGACATGAAAGATCAGAAGCAGGCAAAAGAAATAGCTGAACAGCGTATGTTCATAATAGCTCCGCTGCTCGACTGTACACTGAGTCCGGATGAATACTACAAGAAAAGAATGGAAGTTGCAGAATCCAACGAAGTTTGTACAAGAACAGTTCAGCGTTATGTCGATGCGTATAGCGAATATGGTATTGACGGGTTAAAACCTAAAGGAAAAATACCGGATAAGAACCCTGTAATTACCGAAGAGATTCTTCAGGAAGCAATACGACTTCGTCGCGAAGTACCTTCAAGGAGTGCTCCAACAATCATAAAGATACTGGAACTTGAAGGAAGAGTAGAACCCGATACACTGAAACGTACTACACTTCAGCGTGCTCTTGCGAAAGCCGGCTACTCTCATGAGATGATGAAGGTCTATCAGGATCACGGCTACGGCTCCCAGCGTTTTGCGAGGGTTCACCGCTGTGATCTCTGGCAGGGGGATATTAAGTACGGTCCGGTTCTGAATATCAACGGTAAACCGCAGCCAACATATATGTCCTGCATAATAGACGACGCAACACGTTACATCATTCATGCTGAGTTCTATGGAGATATGGAGCAGAGCATCGTTGAAGATACACTGAAAAAAGGTATACAGAAATTTGGCTTAGCACGTCGGATTTACTTCGACAATGGCAGTCAATATCGTACACACTGGATGAAACGAGCCTGTAGTCTGCTTGGAATCAGGCTCCTTTATGCCAAGCCGAGGAATCCTCAGGGCAAAGGTAAACAGGAACGTTTTAACCATACAGTAGACTCTTTTATCGATGAAATTAATATTAAGAAGCCTGAAAGCATAGAAGAGCTTAACAGGTTGTTCAACTCCTGGCTCGCTGAATGTTATCACAGCAGGATTCACAGTGCACTTGGTATTACACCTGAGCAGGCATTTAAAAGCGATTCCATGCCGCTGAGGTATCCGGATGAAGCAATTCTTGCAACCGCATTTCTGCACTGTGAAACCAGAAAGGTAAACAAATCCGGCTGCATCAGCTTTATGGGAAAGGATTACGATGTTGGTGTTGCTTATGCCGGACAGCAGGTAGACGTTGTTTACGATCCTCAGAATATTTCAAAGGTAAGAATCGAAGCTAAGGATCATGAACCGTTTTACGCAGAGCCTGCTAAGGTTGGTACTCATGTTGCTAAAAAGCCGAAGCGCAAGGATATCGAACCTGTTCAGGCTGATTCATCAAGACTTCTTGATGCTGTATCAAAGAGCGCTGATGAAAAAGAGCGCAGAAATATTATTTCATATTCTCAGGTATTGGAGGAAACAGAAAATGTATGAGTTATTTTATGAAATGCAGCACACCCCATTCACTCGTGGTATCCCGACCGATTCATTGTACAGGACCAGACAGGGGTCTGAAGTATTCAGCCGCTTAATGGTAACTGCGAAAAAGCAGTCGTTTGCATTGCTTATCGGCGAACCGGGTACAGGCAAAACAAGTACGCTGCGCCGTTTAAGAGATGAGCTGCCTGAATCAGAGTACATGGTGCTCTATGTTTCAGATTCAAAGCTGACACCGCGCAGCTTTTACAACTACCTTCTGAACCAGCTCGGAAGCAAATCCGAATTTCACCGTAACGCGGCAAGAAGCTCTCTGCACAAACAGATAGAGATTATGCGAAGCATGCAGAACCGTAAGGCTGTCGTTATTCTGGACGAAGCTCACCTTCTCCCAAAAGAAATGCTTGAAGAAGCACGCTTTCTGCTTAACTACAACATGGATTCGGAGAACCCTATGGCGCTTATCCTTTCTGGTCAGACTGAACTCTGGGACAAGCTTAGACTTGCCGCATACCGCGCAATTCTCGAAAGAGTTGATGTCGAGTGTTTCCTTACTCCGATGGACTTTTCGGAGACAAAGCTGTATATCGAATCGCAGTTAACATATGCCGGACATGAGGCACCTATCTTTACCGAGGATGCAATGAAATCAATTTTCACTTTTTCCGGCGGAAATCCAAGACTCATAAACCGTGCCTGCAGTCAGTCACTGATATACGGTGCGCAGATGAAGCAGAACTGCATTGACAGCAAATCGGTTGATATCGTGCTTGAAAACGAAGTTACCGGTGTAGGCGCATGATTGTATTATCGATATCTTACGAACAGGAGGATACAGAGAATGGAGAATTACTGCGCATTCAGCAGAAATCATAAATGTGTGAAATGGACTGATTACGAAGTTACTCGTCATGAGCTCGAAGAAGCTGATCAGCTATGTCATGGAAACTGGATAGAAATCCAGCGATTAAGCGATTACATCAATGAGCTTACATGTATTCTAAAAGAGAATGGCATAGGCTATCCAGATATCTGATGGATGTGATACTGCACTCTTGACCGGATTTACCTGCTCAGGCTCCGGAAAAGAGTGCTCTCGCTGTCGTCGTTATTGCACTTTACGCCGAATTACGGCACGTAAGTGCTTATTAAATTACGGGCTTTTGCTCATTACGGAGGATAGGGCAACGCTGGGGAGCGACCTGAGCGCCGTATGAGATTTTGCCGAGAGCATAGCTCTATAGATTGAGATTGACATCTCCGGAAGGGGGTGTCATTCTGCTTTATGAGGCCCTTGACAAAATACAGTGCCTACCGATGACAAAATACGTTCACTTTTGGACGACAGAATAGGTGGTCTCTAACAGCAGAACACATAAAGATATGCGGAGATGAACGCAATAGTTATTCCAAGACCGATCATGACGCAACATTTATGCGTATGAAAAAGGACTATATGGGTAACGATCAGCTTCTTCCGGGCTACAATATCCAATTAGGTGTCTGTGATGAATATATCGCAGTATTCGACGTAAAACAATATGCGTCTGATATGGAATGTTTCAAGCCTTTGATAGAAAAGTTCAATCAGACATACGAAAAATATCCTGAATATCCGGTAGCAGACGCAGGATACGGCAGCTTTAATAATTATCTGTATTGTGAAGAACACGGCATGAAAAAATACATGAAATTTACTATGTATGAAAAGGAAAGCAAGGACAAAAAATATCGTGATGATCCGTACAGAGCAGTAAATTTTCCGATAGATGCAGATGGCGATCCAATATGTCCTAACGGAAAAAAGTTTCATTATCTTTACAGCAGACCTGTAAGAGGAAACAAATATGGCAGAACAGAAGAATTTTATCAATGTGAAGATTGCAGTAATTGTCTGCAAAAAGAAAAATGCTGTAAGTGCAAAGGGAACCGTAAAATTCGCTTGAATGAAGAACTGACAAAGTTTCACAAGGAAGTTCTCTGCAACCTGAACAGCATTCACGGAGCACTGCTGCGTATGAACCGAAGTATCCAGTCGGAAGGTGCAAACGGCATTATCAAGTGGAACAGGTCATATACCAGAGCTCGCAGAAGAGGATCAAAAGCCTTGAATTTAGAAATTGCGATGATTTGCTGTGGTTTTAATCTTCATAAATTCCACTTGAAAAAGCCTGCAATAAAAAAAGCGGCATAAATTAAAAATGTTTTCCACATTTTTAGCACGGCAAAAACGCAGTTTTTGTGCCGCTGTGTTTGCTGTACCCAAAATTCAGCCAAAATAGTTATTTTTGCGATCTGGCATAAAAAAGAGTCGAGATTTCCCAAAAGCAGGAAATCTTGACTCTTTGAGCGCTGTTTTTTTACAACGCCTTTCTTTATCATATACTCCAGGAAATTAAGTACCCATATCTTTTCGGGTAATCTTATATCCCAACTTGATAATCAGCTTGAGCGTTTCTATCGCAGTATTACGATCGTACTCTTTTTCAGATTCTGGTAGCTCATCATACGGTACAAGGCAAGGCGTGGTTTTCTCTTCGGTATTTTTAATCTCTCCATAAGTCCAGCCCTCTTTAATACGTCCAGCCGCCCACACATCGTGGACATTTGTTGCAATCTGCTCTGTAAGAGCTAATAAGTCCTCCGAGAGTGTGATATCATCTGTGTTTATAGGATTGGGTGTGTACATTTAATTTCCTCCATTTCATATTCACACCCTCTTGCTTAATACAAGAGGGTGTGGTGCTTGATTTTGGTGTTTCGTGGGTGTTCGACAATTAAGTGTGTGATTTTTTCTTTTTGAACAGCCATATGCTGACTCCTACGAGTGCAGCGATAATGAAGCCCAATAGGATTCTAAACCACAGACAATAGAGAAGTCCTACTTGAATGAAAGATACTTCCTGTACTGTATAAAGATTTCCCGCTTCATCAACTAAAACAAAACTCAGATTATGTCTTCCCTTATCTAATGTGTATGATAATGATTTATCCGCATCAGAATAAGTGAAATCGGTCATGAGTACTCCATTGTCATAAACTTTACACTCGTCAGGATTAAGAGATTCACTGATATCGGTAATGGTATATGTCTTAGAATTCTTGATAAATGCCGCTCCTTTTTTCAGATCACTCGGTAATTTACATGATGGAGCAAGTGCATCTATCCTTATCCATGCAAGAGATATGTTTGAAGTTTCTCCATTATACGTGTTCTCAGCTCTTAAATATATGTCCTTATTCGTTCCTTCAGGATAATTATCTATGAAGAACTGACCTGGTAATGTGTAATTATAAACACCTACCGCATACATATCTTCGCTGTTATCTGCTGTTAAACCGGTATCATCTGTTTTGCCATTTTGGTCTCGTAATACGATATTGGTTTTGGAATCTGTAGGAGCGAACACTGTGATTTTTAAATCCTTAAAATCGTCAGGACGTTTGCTTATCGGTGTTTTCTCGTCTTTCTGTAACGAGTACCAACCTGTAGAATCCTTGATGTTATCGGCTTTTTTGCTTTCTGTGATATAAGCGAGTACGTCGGAGTTCATCATTAAGACTGATGTGTTTCGACACAGTACACTCTTATTTCCCGCTTTATCAACAGCAGTTAAATCAAAAGAATAAATACCATCTTTCTTGAATTCAGGGAGTGTGAATATCGCTTCTTTTGTCTTAGCGTTCTCATTACCTACCTCAACAATCTGCTTAATTGCGTCATCCTCATACATTGAAGGAGTAATTGTACCGATTTCTTTTCCGTTTGTGTATTCTGGTGTGTAAACAGTTAGTACATATTCTATACGTTCAAGATTTTTATCACTCATTGCTACAGAAGGAATAAACCCCTCTTCAATACCAGTGCTATCGGTAAAAATTTCCGAATTTGTATAGGACTTATCAGCATTACTTACAGAATTTCCATTTCTCTGCGATATGACTGGATTTGTGAAGTCAATCTCAAATATTACAGATTCTTGTGATGGAGCTGAATTGGATGCCATATCAAATGGAGTAACACTTACGACATAAATACCATCATATGTATCATATTTACCGTTTTCTTTCTTGTTTGAGAACGGTATGGTAAATGTGTGTTTATCTTTATCCTTCTCATCTGTACTCCAATCACCTCTTGAAATAATTTCCATTCCGGTCTCATCATGTGCTTCTCCGGGATCTTTTCTCTTTATTTCAATGTGTGCCAGTGAAGGATCAAAATTATGTTCAGTGATTGTTATTACAATGTTTTTGTCAATTTGACTAACACCAAAATAGTGCTCCTTATTTGATGTTTTAAACTCATTGAAATTAGTCTTAAGAACCGGAGGTGTCTGGTCTACAACGAAGGAAGTGGTCGAACCATTTTGACTGTGATTTCCAGCCATATCGATATAGGAAATATTATAGCTATAAACTCCGTCTTTCGAGATTGTATATTTTCCTATATGTACATTGGCGTTATTTTGATCATTCTCCCACGATGTAACTTCAACTTCATCACCATTCAACGTAAAATGTACATCTTTGGATCTGAAATTTCTTTCATCTATAGTAATCGTAACAACTTGATCTCCGTTGTAATAAGCTGCATTTGAAGTTAGAGCTGATGAAATAGCGGGAGCAGTCTTATCTACATTATAGCTCTTTGTAGTTGCAGCTTCGGCTTTGTTATTTGCATTATCTGTCAAATTAACAGAAACAAGATTGTCATTTGTATCACTGGTTACAGTCACCATGAATTGTAAACTCGTTACAAGATTAGAGTCCCTTACTATAGATTCATTGATGATAATAGCCTCATCACCTGTGGTTTGAATATCCCCGTTCTCATTTACCGTTATAATGCCTTGTTTGTTATCATTTGCAATCGACCATTCTATTTCAGAGATGCCTGAAAAAGAATCCTCAACGGTAATAATAAGCGGAACATCTTTATTGTAGAATACAATATTCGTGTCATTTTCCTGGTACACATTTGATGGAGATACTGTGCTTGATTCTTCAATTCTAATAGACGAAACATTCGTGTGAAGTACCGCATCCTCAACTATAGTGCCGTTTGCATATTTCAATCCTGATGTATGTCTATAATTATCGTTTGAGTAATTAGAGGAAGCCACATTATCAACGACAATCGCCCATATTTGTCCCTTGAAGCCTTTCTCAATCTTAAACTCGGCGTATCCCTCCTGAGAATTCCAGTTTTCTGTACCACTAGCATATACAGTTGCTGAAATAGGGTTTTCTTGACCGGATTCACGGCGATATAATGTGACATAATTTATGCCTGACGAAACATCCTCATCTTTTACATAGACACGCACAATTGTATCTTCCTTAAAGAAGTAGCCATAAGTCGAATATTCAATATCGCTGCCGTTTTCACCTTTAGATTCGAATCGAAATTCAGTTATCATCGGATCTTTAGTATCGATATGAACAATCTTTTCACGTTTGTTTTTCAAGGATAACTCAGTATCTTCAGAAGCGCTATTACCAGCGTTATCTTGAGAATCGGCAATTAAGAGATAATGCCCCTCGGAGTCTATGCTATAGTTATATCGCGCTTCATCAGTATATTTGGTTTTGGTGTCAGGAGAAGCAAACTTAATTGTTTGACCATCAACAACTACTCCATTTTCAGAATGTGAGTACTGATCATAAACAGCATTATTATTGGAATCCCTCACATTCAAGGAAACATTATTCAAACCTGAGTCTTTGTCGGAGGCAACTACTTCATAATTGAACGCAGAAGGATACCATATTTCGCCATTAACAATGTACTGGTTATTCTCTGGTAGTATGATTTCAGCTCTCGGCTTTACATTTTCCAGCTGCAACAATGTCGAACTAGATTCATTAGTTGAAACCACACCATCTATTATTGTAAGATAATAATTGGATTTATTTCCGAGTGCGTCTTCAATTATAAAATAAGCAGTACCAGAAGCATTTATAGGGAGATTATCAAACACGAATTCTCTCGTCTGTCCATTAGGAGAAGATGAACTCACTTTATACTCTTCTTCGCCCCACTTAAGCTTAACTTTTTCATCGGTTTCATCAGAAAAGCCACACCCAGATTCGTTATCTTCAACTTTAACAGAAAGGCTAACGGAATTATTGCCAAAAATTCCGAAAGTGAAGTACTTCAGAATAGAGGGTGTATAAGTATACCGATCTTCAATAACTGTAGGTGCATCTGTATCAACGTAAAACTCATATGTACCGTTGTTTTCATCGGTTATATTTCCAGCGAGATCTGTTGCTTGTACTTTTAATGTATAGCGTCCATTTGCCTGATATTTGTCACTATTAATTTCAATAATATGTTCCTTACGATCTACGGGAACATTATACGAAATATCTACCGACTTTGTAGTTATTACAGTCTCACCATCAACTATCTCCTCACTATCAACTTCAATCGTTTCAGTGGTTAAAGCTCCAGAAGATAAATCATCAGGAGGGAACGCCTCAACTATCTTTCCGTCAGGACCGATTACGGTGCAAGTATAATTCTTCAGTCCTTTATCATCTTTTATGGTAATTTCAATCTCTTCCGAAAAAGATGATCCACCATAATATTTTTTACCATTCTCATCAACATATTGTGGTGTGGCAGAGAAAGACACAGTAGAATCATAATGGTCTTTAGGATCGTAGAATATATCACAATGATTATTTTTCGAATCGAGAAGATACGACTCTTCACTTTTCGTATTATTGTGGCTCTTTATCAAAAAGCTGATAGTGTTAACTCCTTGCTTATTAAGGCCATTTAGTTTGCTAACTGGGATGTAACAGTTTTTATATCTATAGTTGGACTTATCAGAGTATACGATTATTCCATTTCTTTCAGCATCTTGCTGGTTTCTAACGCTCAAGCTATGTTGCTTTCCATTAACATTAACAATAATACTATTAAGTGATGCATCATCAACTTCAAGTTTGATATAGTCGTTATCACTTGCATATATTGCATTGGAGTAAGGATTCGTCTTTGAGTTTTCATCTCCAAATATAAGTGAAGGTTTGGCTGTTGCCTTTTCAAGATCTTCTGTTTTATCATAATAGACAACAGAAGCTTTTTTTATAACTGGCTTTGAACTCTTGATGGCATTAATTACAAAGGTTTGTTCGTTTTTCGCTCTATCCCTAACAATAAATGTAATTGTATTATTAGCTAGACGGTCATCATTATTTATGTTAGTAGTAAATACGTACCCACCATTTGATTCATTGAACTCTACATACTGTTCTCCCTCTCCGCCAATTTTATATGTAACCGATTCAATTCCAGAGCCGCTCTCATAAAACGGTGCATCAGTCGTAAAGCTACGCTGCGACCACCAGAAATTTCCGGGTTGTGGCCAAAACGGATCAGACATATTGACAGCGAACTCTGTAGGTTTTGTTTTATCGAAATTATAATGAAAAGTCTCCTCTGCCACTTCATGATCAGTGTCATTGTCATAGGCAGCCCAAAAATGAACATAATGATGATTTTCCGGAATAACATCGGCTAACGCCTCAGAGTCCCATTCAGGATTCCACACACTTGCTGATCCATACGCACCCCAGTCATGCTCATCTGTACTTGATGTTTTGTAATAGATTGATACATCCTCTGTCGGAATTGATGTTACAAGCCAGTTTAAACTATTATTCCACTTGTTTTGATCCGTATCAATTCCTGATACACTCAGATACGGCTTAGAAGTATCCTTTATAGCAATAGATGTGTGCTGAATATTGCCCGCCTCATCAATTACATAAAAAACCACTTCGTGATCTATCATTGATGACTCGCCATGAAGAATGAATCCGTACTCGCCGTTATTATCATTAAGTGAAATTCTATTGCCTACAGCTTCGATTTCGGACTTTTCTGTCACCTCGCTGTTATCAAGTACATAGTATATTTCAAGATTAGAAGACAGGTTATCATTTATTGAGGATGAACTTTTTATATCAAAATTCTTGTCATCGATTCTGATTTTTTCTACACTGAAAGCGTCAGGGATTGTTGTATCATACATATAAGGTAAAGCCTGACAATCAACGACTTCATCCTGATCATCTTGTTTTCTAACAGCCCAGAACTTAATATATCCCTCGCCGTCTTCAAACGTCGTACCATCATTCCAAAGTTTGGCATCAGAATCAGAATACGTTCCCCACATATGATTAGCAAGAGGCGTTTCACTTGTCTTGTAATATAACGTTGCATCCGTACTAACATCTACAGTCCACTCATCAAA
>Ga0209407_1003420_pt1 | contig 13747 bp, 10 predicted proteins | sample AD_JPNHG3_MetaG_FD_184410 | JGI IMG/M metagenome (GOLD analysis project Ga0209407, IMG submission 184410) | Active sludge microbial communities of municipal wastewater-treating anaerobic digesters from Japan - AD_JPNHG3_MetaG (SPAdes) (version 2) | ecosystem: Engineered > Bioreactor > Anaerobic... | reverse complement strand
GGGCGCTGCGATGAAACCACTCGAGAGCCTGGGCATAATCTTGTTTCATTCCATTGCCTTCATAATACATTAAACCCAGGCCCGATTGAGCGTTTGCGATTCCCTTTTGAGCCAGGGGTTCAAGGAACTCCCTTGCTTTGACAGGATCGGGACGCACACCCTTGCCTTCCAGATACATTAAGGCCATGTTGTTCTGCGCCGGCGCAAAACCCTGTTTGGCGGCTTGGCTGTACCAGTAGGCGGCTTTTGCGGGGACCTTCATCACGCCCTGTCCCTGCTCATACATCAGCCCAATCGTATTCTGGGCTGGTGCATATCCCTGGTTTGCAGCCTGCTTGATCCACGTGGCTGCGCGGCGACAATCCTGTTTTACACCGATTCCGTCACGGTACATCAAGCCGAGGGCATACCGAGCTTCCGCGCTGCCATTCCGTGCGGCTTGTCCCAATAAGGTGAATGCTTTGGAATTGTCTTGCGACCCACCTTTTGACTGAAGGTTCCTTAACGCCAGATTGTGGCGGGCTTGGTGATTATTCTGTTCGGCAGCCAGCCGAAACAACCGAACAGATTCTTCGTTATTTTGATCGACGCCTTCTCCCTTGAAATACAGTAGGCCCAGATTATTCTGGGAAAAGGCAAATCCCTGGTCGGCAGACTGCCTGTACCAGAACGCTGCTTGTTGTCGATCCTGCGGAACTCCTGTTCCGTTGTCATACATCAGTCCCATAAAATATTGGGCGCGGGGATCCCCGTTTTCGGCTGCAGGCAGCCATTTTTTTTTCGCGGATGCATAGTCTTTTTTTTCATAAGCAGCCCATCCCTGCTGAACATTCGAGATACATCCCGATAAAAAGACCGATAAAATCATTGGCAAAACACAACAAATGCCTTTTGAAACAATTCTGCGATTTCGACGGTGTCGGATAAACATTTCGATATCTCCTGAGTTTTGGTTATTATCAGGGGCTATCGGAGTGCTTTTGGAGGCAGTTAAGTTAGTTTTTTGTAATTCTTTGTTCAACCACAAGAGGCAGGAAGAGCAGGAGTATATTTAGAGCATTAGAGGCTCTTAGTCTGTCTGGGGCGGCGGGGTATTGGGCACAAACTCAAAGGAGTCAAGGTACTCCTGAAAACCCGGCGATGGAATATGGCGGGAAGGGTAAATACAGGTCAGTGAAACAAAATCTCCTTGGACAAAAAAGATCATTCCCTCATGAATCGTATATTTCCCTTTCTCATAAGTGGTATGTTTGAATTGAACCGCAGGAAATCCGCGGAAGGTGATCGTCTTTTTCAAAATCTTATTTTTCCATGAATAAAAAGCATGCGCGAGAAGGTAATCCTCGACAGACTCTTTCTGGATCTGACCGTCAAAGATTTTCTGTTTTTTGAATCATTGCAGGGAGACGTTGTATTGAATCCGATTGTTGGCCGAGAATGACTGGTAATGGACGGCAGACAGGCGGGCATTGTCCTGGACGACTGTTCGTCTGGGAGGCGAAGGAAATCGTATAGAAAATTCATCAATTTTGGAGACATATAAAATGGGACCAGATTCGACGGAGGTTTCCGCAAACCGAAGAAACAAGTCCCCTGCACGCTGTTGGGCCTCTGCGATCTGCTCAGAGGTCATACGCTCCGTCATACGACACTGGCTCTCGGAGACGTCCTGGCCGCTGTGTTCGGCCAGAAAAGACCATTTGTAGGTCTCCACCAGATCCGCTTGGTTTCCCTGACTCCGCAAAAGCAGGTCGCTGAGCAGGAGTTGGGCGGCGGACTGTCCCTGCAAGGCGGCGACGGTGTACCAGCGGACTGCCTCTGAAAAGTCCTGGGGGATACCCTGCCCCTCGGCATACATCATCGCCAGCATAATTGGGGCATCGCGGTGTCCCTGCTCGGCAGCCCTCGTGTACCATCGAATTGCCTTTATGGGGTCCTGAAAAATCCCGGCTCCTTCGGTATACATATAGCCCAGAAGGTATTGTGCTCCGGCATCTCCCTGTTCGGCCTCTATTAAGAGATCCGCAATCTGAGGATCTTCATTTGCGATAAGCCCGGAGAAGTCTTTGTTGTCTGTGCTGAATGCCAGCAAAGATAATGGAAGGAGCAAGCCCGTTAGAATAGACAATCGCTTTTTCATCCGGACAAATCCGTTTTTCTAACGACTTTTCGCAAACCGCTCGACCTGTTCAAGATATTCCTGAACATTCTGCCGATGGCTGATCTGCTGAGCCCGCCGCAGCAACGGGAGCGCCTCGTTATATTTGCCCTGCTGAACCAGCAACTGGGCATGCTGAATTTTCGCATCCGCTTCGTATTTTTCAATGGCAGCGGCCCGCTCAAAATAGAAGATGGCCTTTTCAAAGTCCTGGGTACGAGAGGATCGACGGCCCAGAAGGATCAGCGCTTCTCCATCCAGGGGGTCGAGGGCAACAATCTCCTCCAGAACCCGCACTTCCTCCATGTCATCTGTTCCAACCGCCACCGCCAGCCGAGCACGTAATTTGAGTATCTCTCTGCGGGCTGCATCAGTTAATTGGCTGCCATACCGAGTCTCGATCTGCTCAATTAACAGACGGGTTTCCTCAAAGGCGCCACGGGCGATTAAGATTTGGGCTGAACGAATCGGACGATCCGGATTGCCCGGTTCATCTTTTCGCATGGCCCGCGTATAGGCTTCGGCGGCCATGTCATACAGTTCCTGATTGACATAAATATCCCCCAGCATATTCAGACTGTCCGCTGTGGACTTCCCGAGGCGATCCACCAACTCAAAAATTTCCGCGGCCTGCAATGGCTGATTAAGACCAATCCGTGCGTTGGCCTCCAAAAGCCATAGATCAGCACGATCGGGATTTTCGCGGATGAGCTGTTTACAGAGAGCCGCTGCATCGGAAAAGCGTTCCTGCCTGAAAAAGCTACGGGCCAGTCCCATTTTCCAGTCTATTGTATTTGGGTCCAGCAGGATGGCCATCCGGTAGGCCGATTCGGCCGACAGATTATTCCCCACGGAAGCATAAGCAAATCCAAGCAGCCCGAAAGTAATCGCATTCCCGCCTCCGAGGGCGATCACCTGGGTCAAGGCCGGCAACGATTTGTCATATTGCCCTTGGCGGATATAGATTAATCCCAAGTTTCGCCAGGCACGGCGAAATTTGGGATATTTCTCCACAGCCGACTGATAAGCGGTGGCGGCCTGATTGAGTATTTTTGTTTTTTCGTCCTGATTGATTTGGTCACGGTCGGCCTGTTGAAAGTAAATATTCGCCAGCGTAAAATCAAAGACTGCACTGGAAGAAGGACTGGTTGACTTTTCCAGCTGCCTGGCTGCCTCCTCCATCTTGTCAGCAGCAATCAGTTCAAGGATTTTCAGCATGATTTTTCGCTCTGATTCAGTCACCCGCGGCTCGATCTCGGTTTCTGCTATATAACTTTCCGCGAAACGTTTTTGAAATACTGGATCATTCCACACAAACAAGATAGATTCATTTAGACCGGAGTATGAAACAGAGGATTCCGGTTCGTTAGACCATACCGGACACGATAAAGCCAGCAGCAGAATGGCTCCCCCAAAAATACGGGCTGGGAGGGTTTTCATTGTCGGATTATCCTTTCGGGAAGGTAATGGGTACACGCATGCGGAAGCGTACTGGCTGACCGCCGCGTTTTCCGGGTTCAAATTTCCATTGTTTGACGGCATTCAAAGCAGGATTTTCAAAAATCGGGTCCGGAGAACTTTGCACAACAGGATTCTCGACCCGGCCTGATTGATTGACAATAAAAATTATATACACAGTGGCCGGGGCTTTTTTCCGCAACTCTAAAGTCAAGGTGGGGCTTGGCTGATAAAGAATACGAGGTTTCTGGTCAAGGTCTGCAATAGAAAATAAGGCATCAACTTCTGCCTGCTCCGATACGATGGAATGGAGTTTGACCGCAAAATCGCCGCCGAGCCATCCCTCGCCGAATCCCGGATCCAAGGCCAGTTCAATCTGAGCCAGATCCAGCGGGGGCGCCTCGTCGATAAATTCAGGGGGTTTTTCGGGCGATTTCTCTTCCGGTTCGGGTTCGGATTCCGGGGGCGGCGGTGGCGCCTCCAGTTTAGCTGTATCAACGGCCTGAACAATCAGATCCATGGCGGGCGGTTTGGCCAACGTCTGCATGAAAGGCAGCACCATAAAAAAGAGCAGCGTCAGCCCTACGGCTCCTGCGAGAACTATCAGACGGCCCAGAAAATCTGCAATGGACCGGAAGGACTTTGATTTATGTTTCCACACTGTACCCATATTCAGCTTTTGGGTTTGCGAGTGGCCAGACTGACTTTTACCGCTCCGGCCAGTTTGGCTTCGTCGATCAGCCGGACCAGCAGGCCGGACTGGGCAGATGCATCTGCCTGGATAATGACGGGAACATCCTCTTTCTGAAGCATGCGTTTGATTAGCGGCTGGACTCCGCTGATTCCGATGTCACGGCCGCCATAGACCACTTCTCCTTTTTCGGTCAAGGCAATCAAAATGCTGGTTTTTTCCAATTGAACGGAAGAGGCGGCCTGCGGTTTGTCCACTTCAATGCCGGTCTCTTCAACAAATGTGGTGGTCACAATGAAGAAAATCAGCAAAATAAAAACACAATCGATCAAAGGAGAAATATCAATTCCGTTCTCATTATTGTCGCTGAATGCTGTTTGACGAAAACGTCCCATCAAATCCTCGTTGTTAATGGATCAGACAGGGGATCTTGGATCCCCATTCCGGACAGATGGCCGCCGGCTCCAAACAGGGTTTCCGGTCTGAAGGGAGCGATGAAAGTTCAAAGGAATCAATCTCCGGCTCTTCTGCCGATTCGGTCTGTTTATAGAACTTTTGTGTACAGACGGTTTCCAGATGCGCCAGAAACGCCTTGTATCGTTCATGCTTGCGTACCAGGTGGTACTGGAAAAACAGTCCCGGCAGCGCAATCACCAGCCCGGTCTCCGTCGTGACTAGGGCTTCTGAAATCCCCTGGGCAACCAATGCCATGGTCTTTTCTCCCCCGGCTCCTGAGGCCAGCGCTCCAAAGGTGGCGAGCATGCCGGTGACCGTTCCCAGCAATCCGAGCAAGGGAGCTACGCTGACACAGATTTTCATTACTCGTAAATCCCGTTCGAAAGGTTCAATCTCCGTGGCCCGTAATTCATCAAAAAAAACGACCGTGTTCTGGAGCGAAGTTCCGCCTGTGACAAAGTCGAGCAACCGTCCAATTGGTCCTGTCCGCTGATCCTGGTGATCGATCCAGAAACGCCAGGTTTGTTCTTTTACTACGGTAAATCCGGTTGCATAGAGTTTAAGCCAGATCTGCATTCCCAATCCGAACATAACTAGTGCCGTTGCGGCGATGGCGATCATCGCCCATCCCCCTGAAATCCAGATGGCAACGGCCTGTTCCCACATTTTAGTCAGACCTTCAGGAATCATAATTATTTTACATCTCCATTTCCATTGCGGGGTATTCGCCCTACCAAACGGTCCTCGTGATCCAGAACCGGAAGGTGCAATATCTGATGTTTGGCAAAGAGCGCATGAACTTCTCTCATATCGGTATCTACCCGTACAAACAGCGGATGGTTTTCAACCAAAGAATCCACACGGGTCTGATCGGGCCGTGTCAGCAGACGATGAATCGGCACATGGCCGGCATATTTACCGTGTTCATCTACGATAAACACCGCATCTGCCTCTTCTCCGATTTCGGTAGACCGGATTTTCCCGAGGATCTCTCCTACGGTCGCTGTTTTGGCGATAGGCATGATCTGAGTCCGCATCCGGCTGGCAGCAACTCCTTGAGAATACTCATGAATCGGAATTCGAGGCCCTGAAGATTTTCCGCTTTCGGTGGTATGGATGCGGATCGGGGCGGGAGCGGGTAGAGGTTTTTGAACCGGTTCCTGCGGGGGTTTTTCACTTTTGCTGATCTGGTTCATAAATGTCACTGCCGCTTTTTCCATCTGACTAATTACGCCGTTGGCTTTGCGGGAAAGAAAGGCGTGAATCAGCAGCGACGGAATCGCCACGATCAGACCGAACTCTGTGGTAATCAGGGCTTCAGAAATCCCGCCGGACAAGGTCTTTACATCGCCGGAACCAAACACTGTAATGAGTTTGAAGGTATTGATGATTCCGGTGACGGTGCCCAGCAGTCCCAGCAGCGGGGCCGATGCGGCGCTGATGGAGATAAAGGGCAAAAACCGATGAAGCTGAAGACGCGTGACCAGCACTTTTTCATACATCACTTCTTCGATGAGATCTCGCGGCTGATCGAGATGCTCTGCCCCTGCGGCCAGCATGATGCCGACTGGAGAGTAGCTGAGCCACCTATGGAGCAGATATCGGACACCCCCTCCGAAAACAGCCCCGATACCTGCAAAAATCCAAACACTCCGCGTTGAGTCCAGCCGAGCCAGGAACTCGGACGGCAGATGCAGGTCCACCCGACTGAGGACTAGGAAAATCAGCATGCTCAGTCCTGCGCCGAACATCCCGCCGATCATCCAATCTCGAAGAGATAAACCCTTATATTCAGTCATGGTTTCAATCTCTTGAAGGATGGCCTTGCTGTCCCGGCGGGCAATCGCCTTGAAAAAAGCAGCGGTTTGCCTGGCGGAAGGAATGCGGACGCAGCTCAACGCTAGCCATTTGCTCAGGGCGACCAGCAGGGCAGTTCCGGCCAGGACAAAGATCGGGACCATGACCGGTCCCCCTTTACGGATATGCGTCAAAAGAGTGTCCCGTGTGGCTTCGATTCGATGTGCATTGCCGAGGGTTGGATCCAGTGGGAAAAATCCTGTTGTTGAAGATGCCAGAGTTTCGGCTGCCAAGGCATCAGCAGAAGATCCGAAGGCGATCAAAGAAGGTTCCAGAGATCCCAGCCGCTGCTCAACAATTCCCACATCCCGTCCATCTGCGGAGCGAAATATAGCCGATGGACCGATTAAAATAAATGTGCCGGTTTTAACTTTTCCGCTTGCGTCAACAGCGGTGCCTTCAAATCTGACACCCCCCAGAGCCTCCTGCAGCCGCTGAAGCGACACGGCCAGCAATTCGAGTTGGGCTGTATAGACTTCCTGCTGCGAAAGCGTGTTGTTTTCAGTAGCCAACTTGGCCTTGTCAAGGGCCTGCCGGTATCGCTGGAGTTCGGAGATATGCAGACGGGATTCAAAATTCCGGATGTATTCGTTCAGCAGGTTAGACAGATAAGCACTCTCTTCCTGCCGAGATTTGATTTCGGAGCGGAGATTGCCCAGATCCAAGGCACGACTGTCCAGCAGCCGAGAGGTTTGTTGATAATCAAGACGAACCTGGATCAGTTCGGCTTCCATCTCGCTTAGTTGACGGCTGAGGGGGATCTTTTCCGCCGCGATCTGCTCTCGTAAATCAGCCAGTTCGTTCAGACATTCGGCCAGCTGCTGATGAATATATTGGGAGGTCTGTTCAAAAGACGCAGGGGCATCCCCCTTCTGGCCAAAGGCCGGCAAGCCCGACCAAAGAAGGAGTCCACAGACTGCAATGTATGTTACTTTGATCATACTTTTTTGTTCCGATTATTCGATAGCAACCGGCAAATGTACAAAAGATGCCGGTTTTTCATTTTTCAGGATGTCAATCGCCTCTTTGATTTGGGCGGCAGCCTTATTGCAGGGTTTCCATATCCAGCCCTCTTGGGTCGCCGTTCCGATTCCGGCTGCCATTCCATCGGCACTGGTGTAATAGGCCTGGCCGAGGCCTACATAAAAAGCCGTCACTTCCACGGAACTGCCGTCCGGAAGATGGCGGATCTCACTGGTAACTGTGATGTCTCGATTGAATTTGTCGACCTCATTGAGGATGCCGACTATATTCTGAAAACGCTCTGCAAGCGATTGTTTGGTTTCTTCGGGCTGATCAGGCAGCCGCTGGCTGAGGGGTTTGACCCGCTGACGGATTGGTTCGGGTAATTGCACAAGCAGCTGTTTGAGTTGTTTTTCCAGATCGCACGCTGTTTGAACTACAGAGGCCAAAACATTCCTGAGTTTATCATTTTCCTCCATCAGCTCGGCTCTTTTTTTGTCGGCCTCCGCAATGCTTTCCTCGGCGTCGTGTATTTTGCCTTTCAGGGTTTCTATTTCCTGGCGGACCAGTGTTATTCTCTGCTTAAGAATCTCTTTGGTCAGCGTAAAATCCCGTTTTTCCTGGGAAATGATTCGTTTGGTTTGAATCCATTTTTCCATGGCAGAGCGGGTGTTTTCAATCGAATCCGATTCGGCCGAAAGCAAACCGCTGCACAGCAGGCAGACCATACCAGCCAGCAAACAGCGACTCTGTACAATGCATCGATTGTTTCCGAGTATTCGGTATTCCGGGGGCTTGTCTTTGAAGGAAACAATCCCAGATGTTTTGTTCATAGTTTCACCATCCATACTATCCGGTTGTGTTCTGATGCGATTACATTTTATTTCCGATTATTGAGCAGGTTATTCACTGTCCCAAAAGATATCCATGAAAGATTAGCAAATAATTAGCGAACCATTTTTATTTCATTAAAGTCAGCCCGTCTAAGGCATGTCCTGTTGCCGCCAAGCAGAACTTCGATACAGAGACGGAAATCCGGTGAAGCTTAAAACCGGGCGCTGAGACTGACAGAGAACTCCATGCCTTTTTGATACGAGGTCTTCGTAACATCGCTGCCGATGTACTTGGAGCGATAGACTGTCTCGATATCCGGATCCAAAAGGTTTTTGGCCTGAAACTTCAGTGTCCAAATCTCACCAAGTTTCTGAGACAAACTAAAATTCAATGTACCATATTCAGTTTCATAAATACTGGGGATATATCGCCCGTTGTCCACACCGGCCCCGGCAACGAGGGTGTCACCCCGCACGGTATAAAACAGACCCAACTGGGTTCCGGACTCAGGAATTTCGTACAAGGCAAAAAGATTGTATAAATACTCAGGCGCATTGGTCATGTCTCGTTTGGGCTCCGGGGCCTGGACATCCCGAAGCTGCTGGGCTTCATCCAGAGGAAGAATGACCTCAGAATTGATGAACGTGGCGTTGGCCCCCAGCGAAAGACCGCTCATCCGATCGGAAAAACGCCCTATGTCCTGCCGAACCTCGAGCTCAAAACCCTCGATCTTTCCTTTCGGATAGTTTACCGGCTTTGTAAAGGTAAAGCCGTTGCCTGCTTTCTGGACATATTCGATCGGGTCGGTTACGTCCTTTTTGAAATAGGAGATTGAAAACAATCCGCCCTTGTAGGGGGTATAATCCAACCGCAGATCATAATTATCCAGGGCGCTCATCCGCAGCGATGGATTCCCGATAAAATAGTCCCCGCCGAGGTATTCCTGCTGCTTAATGGGGGTTAGCTCCTTAAAGGTCTGCCGGGCGATGGTTTCGCTGTAAGTGCCGCGAAAGGTTATAGATTCCCAGGGTTTGAATTGAAAACCGATGGAGGGCAGCATATCCTTTTGCTTCAGATCCACATCGGCATCACCCGGATTCAGTTTCACCGGGCCTGTTTCAGTCGGATACCATTCGACTTTGCTTTCAGGAAAATTAACAATGGAAAGACTGGTGTCTTCATATCGAACCCCTCCAATTATATTAAAGAATGAATTAAGCGGCAGATCGGCCATGTAATACCAGGCCGAAATTTTCTGTTTCCCTTCATAATCGACATCGTATTCCGACTCGGAGATCAGATGTTCCTGATCCGGAAAAACCCGGCTCCAGTAATCCTTCCAGTCACCTATATAAAACGCTTCGACGCCGACGTTGCTGAATGAATCCTGATTGTATTTCCTATCTACTCGGTCATGAAAGATTCCGAATTTGAAATATCCCTCATCCCCGCTCCATTGCTCAAACGGCAGTTTAAGATTTACGAAATATTGGTCGCTGTCCTCCTGAATATCCTTCCACACCCGCTGAAGATTTCCCAAATTGAAGGTGTCCGCAGAACGCCACATTCGATGCACGCCAGGTACCTGAGAGCCCGTAAATCGGGGATACCAATACGTTGCAAACTGCCGCTTATCCGGCTGGTACAAGGTTGAAGAACTGGCTGCCACGGTCCAGTCCAGTTCAGGATTCAGCAGAGAGAGCAGGCCTTCGATTTCTACTTCCAAATCGGGAAGGGTATGCTGTCCACTGATCTGGAGTGTCTGGGTTGTTCGTTCTGTATACTCAAGAGTCTCATTACGCTGATAAGGAGAGGCGAATCGTGCTTCTGTACTATTTCCCGGATGGGCCGGATCGGTTGGATCATAATTGTCGAATTCCTCCGGGTAACTGCCAGGCCAGTATTTATGCAGCGAGGCTTTCCCCCGGGTATTTTCCATCAGAGTCACCTGATCGGTGGCATCGCGTGTGTACATATACAGCAGACTCAGGGAGTGATTTTCAGTTTCAAGCCCCAGCATCCCCATCCCTCCCCATCGAACGGACTGGCTGGATTGGGTCACATCAAACAGGGAGGTAAAAAATCGCGCATCATCTCCGGACGGTGCGCCCTGGCTGTACTGGGGCGTCATCGGATCGCCGGGCACATCAACCCAGAATTTATTCTCACTCCCACCAGAATAATGTGAACTGTCCCGTTCATAAAAAAAACTGCCGAAGCCGCCGAGGGTAAAATCCTCAAATTGGCGTTTTCCTCCTCCGGAAACCGACCATTTATAATCCATAGGTCTGTCTGTCGGCCAGACTCCTACTGCCCCGCCCCAGTCTGTTCCGATGGGCTGTATATCCCGGGAATCATCATCTCGACCCCAGCGATCCACGCCCCCCCCCTTATAGGACAGGAACTTACTGCCGGCACTCATCACATTTGTATTAAATCCATATTGACCGCTCAGATTCAGAGCGGTTTCAGCCGGGATCCCCTTGAGAATCACATTGACGGCGCCGCCGGAGGCATCCCCCTGCTGGTCGGGAGTAAAGGTCTTGCTGATCTGAATGCTGTCAATGACGGCTGTAGGGAATTGATCCAGTTGGACCGCCCGTTTCTCGGCATCGGCTGTCGGAAGGCGAACGCTGTTCATCTGCGAATTCACATACCGATCCGGAAGTCCCCGCACCACTGCATACTTGCCATCCTGAACAGTAGTTCCCGAGATCAGATTCAGGGCGCTGGCGGCATCGCTTGCTCCGGCCTGACTCATCAGTTCCGAACTTATCGAGTCCATGAGGGCCGGACTTTCCAAACGCAGTTCCAGCAGGGCCGCTTCGGTGCCAACACCGATCAGCAAATCCTGAACCACAAATTCTTCCATCTCTTCAAATTCACCGGCCAGAGAAATATTGACTTCTGCCATCTGTCCCGAGGAGACAGTCACATTGGCTTTGACCTGCCGGGTATAGCCCTCCTTTGAAAAAACAAGGGTATAGATTCCCGGTTCAATGTTGGGAAAAACAAAATTTCCTTCGTCGGTAGAAACAGTCGTCTGCCCCGTTTCCGCGATGAAAACCTTAGTGGCAGGGAGAGGGGTCTCGAAGTCGCTGTCTGAAATCAGGCCTCGAATCCCACCGAATTGCTCCTGACAAAGTGCAATCGCTGGGGGAAGCAAAAATAAAAGCCCGGCCAGTCCGAAGAATCTGCCCTTGCTCATTCGGATCCCAATTCCTTTAGAATCTGTTGCATCCTTGCCCATAATTCAGCATCCGGTTGAATGCCATCTTGTGCCATTGAACAGCAAATCGAGGACAAATCCTCAGCGCGAGGCCTTTTGTTGGGATTGACCATTCCGGCTTCAACCGCCTGTTTGTATATGGTCAGCGCCGTCTCGGGGTCTCCGATTGTATGATAGGCCCTTGCCAGGGGAATAATCGCCCTAGCCCGATAGATATCGATAATCCCCTCTCCCTTTTGATCAACCATAGATCGAAGCGCATCGGCATTAGTTCGGGCCTGTTCGACATTACCGGCTTTGTATTGAATTTCAATCCATTCCGCAGAAAGCGGAAGGTAATTCTCCAGCGGCCAGAGGCAGGGATTAAGGTATTCATCGGCCTGCCTGAGCAGGTCTATCGCTTTGTCCGAATCTCCATGGTCCAATGCGGATTGGGCCAGTTTTTTCAACACTTCCAAACGGATCGGAATCGGCAGCTTGCCCCATGCAACTTTGATCCTCTCTTCCGTCAGGGCACGACGTTGGGGATTGTCATAATACCGATCAAACAATCCGGCATAGGCATGAAGAGCACTTTGGGTTATATCGAAATTCAGCAGCGCAACCAAGGCATCCAGCTGTTTGATCTGCTCATCAAACAGATCACCCGCCTCTGCCTGTATTCGGGTTTGCATCAGGACGGCTGCTTCAGAGTCCTCTATCTGTCTGCCGATCTGTTCGGCTTGCTCTATTTTCCCCAGCAAAAGATCGGTCTGGGCAATTTTGGCCCGTATCCGGTCGTTGCGCCATTGTTGACCGTGGTCCACCCTGGCAATCTGCTCGGCCAGATCCAGTCCCGGCTGCACATACTCGGCTCCGTATCCCTGTCCGGCCAGATAAAAAGCCGTCTTGGCATAGCATAAACCGCGCCGCCAGTCGCCAATCTGATCGGCGTACCGAATCGCACGAACCGGCTGATGCAGTTGCAGGCAGGTCTCAACAACTTTCTCCTGGGCCAGTGAGCGGTCTTTGGCAAAAGGAGGAACCGGAATCAGGGTGGCGGCCTCAAAAGCCAGGTCTAGCAAATGGACCTGAAATTCCGTTAGCGGCCAATCCTTTGGTTTTTGAAGAACTTGGGCCGATAGGATCGGATTCGCCGTTTCGGTTGTGCAAGATTTTGTTGACTGAACCCGATTATCTGTCCGTTTTCCGCACCCGGCAAGCTCGATCAAAATGGCCGCTGCCGTCAGCATAGACAGTATCCAGCAAAAGTATCTTATGTGCATTTTGATTTTCCTGAAAGACCTCGTTTTCCTGCCTTAAGTGGGGACAAGCAGTACCGTATAGACGCCATGGACAATCTCACATCGGGCAATGGTTAGAGCGGAAGTGTATCCTGTACAAATTAAGAAAAGATTTTACTTGTGTTATGATCTTGTTAGAAGCCGAACAAAAAACTTTATTTCTATTTTTCTCAGATTTGTAACAGTAAACTTTCGCACTTTTTAGGCGGCTGATTTTAATGGTTTATCAACAAAAACATATCGACCATCCGATGTCTTTCTTGGAAACAAAAAGAAGACAGGGAGGTCGATATGGATACGAATATTTCGACATGGACGGAACTTCTTGGCCAGTTTTTTCCGATTTTTACGGCCCCGGGAGCTGACATTTTCGTTCGGCTGATAACCGGCTGGGTGCTGTGTACAAGGTGGCGAACCGTCGCCGGCATGCTTCCATTTGCCGATCCGCTGGGGTTTCGCGCCCACGACGCGTATCATCGTTTTCTGCCGGATGCGCGATGGGACATGCACCGCCTGTGGCAGATGCTGGCCCGGTTGCTGATTCAAACCTGCGGCCCCAAGGGCAGCTTCGCCGATGCGATGGCGTGTCTGCGTCGCTGACTTTGGCGGGAACGAATAAAATTGATGTTCGGAAATTCGGTCGTACATGATAAAAACTCCGGTTCCTGCTGGAGGCCTTAGTTCCGGCCGCGTAAAATGTTAACAAAAATACGAAAGCTTACTAACATAGTTCTTGTGAAATGACATAAAAAAAGATGGCAGGACTCGGAGGTTCTGCCATCCATGTTGGGTCTAAACTACAAACGGCTTACTGAAGC
>Ga0209407_1003411_pt1 | contig 13777 bp, 6 predicted proteins | sample AD_JPNHG3_MetaG_FD_184410 | JGI IMG/M metagenome (GOLD analysis project Ga0209407, IMG submission 184410) | Active sludge microbial communities of municipal wastewater-treating anaerobic digesters from Japan - AD_JPNHG3_MetaG (SPAdes) (version 2) | ecosystem: Engineered > Bioreactor > Anaerobic >... | reverse complement strand
CTGGTCTAGGAGCTCTGAGAAAGAACGTTCGAGAGCAGCCTTTTCAAAGGTGACTGAGCGATAGAGTATAGTTTTTCTACGCTTTTGGCTGTCGGTGCAGCGGCCTGAGCGGCGTAATGTGGCATGCGTAAGACTTAGAATGAACTGGCTATGGCTAGTAAGGGATATGGTAATATTATTTGGGAAGTACTGAGAGCGATCAAAACTGACAAAGCCATCAATACAGACAGGTTCTCTGTGAGAGGCACGAGGACGTAAGAGAGAATGCATGGCAAGAGTTTGGTGGCTAAGTCTCATGATGCGATTATTGATAGTTCCCAAAGAGACCTTGAAGTGTCTGGAGAGTGCGCGCTGGCTCATGCTCGAAGACACAAGACGCTCAATTTGTCGATAGTCGAGCCTTTTCTTGGCAAAGTAATCTAAACTGAATGTTTGTGAAGAAAAGCTATGACCACAACTCTTACAGCGATAACGAGGTACATTTCCAAAACATTTGGTTGAATAGAAGCCTAGACTGACATACCAGTGACCTTGGGGAGCTGCCTTATGATTTGGACACTCAGGATTTGGGCAGAAAGAAAAAGAATGCATGGATTACCTCCGTACATTCTCTTTATCGCCCTCCTCCCTACATTTTGCTTCAACTTCTTATACAAGGTTCGTAGCAGTAATGACAGGATGTAGCGAGATAAACAGGATAATTTATTTTTAAGGGAAAAAAGATAGTGGAAAAAGACGATCGGCTAATCTAAACTAATCCTCGGTCCATAGATTCCTTGAATGCTCACATCATCTGATAACCCTCTCTGCTAAGTATGCTCTTTCTTCTAAGTATATTCTGATTACTTTCTCATCCATCATCTTGCTAATCATCAAAAAACCTAATCATCCCATGGGAAAAGGCTGCCTATTCAATCTAAAAGCTAGCATCTCGCCCATCCTGTGCTATAATCAACAAATAAGGCTGAAAACAATTCCAGGCGGAGTTTTAATGGATGAGCAAGTGATCGCGGAGCTTATGAATTTTATAGAGAGAGCCTCTACGAGATTCTATCGCCTTGCATTGCTGGTTGGTCCCTTAGGATCTGGCAAAACGCCAATGATAAAAAAGCTTGCAGAATGTCTTGGATCCTCTATCGTGAATGTAAACCTCGAACTTTCTAGCGAGTTGCTTGCTTTTTCTCCACGTTCTAGACCATTTCAGGTCGCTCAAATACTCGCCGATCTAGTGGAATCGAGTTCAGAGCCAACATTGCTGGATAATATCGAGATACTCTTCGATCCTGCGCTCAAGCTCGACCCTCTGCATCTTCTTGAAAACCTCTCGCGTAATCGGATAATTATCGCTTCTTGGCAAGGCTCTTTAATTGGCGGCAACCTAGTTTACGCAGAGCCTGGTCATCCAGAATACCACAGTTACAAAGACATTGACGCTGAAATAATCATAGTCACTCCTGATGAAAGGATGCAAAGATGAAATACAAGGATTTAATCCAATTTGATCCAATTGAAACAATCATCCAGCTTCGCGATGCAAATAAGACTGATGAAGCTCACAATCTCGTGCATACTTACGTGGTTTCCAAACAAATGGCAGAACGCATTTCTGATATTGCAATTCCCAACCTTCAATATGATGAGCCTCGCGATAACAAAGGTATTCTGGTTGTTGGTAACTATGGAACAGGTAAATCTCACCTCTTGTCGATTATTTCGTCTATTGCAGAAGATGCTGCATATCTTGAGGACTTGCATCATGATGAGCTCAGAGAAAAAGCAAGACCCATTGCAGGCTGTTTTCAAGTATGCCGCCTTGAAATAGGCGCAACCACAATGAATTTGCATGATATTGTTTGTAATGCGATTTCTGATCATCTTGGGGGAATTGGTATTTCTTTTAGATTTCCCGAAATGTCAGCAGCATCCAATAACAAGAGTGCATTTGAAGATATGATGGCAGCATTTGAAAGAGTATATCCTGATAAAGGATATCTCCTTGTAGTGGATGAGCTTCTTGATTATCTGCGGACCCGTAGAGATCATGAGCTCATCCTCGATCTCAATTTTCTTCGTGAGATAGGTGAAGTTTGTAAAAACCTTCGATTTCGGTTTATTGCAGGAGTTCAAGAGGCGATTTTTGAATCACCACGCTTTAGTTTTGCTGCTGATAGTCTTCATAGAGTTAAAGATAGATTTGAGCAGGTAATTATTGCGCGGAACGATGTCAAATTTGTCGTTGCTGAACGTCTGTTGAAGAAAAATGCTGAACAGCAACACCTTGTCCGCGAACATCTTCAAAAATTCAATCGATTTTTTGGCTCTTTAAGTGAACGAATGGAAGAATTTGTGAGCCTTTTTCCTGTACATCCAGACTACATCGATACATTTGAACGCGTAAAAATTGCAGAAAAGCGCGAGGTGCTTAAAACGCTTTCGCTAGGTATTAGAGAGCTTCTTGAGCAAGATGTTCCCGAAGATGAACCTGGAATAATTGCCTTTGATGCCTACTGGAAGAATATATGCGAGGACGCCTCCTTCCGCGGAATGCCAGATGTACGCCAAGTGATTGATATAAGTAAGAAAATTGAGGACCGAATACTATTGGGCTCCATCAATAAATTGTATAAAGAAAGCGCATTGAGAATTATTCATGCGCTCTCTGTGGAAAGGCTCACTACTGGCGACATCTATGCGCCAATCGGTAGCACACCTGAAGAATTGCGCGATCGGCTTTGCCTCTATGATAAGAATGCTGCAGAACTTGGAGGAAAAGAGCCTGATAAAGATCTCCTCACGCATGTTGAAACCGTGCTTCGAGAAATTATCAAGGCCGTCAATGGGCAATTTATTTCCTATAACCCCTCAAATCGGCAGTATTATCTCGACCTTAAGAAAACAGAGGACTTTGATGAAAATATAAAGAGCAAGGCGGAAAGCCTCGATAATGATACTTTAGACCGTTACTATTACCAAGTCTTGAGAATAGCCATGGAATGCCAAGATATAGAAACATGGGTTCCTCATTACCTCATCTGGCAGCATGAACTTGTATGGCTCGACCGCAATGTGACTAGACTTGGCTATCTCTTCTTTGGTGCTCCTAATGAGCGTTCAACTGCTGTCCCCCCGCGTGATTTTTATCTCTATTTTCTGCAGCCGTATGATCCTCCTTCCTTTAGAGACGAAAAAAAGCCCGATGAGGTCTTCTTCCGCCTCAAGAAGCCTGATGAAATTTTTATGGAAAACCTAAAGCTCTTTGCTGGAGCGGATGAGCTCGCTCTAATATCTTCTGCACAGCCAAAACAGATATATACAGCCAAGGCAGAAACTTTTCGCAGAAATCTGCATGAATGGCTTACAAAAAATATAGACACCGCATTTGAAGTTACCTATCGTGGTCAGTCGAAGCCGATGAGTCAATGGATGAGAGGTAAGTCGATTCGCGATCTTGCTGGACTCGGAGTAGACCAGACAATTAACTTTAGAGATTATGTGAATACCATCGCTTCTCTGTGCTTATCACCTTATTTTGAAGATCAAGCGCCAAATTATCCGCACTTTACTATTAAGATTACCCAGAAGAACCGTGCACAAGCAGCACAAGAAGCGCTGCGTGCCATTGCACAAAATCCGCAACAATCGCTTACTCGCCAAGCGCGAGCAGTTCTTGAAGCACTTATGCTGATCGATAATGATCGTATTGATCCTTCAAAATCGCCCTATGCGAACTACATCCTCGATAAATTTACAAGCAAGGGTCCTGGCCAGGTTATCAATAGAAACGAGATTTTTGAAAGTGTCCATGGCATTGACTTCATGGATCCTTTAAAATCCAGACTAGAGCCCGAGTGGGTTGCGGTGATTCTCGCAAGCCTTGTCTATTCAGGCCAGATAGTTCTTGTTGTTGGCAGCCAAAAATTCGATGCAGCAAACCTGCAGGTGCTTGCTGCCACGTCGCTCGACGAACTTACTGCATTCAAGCATATCGAGCCACCCAAAGAATGGAACAAGCCTGGACTGCAGGCACTGTTCGAGCTTTTGCAAAAAGCTCCCGGATATGTCAATCTCATCATAGAAGGAAAAGAAGAGCCCATCCGTCAAATGCAGGATCAACTGCTACAGCTTACAACAAGGCTTGCACAAGCCAAAAAAATCGTTGATGAGGGGCTAGAATTCTGGGGAGCAGACCTCATTGAAAAGGAAGAATTTAAGCCATTGAAAGAAAGCATCAAAGCAACGCAAGAATTCTTAGATTCCCTTCAAGGATTTACCACGCCAGGGAAACTCAAGAACTTCCGATCGACCGCTGAAGAAGTAAAGCGTCATGAGCCAGTGCTTGTCGCGCTTAAAAAGCTTGAGACCCTTACAAATCTTATCAACGATCAGTATACCTTCACCAATTATCTTTCTCAGGCTGCAGAAATCCTGCCGATAGATAGTCCCTGGCGCAAAGAATATGAAAAAGAAAAAGAAGAAATTCTGCACCTCTATCGCACATTACCAGTCAGTGAATTGAATACAAGAACGAGAGAATTGAACATGCGACTGCGCGAAATCAAAAATGAGTACAAAAAAGCATATATTGAATTGCACTTCAAGAATCGTTTAGGTCGCGTTGAAGACGAAAAAAAGCGTAACCTGACGAGCGATCGTCGGTTCTATGCCCTTCAAAAGCTCACTAGCATTGAGCTGCTGCAGAATAATCAATTTGTTGCATGGCGTGAAAATCTTGCAAGTCTAAAGACTTGCTTTAGCCTTAGCCCAGAGCAGCTCGATAAAATTCCATATTGCCCTGTTTGCAGTTTTAGACCTGTTGCTGAACCCGAAATTCATCCTTCAGCCAAGCACCAATTGGCAATGCTTGATGAAAAACTCGATCAAATTCTAGAGGCAGCTACCAATGCGCTCTTATCAAATCTTGCAGACCCAATAATTCAGCAGAATTTAGAGCTTCTCAAGCCCGATGAACGGGCAATCATCAATGCTTTTATGGCGGCTAAAGAGATCCCTGAGGTTATCGACAGCAATTTTATCAACGCATTGCAACAAGCGCTGTCGGGCTTGATTCGCATACCCTTGCGCCTTTCTGAGCTTGAAAGAGCGCTCAAACTTTCCGAAGGCCCTGCAACGCCACAGGAATTGCGCGTCCGCTTTGAGGCTTTTCTTGAGGATCTTACAAGAGGAAACGACCCAAATAAGGTGCGTATTGTAATGGAATAATTGAGCAAAGAAAGGAAAAATACAATGGCCGACCATTTCGATCCTCTCCTCGAAGGAGAGCTTTTTTCAAAGTCCGAAACAGAATCGAATTCGCAGTATACATCCTTGCATGCGCCAGTCACATGCCTTGGCATAGCGTTCCCGGATGACGAAGCGCGGCGCGCCTATTTTACCGAAGAATTGCGAAAAAAACTTAAAGACCCAGAATTTCGCAAGATCGAAGGCTTTCCGCTTGGTGCTGATGAGGATATTTTGGCGCTCTCAGATCCTCCCTATTACACAGCCTGCCCTAATCCATGGATCGATGAATTTGTAAGAACATGGCAAGCAGAAAAACCGCCAAAACCAGAGGGGTATGTGTATCATCGTGAACCCTTTGCCGCGGATGTGAGCGAAGGGAAAAACGACCCTATCTACAATGCACATTCGTATCATACAAAAGTGCCCCACAAGGCAATTATGCGCTATATCCTTTACTATACCGAGCCTGGCGATATCGTTTTTGATGGATTCTGTGGTACAGGGATGACAGGTGTTGCAGCGCAATTGTGCGGTGATAAGGCGACCGTAGAATCTCTAGGCTATAAAGTCGATGACGATGGCACGATTTCTGAACAGGTTGTCCAAGAAAATGGAGAGAAAGTTTGGCAGCCATTCTCCAAACTTGGAGCGCGCAAAGCAGTGCTAAACGACCTCTCCCCAGCAGCCACCTTTATTGCCTACAACTACAATACACCGGTAGATGTGCAAGCGTTTGAACGAGAGGCAAAGCGCATCCTTAAAGAGGTTGAAGCTGAGTGTGGTTGGATGTACGAGACCATTCATACTGATGGCAAGACAAAAGGAAAAATCAACTACACCGTATGGTCCGATGTCTTTGTATGTCCAGATTGTATGCAAGAAGTAATCTTTTGGGATGCTGCAGTCGACAAGGAAGCAGGGGCGGTCAAGAAGGAATTTCCCTGCCCGCATTGTGGTGCAATGTTGAACAAGCGTCGCATGCAGCGTGCATGGGTGAATAAATACGACAGCGCCATTAAGGAAACAGTGCGGCAGGCAAAACAGGTGCCAGTGTTGATAAATTACACAATGGGAAAGACTCGAGCAGAAAAAAAGCCCGATGCCTTTGACCTTGCACTGATTGAAAGAATAGAAGAGAGCGAAATTCCGTATTGGTACCCTACCGATCCGATTCCTAAGGGAGACAAGACAGGCGAACCTCTGAGAATTGGGATTACACATGTACATCATTTCTACAGCAAGAGGAATTTATGCGTATTGGCCAAATTATACTCTCGATTTTACAGTCGTCCTTTTGCGCTCTTTTGTCTGACTTCGATATTATTTAAGACAGCGAGCAAACTTCATAATGTTGGACTAAAACATGGCTCTCTGAATCTAGCTGGAGCGTTACCAAACTCCTTATATATTCCGTCTTCAATCGCGGAAAGAAATATTGTCCAGTTGCTTGAAGGGAAGATTCATGACCTTGTACTGGCACATTTCTTCTCCTCAAGTCTGAATTATATTCAAACATCATCCTTGTCAGAAACAAAATGTAGCGGAGCAAGCGCTTGTTTTGACTATATCTTTCTGGATCCTCCATTTGGAGCTAATTTGAAATACTCTGAAATGAACTTCTTATGGGAATCCTGGCTAAGAGTATGGACAAACAGTAAACCTGAAGCTATTGAAAACGAAGTCCAAGAGAAAGGACCTCAAGAATACCACAGGCTTATGACCGACTGTTTCAGAGAGGCATACCGTGTTCTCAAACCTGGCCATTGGATGACTGTAGAGTTTTCCAATACTAAGGCTTCAGTGTGGAATAGCATCCAGACAGCACTTGGGGAAGCAGGTTTTATCATTGCAAATGTCTCCATGATGGATAAACAGCAGCACACCTTCAACGCAGTAACTACTCCTACAGCGGTGAAGCAAGACCTTATCATTTCTGCATACAAGCCCAACGGCGGATTTGAGGAGCGCTTCAAAAAGGAAGCAGGCACCCAAGAAGGCGTATGGGATTTTGTACGGACCCACTTAGGCTATCTTGCAGTGATTAAGATTTCCGATAATAAGCTCGTATCGATTCCTGAGCGCGATCCGCGCGTACTCTACGATCAGCTTGTGGCCTACTATGTGCGAAAAAACGTAATGGTGCCCCTAGATTCAGGCGAGTTTCAGCAGGGTCTTGCCGAGCGCTTTCCAATGCGCGAAGGGATGTACTTTCTCCCCGAGCAAGCAGCTGAGTACGATAAAAAGAAGCTCGCACTTGGTCAGACTCTACAGGAAGAACTTTTCGTGGTCGATGAGGCGAGCGCTATTGCATGGCTCCGCAACGAACTGCGTAATAAGCCGCAAACATTCCAAGACCTTCATCCCAAATTTATAGAAAAACTCACTGGATGGAGCAAGCACGAAGTCGAACTTGAATTATCCGAACTCCTAGAAGAAAACTTTCTCTGCTACGATGGCAAAGACGAAGTACCAAGCCAGATTCATAGTTATCTTTCAACAAACTACAAGGAACTGAGAAATCTTTCCAAAGACGCCCCTGAATTGCGCGCAAAAGCCAAAGACCGCTGGTATGTGCCCGATCCAAATAAAGCGGCGGATCTCGAGAGGATACGTGAGCGTGCGCTTCTTAAGGAATTTGAATCCTATAAGACCGCCGCTCGCAGGCTCAGGGTACTTCGCCTCGAAGCTATTCGTGCTGGCTTTAAAAAAGCCTGGCAGGAGCTCGACTACCAAACCATTGTCGATATCGCAAAAAAGATACCAGAAAATGTGCTCGAGGAAGATCCTAAACTGCTCATGTATTATGATCTTGCGGTTACGAGAATCCAAGGAAACTAAGCAGTATGGATGTGCAGCAAGGAGGCTGGTATTTTAGCTCAGAACATGGTGAGCTCTGCCAGGTTATCGAACGTCTTACTCTCTGGGGCGAAGATATCTGTCGTGTGTGGCTTAGCCAATCGAATATGGTTGTGCGACTTCCTGCGAGAGATCTCAGGCCAGCGCAAACTGTAGGTAAGGTAACTACAGACAATATAATCTACACTGCCGCTGCTGCAAAAGTTGCCGATGCCATGGAACGCACTCGTCCGGGAGGAAGCGTGATGCTCTTGGCACCGCTCTCCGCTGAGATGATTCCATTGCCACACCAATTACAAGCATTGAGTCGCGCCACTCGTGGCGATTATGTGCGTTATCTCCTTGCAGATGAAGTAGGCCTTGGAAAAACCATTGAAGCAGGTCTTATCATGCGGGAATTCAAAATCCGGGGGCTTGTAAAAAGGACGCTCATTGTTGTTCCAAAAAGCCTCGTGGTGCAATGGCAGGCGGAAATGAAAAACCGATTCCATGAGAATTTCCGTATTGTGTTGGGAGACGATATCGATTCCCTCGAGCACATTGCTCGTACCGATGCCAGCGATCCAAGCCCATGGGAACTTTTCGATCAGGTTATTGTTTCTTTAGACTCGGTAAAACCTATTCGCCACCGAGGCAACTGGTCTCGCGAACGAATACAAGTTTACAACAAAAATCGCTTTGAAGAGTTGTGTGCTGCAGGCTGGGATCTTATCATTGTCGATGAAGCGCACAAGCTGAGTGGATCCGATGAAGGTGTCGCACGTTTTAAACTTGGGAAAGCGCTTTCAGATGCAGCGCCATTGCTTTTACTTCTGAGCGCTACACCGCATCAAGGGAAAAGCGATGCATTTTACCGGCTCATGTTCTTACTTGATCCACTTACCTTTGCAGAGAAAATGACCATACGCAGGGAGAAAATTGCGCCTTTTGTAATTCGAACTGAGAAGCGAAAGGCAATTGATGAGCAGGGCAATCCTTTATTTATGCCACGAACGACACAGCTTGTTCCAATCCAATGGCAGGAGCGCCATACACTGCAGCATCAGCTCTATGATGAAGTATCAGCATATGTACGGTTTGGCTACAATCAGGCCCTCAAGACAAAGAAACGTTATTTTGGTTTTCTCATGCTCCTCTTGCAACGACTAATTTCATCAAGTACCCGAGCGATACGAAAAACGCTTGATACACGCTATTTGCTATTAAAGAATGCACAAGAGCGCCTTACCATGGCGCATACTAATGCATTGGAATTAGAAAATGAGGAGGAAACGGCAGAGACATTCTATGAAATGGATGGTGAAGAGCTGCTTGAAATCTTGCTCGATATCGATCTGGATGCGCTCGATAACGAGATAGAACAAGTGGAGCGCTTAAGGACACTTGCTGCCTCGGCAGAGGCTGCTAATCCCGATGCAAAAGCTGAAGTATTGCTTGAATATTTGCACCGTATTCAGGCTGAAGAGCATAATCCTGACACAAAATTCCTCATATTTACGGAATTCATACAGACTCAGCTCATGCTCAAGGAATTTTTAGAAGCGCGAGGTTTTTCGGTAGTCGTGCTCAACGGTGCAATGAATATGGATGAGCGACTTGAAGTGCAGGGCGCATTTGCAAACGAAGTGCCTATTATGGTCTCCACTGATGCAGGCGGAGAAGGACTCAATCTTCAATTCTGTCATATCGTGATCAATTATGATCTACCGTGGAATCCAATGCGCATTGAGCAGCGTATTGGGCGTGTCGATCGTATTGGTCAATCGAATCCGGTTAGGGCATTCAATTTCATTTTTGAAAACTCAGTAGAATTTAGAGTTCGTCGTGTGCTCGAGCAAAAACTTGCAACAATTTTACAAGAATTTGGCGTCGATAAGGTGAGCGATGTGCTCGATTCTTCTAAAGCGGGAGCGCTCTTTCAAAAAGCATTCACAAATGCGATTATCGAACCGCAAAAGGCGGATAGCGCAGCGCAACAGGCTATTGCAGACTTCAGAAAAATTGCTCATGAAACAATAGTGAATTCTCCACTCTATGGTTTGTCTGCAACGCCCGATCCTCAAATAAGCAAGAATATAAAAGCAGCTCCCCTTCCTTTTTGGATCGAACAAATGACTCTCTCATGGCTGCAGCTACATGGCGGAGCGGCACAGAAAAAGGATGATTATTGGCAAATCATCTGGCCAGATGGCAAAAAGGACTATCCCTGTACCTTTTATCAGAATCAACAAAAAACTGACACTCATTGTGTTCTACTCTCCCCGGAAGATGCGCGAATTCGCCAAATGCTTTCCCAAGGAGTATTTTTTGCACCAACAAGCCCAATTCCTCGGATATGGCTTAAGAGCCTCCCATCGAATATTCAAGGCTTATGGGCCTTATGTGAAGTCCAGCTCCACATAGCAGCCATACACAAGACGAGCTATTTGCGTATTCCTGCGGTACGACGGGATTTCTTTACTATTTTTTTGAGCAACGAAGGAACGATATTTCTGCCTACCGCACAGCACATCTGGGATGTACTCCTTTCCGAACCACCACAGATTCATGGATATATCGAAGGACATGATGCAGAAGATCTCTGGCAAAGCACCTGGAATGCACTTGAGAAATCAGGCAATGATCACTACCAAATGTTAATTCGCGCCCATAAAGAATCAATGGAGCAGGAAGAAAAGCGCGCAAACATTGCATTTTCTGCCAGGAAAAAAGCGATAGAAGCGTTAGGGCTTCCTGAGGTACGTAAATACCGCCTTGCACGGCTCGAAGAGGAAATGACACAGTGGCGCAGAGAATTTGAAAGAGCTGCTCAGGCGATTCCAGAGATGAAACCTCTCTTGATTATGAAGATAGAAGAGGAAGATAGCTAATATGGCTAGCTGGCGCGACGAAATTTTGAAGGATTTTCCTTCAGGCATTTGTAAACTCACTATTGTGCGAGATCCCGATAGGCTGTTTGAAGAAGCATTGCTGGTTCAGGAACTTAATTGCAGGGGCTATGAAATAGTAAAATTCGGCGACCCTATTGTATTTCGTTATGAATATGAAAAAGAGTATCGATCCGTATGGGATGCTGGAAAATCTCTAAACCTTATTGTTATACCTGAAGAGCGAGAAAAAGAGGTAATCACACTGCCTTATGATATCATAAAAAGAGCAAGGACCTTGTTCTATAGCCTAGGGGGCATCTTTCTTACGCTGAGCTATCCAGTTTTGCAGAAGATAGATATTGCTTTGATCGATACCTTGTACGCTAAAAAGCATGTGCTCCCTTCATTCCCTGTTGGAGATACCGCTACAATCGATATAATCTTGAAGCTTGTCTATGGTCTGCAATCAGAATTAATCGATACTAATGAAGAGCTCCTTAGAGAATTGCTGAGGATACATTATCAACATCTTACCCTTGATGAGTTCTCTGCAATGCGCTTTGCCTCTGTGCTAAAAGAAAAGCCACAATTAAAAAAGTGGCCGATAGATATATTGCTACGCGACAGCAACACTTTTTATGAATTTTTGCAAGAACGCTGGCCATTGTATCTTGCCCACAAGCAGAATGACGAGCTACTAGATTCCATCACAATAGAACAGACACTAAAAATACCAGGTCCAAAGATTCTTCAATTTGCAGAAGATACAATACGTCCTTTTATCGATAACCTTTTTACTGAGGGCATGCTAAAGCCTGTTGTAGTTGAAGCACCAGAGGCATTTTTAGGATCTTGGGAACAGTGTGGCATTCTTGTAAGAAAAGAAGCGGCGGTACATTCGCGCATCACAAAACTATTTCAACACGTTGAAGCGCACATTCCAATGGAGGCATCAAACTACCGTCAATGGCAGGACTTTATCTGGCCGTGGGCTGAATTATCAATGCTTGTAGAAACACAAGGAACCTCAAAGGAAATGCAGGATTTATCTCAAATAAGAGCACCTATTAATAAGCAATTTGAAGAATGGCTTACCCGGTCATTTAAATTGCTTATTAATCTTTCGCCAGCCAAGCCCATAATGGTTCACCATGTGCATCGAATGCTTGAGCGCCAGTTCGAAGAATCAGAAGCTGTCAGCAGTGCGTTGATAGTGATAGATGGACTTTCGATTTCTCAATGGATTAGCATTCGCCAACATTTTGAAACTCACAAGACTCCACTGAAGTTTCGAGAGAGCGCCTTGTTTGCATGGGTTCCGACATTGACTACTATTTCTCGTCAGGCAATCTTTGCAGGCAAGAGTCCTTTAAATTTTCCAAACCGGGTCGAAACAACGGCACAGGAAGAAATGCTCTGGAAACAATCATGGGAAGATACAACTCAATCAAAAGCGCTCCATGTCTATTATAAAAAAGAAATTGAAAAGATAAACCGGCAGGAATTTTCCGACAATCTCGATGCTATGCGCGAGCCATTAGTCGCAGGTTTTGTGATCAATATTGTGGATGAAATCATGCATAACAATATACTCGGCATCCATGATATGCAGAATAGTCTTAGAACATGGCTTGAACAGGGATATCTCGAATGGCTTCTCGATGAGCTAATTAAACGAAGATATTCTGTTTGGATTACCTCAGATCATGGGAATATCGAATGCGAAGGCAAGGGACGCCTTAGCGGAGAAGGGATATTGGCTATTGAGCGAGGTGAACGAGTAAGAATATATACCTCTCAAAATTTGAGAGAAGCTGCCGCGCAGAGACTAGGGTTTTCCCGAGAATGGCAGCCAATAGGACTGCCGAATAATTATTATCCTTTACTCGCAACTGGTACGAGTGCCTTTCTTAATGAGGGAGAAAAGGCTATAAGCCATGGAAGTATTTGCCTTGAAGAAGTGCTTGTGCCGCTTATAAAAGTAGAAAGGAATTGAAATGGAAAAAAGGCGTACTGCTATAATAGGAATAAAACAGACAATCCGCCTCGAATGGATGGAAAAGACAGCGAACCTTCTACTTGCAGGGCTTCCTGCTGAGAAAGTCCGACAAGAGCTTACGAGATATCTTGCAAATAGGCGCGGCAGTGGGCTTGAGCTTCCGAGGAGTGAACACGATTGCAAGCTAGCAGTGGCTATACTTATGAACTGCTGGGTTAATCCACTTCCAGAATTTCCTGAAATCGAAGATCTTCGTAAACTAGGTCTGCTGCTCCTTCGGGAAGAATTAGAAGACCATATTGCGATTCATTTTGGCATACTGTGTGCCGTATATCCTTATTGGTTTAACATTGCATTGCAAACTGGGCGGCTTTTCAATCTTCAGGATGCTGTAGCCGCTTCGCAGATAGTTACAAGGCTCAAAGAAATATATGGTGATAGACAAACTATTATGCGTACATCGCGATATGTGCTTCGTTCATTTATTGCCTGGGACCTTATATGCGATAGCAGACGTAAAGGTAACTACATAAAAGGCGATCCGATTTTTATCAATGATGTGCGAAATGCTGGGTTTCTTATGCTTTCTGCCTTTTATGCGATGGGAACCATGCAGGCTGATTTTAATGCGCTTTTTCATTCGCCAGCCTTTTTTACCTTCAAAATACCATCTATAGCTCCTGAGACATTGCACCAGCTATCCGAAAATATCGAAATTGTACAAATTGGAGCTAATGTGCTTGTAATGAAAAAGTGAATCCATTTTTTAATAGAGAATTTTAATAGAGAATCCTTATTACAAATAAAAATA
>Ga0209407_1003408_pt1 | contig 13784 bp, 10 predicted proteins | sample AD_JPNHG3_MetaG_FD_184410 | JGI IMG/M metagenome (GOLD analysis project Ga0209407, IMG submission 184410) | Active sludge microbial communities of municipal wastewater-treating anaerobic digesters from Japan - AD_JPNHG3_MetaG (SPAdes) (version 2) | ecosystem: Engineered > Bioreactor > Anaerobic... | reverse complement strand
GATTTGATCATGGGTAATACGTCGAGCGCCTTGCTGGAAGGTGCCGCCATGGGAATTCCTGTCATCATTGTCGGCAGTCTCCACGGTATTACCAACAACCCCATACCGGAAACCTTGGCGAAGGATATCTGGCGCCTCGCCTTTACCAAGGAAGAAGTTCTTTCTTCCTTGCGGTTTTTTATGTCCTGTTCATCTGAGGATAAACAACGCTTTGTAGAGATGGGTCGAGAAATAAGGGAAGGATATTTCTCTCCCACAACCAAGGCATCGGTGCTCAGATTATTTCGCATCAGTGAGAATTGCTGTCATTAGAGAATTTTCCTGTAAAGAAGGGATATCGTGTAGATAATGGAAAATAGCTTGTTAAAACAGAAACATATAAAAAGGATTCTAATTACCGGTGGCACGGGTCTGTTGGGCTACGCCCTTCAGCAGTCAGTGCCCCAGGGGATAGATTGCTCCTCAGTATATTACCCGGAGCGGTACCTGCCGCTGCCGTTGCCCTTTCCTGTCCGTGCCGCCGATGTTTCCGATCCGTTACAGATGGAATGCGTTTTTGAATGGGCCAGGCCTGATTTGGTAATTCATACGGCAGCGATCGGCAGTGTAGATTATGCTCAATGCAATCGTGATGAGACCGAAAGGATCAACGTGGGCGGGACCGAAGTTGTGACGGGACTTTGCCGGACTTTTCAGTCATCAATAATTTATATTTCTTCAAATGCAGTGTTTGATGGTGAAAATCCTCTTTATGCGGAAACTGCGCCGGTTAATCCTATTAACTGTTATGGTCAGTTGAAGGTAGATGCAGAGAACATCGTGTGTCAAGGCGGTGTTCCCTGGGTTATCGTCCGCCCCATCCTCATGTATGGTTGGCCATATCCCGGTGAACGCGACAACCCTGTGGTCTGGTGGATCCGCTCCCTGGAGAGCGGCAAGGGAATCAAGGTGGTGGACAATGTATTCAGCAAGCCCCTGTCCGTCTGGTCCTGCGTGGAAGCTGTCTGGGCGATTGTCGAGCGCGGCGCCTCCGGCATATACCACGTGGCCGGGCGCGATCATATCTCTCTCTATCAATTTGCCCTGTTGACGGCGGAGGTTTTCAATCTCAATACGGACCTTATCGAGCCGGTGCCGGATTCCTATTTCCCCGAGATTGCCCCCCGCCCCCGGGATACCTCCTTCGATACGACGAAACTGGAAGAAGAGTTGGGCTGGAAGCCGGTAGGGGTGAAAGAAGGTCTTTTATCCATGAAAAACAGGCGGGCCAAAAGAAATGGATAACAAAAAAATGTTAATGATATCAACAGATTATTACGGTATAGAAACATCTATTGTCCGGGCCTTCGCCAGCAACGGGTTTGCTCCCATTTTCATGAACTCCAGGATGAATTCATCGGAGAGGGCATTGAGTAAATTTATGAGAGTTTTCCCATGGATAAAAAAAATTTGCAACCCTTTGGTCAAAGCCGCCCTGAAAAAGGAAAATGATAAATATGTTTCCATAGCCGAGAAGCAAAAGCCGGTTTTTGCCTTTATCGTTAAAGGAGACGCCGTTTTTCCCGAGACCATAAGATATCTCCGGGACAAGCTTGGCATACGCTGCCTGTCATATCAGTGGGACGATCCATTCCCTTCTTATCACGGCACCGCCGGCGGCAATGACTATCGTGACCGGAACTTTCAAGATTGCATCAAATATTACGATCACATTTTTATTTTTGACAATCACTATGTGGAGGAGATGCGCAACAGAGGCGTTGGCAACGTGAGTTATCTGCCTCTGGCGGCCGATGATGAGCTTTTCCGGAAGGTTGAGCTAACCGGCGAGGAGCGGGAGCAATTCGGATTCGATGTCTGCTTTGTCGGCATGCCTTATGATAACAGGATCGAAGCATTGAATTCATTAAAGGGGTTCAACCTGGGCGTCTTTGGGGATTACTGGGAAAGATTTGAAGACAAGATGATAGGAGAATATTACCGGGGCAGAGCGTCTGGCGAAACGGTACAGAAAATATACAATGCTTCCAAAATAGTCCTGAATATCAATCATCCCCAGTCAAGGCATGGTGTCAATGCGAGGACGTTTGAGATCCCTTGTTGCGAAGCCTTCGAAATAGTCAACTACGTCAACGGACTTGATGATCTATTTATAATCGGTGAAGAAATTGTTTGCTACAAGCGGACGGAAGAACTGAAAGATATCGTGGAGCACTATCTGGTTCATGAGGACGAAAGAAGAGAAATTGTGCGGAAAGGATATGCAAGAGTCAAGCGTGATCACACCTGGCATCAAAGGGTCCAGGAAGTTATTGGTTTGGCTCAATGAAGAAAAATATCGGCCTTTTTATCGCATCTTTCCTTTTAACCTGCATAATTCTCGAAATCCTGCTCCGCATTGTCTACGGCAATCAGCCGGTTTTTCTATATCCTCAGGTCATGCATGTCCCGACGAGTTATGGATACAAACTGAAACCAAATCAAGAGGGAACCTTTACGCTGGACAAACCGGTCCGTTCCAATTCTTATGGATTTAGGGATTATGAATGGAATGTTCCAAAAAAACCAGGCACGTACCGGATTATGTGCCTCGGTGATTCCTTTACCTTCGGGAATGCCGTCCGTGAGGAGGACACATATCCCAAGGTTTTAGAAAGAGAACTCAGAATCGGTGGAAAGCGTTTTGAAGTTATTTCCACGGCTATAGGCGGCTGGGCTACTTTTCACGAGCTAGATTTTTTGAAGGCCGAAGGATTGAGATATGAGCCGGATATGATCATAATTGGATTTTTCATGAACGATTTCGGCGCACGGAGTGATACTTCCCATAACCTGACCAATGACGGCAGATGGGATGCCAGACCTTCCTGGCTTCAATGGCTGCCCTACAAGTATATATTTCTGATCAAACGTTCAGCCCTGATCACCTATCTACGGGATCGCATTGCCGTACTCTGGGAGGGAGGGAATGATCCTGGCTCCCTCCTGCTAAAAAATCAGATCGACATGGATAATGACGGTAACATAAAGATAACATATGAATATATCTCGGAAATCAAGAGATTATGTGACGAGCGGGGCATCAAGTGCATCTTGGCCTCCATCCCGGCCATCAACTATTTCTGGTTTCCCAGGGGATCGGTAAAGTACATGGATCACCTGAAAAAATTCTGTGACTCCAAGGGTATCGAATTCATCGATCTGGCCGAGGATTTCTGGAAATTTAAAGATACGAACAAATTTTACATGTATCCCTGGGACAATCATCTGAATCCGGCCGGCCACAAGCTGGTGGCCGATCAATTATTCGCTCGCCTCCGGCATTCCACCGGTTTGCAGGCCTCTCAATAGCGGCGTCCATTCAGTAAATCCAAAATAATGACCCCCATCAGAGTTCTTATCCATGAACCTTATCCTTTCGGCAAGATCGCCGGCAATCTCCGTACCCAGGGTTTCATCATCAAACTCCTGGATAAAGAGCGCTTCAAGTTGTTCCTCCTGGCCTCCTTTGAAACGGAATTTACGAAAAAGGCCGACTCTTGGGGTGTCGAGACATTGATTATTCCTCCTTCCCGGCGCTTGAACCGCTACGGCGGAGAATGCCTGCAGGACAATTTTTTCAACCGGGCATTAAGCGCCGCCGATCTAATCCGCTATAATTGGGAATTATCAAGATTGTTCCGGGAAAAGCAGATCGACATAGTGTACTGCAATTCCATCCGGAGCATCCTCACCGTTGGCATGGCGGCAAAAATGGCCGGAATTCCTGTTTTTTTGTATATCAAAGGAGAACTCCAGAACCCCTTCCTCGATCCGCTGGGATTTGTTCTCGCCCGTCGGATGTATTTTTTCTGCACTCACAACCGGGACGATAAATACCCGGCTTTGGTATCCTTGTTCAGGAAGAAGATCGGCATTCTGAGGATCGGTATTGATCTGGACGAGGTCCGGGGAATTGCCGAAAAAGATAAAACATCGCTCGCCCAGGAACTTGACCTGGACGGCAATTATATCAACTGCGTCTATGTGGGGCAGCTATACCCACCGAAGGGGGTGCACTTTCTGATCGAAGCCTTGGCCCTCGTCAAGGACGAGTTTCCCCAGACAAGGCTTTATATCGTCGGGCACCACATCATTGACGCCTACCGTGATTATCAGGAAGAGCTGAGCAGGCTAATCGAGGCCAAAGGCTTGCAGGGGAGGGTGTTTTTCACCGGTTGGCGTCAAGACGCCCTGACCGTTGTCTCTCTTATGGATATTCTCATTCATCCGTCTCTGAGCGAGGGGTTCGGCAGAGCGGTACTGGAAGGCATGGCGTTGGGAAAACCGGTGATTGCATCCCGTGTGGGTGGCCTGCGGGAACTGGTTGCCGAAGGAGAGAACGGATTCCTGGTCGATCCGGGTGATCCGGCGGCGATTGCTGAACGGTTGCGCCTGCTGCTGGCGGACGCAGGCATGCGGGACAGATTGGGAAAAAAAGCCCGGGAGACGGTGTTCACGAATTATGAAATATCGGGAAGGGTCAAAGAACTCGAAGAGATATGGTCAGCGATGGCGGGAAAGGGATGATCTTCCAAGGAACTGTCTGTTCCAACGGGATTGATGATGTGCGGGATTTGCGGACAATTTAACTTTGACGGGGCACCGGTGCTGCGCGAGGCGGTCGAGAAGATGGTCACCATGCTGCATCATCGGGGGCCGGATGCCCAGGGAATTCACTGTGAAGGCCCGATCGGTTTGGGACACACCCGTCTTTCCATTATCGACTTGTCGTCTGGGGGCAATCAGCCCTTCTGGTCCGCCGATGGTAATCTGGGGATTGTTTACAACGGCGAAATTTACAACTACCGGGAAATAAAAAAGGAACTCCTAGAGGCAGGCTACCGGTTTCATAGCACCTCGGATACGGAAGTCGTGATCAACGCCCTCGAATACTGGGGTATCGACGGCGCCCTGAAGCGCTTTATCGGTATGTTCGCCTTTGCCCTTTGGAATAGCAGGGAAAGGGAGCTTGTCCTTTGCCGCGATCGTGCCGGCATCAAGCCTCTTTATTACTACCGGACAGAGCATCTGCTTCTTTTTGGATCTGAATTGAAGGCCCTTTGCGCCCACCCTGCCTTGATCAGAGAAATCGACCGCACCGCCCTTGGTCAGCATTTCATCAACGGCTACATCCTCGCTCCCCGCAGCATCTTCAAGAACGTCCGTAAGCTGCTTCCCGCTCATTACCTGGTCATAGAAAGTAACGGCCGCGAGACCTTGAAAGAATACTGGCGACTTGCCGACACACAACGGGATTCCTATCGGGGAACTTTTACCGAAGCGGCAGAGCAACTGGAGGAATTACTCTGGGACGCCTTTTCCTATCGCTTGGTATCGGATGTCCCTGTCGGCCTGTTCCTTTCCGGAGGGATCGACTCCTCCCTCGTTTCGGCGATCCTCAAGAAAAAGGCCGATGTCGATATCCTGAATATTACCATAGGTTTCCAGGAGAAGGCCTATGACGAGTCCACCAAGGCCCGGCAGGTTTCGAAGGAACTGGGCTTGAAGCAAATTGTGCATCATGTAAGCAAGAAAGAAGCGGAAGATGCGCTGCATAATTTCTGTGAGATTTTCGACGAGCCTTATGGAGACACCTCGGGGATACCCACCCATATCCTCTGCCGCCTCGCCCGTCAGCACGTCAAAGTGGCCCTGTCGGCGGACGGCGGCGATGAACAATTCTGCGGTTATGAAGATTATACGGCATACGAGGAACGTTATCGAAGGATCGGCAAATGGCCGTTTGATTTGCGGCAGGCCATGTTGCAGTTCCTGGAACACGGCGTGCCCTACCGTCCGCTTCTTTCTCTTTCCGGATCCCTCTCGCAGCGGGAATCTTTTTTCCCCCAATCCATTGCCCGTTATGAAAAGCTCATGCGCCTCCTGAAAGTTCGGGACAGAATTGATCTTATCCGCTTGATGAATGAGAAGGGCTGGTCAGAGGAATCGCTCCGGGGGTTTTTCCCCGGTTCGGCGGCCGGCAGCGTCTATACCCATACGGTCCTTGATCGGGACTATCTGGGAAACCAGGGGACGGAATTGCTGGACACCATGATGCGGACGGATTATCAAGCATTTCTGCGCGATGACATTCTCGTGAAGGTGGACCGGGCGTCCATGGCTGTATCGCTGGAATGTCGTGATCCTTTTCTGGACCATCGCATTGCCGAGTTTGCCTTCAGCCTGCCCCTCTCTTATCTGAGCGGTGGCGGGGAACATAAACGGATCCTCAAGAAAATACTCGGGAAATGGGTGAGTGAGGATATCCTGTCCGCCCCGAAAAGGGGGTTTATGATCCCCCTTTACTACTGGCTGCGGGGGGTGTGGAAGCCTTTTGTCCAGGAGTATCTGTCGCCGGGAAGGATAAAAAGGATAGGGATTCTCGATGAGCGGAAGGTGCAGCAGGAAGTCGATCTTTTTTACAAATATCACGGCGGACGCGCCGAAAAGATCTGGCTGATGATGAACTTTCAGATGTGGGCGGAGAAATGGCATGTTGCCTGAGAAGGATATAAGCCTCGACGTGATAAAGAAGCGCAATGTCGGTTCGGGCCGGGCCTTGCAGGGTTATGCGTTAATGATGATGGTGCGTCCGGCGGGGGTATATCTAGCCTGGCTGGCGCTGAAACTGGGACTGACGCCCCGACAGGTGACCTTTGCCTCCTTTGTCTTCTCCTGGATTATTGTCGGCGTTGCCGCCTTCGGCGGACCCCATGGGCCGCTGGCGGCGCTGATCATGGTTCTCTTCTGGGAAGCTGTCGATGTTACGGACGGCAGCATGGCGCGGGCCATAAAGAAGCGCGACAATTTCGGTGGTTTTCTTGATTATGCGGCCGGTGTCGTCCTCATCGCATTTCTCCCCTTTGCTTTAGGGATCGGTGTTTTTCTCTGGCCCGAAGGAAGCATTAAAGATGCCGCTGCCAGTTTCGGACTTGTCATATCCCCCTCGCCCGCCCTGTTCCTGGCGGCGGGGGCAGGCATATCCGTCATTTCCCTGCTCATGCGCCTGGTGAACAGGGTGCTTTACGTTCGCTTCGGTGATTCGTTCTCCCAGTGGGATGAGCGGGATCGCATCAGCAAGGTATCGCTGCGGGAAATGATCAATCTCCTGGTGCGGAACCTGGAGACCACGGGGGGGCTGCAGGCCCTCGTATTTCTCCTCGCCGCCCTGACAGGTGTGTTGGAAATTGCCCTCGGCGGCTATCTGTTGTTCTATGTGGCGCTGCTCATCATGTTTATGAGACAGACCTACCAAACCTATCGGGGGTGTGAAGATTATTTTGTGGTGGAAGTGCGGCGCAAAGAAGAAGGGAAACAGACACAAGATAATCAGCCTTGATGAAAGGATACGAGAAGTTGAAAATTGAAAAGATAGAAATCCTCTGTACCCTGGGGCCATCATCCCTAAACGATTATACCTTGGCACGTCTTACGGAATTGGGCGTCGATCTGCTGCGGATCAATCTTTCCCATACCAAAATAGATGATTTGGAAGGCATAATTCAATATATCCGTAAGCAGACGCCGCTTCCCATCTGCCTCGATACGGAGGGGGCACAGATAAGAACGGGGAGCATGGAGAAAACAAGTCTGTATCTGCGGGAAAATGAGATACTGGAAATTGCGCGGCAGGACGGAAGAGGAAACGCACGGTATCTCAGTTTCTATCCCAAAGAGATCATGTCCGTTTTCCAGGAAGGGGATCTGATCAGTATCGATTTCAACTCCGTCCTGGCCCAGATTATGGAAAACAGTTCCCGGGGATTGAAAATCAGGATCATTACCGGTGGCAAGGTTGGTCCAAACAAGGCGGTTACCATCCTCAACCGGGATGTTCAGTTGCCGGTGCTGACAAAAAAGGATCTACAGGCACTGAAAATGGGAAAATCGCTCGGTATCGCTCATGTAGCGCTGTCGTTTGCGAACCGGGGAACGGACGTGGATTTTGTTCGCCGCCGCACGTCACCCCAAACCCGCATCATCTCGAAGATTGAATCTATCTCCGGTTTTCAGAATCTGGAGGATATCGCCCGGAAATCCGACGCTCTCCTCATCGATCGTGGCGATCTGTCTCGTCAGGCGCCTATTGATATGATCCCGCGTATGCAAAAACAAATCATTGCCAAGGCCAGGCAGACAGGCGTCAAGGTTTATGTTGCCACCAACCTCCTGGAATCGATGGTTAAATCTCCCAACCCCACACGGGCGGAAGTTAACGATATTTTTAACACCCTATGTGACGGTGCCGACGGATTGGTCCTGGCGGCGGAAACGGCCATCGGTTCCTATCCTGTCCATTGTGTGATGATGGTGTCCAAAATGATCAGACAGTTCGATGATCATGTCCACCAGGCCACCTTCAAAGCTCCGGACGGCAAGGGGTCTTTTCTCTTGATCGAACCCCATGGCGGCGTCCTGGTAAACGGATGGAAGGCAATTGAAAACGGGGAGAGCCTGAAAAAATACCCTTCCCTGAGTGTCGATCTCTCCGTTTTGATGAGCGCGGAACAGCTTGCCCTGGGAACCTTCTCGCCGCTAACGGGCTTTATGGATCAGGAGGAACTGGAATCGGTTCTCAATGAATGCCGTCTTCCCAGCGGGGTGATCTGGACGCTGCCGATTGTCCTGCAGACTTCGGCCCGGGCGGTAAAAGGGGTTTCGGTGGGAGAGACCATCGCCCTGAAACTAAAAAAGACGGAGGAAATTTACGCCCTCCTCAAGGTTCGGCAGATCTTCAGACCGAATCTTGAAAGGATGGCTAAAGACACCTTTGGCACGACAGATGTCAACCATCCCGGGGTCCATCAGTTATTCACCCGGGGCGAATATTTTGTCGGCGGTCCTGTGGAGTTGATCCGGCGTTTGCCGTCGCCTTATAAACACTACGAACTCACGCCCCGGCAGGTCAGGACGATCTTCGAGCACCGGGGCTGGAGCAAGGTGGTGGGATTTCACACCCGCAACGTCATTCACTGCGCCCATGAACATATTCAGATGCTGGCCCTGGAGCAGACCCATTGTGACGGCCTCTTTGTCCATCCCGTGGCGGGGCCCAAGAAGAGGGGGGATTACACCTTCGAGATCATTATGAAGGGTTATGAAGTGATGCTGGATAAATACTACCCCGCCGGGAAGGTAATGGTTGCCGCTTTCCAGGCGTATTCGCGCTATGCCGGTCCGCGGGAGGCCGTTTTCACCGCGTTATGCCGAAAAAATTTCGGTTGCAGCCATTTCATCGTGGGGCGGGATCATACGGGCGTGGGAAACTATTATCAGCCGGGAGATGTGGAAAGACTTTTCGACCGTCTGGGCGATATCGGCATTATCCCTCTATTTTTCAATGCCCAGCATTACTGCGAGAAATGCCGCAGCTATGTGGACGATTGCCGGCACGGTGAAGAATATCACCTCAGCATCAGCGGCACCGCCGGGCGACGGATGTTGACGAAGGGTAAACAGCCGCCGGAATGGTTCATGCGCAAGGAGATTTCGGATTTGATCATCGGCAATGTCCTGGCCGGCAAAGAGGTGTTCGTCTCGTGAAACAGGGGCTGGTTTTCTGGTTCACCGGTCTTTCCGGATCCGGGAAGACAACGGTGGCGACGGCCGTCAAAGAATTGCTGGAAGCCGCAGGGTACGCCGTGCTCGTTCTGGACGGCGACGATGTACGCAAGAGGCTTCATGTCCATCTCGGTTTTTCCGAAGCGGATATCAAAAAAAACAACCAGCTTATTGCCGGCCTCTGCCAGGAAGCGCTCCGTCATTATGATGTGATCATGGTGCCGATCATATCTCCCTATCGGGTGTCACGGGCCGAGGCCAGACTGCTTTTGGGGAAACGATTCTACGAGATATTCTTTGCCGCCGATCTGGAAACGGTTATGCAGCGCGACGTCAAGGGTCTGTACAAGCTGGCGCGGGAGAATAAGATCCGCAATCTCATCGGCTATTCGCCCTCCAATGTTTATGAACCTCCGGAGGCTCCCGATCTGATTATCGATTCCCGGATGGAGACGATCGAAGGTTCGACGGATAAGTTGCATGGTTTCATCCTGACGCAGTTGAAAAATGCCGAAACCGGTGAAGCAGGATCACGGGCGAACATGGCGATGATGCTGTCGAGACGCTGAAAATGTGCGGGATTGCCGGGATCTTTTCGGTGTCGTCATGGAACAGGGAAACAATGACCGCCACCACCGCGCGGATGACTTCCGCTCTTGTCCATCGCGGTCCCGATGACGAGGGGTTCTGGTATGATGATGCCGGCTGCCTGGCCTTGGGACACCGCCGCCTGGCGATCATCGACCTGTCCGCAGACGGCCGTCAGCCCATGGTTTCGCAATGCGGACGCCTGGTAATCGTTTTTAACGGAGAGATATACAACTACCTGGAACTTCGGGAACTCCTTGTTCAGGAAGGCGTCGTCTTTCGGGGACGTTCCGATACGGAAGTGCTGCTGGAGGCCGTATGCCGTTGGGGACTGGAAAAATCCCTGGCCCAGGCGGTGGGTATGTTTGCCTTTGCCCTTTGGGACAATTGGGAGCGCAGGTTGATTTTAGCCCGGGACCGGGCCGGGAAAAAACCTCTGTACTATCTGGCTACCTCCCGCACTTTGTATTTTGCCTCTGAAATCAAAGTTTTCAAGGCCTTGGACGATTTCAATTTGTCAGTAGCGCCGGATGCCGTCTATCAATACCTGACCTTTGGATATGTGCCGGCACCCGGGACGATATATCAGGGGATCAAGGAAATTCCCGCCGGTCATTACGCAGTTTTCGACAAAGACCTGATAAGCGCCGCCAGACCATACTGGCAATTATCGAGGAAAAACAAACACCGGCAAATATCTTTCGATGAGGCTGTAGACGAGGCGGAAAGCCTCCTCATGGAGGCAGTGCGGATCAGGCTGCGGGCCGATGTCCCGGTCGGGTGTTTCCTCTCCGGAGGGGTGGACAGCGGTTTGCTGACGGCCTTTGCTTCCCGGCAGATGGACCGGAAACTGCAAACGTTCACCGTTTCCCTTGCCGATGGAGTATTTGACGAAGGACCGGGGGCGGCCCTCGTCGCCCGCCGCTATGATACGGATCATCATGTCTTGACCATCAAGCCGGATATCCGGGAACTCCTGCCGAAACTCGTGGCGGCTTATGATGAACCTTTCGCCGACGCCTCGGCGGTGCCTTCTCTCTGTATCGCCGCCGAGGCGCGGAAATATGTCAAAGTGGTCATCAACGGAGAGGGGGGGGATGAATTGTTCTGCGGGTACCGCCGCCACCTGGCGATGAAACTTTTCGAACAATTCGGCATGCTTTTCCGTATCGTTCCCCGGGAGTTTTTTGTCTTTCTGAACAAAATCCTGCCCCTTCCCGCTGATTTTCGCACCGGCTATGCATTTGCGCACAGGTATTTGCGCGGTTTGGACAAGGATCCCTATGAACGTTATATTGCCTGGTGTGTCGATGGTTTCGATGAGCGGGAGAAGGAGGAGCTGTATAGGAAGTTGCCGGTGGAGAAGGTCAGCTCTTCTGCGCTTTTGGCGGGGAAAGCAGCCGGCGATGATGCCGGCAGTCCCTTCCAGCAGTTTATGGCCTGGGATTTCTTCCTGAATATGCACGACGATATGCTTGTCAAGATGGATATCGCCACGATGGCCTGCGGCCTAGAAGGACGCAATCCTTTCCTGGATCATCGCCTTATCGAATGGGCCTTTCACGTGCCCCCTTCGATTCTTTTGAAGGGCTATAACACCAAACCGGTGTTGCGGGCCTTGGCGGCGCGGTATTTGCCTGCGGAGATTTGCCAGGCCCCGAAGCGAGGTTTTGAGATCCCCCTGATAAAATGGCTCCGGGAGGATTTGCATGATTTGGTTTATGACGCCTTTTTTACAAGAGGTAATATTGTTCAGGATCTTTTTGACCGCGACTATCTGGAGAACCTGTTAAGGGAGAAATTACCCCTCGACCCTGATCGCTGGTCGAAACGGGTCTGGATATTGTTTATGCTTGCTCTGTGGGGAAATGTGAATGAAAATCGCGTTTTTCTGTCCTGACGACCTTTCCACCGTCATCTTCGCCAAGAGTTTTCTCAAGTTTGTCAAGGACAGGGATCATATCGAAGGCTATACCATCAGTCCGGTCTTGATGAATTACATTGATCAACTCGACAAGCTCGTTGTCAGGCATTATCCTGTCCGCATGGGCAGGTATGTCAGCCCTTATTCGGATCTATGTTGCTTTCTTTCCGTGTATGGGATTTGTCGCCGGGAACGCTTTGATGCGGTTATCAATTTTACCACCAAACCCAATGTTCTGGGAGCCGTTGCCGCCCGTTGGGCGGGTGTGACCAAGGTGGTCTGTGCCGTCCGGGGATTGGGAGGCCCTTTTCTTCCCCAATCGGATCTCAAAGGCCGCCTGCTGCAAAGAATGGTCAAGATTTTGTATCGTCTGGCCTGTAGCATGAGCGATAAAGTCTGGTTCACCAATCAGGGGGATATGGATTATTTTCTCCAAGACGGCCTGGTGGGACTAGAGAAGACGGTTAAAACAACTAATGCTCTCGATATCGCCGAGTATTCTCAAGATTGTATCGATAAGGATGAGATACGTAAGCTCAAGCGGGAGTTAGCCCTGCAAGAGAACGATAAAATAGTGGTGATGGTGGGGAGAATGATCTGGTCGAAAGGGATCAGAGAGTTTGTCGAGGCCGCGGAATCGGTCGGTCGTGAACGACCTGACTTGAAATTCATTCTTGTCGCTCCGGGAGAAAAGGGCCACCCCGATGAAGTTCCGGATTCCTTCATCACCGCCAAAGGGAAGATGGAAAATTTTATCTGGCTCGGATTCAGGAAGGATGTTAAGAATATCTATGCCATCAGCGATCTCGCCGTTTTGCCATCCTATTACAACGAAGGTGGATATCCCCGGGCACTGCTGGAACCTATGGCCTTCGGCAAGCCGGTGATCACTACGGATCTTCCCCAATGCCGCGGGCCGGTGGAAGATGGCCGGAACGGTTACCTGATTCCTCCCCGGGACGTAAGGGCATTGCAAGAGGCAATCCTTAAAGTTTTTGGGAATGAAGAGGAGCGGAGAAGAATGGGCGTCTATTCCCGGGTGAAGATCGAATCGGAATTCGACGACCGACGGGTGGTTGAGAAAATACTAAGTAATATTGGGGCTATTTGAAAGAGCAGGATCTCCACAAACCGGTTGCCTCATCGTATCATACCATTACGGAAGCGCCGGGAATGAAGGCCACCAGGGAACAACTGGCAAGAATTTATCACCGTTACCGTTTTGCTTATGAATATGCCCACGACGCCGTCGTGTTGGAGGCGGCCTGTGGCAGCGGCATCGGGTTGGGTTACTTGGCGAGGACGGCGCAACGCGTTGTCGGCGGCGACATTGATGAAGTCAATCTGTCCGTCGCCCGGGAGATCTATAAATACCAGTGCGATGACTCGCCGGTAAGAGTGAGACCCGAGATCGTGTGGCTGGATGCCCAGGAACTGAGTTTCCCTGACGCAACCTTTGACCTTGTGCTGCTGTTCGAAGCCGTCTATTATCTGGCGAAGCCGGAGCGTTTCGTTGCCGGAGCGAGGCGCATCCTGAAGAAAAACGGCCGTTTGATCGTCGGTACGGTCAACAAGGACTGGAAGGACTTTCACCCGTCCCCCTATACACACCGCTATTTTTCCGTTCCCGAACTTGACGGTCTGTTACGAAGGGATTTCTCCTGCGTAA
>Ga0209407_1003406_pt1 | contig 13795 bp, 17 predicted proteins | sample AD_JPNHG3_MetaG_FD_184410 | JGI IMG/M metagenome (GOLD analysis project Ga0209407, IMG submission 184410) | Active sludge microbial communities of municipal wastewater-treating anaerobic digesters from Japan - AD_JPNHG3_MetaG (SPAdes) (version 2) | ecosystem: Engineered > Bioreactor > Anaerobic... | reverse complement strand
CTCCAGGCGCTCCGCGATCAGTCCCATGGACGAACCCCTCTTCTTCCTCGTGCTGGAGCGGTACCCGTTCATCCCGGGGACGGGCTACATCAACGACCTGCCCATGACGTGGGTCGGGATCGTCGACCGCCTGGGTGCGATCGTCCACACGCTCCGGCCCTGGCAATACGGGCTCTCGGGGCAGAGCTGCACCCTGATCGACGGCAACGGCCACCGGCTCTTCTGGGCCTGTGGCGTCGGGGCCATCCAGCCGGAGACGCGGTATGTCTATACGGATCTGGACACGCACGTGGAGACGACGCTGACCCAGGAGCGGCTCCTGCAGTTCCTCGCGAGCCGGCGGCGCCTCCTGACCCCGGACTTCTGCTGGGAGCGCCTGGACCCCCAGGGCTTTTACGCCCTGGAGACCCTGCCCATCCTCGAGCCGGATGACGTTCTGGCGGAGGTCGGCACGCTGCTCGGGACCGAGGGCGCACCCGAGGGCAGCGTGCGGGTGGTGAACGACGAGGAGATCTTGTCGCCGTTGGAGCGGTATCAGACGGTCTGACGCTCCGACGCTACCCGATGACCCGAGGTAGCCATGTGGTGGAGAGTGCTGATGGCCCATCCCGGGCGACGAGCGAGCGATGCCATGATGCTGCCGATGCTCAATGGCGATACGCCCTGGTGGGCGCGGATCGGGCTCATCGTCCTGTTCTGGCTGGGCCCCGCAGCCATCGTCGCGGCGATATTCCTCGCCATGTGGACGGGCTGGCTGCCCAGTCCGATCACGCGGAACAGCGAGGCGCTCGCGCGGATCGAGCAGAAGTTAGATGGCGCCGTGGCGCGGATGATGGACGAAGTGCGCTCGAGTCATCTGACCGACGAGTACATGATGCGGATCGCTCTGCAGACCTGCCGGAACGTCGCCCGCAGCGACATGGATCGTGCCCGCTGCGACGATTACTGGCGCAAGTGACGCGCGAGACGGCGAGCCGCATCCGACCCCGCAGCACACGGAGGGAGTCACCATGAAAGGGATGCTCAGATGTTCGATTGTCGTGCTGTTCGCCGCTGCCTGCCTGCTGCTCGCGGCCCCGCCGGCGTCTGCCGCGCAGGCGACCTTGACCTGGACCGACAACGCCACCAACGAGATGGGGTACGAGGCCGAGCGCAAGCCGGTCGCGTGCGCCACCAGCGGGACCTTCACGAAGGTCGGCGACGCGGGCGTTAACGGCGTGACCTACGTGGACACGACCGTCGCCGAGGGCGGGACGTACTGCTATCGCGTCCGCGCCTGGAATACGGTAGACGGCACGCCGGGCGGGACCAAGCAGTACTCGGCCTACTCCAACCTGGCCGGGATCACGATCCCTTTTGGGAGCCCTGCGGCCCCAAGCCAACTGGGGGTAACGGCGGGGCCGTGAGGGACTGGCAGCGCTGCATGCGGGAGCAGGCGGGGTCCGCGCTGAAACACGCGCTGGAGCTGATCCTGGACCTCCTGCAGTAGCAACGGCCATGGCGGACACGTTGACCGGCACGCTGCATCTGCGCTCCGCCGCGATCGACTGGCGGGACGAGACGGCGCGCTGTGTCGGCGTGTTCCGCTCGGACGAGGCGGCCGCCCTGGAGGTCGAGTATCGGGTCCACCTGGACGCGGCACTGCTCGATCTCCTGGCGCGGGCGTTCCTGCAGGCCGGGGTGCCGATCCTCCGGGAATCGAAGGCAGCCTTCCCCGGCGTCGTCTTGCGGGGAGACACGCCGGCCGAGTACGTCGCGAAACCCAGGCAGCGGCGACCGGCCGTCGGGCCGGACGGCGAGAAGATCGACCGCCGGACGAGAGCGTGGCGGGAGATGCAGAAAGCGCCCGCCGCCGCGCCGACGAACGGCGATACCCCCTGACGGGAGACGGACATGGAGCAGGCCATCCAGGACGCCGTGCGCTTCTACCTTGACCCATTCACGCCGCTGCTCCACGCGATGATTCGCGCGGAGGGCGGCCCGGAGGCTTTCGTCAAGGCCGTGCGCTGCTCGTTCCCGGAGACGGCTGATCTGCCAGAGGCGCTCGCCAGGGCGGCCAAGACCATCCGCGGCCGAGTGATCGCTTACCAGCAGTTCGGGATCGGGCCGCTCGTCGAAATGGTGCGCCGCAATGAACAGGATCCATGGACGGGCGAGCTGGGGCCGCGGTGTCTGCGGTTGACCGACCGCTTCATCGAATTCCTCGGCGCGCATTGGGCGCCGCTTGGTGTGTCGAATGACCCGACGAACCTCAACCGGCACTGGATCCCAAACGTCCGCCGGATCTATGCCGATCTCGTTGCGGGGCCGCGGGATGCCGGAACCGGTGGAACTCAGTCCGCTTGACGTCATCGCCCTGGAGGCGCTGACGCAGCCGTTCTGCCCGGTGGCGATGGCGGGCGGCCAGTACCGCCCGGACCTGTGCCTGCCCGCATGCCGCGTGTGCGCGGACCTACTTCTCAGGAGGACGTCATCATGAACTGGCCCTTCGTTGTGCGGTGCCTGCTGTTCGGGATCCTGTGGGCGATCTGGCAAGCGGCGTCGAGCGTGTACGTCCTCGATGCCTGGCCCAGCGCGTTTACCTGGTTAAAGATCGGCAGCGCGGCCGCCGTGGCGTTCGTGGGCGGCTGCCTGACCTACGCCCGGGATCCGGAGGCGGCGCTGAAGGCGAGCCCGCTGGCGAAGGCGGTCCTGATGCTGGCGCTACTGGCGGGGCTGACGGCCGGTTGCGCCGCGGATCCCGCGCTCTCGGATCTGCGGAAGCTCGTCACCGCCGATTCCGCCCGGGCCCTGGAATGGGCGACGGCGGACGGCGACGTCCTGGCGGCCGACTGCTACCGGACCCTGAACCAGATCGCGCAGACCGCGCAGCTCCCGTCGCTGCACCGCGAGCCCAACGGACTACTGACCACGACGTACCTGGTGCGCTCCACGCGCCGCCAGCTCGAGGGGTGGTCCGACAGCGGCCTCCGCGTCCAGCTCCTTCGCGGCTGCGCCGCCTACGTCGCCGACGAGCGGGACGTGCTGATCAAGCTGGGCGTGAAGGTGGCGCCGGTGCCGTGGGCGCCATGAGCCGATATTAGAGTGACTCATTCGTTTCTCCTTGACAGTTTCGGTCCGACAACGCTACGCTTCCCTAGGCTCACACCACGGCTGGCCCCCCTTGGGGTCACCCAGCCAGAGCCGGCAGGTAGAATTTACTTATCCTGTGTGCGCGCCTTACCCGTTTGTTCTATTTCCCCCTGCCGTGTTGAACATTTTACTGCCGTGACGGTACAGGGTTGGCGATATCTATGAGTAACAGCAAGCGTTGATGTGGAACGTTCCGTCATGGCTGGCGGACATCATTAAGCAAGCGTTCGCGAGGGCACTTGAAGAATACGGAATCGGTCATATATTTGTAGTTGTAATCATAGTTTTTTTTCTTTACCGATTGGAACGGGCGCACCGAAAACTTATTCGAGCGAAGGATGACGAGATAAAACGGCTCGTAGATGAAAGGAGCTTCTACCAGGCGCAGTTTGTCAAGAATCATCGCCACAGCGCACTGACTGACAAAGGGACGCCACAGGAGAAGAGGAAGAAATGAATACTCCAGCTGCGGACCTGATGACGCTGTTGATTTTGGCGGTGGTCTCTCTGTTCTTCTATGCCCGATATTATTTCGCTATCTTTCGCCCGCATTGGCTCAAGGCTGAACGCTATCGCTTGTTTGCAGTGCGCGACCAGATAATTCGGCTCGTTGTTGAAGGGAAGATCGCGGAAGAGGATAAGATCTTCGACTTTCTATATCGGCGCGTGAATGAAATTCTTCCAGACGCGAAGCCTTTGAGTCTGCGAGGTTTTGTTTCCATATTGAAGCGCACCGATCTCGCCAAGAATGCGGCGGAGGCCTCGGCATTCCTTAAGGAACTCAAGACGCGGACTCCCGACGTGCAGTGTGCTGCGTACGCGCTTTTTCATACAACAGCCGAGATCTTGCTCGGGAGGGCTTTTCTTCTGCGTCTAGCGTTACGTGTTGGATTCGTGAGCTTAATCTCGTGGCGCGGAATCAAGAGCCTACTCTCGTACGTTTTCAAGACCGAGACAGAGGCGTATAGGCTCTATCGTGAGATGAATGAGACAGCCAGCAAGATCGCATCGCTTCATCAAGGAGAGCAGGTCCCAGCGTACGTCTAACGATTTATCAGGGGAGTTTTGGAAAGAGGGAGCCCGGACGAACGTCCGGGCTCTTCCTTTCTTCGCTTTCGCTTCTAATTCCGCCACCAAAGCAGTAACTGTTGGCACACGGAAAATGAATTGGAGAGCATAACCAAGAAGGCGAAGCCGAAGAGAGCTTTCCAGCCCGCCTTTTTCCACGCTGCTCTCTTGGAACCTTTGACAACATCGTTTATCAAGCCGTACACGATCGCCGTAATCGCACCATATATGAACAACAGGATGGCCCACGTCTCCTGACGGGTTGCAAGCACAAGCTTTAAAGTCTCGCTCAGCGCCACCGCGTCTTCCATTGTCTTCCTCCAGAGCCGGCGCGGTTAGACCGCATAACGCAATACGGCGATGAAGTGACACGCCGTGCCCGCAATGACGAACAGGTGCCACGCGAAGTGGGCGTACCGCAGGCGGGGGGCCGCATAGAACCCCACACCCGCCGTGTATGCGACTCCACCCGCCACGAGCCAAAAGAGCCCCCACCCGGGCATCGCGCACCAAAGGGGCTTGACGGCGACCAGAACCAACCATCCCATGAGCACGTATAGCCCGGTCGACAGTCGCGGGTAACGCACGCCGCGGACCGCTTTGAGGACGATACCGACCACCGCAAGGCTCCAGATGAGCCCGAACAGCGTCCACCCCCAGGGACCTCGGAGGACACCCAACGTGAACGGGGTGTAGGTCCCGGCGATGAGGAGGTAGATCGCGCCGTGATCGAGGATCTGGAACACGTGCTTGGCGCGATTCGGCGCCAACGCGTGGTAGAGCGTCGAGGCGAGATAGAGGAATGCCGCGGTCGCGGCAAAGACCGCGGCGCCAACGATCGCCACCGCGCCGTCCGGGCGGGCGTCTATCACCAGCACCGGCAGGGCGATCAGCGCGGCGAGAAATCCTGTGCCGTGACTGATGCTATTGGCAATCTCCTCCCCGAGGGTTTGCATCCGAGGCTGGACCGCCACAGTGTCGGCCACAAAGTCTCCTTACTTGATTTTCTTCCGATCGCGCTGCTCTGCCGGTGTTTCCAGCGGGTCTACGGCCGGCCCATTCACCGGCTGCGCGCGAACTCGCACACCGCGCATCCGAGGCAATAGGGCAGGACCGCGAGCGAGCCAGCGATCGCCAACCCACTGATGAGCAGAACCAACCCACCGACGGCGGGAATGACAGCAGCAAAGATCGCGAAGTCGACGAACATTCGGAACATGGGTAAGCTCCTGTCGAAGGGCCGAGCGCGGTCGCGCGGCGCCCCCGGTTACGTGGCATCCGCCCGGGCCGCGTGCACCGCCGCGAGAGCCGCGAGGAAGGCCTCAATGTGGAGCGGTTTGGGCAGGATCCGGTCCACGACGATGTCCGCCGGTTGGCCCTCCCTAGCGACGTCGGCGCCCCAGCCGGTGAGGAGGAGGACCGGCAAGTCCGGCGTCCGCGCCTTGACCGCCCGGGCCACGTCCCACCCGGTGAGGCCTGGCATGCCGAGATCGGTGACGACGGCGTCCACGGGGGTCGCGGCGAGCAACTCGAGGCCAGCGGCGCCACTGTCGGCTTCGATCACGGTGTGCCCGCGGGCGCCCAGGAGGGCAGCAATCGTGCGGCGCACCGGCTCCTCATCGTCGATCAGAAGCAGGCGCTGCGGGGCAAGCGACGCGGCCGCCGATGCGGGTGCTGGGGGCGGCGCGGGCTGATGGGGAAGCGCGGCCGGAAAGCGCAGGCTCACTACCGTGCCACAGCCGGGGGTGGAATCCACGTGGATGCGGCCGTGGTGGCGCTCCATGATGGCGTAGACCACCGCGAGGCCGAGGCCGCTCCCGTGGCTCCCCTTGGTCGTGAAGAAGGGCTCGAAGATACGCCGCTGGACCGCGTCCGGCATCCCCGTGCCCGTATCGGCGACGGCGAGCCGGACCCCCTCGGGGTCCGAGGCGCCCACGAGGGAGAGCCGGCCGCCCTCTGGCATGGCGTCCACCGCGTTGGTGATGAGGTTGGTGAGGACCTCCCGCACCTCGGCGGCATGCCCGAGGATGGGGGGAAGGTCAATGACCTGCGTGTAGACCTCAATGATTCGGCCCTGGCGCCGCGGCTCGGTCTCCCACCGGGGCCGGGTGAGCTCCACGGCGTCGCGGACGGCCGCGGCCAGGTCGACCGGGGTCGCGGGGGCACTCGGGCGCTGGCGCGCGAAGTCCTGGAGCCGGCGCACGACGTGGGCCCCGTCCGTGGCCGCGGTCTCCAGCAACTGGAGGGACTCCCGGGCCGTCGGGTCCGCCACCCGGGCCCGGACGAGCTCCGTCTGGCCCAGGACGGTTGCCAGGATGTTGTTCAGATCGTGCGCCACCCCGGCCGCCATCTGGCCAAGAGCCCGGAGCGTCTCCGTTCGGACCAGCTCCCCCTGGGCGCGCTGCAGATCCTCGGCGGTGCGAGTGAGCTGCGCGATGAGGCGGGCATTCTCGATGGCGATGGCCGCGGGGGCGGCGAACAAGCTCAACAGGTGCTGATCGTCCGCGAGGAAAGGCTGGGCCGGGTCGTTCCGGGTGACCGTGATCGCCCCCACGAGACGGTCCCCATAGAGGAGGGGTTCCCCCAGCACGGCCACGTGTGGGGAGCGCTCCAACCAGAAGGGCGTCGCGTAGGGCGAGGTCCGGAAGCCGTTGACCAGCATGCCCTCCCGCCGGGCGAGCACGGTGCCCGTGACGCCGTCTCCCGGGTGGATCCGCACGTCGGCCATCCACGCGTCGAAGCCCTGCCAGCTTTGCGGAATCGCGACCTGTGTCACCTCGTCCCACAGGTACACGGCGCCGCTGTCCCCGCCGATCAACTCCATGGCGCGGGTGTGGATGAGGCGCAGCACCGTCGGCAGGTCGCGCTCGCGCGTCATCTCCTCCGTGACGGTCCGGAGCGCCTCCAGTTGCCGCGTTCGGCGGGCGAGCACGGCGTCCGCGCGCTCCCGCTCCGTGATGTCGCGGATGGCCGCGATGTGGGCCTCCCGGCCTTGCCACAGGAAGTGTCGGGCTGCGATCTCCACGGGGAACACCGTCCCGTCCTGCTTCCGGTGGTAGCGGACCGGCACCCGGGGCCGATGAGTCTGCGTGGCCGCCCGCGTATCCTCGGGCTCGGCGGAGAGGTCCACGTTCCGCTTCGCAAGCATCTCTGCCCGGGTGTAACCGTACAACGCCGACGCGGCGGGGTTGACTTCCAGGATCTGCCCGGTTTCGTTGTCGATGAGGAAGAGCGCGTCCGATTCCATCTCGAACAGGACGCGGTACCGTGCTTCGCTTTCCTGCAACTGCGCAGCGGCCGTGTCGAGCACAGTGGCCTGCTCGCGAATGCGCGCCTCGTGGGCTGCCCGGGCACGCCGTTCCCGGCGGAGGTGTACGAGCAGCAGGAGCGCCGTCCCGACGACGAAGAACTCGCCCGTCACGATGCTCAGCCACCATGCCGTGGTTGCGTCCCCGACGATGCGGGGAACGAGGCAGTTCGTCGCGGCGATCCAGAGAGCCGACAACACGACGTAGCCGGTCACGATGATGAGGGTACGCTGAGGTCTCAGCGCGAGGAGCCGCTGCCACCGTCCGCCTTGCGCCACATGGTCCATGGTGTTCGTTGCCCTGTACCTCCAGGCCTGTTCGGACCCCCTACGAATTTCCTCCGCCGATCTTGTGCAGGCGCGAAGCCTCAGACCTGACGGGCGACCTCACCCAGGTGCCTCGCCGACAAACCGCCGGACGGTCTCCCGGAGCGTCGTGACGTCGAGCGGTTTGGTGAGGTAGGCGGCGAACCCGGCGTGTCCCGCCCTTCGCTCCGCTTCGCGCTCCGCGAGTCCGGTGAGCGCCACGACGGGGATGTCGACGGTCCGCGGGTCTCCCTTAAGGCGGCGGGTGGCGTCTATGCCGCTCATGCCGCCGGCAAAATGGAGATCCATGAGAATGAGCGCCGGCAGCTCGTGCGCGGCGAGCGCGAGGCCTTGCTCGGCCGTTGTCGCTTTTCGGACCGCGTACCCGGCGAGCCCGAGGACCTCAACCACGAGTTCGAGGCTCGTCGCGTCGTCGTCGATGACGAGAATAGGACTGGAGGGTGCTGGAGCGTGCATGGTTCGGGCTCCCGCGTGGGGAAGTTGCCCATCGGCCAATGCCCGCGGCCGGCGCAGATGGGCGGAAGGCTTCCATGTACCTTGTCAAAGAGGCGACGGCCTGTCAACGAGAAAGGTCCGGTCGGGGCTTGTGCGCGGACACTGTTCTTCGTATACTCTTATCACCCATTGCCGTCCACCTCCTTCGGTAGTGGGCGTGGGCCATAGCCCCCGGCCAGCCGACGCTGGCGCGGGGGCGTCTTATTTTTTCCAGGCGTTCCGCTGCCGCACTGCCTCGGCCTCCTTCAGAACTTGGGCGGCCATCCAGACGACGTCGAGCACCTCTCGCGAGATTCCTGAATTCTTGGTGGTCTCCAGGAAATCTTCCAGCGTCGACGTCTTGGCGAGCGCGATCAATTCTCGGATCTGTTCGTCGGTCAACGCGCGTCTCCTCTGTGGGGCGGCGGGGAAATCCAGGACAGCCCTCTACAGCCGAGCCAGGGCGGGCGGCGGAGGGCCGTCCTTGGCCTCGAATCCAAAACAGGTATGGGGGGGTAGCCGTTTGGCCCCTCGTCGATTGTGGAGGCGCGTAGCGCGTCGTCCGTAGCAAAAAGGTGGGACATTGTGCATTTGCGAAAGAGTGTGGCGGGATTGTGGCGGGATTCAGTCACAAAAACACCCAAAAACGCAAGCTGACTTGATTCTAAGAAATCAATTTTATCAACGATAATCCGCATATTTAGCCGATTTACGGGTGTGCGCCTGGGAATCAGTACATGAACCGGCGCACTGCCGTTTCCTGACTGTAAGGTATTGGATTCTCGACACTTTCACATGTCATCGCTTGTCTGGCGGGATTCTGGAGGGGTGGTTTTCTTTCCTTTCGGATTGAGTCGGCGCTTTTGCGTAGCGCTTGGTCATATTCCGTTCGCGCGGCTCGAGTCTTGCGAGCACCTCGCGTTTGCGGTCTTCGTTGGTGTGGGCGAGGTAGCGGGCGGTGGTGCGGTAGGGCGCTTTGTGCCCCAGGAGGTCGCCGACGGTGGCCAGATCGGCGCCGGCGCGGATGAGCCGGACGGCCACGGTATGCCGGAGGTCGTTCGGCCGAATGGGGGCGATACCCGCCCGGGTCACGGCCGTCTTAAACGCCCGGCGATAGACGTTATCCTTGACTGGCTTCCCCTTGAACGCCCCGCGGAAGACTGGTGCATCCGGCTCGAGCGCCGGCTGCCGCCGCAGGATCACCACCGCCTCCGGCATCAATGGGATCACTTTCGGTTTCTCGACCTTCGGTTGTGGGACCAGGAGCCGCGCGCCGCGGAGGTCCACCATGCGGCCCGTGAGGCCGCAGAGCTCGCCGGGACGAAGCGCAGTCCAGAGGGCGAACTCGATCATGTCACGGGTGATGCCCGTCCAGCACGCCTTCAGGAGGCGTTCCTGCTCGTCCTCGGTGAGGATCCGGTCCGGGCCGCGCGTCTCGCGCGGGAGGCCGACGTCGATCGCGGGGCTGGTGTGGAGGTACCCGGCCTTGACGACGTGTCGGAAGAACTGCCGGATCCGGGCGAATTCGAGTCGGAGGCTATTGGCCGCCAATGTCTTCGCCCGTTCGGTGCGGTGGGCAGTGAGCTGTGCCGTGGTGATGTCTGAGACCCGGTGCATGCCGAGGTGATCCGCGAGCTTCAGCAGGAGCCGCCGGTGCGAGGCGAGTGTCACCTTGCCGAGACGCCCCTGGATGTCCGGGAGATAGGTTTCCTCGATGTAGGCGCGGAGCGTCGGAATCCGCCCCCGCGGTGGGCGGATGCCGTAGTCCCGCTCGAGGCGAATGTCGATGATCCGGGCGCGGGCGACCGTCTCGGCCTCGCGGGCGATTTCCTCGGTCGGGAAACCGCCGCGCTTCACCCGGCGGCCGTGGAGTTGGAAGGCATAGACCCAGCGAGAACCGCGTCGAAAGACGCTCATCGGTTTCCCGCTTGTTGTGATGCGCTAGGCTTCAAGCCATTTGCGCGGTGAATGGAATGGACTTTCAGGTACCGTCGTTTGCCGTCTCATCATTCGTGTCGTTCGCTCCGTCTGCTGGTTCATCCTCGACGGGTAACGCCGCGTCCCCAAACATCCTCTGCTCTGCCTCGGCAAGGACCCTCTGAAACCCATGGTCTGCCGTGCCAAGGACTTCTCGCGCGGCCTCAACCTGCTGGACAACCCTCAACTGCTCCTCCGACGTCGGAAGAAATGCGCGCAGGTTCTCGAAATCCTCAGGTTGTGTCCGCCGGCGGTTTGAATGGCCGGTCGTGATCGCGCGAATGGCCCGGCGGAAGTAGCGGCTGCGGAGGAGAAGCGCCAGGTAACGCGGATTCAAAGCATCGTCGGCGACCGTGTATACCGGAAACTCCTGGGTCACTATCGCTCCGTCAAATTCCGCTGGCACGACCGCAATGCAGCCCTTCCATAGATCAATCTGTGAGATCAAGATGTCCCCTGCGTGAACGCGATACCATCGGGAGCCCTCGGTGAAATAGGCTCCGTACCACGCCGGCGGGTTCTTGCCTTTTCCAGCTTCACGACGCGAGAGAACTCCAGTTTGACTGAGTTTTAGAGTTACAAACTCTTCATCCGGATGCTCGTGAGGCTTCACCTCCTCCTCACGCCTCTGTAGCAGATTGCCGAGCCGATCGTCGCGCATTCCAGCCGGCGGTTCCATGCGTTCGAGCTGAAAGAGATGATACTTCGGATCCAAACGGCGGGAGGGATGAGCATCGAAGACCTCTAGGACAGAGACGGCATGACAGCGCGGCATATTTGCCGGTGTGTACTGTGCCGGGTCGCCGAGATAAAGATTCCATTGGCCAAGGACAGTAGCCGGGTCGTCAAGACGTGGACGACCTTCCGCGGTGGCGGAGTAGAGATCATTCCGATCTGTCGGTACCCCTGCGGGTGTGTAACCAACATGATGAGCTTCGGCGAGAAAAATCCGGTATTCCACCTGCGGCAAAGCGGCCCGAATCGCCATGTCCTCCTGTTCGGGCGTTGCTTCCTCTCGTGCAGCGAATTCTCGGAGAGCTGCATTGTAGGCGGCGTCGAATCGAGCCTTCTCCTGGCGCGTGTACTTGCGGAGGAAGAGGAGGCTCGTTTTGTTCTGCGCCCCAGCCTTGCGAAATGCGTAGTCCGGAAGAGAGACGACCGCCATTATCGCGGCGTGACGGAACAGAAACCGTCGAAACGCCGGGCACGCGCTACCCTCGCCTGAGTTGTTGAGCGCGCCGTCGGGGACCACCATGCCGAGCTTCCCGCCTGGGACGAGGAATTGAAGGGCGCGCTCGATGATGACAAGCTCGCTACTGATCTGTTCGCGGCCCCGTGCAACCTCGAAATCGCCCAACGCGCCGTCCCCGAGACGATCCCGATCTCCCTCCTTCACTTCATCCCCAAATGGTGGATTGCCGAGGACCATAGTGAAGCGAGATGCATCAGGACGGAGGCCCGGGTTTCTAAAAATGCGGTCGAGGCAGCTGCGCTCTGCCTCGACGTTCGTGTGCCCATCTTTGTGAATGAGGAGGTTCGTCTTACACACACGGCCGAGTACATCGTGAATCTCGATGCCGAAGAGGTTATGCAGCGCGAAATCCGTCTTGAGACGCTCGGCTTCAGGCTGACCAGCATAGAGTTCGTCGACGCGGTGCCAGACCTGCAGAAGCGCCTCAAGGAGAAAACCGCCACTGCCCACCGCAGGGTCGAGCAACACGTCTTGTTCGGTCGGGGAGAGCACAGCACAAACGAACCGACACAGTTCGCGACGGGTGAAATATTGGCCGAGTCCGCCACGGAACACCTCACTGAAGAAGTGCTCGAAAGCGGCACCGAGGGAGTCAATGCCGCACAGCGTGAAGCCGATATCCTGCACGAGCGAAACGACCTCGGCAATCTTCTCGTCCGGCAGACGGATCGTCTCGTCAGTGAAGATCGAAGGATCCCGACGACGTGCATCGCGGAAACGTTCAAGCACACGAGCCGCAGTCTGTGGGGGCGATTCGTTTGCCCCAACCTGCAGCGCGCGTGGCTGTCCGTTCGGGGTGTGGCGCTCGTCCCATACCTTCGAAAAGAGGATCTTGCTCCACTCGTCGAATGCCGTCAGCGGGTCGCGCCGGCCACCAGCCCAGATCGCTGCGTGCGCGCGGCGAACCCGCGTCTCTATTTTCAGCGGATTGGCGGGACCGATGTCATCGGTGCCGCCGGCGATGAGGCGCAATTCGCGGGCAAGACCATAGTTGATGGGCACGGCGTTACGATGCCCGAGTCGGTATCGTTCCCGCTCCCGCACGTCTGGGCAATTGCCAACGTCATAGAAGGTGGATTCATTGCCGCGATCCACGAGGAGATATGCCGCTCTGAGGTTCGCAGCATTTCCGAACCCCTGTCGGATGCCCCGCTCCCACTCCGCGTCGCTGCTCTCCTGTTCCTTGACTTCGATGACCAGGAATGGGCTCCGGTCGCCATATACTACGATATCCGCGCGATCGGCTGGCGTGCGCCGCGGAACGGTCACCTCGACCTCAATTCGATTGGCCGCATAACCTCGGTCAAGGATGAGCCAGGCGTAGATGGCCGCGCGCACTTGCTCTTCTGGATCTGTATAATTGTCGGTGAAGCGTCGCCTACAGATGTATGTGATTTGATTGCGCTCTTCGTTGAATTCAACGTACCCACGCCGCTCAGCCTCGGCCACCAAGTCAAAATCGAGATCCGATGCCGGAGACGAGCGTGGCCGCGACCCAGGCGAATCGGGACTATTCCTGCGAGGTACGGGGCGACGGGGCACGGATGTGGTCACACTTGACGTACGTCTTCTTCTTTGACCACGAGAGTTTCTCATGGACTCCTTCTCGCTCAGGATGCGTGCGGGTGTGCGTGTTGCTGAATCTATCGTCTATCTCATGTGGTGGACGTCCCGGCGGAGCCACTGTATGTCGCTCGGATGATCCGCTCCGCCACGATGAAGGGGGACGATATGGTCCACCTCGCACCGGTGGCAGTCTGAAGGTTTCGGGTTAACGCGCTTGAACTCGCGAATGGCCTTGTCGTCACGAGCGATCCGTCCGCGCGAATCACGGGGGCAGTCTGTGCACTTCGCGCGGCCGGCGAGGGCAGGTGCCGCCAAGAGAATGAAAAAGAGCAAAGCCGCCGCGATTCGAAGGGGCCTGTGCATTCGGCTGGCTTGCTGAGCCGCATAGCCCATCGGCTCTCCCCATCGACCACAGCTTATGGTTCGTTATTCTTGCTGACGCTCCACGTCACCTGTGGCCAATAAACGGCGCAGTTCGGCGACCTCCGCGTCCTGGATCTCTGGCCAGCGATCGCGGATCTCTGGATCAAATGCTAGGAGTACCTGAATCACGGCACTGCGCTTCGCCCAGTCTTCGCTCGCGGTAATCCGCCGCAACGCCGCCATAAGTTGGATGAGCGGCACCAGATCATCCTTCCGTCGCCCCGCTCCCTTGGCCTCCCGATGGACCTCCTCTACACGACGGATGTAGT
>Ga0209407_1003380_pt1 | contig 13891 bp, 7 predicted proteins | sample AD_JPNHG3_MetaG_FD_184410 | JGI IMG/M metagenome (GOLD analysis project Ga0209407, IMG submission 184410) | Active sludge microbial communities of municipal wastewater-treating anaerobic digesters from Japan - AD_JPNHG3_MetaG (SPAdes) (version 2) | ecosystem: Engineered > Bioreactor > Anaerobic >... | reverse complement strand
CCCATTATAATGGCAGTTATCATGAAGATAATTATAGCACAAAATTTTACAAAAATATGAAGGACTAATAACAGAAGCAATGAAATATGTTCAGTCGCAATCCCTTCTAAATGAGGTCTGGTTTCCTACTCCCCTGTTGGTCTTTGAGAAAGACTACAATCTCCCAGAGTCGCAATCCCTTCTAAATGAGGTCTGGTTTCCTACCACAGCACATATAGAAAATATCACTATTTGATAGATTTTTAGTCGCAATCCCTTCTAAATGAGGTCTGGTTTCCTACAACCAACCGCCTCTGAAGGTAGAAAAGTCAACATAGGTCGCAATCCCTTCTAAATGAGGTCTGGTTTCCTACCTACCATACAGGAGGTCGAAAGAATAGACTTCCTGTGTCGCAATCCCTTCTAAATGAGGTCTGGTTTCCTACGCTTACATCTTCAAGAACGGAATGTTGAGAGGTCGCAATCCCTTCTAAATGAGGTCTGGTTTCCTACGCTTACATCTTCAAGAACGGAATGTTGAGAGGTCGCAATCCCTTCTAAATGAGGTCTGGTTTCCTACTCAAAACCGAACCGACACGGAATTTATCACGCCAGCCACGAGTCGCAATCCCTTCTAAATGAGGTCTGGTTTCCTACTTCATATCAAATCTTGAAGTAGCGTCAATTCTCCCTGTTGTCGCAATCCCTTCTAAATGAGGTCTGGTTTCCTACAAGAATCATCAACAAGCAAAAAGAATATATCAAGCTGTAGTCGCAATCCCTTCTAAATGAGGTCTGGTTTCCTACATTAAGGAACACACAGGAGGCAACAAATGAAAAAGTCGCAATCCCTTCTAAATGAGGTCTGGTTTCCTACGTTATTGGCTACGAACATTTGTCCGTCCAGTGTTGCGTCGCAATCCCTTCTAAATGAGGTCTGGTTTCCTACCTCAAATAAAAAAATGGAGGGTAAAATGAAAAATTATTTGTCGCAATCCCTTCTAAATGAGGTCTGGTTTCCTACCAATCCTATATCTATAGGATTGGGTGTTGGGAAAGGGTCGCAATCCCTTCTAAATGAGGTCTGGTTTCCTACGTCTTCAAAAAACTAACAGGAGGGTAAAAATGAAACGTCGCAATCCCTTCTAAATGAGGTCTGGTTTCCTACACAGTCAACAGAGCAATTGAATATGCCAACTATCATATGGTCGCAATCCCTTCTAAATGAGGTCTGGTTTCCTACCAAAGCAAAGGCCACTTGACCCCTTCGGGGGGTTGGGTGGTCGCAATCCCTTCTAAATGAGGTCTGGTTTCCTACAAACAAACTGCTGTTCAGCAGTTTGAGAAAATATCATTGGTCGCAATCCCTTCTAAATGAGGTCTGGTTTCCTACCTGTGCATAGGTGATAGAATTTGTATTGTCAACAAAGTCGCAATCCCTTCTAAATGAGGTCTGGTTTCCTACGCAAGCCGATGAGTCAAAGTAGCGAACGGGGGAGCACATGTCGCAATCCCTTCTAAATGAGGTCTGGTTTCCTACAAAGAAAAAAAAGGAAAAGTAACACAAAAAAGGGCTGGGCGTCGCAATCCCTTCTAAATGAGGTCTGGTTTCCTACAATAGTCAAAGGGCAATATAAGTGTGTAGATCCCGAGTCGCAATCCCTTCTAAATGAGGTCTGGTTTCCTACTTTGGTCGCAGGAAATGGAAGTTTTGGATATTTCTGTTCCGTCGCAATCCCTTCTAAATGAGGTCTGGTTTCCTACGTGATGTTGATTATTGGTTATATCATGGTAGGAATGGGGTCGCAATCCCTTCTAAATGAGGTCTGGTTTCCTACCCAAATGTGGTGCAGAAATAGGGGCGTATTATCGTCGCAATCCCTTCTAAATGAGGTCTGGTTTCCTACAAGAAAGCGGGCATAGAGAACACAAAAAATTCTATGCTGTCGCAATCCCTTCTAAATGAGGTCTGGTTTCCTACAAAAGGCAAAGACCGAATATGACATTATCATTGTGTTAGTCGCAATCCCTTCTAAATGAGGTCTGGTTTCCTACCATTAACAAATCAGACAAGGGAGGAGGTGAAAAGTCGCAATCCCTTCTAAATGAGGTCTGGTTTCCTACTTGAGGGTGCGGGTGCTGGACGAGAACATGGAAAATTAGTCGCAATCCCTTCTAAATGAGGTCTGGTTTCCTACAAACAAAAAAATTAGCAAACGTAGCAGTCCAAACACTGCGTCGCAATCCCTTCTAAATGAGGTCTGGTTTCCTACGTAAGGGAAACAAAAAAATTAGCAAACGTAGCAGTCCAGTCGCAATCCCTTCTAAATGAGGTCTGGTTTCCTACTTTTAGAGAATTTTTTGGGGACATTACAACAGAAGCTGTAGTCGCAATCCCTTCTAAATGAGGTCTGGTTTCCTACAACTGGTAGAGGTAGAAAAAAAGTATCCATTTATAGTAGTCGCAATCCCTTCTAAATGAGGTCTGGTTTCCTACAGGTTTTAATGAGCAAGAAAAAGAAAAAGAAAAAAAGTGTCGCAATCCCTTCTAAATGAGGTCTGGTTTCCTACGATTTGTTAGAAAGTCAGCGGACACCAGAGAAGGTAGAGTCGCAATCCCTTCTAAATGAGGTCTGGTTTCCTACAGACATTAACAAATCAGACAAGGGAGGAGGTGACAAAAGGTGTCGCAATCCCTTCTAAATGAGGTCTGGTTTCCTACAAAACCACCTTGCCCGTAGAAAACAATACAGTTGCGATTTACGTCGCAATCCCTTCTAAATGAGGTCTGGTTTCCTACTGTATTCAATGCCATAAACAGTATAAATGATATGAGTCGCAATCCCTTCTAAATGAGGTCTGGTTTCCTACTTGGCTCTTATTGAATACCTTGTAAAACTCATCACGTCGCAATCCCTTCTAAATGAGGTCTGGTTTCCTACAAAATATAAAAAAGATTTAAAAGTATCTTTTCGTCTAAAGTCGCAATCCCTTCTAAATGAGGTCTGGTTTCCTACTTTAGATATAAACATACAAGATTATTCAATAATAAACGTCGCAATCCCTTCTAAATGAGGTCTGGTTTCCTACGTCTGTTGGAAAGTGAAGGCGGGTTAAAAGAACATAAAGTCGCAATCCCTTCTAAATGAGGTCTGGTTTCCTACTCATGAATCGTCGCTACAACACCAACATACCTGTGGAGTCGCAATCCCTTCTAAATGAGGTCTGGTTTCCTACGTTTCTGGTGTTATTACAGATGCAACATATGCAATAGTCGCAATCCCTTCTAAATGAGGTCTGGTTTCCTACAAAAAATTAAAGCGGATATTGCAGCTAATGTCAAAGGTCGCAATCCCTTCTAAATGAGGTCTGGTTTCCTACTTAAGGCTATGTATTCAGTAGAAACTTTTTTTTGTCGCAATCCCTTCTAAATGAGGTCTGGTTTCCTACTTTTTGCAATGGATAAAAGATAGATATTCATCATACAAGTCGCAATCCCTTCTAAATGAGGTCTGGTTTCCTACATTTTTCAAAATATACATTTAAATCTGATAGTTGTCGCAATCCCTTCTAAATGAGGTCTGGTTTCCTACAAGAAAAGAATGGGCAAGGATTGTATTACATGATCAAGTCGCAATCCCTTCTAAATGAGGTCTGGTTTCCTACGCTTATACCCTCTTGAGCAGGCGAAAAATTAGCCTAAGTCGCAATCCCTTCTAAATGAGGTCTGGTTTCCTACGCCTTAAATAAAAAAAAAATAAGGAGGGAACATGAGTCGCAATCCCTTCTAAATGAGGTCTGGTTTCCTACGAAAGCCTTTCTTGGCGAGATGGAACGGCGCCAGACCAAAGTCGCAATCCCTTCTAAATGAGGTCTGGTTTCCTACGACCACGTTAGCAAGATGTTTCAAAAGGAATGGAGTCGCAATCCCTTCTAAATGAGGTCTGGTTTCCTACAGGTATAAGCCTGGACAACCAAAGAAAGCGTATTGAGGTCGCAATCCCTTCTAAATGAGGTCTGGTTTCCTACACCAAATATCGCACTAAGAAGGCGATGGAGTTTAAGAGGTCGCAATCCCTTCTAAATGAGGTCTGGTTTCCTACTAAGACCAGATACGATAAGCCACATTGTGGGTAATATGTCGCAATCCCTTCTAAATGAGGTCTGGTTTCCTACTAATGCCTTACCCGATACCCTTGGCTCTTCCTGGAAAAGCGTCGCAATCCCTTCTAAATGAGGTCTGGTTTCCTACGAAAAGCAAAGTATTCAAGGAATATCTTGCCGAAAGGGGGTCGCAATCCCTTCTAAATGAGGTCTGGTTTCCTACGATAGGGGCAAGCTTTATTATACAACTTCTCAGACTGTGTCGCAATCCCTTCTAAATGAGGTCTGGTTTCCTACCTCTACAGGGGAGGCAAAAGTAGAGGCTCAGGGGTTCAGGTCGCAATCCCTTCTAAATGAGGTCTGGTTTCCTACCCATAATAACATTAACATATCCTTCTGAATTTCCGTCGCAATCCCTTCTAAATGAGGTCTGGTTTCCTACAATATCGTTTGATAGGTGAGGAAATAAAACAATTGTCGCAATCCCTTCTAAATGAGGTCTGGTTTCCTACTTACTATTGGAGCACACTTTGCACTTCAGTCTCTGTGTCGCAATCCCTTCTAAATGAGGTCTGGTTTCCTACGGATATGGTAATAAATATAGTCAAGAGGAAATTAGGTCGCAATCCCTTCTAAATGAGGTCTGGTTTCCTACACCAGATTAAGAAAGAAAGACGTTTGTTGGAAGAGGCCTTGTCGCAATCCCTTCTAAATGAGGTCTGGTTTCCTACTTTTATGAGCAGGAATTAACAAAAATAACTTTAGGGTCGCAATCCCTTCTAAATGAGGTCTGGTTTCCTACAGGAAAATTGTTAAAAAATTGTCAGAGGAGAACAAAGTCGCAATCCCTTCTAAATGAGGTCTGGTTTCCTACGAAACTTACAGCAGGCAAAACCGTAAGACTATCAAAAAGTCGCAATCCCTTCTAAATGAGGTCTGGTTTCCTACTTTATGAAGAGAGGCTCAGGGAGCTCGAGGCACTCCGTCGCAATCCCTTCTAAATGAGGTCTGGTTTCCTACCAAAGAAAATTTGCTGAACATCTCAAACAAGGACTAGTCGCAATCCCTTCTAAATGAGGTCTGGTTTCCTACATACGGTGGGAAAAAAGAAAAGGAGGGAATATGAGTCGCAATCCCTTCTAAATGAGGTCTGGTTTCCTACGACAGGCTACCAGAAAGATTTGCAACATACTATGAGGCGTCGCAATCCCTTCTAAATGAGGTCTGGTTTCCTACGGGCTTGTAGGCGAAATATGGCGATTGTATGGGGTGGTGTCGCAATCCCTTCTAAATGAGGTCTGGTTTCCTACAGGTAGCATTTATGACTTTACGAACAGTATTGGCGTTGTCGCAATCCCTTCTAAATGAGGTCTGGTTTCCTACAAATAAAAAAAGGGAAGGAGAAAAGGGAAAATGAGTCGCAATCCCTTCTAAATGAGGTCTGGTTTCCTACAAACACGAAAGGAGTGAAAATGACAGCAGAAGAAAAGTCGCAATCCCTTCTAAATGAGGTCTGGTTTCCTACACTTAACTTATAGAAAATCTAAAGAATAGATTTTTCTGTCGCAATCCCTTCTAAATGAGGTCTGGTTTCCTACCAAGAACAGTGAATTAAGAGATGAGCTTTTCTGGAATGAAGTCGCAATCCCTTCTAAATGAGGTCTGGTTTCCTACAAGAGATGAGCTTTTCTGGAATGAAGAACGGGACGAATGTCGCAATCCCTTCTAAATGAGGTCTGGTTTCCTACGACTTTGAAGGCTTAGCAAGGAACGTAAATTTGAGGGGTCGCAATCCCTTCTAAATGAGGTCTGGTTTCCTACGTTTCCAGAACAAACCAGGAAAGGAGTTCAAATGGTAGTCGCAATCCCTTCTAAATGAGGTCTGGTTTCCTACAAGGGCAGGAACAAAGAATTTAAGTGGTACTTTAGGAGGTCGCAATCCCTTCTAAATGAGGTCTGGTTTCCTACGGCGGACTTTCTTGCTAAGGTTAGTAACGCAAATTTGAGTCGCAATCCCTTCTAAATGAGGTCTGGTTTCCTACAAAAACATTAAAAGTAAGCGACCTCCCCCCAGAAGTCGCAATCCCTTCTAAATGAGGTCTGGTTTCCTACAAATAAGCGAAATAATCAAAGAGGCTGAAAAGAAAGCGTCGCAATCCCTTCTAAATGAGGTCTGGTTTCCTACCCCTCGATGTTTTTTTCCTGTTTGATTTCAATAAAATACAAATAGGGTTGTGCAAGTTTTTCGTTTTCCACATAGTTTATGGAAAAACATTGCTGCAATATTGCCATTATTGACTCCTTTTATCTAACCATATAAATTTTTTGCCTTTTTCATCGAAAAGGCAGGAATGCTGTTAAAAATTAATAAATTTAGGAAACCTTAGTAACCTAATTTATTTAATTTTCAAAGAGCAGCTTTAAACCAAAAAAATCTTATAAACCAAAATTAAAAAATGCAAGAAAAAAATACTATTGAATTAAGTCTAATCTTTCACTCCACGAAAGGGTACAATGGAAATATTTCGGAAATATTGCCGTTGGTGAAAATCTTTTTTTAACCTTCTAAAATAAAAAATAAGGGGGTATGCAGGTATTGAACAGAAAGCTATACCTTATCGCCTATGATATTTCAGATGAAACGAGGCTTAACCGTGTGAGACATTTTCTTAAAGGTTATTCTACTGGTGGACAGAAGTCTGTATATGAGTGCTTTCTTACTGAGAACGAATTGCATTATGTAATAAAAAAATTGAAAACTTTAATTGATGAATCGTCTGACCGCATACACATTTTTACTATGGATGCAAGAAGCAGAACCCATACGCTCGGCATAGCTGTTCAGCCTCATGACCCCTCTTATTTTTTTATAGGATAAGATATGTGGCCTGAATCAATAAATTATTTTAAAAATCCTGAACTTTTTAACGTTGAACTTTGAACTTTTAGAATATGGGAACACTGTATATAGACAAAAAAGATGTGGTTATTAAACTTGATGGGGGTGCTTTAGCGTTTTATGCAAATGGAAAAAGGGAAGGTATGGTTCCAATTGCGCCCCTTAAAAGGGTTATAATTGTGGGAAATGTCACAATTGAGACATCTGTTTTACAAAAATTTTTAGATGAGGGGATTGACGTGATGTTCCTTTCAGGAAGAAGGACAAAGTATTTTGGAAGGCTTGTTGGGAAGCTTCACAATAATGCACTTCTCAGGGTTAAACAATATGAAAAATCCCTTTTATCGAATTTAAATATCTTTCCTATCATGTTTTCCTGTGAAATAGTGGAAAGAAAAATCAACAGTCAGATTAATTTTTTAAATGATGCTATAAAAGAACGGCCAGATTTGAGGTCTTCTTTAAAGGATAGTATTAACACATTAGAAAAAATACTGGATAATGTCAGACAGTTAAAAAGGGAATTTCCATATCAGGTTAATAGATTACACGATGATCTTATTCTTATTTTAATGGGTTATGAGGGAAGTGCAGCATCAGGATATTTTTCTGCATATACTAAACTGTTCCCTGATTCGCTAAATTTTAAAAACAGAAATAGAAGACCTCCCCTTGACCCTGTAAATTCCATGCTTTCTTTATGTTATACCCTTCTTCATTATAATGTGGTCCGTGAATTAGAAATGATAGGTCTTGACCCTTTTATTGGCTTTTATCATAGATTTGAATATGGCAGAGAATCTCTTGCCTGTGATCTTGTAGAGGTTTACAGAACAGAGGTTGATAGATTTGTATGGCAGGTTTTTAGAGAACGGAGTTTCATTGAAAGAGATTTTTCATACGATGATATAAAGCCTGGTTGTTATATGAAGAAAGGGGCAAGGGAAAGATTTTATTTTCTCCATGAAGAATGGGCAAAAGGAATAAGACCTAAACTAACTGAAGAGGTAAGAATACTTGCAAGCAAAATAACTGGGGGTATGTCCGATGGAGAGAACCCTTTATCTGAATGAAAAAAAAGGGCTTGAAGTAATGAGGGATGGGCCTTCTATTTGGGTGAAAGAATATGGATTGGCCGGACGCAGAATACCAGCAAGATTAATAGAACATGTGGTTATAATGGGTAATGTGAAGCTTGACGCCGGGGTTATAACCCTTTTTACAGAAAATAATGTGCCCATTACTTTTATGAACAATAAAGGCAATGAGGTAGCATTGACAATCCCTTTTAACCACCTGAATAATGCTCGCTATCATGACCAGCGGAAGATATTGGAGAGGGAAAAACATATTGATTACTATAAACAATGGCTTGAGAGCGAAAGAAGAAGAATTCAGTTAAAGGTAATCAAAAAACTTTCAAAAAAAGTCGCCAATGTATTTATCAAGCATGGTTTCAAGGAACAGGATTATAAGGATTTTATAATGAGAAACCTTCAGGTAGGTGAAAAGAAGAAAAGGATCGTGGAAAACATAATCGGTAATCTCATGAGAGAAATGATTTTAAAAAGCATTGTTTCAACTGGTCTTGACCCACATTTGGGTATTATAAACCGAAGAAATAATTATGGCTTAGTTTTTGATTTATTTTATGCCATAGAACCTGAGGCAGACCTTCAAACAATACAGTTTTTCCAATCAACAAAAGATAAGGATTTTATTTATATGAGTTCAACAGGCTTGAAGATCGAAAAAGAGGGTATAAAAAATATCGTCCATCGCTTTGAGAACAAAAAGAGTATGGTTAAAGAATTTATAGAGAATATTCTCGATGGTCATTTCGAAACAGTTAGAAGCATTAAGTTATTGAGATAGGTTAAAAATAAAGGGGTCATTTTATGACATCCAACTATCTTGTCTGTTATGACGTAAGAGATGAGGTAAGATTGATGAAAATTTATAAATTGATGAAGAAAAGAGGGCTTCATATTCAATATTCTGTTTTTCATTGTAGACTTTCAAGGGATGAATTGTTAGAATTAAAAACATCTCTAAGGAATATAATTGAACAATCTATGGATGATATAAGAATTTATCCCCTTCCAACAGATATGAAGGTCGTGGTTATGGGTCAGGGTGACAGAATCCCTGAAGGCGTTACTGTATTGTTGTAGTGTATAAAGATAAAGGCCTTATTTTTATGGATGGTTTTATCATGATTTATCAAATTTTCACGTTTACAATTGAGGCAATTGATGAATTAGATCTCCCTTATTTTAAAGGTTCTACATTCAGAGGCGGTTTTGGAAATGTCTTTAAGCGGGTTGTATGTGTTTTTAAAAATAAGGACTGCAAGGATTGTATGCTCAAATCGAGCTGTATCTATGCCTATATATTTGAGACTGCCCCTGGCAGTGATGCCAGCATTCTTAATATGAATAAATATGAAAAGATACCCCATCCATTTATAATAGAGCCTCCCCTTGAGACAAAAAAAATATACGAAAAAGGAGAGAGAATAAATTTTAATCTTGTTTTAATAGGCAGGGCAAATGATTATATGCCTTATTTTGTCTATGCCTTTGACGAACTGGGCAAAATCGGTATAGGAAAAGGTAGAAAGCCATATAAATTGCTTTTTGTTTATGCAGATAATGAACTGATTTATGATACAGAAAACAAAGCAATAAGGAACGTCCCTGCTAAAAAGATTTCTCTTGATGGTTTGAATGATTTTGAAAATGTTAGGGAAGAGACGGAGCTAAATATACAATTTGTCACCCCTGTCCGGATAAAATATAATAGAGCATTCTCTTCAGAACTTCCTTTTCATGTCCTCATAAGAAACCTTCTAAGAAGGGTTTTGCTACTTTATTTTTTTCATTGCGAAAAGACCATCCCTCCCTATGACCACAAAATAATCATACAAGAGGCAGAAAAGATAATAACAATAAATAGTAATCTTAAATGGTGGGACTGGGAAAGGTATTCGAACCGCCAGAAAACGAAAATGTTTATGGGCGGGGTCGTTGGAGATATCACTTACAGAGGAAAGCTCAAACCCTTTTCGCCATTGCTTAAGGTGGGAGAGATTATTCACATCGGTAAAGGCACTGGTTTTGGACTTGGAAAATATAAAATAAAAGGTTTCTAAAAAATAATCTATTTTTCAACAAATTTTTATTGACATATCTTTGTTTAATATCTTACAAGTCTATTGATAGCTTGATTGGGAATTAAGCTATTTAAAACCTGCATTTTAAAAATAAAAAAAACAGCAAGGCAGTATAATGGATAATAACCAAAGAGATATACTTGTTGCTGTTACAGGTCTAACTCCTCAAGTTATAACAGAGACAATCTATGCCCTTTCGCAGAAGAAGCTGCCCATACTTATTGATGAAATCTGCATCATAACCACAGCCATAGGAAAAAAAATTATTGAAGAGACACTTATAAAAAAAGGCATTTTGGCAAATTTAATTGCTGAATATGATTTAAAACCCATTGAAATTACAGATAGATCATTTATTGTAGCAAAAAATGATGAGGATTCAGAAATAAAAGACATCATCACCGAATCAGATAATGTAATTATAGGGGATATAATAACCTCAACGATAAAAAGGCTTGCATCTGACCCCAATACAAGGCTTCATTGCTCTATCGCAGGTGGAAGAAAGACTATGAGTTTTTATCTGGGTGCAGCTTTGCAACTTTTTGGTAGACCTCAGGACAGGCTATATCATGTCCTTGTCTCCCCTGAATTCGAATCAAACCCTGACTTTTTCTATAAACCAAAGAAAAACAGGATTATAGAGGTAAGGTCTTCCGATAACAGTATAAAAAAACTAAATACGAAATATGCATGGATACAACTTGCGGAACTGCCATTTATAAGGCTTGGTGAGAAGTTGAGTTTGAAAGGTAAAAATTTTAAAGAGCTTGTTGAGGAAGGACAAAAAGAGATTGACTTAGCAACGACCCAGCCAGAACTCACAATCAATATTTACGAACGGTCAGTAAAGGTTGGTAAAAATGTGTTTTCGACTTCACCGGTTCAACTGATGATATACATCGCTTTTTTAAGACAGAAAATTACAAAATGCATTCACAAAGATAGAAAATACTGCCTTGATTGCACTGATTGTTTTATTCCATTAAATGATTTAAGAAAAAAGGAGATGTTTGAATCTATAATAGACGATTATTCAAAAATGTATCATGGAAATATAGAAAAGAAGGAAGAGTTGCAAAAAAGATGGGATAAGCAATTAACCTTATCTGATATTTTGCGACAGAACATAAGCAAGATAAATAAGAAACTGAAAGAACATATAAGGGAATCATCTTTGCTGCCGTATTACATAATCACAAATGAAAAGATATATGGTGGCACAAGATATGGTGTTAAAGTGGAAAAGAGCAAAATAAAAATAGAATAGACGATGAATTATATAGTGGTTGGACAATAAAAACAGCAATGTTTCGGCAATATTGCTTTTGTTGAGATTAGGCACAGAAATTGAGATAGTTATTTCATGAATGAAGGGGGCAAGACACTAAAACAGGGAAAAACAATCAAGGAGTGAGTTAATAAGCATGTTTACAATGCTTGATGACAAGAACATAAATAATATTTTTAGTCTCTTCAATCATATAAATAACCCTGTAGAGTCCTATTCTAAGGGAATATTCACCTTTATGATTTCCAACAAGAGGCTTGCCTTCATGTGGCGATTCTTGAAGGGATTATATTTTTTTAAAAATTCTGAGAAAATGTTTTTTATCAGAAATATTTATTCGAACAAGGTATCTAACTGCCTCACGAGAAAACTCTATAGAGTATTTTATTTAAGAGCTAACCTGGGTTTCGCCTCATCAAGGGATATAGCATCTTTTTCTTTCACCTCTTTTTTCGCCTTTCTTATTGTCTCTCTCTCTTCTTTACTGGACAGAATATCTTTAGTCTCTAAAAGACCATCATATTTTTCGATGCTCATAATCACCGCTTTTTTTACACTGTATTTTGTAATGGTAAATCTATTATATTTGCTTTCAACATCGTTTATTATTGCAGAAAGGTTCTTTTTTGCCTCTACCAGAGGTATTGTTTTTGTCATGATCTTACCTCTCATTAAACAATTCTTCACAGGGGGTTTAAATGTCATTTAATGAACAGGAATTTCATACAGTAGTTTTAGGTGCATTGATGCATGATATAGGGAAGGAGGTAAATTGATGGATGATACTATATATAAAATAGCAATTGCTGGTTTTTTACATGATATAGGAAAGTTTGCTGAAAGAGCGGGGATGGAGATAACAAAAGAATATGTAGATAATAATGAAACTCTATACCAGCCATTATTTCAAGGAAGATATACTCATAGGCACGCTATCTATACCGCAGCTTTTATTGAAAAGTATGAAAAATTTTTACCATATCAATTTAATAAGGCTGGATGGGGACTTGGTGATTCCTTTATAAACCTTGCGGCAATGCATCACAAACCAGAAACACCATTACAGTGGATAATAGCCATTGCAGATAGGGTAAGCAGTGGTTTTGATAGAAAAGAGTTTGAAGAATATAATCAAGAGATTAAGGTAAAGGATTATCTTAAGACACGACTTTTGCCTGTTTTAGAAGGTATATCATTAAACGAGAAATGGAAAGATACAATCGATCGATATCAATATAGATACAGACTTAAAGAACTATCACCTCAAAACGTTTTTCCAGTAGAAATTTTGGACATAGGGGATATAAACGATCAAACAGCGAAAAGAGAATATAGTGAACTTTTCGATAGTTTTATAAACAGCCTACAAAAATTATTGCATAAAGAAAGTGTCTCTATCTGGTTTGAGCATTTTGAAAATCTTTTTCTTATTTATTGCTCCCATATTCCATCGGCAACTGTAGGAAATATAATTCCAGATGTTTCACTATACGACCATTCGAAGATGACTTCAGCATTTGCAAGTGCATTATATTTGTTTCATAAGCAGACAGACACGATTAATACTGAAAATATACAAGATTACGCTGAAAAAAAATTTTTAATTGTAAGTGGAGATTTTTATGGTATTCAAGATTTTATTTTTTCAGGTGGAGGCTCAACAGGGAGGGCCTCTGCAAAATTATTGAGAGGCAGGTCTTTTATGGTTTCATTGCTAACAGAACTTGCTGCTGATATGCTTTGCAGAGAAATAGGAATACCTCCATCCTCAATCGTTTTAAATGCTGCAGGAAGATTTACAATAATTGTTCCAAACACAAAAGAAACTAAAAGACTAATTACCGATACAGAAGCTAAGATAAATAAATGGCTTATTGATAATTTTTTTGGTCAATCTTCAATTGGCATTTCATATATTGAGGCGTCGTGTAATGATTTTGTATTGAATAATTTTTCCGAGTTTTGGGAAAAGCTGCAAGGCTTTATTGATGAAAGAAAATATAAAAAATTCGATATAGAAAATGTTGGGGGTGTTTTTAGAAACTATCTTGATTCATTCGATAATACATTGACGCCTTCTCTTTGTCCATTTTGTGGAAAAAGACCAGCTCAAAAAGATACATTTATAAGAATATCAAAGGAAGAAACAGAAAATGCCTGTAAAATTTGTCATGACCACATTTATATTGGGGAACATCTTGTGAAAGAAGATAAACTTGCCATTGGAACATATGATGTAGATTTTAAAGGAGATAAGCTTTTTGAGCCTATTTTTGGTGTTTATCAAATATCTTTCGATGTTTCTGGAAAATTAAGCGAACTTGCAAGGGAAGGAAAATTGCTTAAATATTGGAATGTTGGAATAAATAGGGAAGGAAAATTATCAAAAGAGATTACGTCAAAATTTATTAATGGTTATATTCCAAAATTCGATGAAGAAGAT
>Ga0209407_1003361_pt1 | contig 13933 bp, 7 predicted proteins | sample AD_JPNHG3_MetaG_FD_184410 | JGI IMG/M metagenome (GOLD analysis project Ga0209407, IMG submission 184410) | Active sludge microbial communities of municipal wastewater-treating anaerobic digesters from Japan - AD_JPNHG3_MetaG (SPAdes) (version 2) | ecosystem: Engineered > Bioreactor > Anaerobic >... | reverse complement strand
GAGGGCACATATATCACGCTGGGCGGCAATCTTTATGTGCTCACCTATGCCTATGCGGCCTCCGGAGATTCAATTCAAAATGATATAGCCATGGTTTACCAGGCGGCCCCCTATGCTTTGTATAAAGCCCATTCGCCGATGCCGGAAGACGGCAGCTGCGTGATTGACAGTCCGACCGTCCTGAAATGGACCAATCCGAAACCGGCAGGGGGAGTGCCGACCTGTACGGTGTATTTGGGGACAGTTTCCGACCGGGCGGCTATGGCTCGGGTGACCCTTGAGCCGGCGGCCTCGTCGGTTCAGCTCAACGCAGCCAACTTCCCGACCTATGGCGCCCAGCCCCTGGCCGATGGGACTACCTATTATTGGATTGTGGATTGTGCCTATGCCGATCCCGCTTTGCCGCCTGAGGCCGGACAAGGCGATGTATGGACATTTCAAACATTGCTGTCGCTGCCCAAACAGGATGGATTTGGCGGTCAAGCCGTCGGCGGGGCAGGCGGAGCAGTGGTGACAGTCAGCGATTTCAACACTTTCAAGTATTTCGCCACGTCCGAAAACCCCTATATCATTCGCGTTTCAGGTACGATTGATTTCGGATACGGCGTCAAAGTCCAGCCCAAATCCAATAAGACAATCGAGGGCGCAGACCCCCGCGCCGTGATTATAGGCAATATCGACTTAAGCGGAAGTCAAAACTGCAATAATGTCATCATTCGGAACTTGAACATTACCAATCCCTATCGGGATCCTGTTACAGATGACGGCTCCGATGGGATTACCGTCTGGGGCGCAACCAATGTGCTTATCACACACTGTACCATCTATGACTGCGGCGATGGACTCTGCGATATCACGCGGTCCTCAGACAATGTCACGGTGTCGTGGTGTAAATTTTACTACACCGACCCGTCGGATTCCCACCGATTCACCATGATATCCGGCAACGACCCCTCTTGCCGTCCCCACATCACATTGCATCACAACTGGTGGGCTCAGAACTGCGACCAGCGCATGCCGTCGGGAAGCTGGAGCACCGTCCACATGTATAACAACTACTTTACCTGCACTGGTAACTACTATTGCTCCAATGTTCGTGACGGCGGTGAGATGTTGAGTGAAAGCAATTATTACCTCAACGTCAGCAATCCCGTTACCGTGAGCTTGCCTCCCGCATCAGGACAACCCGCCGGCCGTATCAAGACAAGGGACAATGCCTATGTTTCCTGTACCGGGACCATTTACCCCGGCCGAGACACGGTATTTACGCCAAGTTACGCCTATACCATCGATGCAGTGGCTGATGTGCCTGCGATTGTTTCCGCCGGCGCCGGCAACCGGCTTTATGGCGATTTCAATGGGGATGGGAGGGTGGATGCAGAGGATTTGTATTTGTTTTCAGAGTTCTGGCTGGATGACAGCAATCGGGCCGCATTTTATCAGGATCTCAATGGGGACGGCCAGGTTAACTTCTATGAGTTTGTTTCCTTTGCCGGACATTGGCTTCAGACCTATTGACCAATGACAAACAGAGGCCTCCTGCGGGATCCCTCCATGCGTAGTGAGCCGCAGCGCAAAACCCTTGCCGACTGCCGGCCTGTCGGGTAGGATAGCACCAAACAAACGCCTTGGTTGTGGTTTGTATGGATTTTATTGAGACTCGAAGGATTGCGCATGAGCCGGGAAGACTCTGTTTCTGTCGATGAACGCTATATGCGAATGGCCATTGACCAGGCCTATATTGCGGAAGAAAACGGCGATGTTCCAATCGGTTGTGTTATTGTGCATGAAGACCGTGTGATTGCCCGCGCCTATAATCAGCGGGAACAGCTCAACGACCCCACGGCCCACGCCGAAATTATTGCTTTGACTCAGGCGGCCGAATCCCTCGGCAGCTGGCGTCTGGGCGGCTGCACAATGTATGTAACGCTGGAACCCTGTCCGATGTGTGCGGGGGCACTGGTTCTGGCACGGCTGGATCGGCTGGTGTATGGAACTGATGACCCCAAAATGGGGGCTGTCCGCAGTTTGTACAATATTGTTCAGGACCCTCGCTTGAATCACCGCCTTGAAGTTACCAGCGGCGTCCTGGCCGACGACTGTCGAGCCCAACTGAAGGCCTTTTTTCAGCGTCGGCGAAATGAATCCAAAAACGGCCTCCAATAACCCTGGCTTTTTCTGCTGCAAATCTTATTAGGCCATTTTATACATCCGCGAAATATCTGCTTTTATTGGCCAAACAAGGGACATCTTCTGTCCGAAAACATTATTTTCAGGCAAGTTTTGTTGAAGATTTTGAAAAAATAAAGGGAAAAACAAGGTCCTTTCAACAAGTACCTTATAGAGGATGAATAAAAACTAATTGAACAGGTTTTACAAATGTGGGCGAATTCAGATAAAAATCAGCTCGATAGAACCAAATCCTTCATGCGGCTGGTATTTGCAAACGAAAGGCGAATTTACGCCTATATATATCTTTTAATCCCCATTCAGTCAGAAGCAGAAGACATTTTCCAGGACACATTGTCGGTAATGTGGAGCAAGTATGACCAGTTCGAGCGGGAACGGGATTTTGGAGCGTGGGGAATCGGAATTGCTTCCAATCTGATAAAAAATTACCGAAGGAAAAGGAAAAACCAATCTTTTTTTCTTGAAGAGGACATTGAGGACCTTTTGGAAAAAGAGGCCCGGCAATCCATAAAATCACTGGATGCCCGTATCGAGGCCTTGCGTCAGTGTCTTTCTCATCTCGATCCGCTTGACCAGAAAATTATCCATATGAGGTATGAAGAGGATATTGCAGTAAAAGCAATTGCCGAAAAGATTCGCACCACAATCAAGGCAATTTATGTGAAATTGGCCCGTTCCCACGATCAGCTGCTTCGCTGCATTCGAAGAACGTTAGCCGAACAGGGAAACTGAGCATGGACGACCGGAAGAAATCTCAATGGTTATGTGAGCGAATCCTTCAATTTCGGGACGGCCAACTTCCTGAGAACGAGTCCGCCGCTCTGAAAGCCGTATTGCGCAATGATCCTCAGGCAAGGCGGTATTACATTGAAATTGTTGTTATGCATGCGATTTTCCAGGGTCGTAAATCCCCTCTTGTGAAGACGAATGTTTATCTGCCTTCAGAAGAAGTGATGGATAATGAATTGTGGGAAGCATTGGCGAAGGAAGAGAATTCAGCAGAGCCGATAGAAGTGATCAGACAGCAATCGGAATCGGAAAAAGCCGCATCTGCCGTTGTTGCCGTCCGGGAAACCCGCGTAAAAAATACGCCGAGCAAAACACCGCTTTATGTTCTTTTGGCCTCTGCTGCAGCCATCTTTTTGGTCATACTTTCCATTCGTTATTCTCCCTTTAAATCCGGCACAGCAGTGGCTGTTTTATCAGACAGTTTAGAGGCTGTCTGGAGTGATTCCGTTCTTCGAGAGAAAGGGACTCCTCTTTTGACAGGGTCCAAACCCTATATCCTTCAGCAGGGATATGCTCAGCTTTTGTTTAACAATCATGCCCAGGTGACCATTCAGGCGCCGGCATCGTTTCGCCTGCTTGATGAGGACGTGCTCAAGCTGGATTTCGGACAGGTTTACGCCATCGTTCCGCCTTCTGCCTATGGATTTCAGATTTGCACCAAAGAATCAAAAATTATTGATTTAGGCACAGAATTTGGGATTGAACAGACTCTCAGCGGCGATACGGAAATTCATGTCCTCCGAGGAAAAGTGGTCATGGTTTCAAAAGCAAAAGAACGCAAGATCAATTTGAATCTTTCAGCAGGAAACGCCTGCAAACTGATTGCCGCCACTGGACAAACACAGCAGATTGAGTGCCGCGAAGGCAGATTTGTAAGACATATCAATTCAGATTTTCGATGGGCCTGGAAGGGACAGCCGCTTGACTTAGCGGATTTGGCGGGCGGCGGCAGCGGCTTCGGAGGCGGAGACAGCCGGAAAGGCATCGATTTGTCAACCGGCAGAATGCAGCCCCGCGCAAACCAGGGATATGATAAGCCGGCGGCGGCTGGATTTCGACCGGTTCAGGATTTGCCCTTCATAGACGGAGTTTTTGTCCCGAACGGCGAGTTCGGCCCCGCAATAGTCAGCTCACAGGGGCATCAGTTTGACTTTCCCAAAACCAGTGGGGCCTATTGGTCTGATATTACCCCCAATCCGTACATCGCCAAAAAGAATCCCCAGACAAATGAAATCGAGTATGTCTCCACGCTGCTGGAAGTGGAGGGCAAGCCGGACGAACCCATTCCGCCTCGGCTTCTGGTGCATCCGAATGCCGGCATTACATTTGATCTGGACAAAATCCGGCAGGCATACCCATTCTTTGAACTGAAATCTTTCCATGCTGTTTGCGGCCTGCCGCAGATCCTGGATTTTCGAAAACGGTCGGAATTCTGGGTGCTGCTGGATGGACAATGTGTTTTCCACTGCCAGTCCGATTATCAAAATCTCAGCAGCAGAAAAGTCGAAATTCCAATCGACCCGCATGCTCGATTCTTGACCTTAGCCGCCACCGACGGCGGAGATGGAACGCATTATGACTGGTGCGTGTTTGCCCAGCCGGTTTTATTGCTTGAAAGAAGTTCCTTGTAAACATTTACTTTTTTCGGGAGGATTTTAAGATGAAAAGAATAGTTCTGTTTTTAATGGGAAGTGCTGTTTTGGCCTCATGTGCCTATGCGGCCTTGTTTGAAGATTTTGAGAACTACAAATTGGGCCTTGTGGGAGATGTGACAAAGGGCAAGTGGGTAGGGACTGACGCAGTAATTGTAATGAACAATCTCAATAAAGCGTTAGATGCCTCCGACGCGGTGCCTGTCTATGCTTCATTGGGGAGTTTTTCTATTCCGGATTCAGATACGCAGACAACGGTCTTCTTCCGCTTTTATGTGGCCACCGGCAGTGAAAACTCTCCAATCGGAGTTGCCGATGAGGGAGATACAAGTCCGGATAGCTATGGGGATATGGACGCTTATGTCCAATGCATCAGCGGCAATCTGACCGCTCGAAATGGTTCAAGCAGTCCAACCATCATTTCGAAAATCAGCCCCGGCTGGTACAATGTTTGGCTGGTGATTAACAACAATGCCAACATTTATGATGTTTATGTGAATCAGGGCACCGCCGATGCAGCGGAAGCAGACAAGAAGGCAACGGGCTTTGCTTTTCGCACGCCTTCGACAACCCCCATCGTATCGTTTGCGAATGTATATGGCTCCGGTCATTTGTTTGACGACATCTATATTACACCCGGCCTGAGTCTGGTCAATCCGCCAAGACAGGTACCTCCGACCCCCGCTGCCATTGAAGGATTTTTTATGACAAATGGATCTGGTCTGGAGTATTCAACAGTAATCAACGGTCATTTTACTCTTCCGGGTTCTTCCAGCACGGGCACGATAGGCGTTCCGGGTTGGTACAGCAATCAGACGGTTTGGAGCTCAGACACCGGTACACGCAGCGGTGACAGCTCGGATGGTGATGGTTGGCATTTCAGCGAAAAAATTACGGATGGGCCGATTTGGAATGTGACCCAGACCAAAATGGTGCCGGGACAAAGTTATACCTTTTTTGCCGATGCCCATGGACGATGGGACTGCAACAGGGCCTATCTGTCTGTGGTTATTGGTGAAGATCCGAACACCGGCTTAGGGGATCCGAATCTCTCCTTGGCCACCGCAGAACATGTGATTGGCGGCAATGGGATTTGGTATCACGATCTCTTTGTGAGTTATACCGCAACGCAGGCAGATGCCGGCAAGTGCATCGGCCTCAAACTGGAAGGAGGCAGTACTACCAAGATCGACAACAGCTGGATTCGGTATGACAATATTCGATTGTATGATGGATTGGCTGTAGTGAAACATGGCCCTCTCAATCCAGTACCGGCAGACAGCAGTTGGGATCTCGCTCCAGGGGCATTTGTCCTGTCGTGGACGCCAAGCAATGATCCGAACTGTACCGGTCAGCGGCTGTATTATTACATCGGGACCGGAGGAATGTTTAATCTTTCTGCTTATAATGCCGTCAGTCCTGTTTCTTTATCTGCATCAGCGAATTTCTATGACATCGGCACACTCGCTTTTGATCAATATGTCCTCTGGCGCGTGGATACAGTAATTGATGGAGCCGCATATACGGGCCCGACGTGGTTTTTCGTAACGCAGACGGCGGATTTCCCTCCCATTGTCGATGCGGGCTACAGCTACATTACTTGGCTGGCCAATCTTCCGCAAACTCTTGCCGGCACCGTCGATGACCTCGGCGAGGGAGATGTCGCTGATGCCGATGTGGTTTGGTCGATTGTTTCCGCTCCATCAGGCGCAGCTGCCAGTGTTGTCAAAACATCGGCCGATCCGTTCCAGCCGACTGCGGTTTTTACAACGGATACAGCGGGAACCTATACAATTCAGCTGACTGCCTCCGATACAGGAGGTTCCCAGGGCTCCCAGACTTCGTTTGACACTTTGACAGTCCGCGTAGCCGCAGATGCCTGTGCCGCTCAGCAGATGGTTCAGGCGGGCTACAAGGCGGCTGATTATGATCGGAATTGTGTGGTGGACCTGGCGGATCTGTCTGCCTTTGCCGGTCAGTGGCTGGATGATATTCGCTTGACGGAAGCCGTTCCGTATTAACTCTTTGGATAGTTTGAATGAACAAGAGTTTTCCCCTTCTGTTCCGGGGTCGGGCATATACCCGGCCCTGGAACGAAGAAAACAGAAGGGAACTGAACTGTCAGATGAATATGCAATATCCATACTCAGATTTAATTCGTACCGTATTTCTGATGATAAACGGAGTTAACTTATTCATTTTATTGTAGGAGATGCGCTTATGGAGAAAAACAAAAGAATTGCGAAAAACTTGTCGATTTTACTGTTCACAGTTCTGTTGTCTGTTAGTGGTCAGGCGGCAGTCCTGGCTTATGAAAGTTTTGGTTTTGGAACGAATGGCAGTCTTCTGCATGCTTACTCCGGCCAAGCGGTGGGTTTAACTGGAGCCTGGTCGGTCTCCGGCGATAGTTCAAATACCATCATGGTAACTCCCCCAACTTTTGGGACGGAACTTGGGATTCTCTATGGGTATGAGCCGGAAGCAATCGGTGGTGCTCAGCACAGTGTGCGAAAAACCGGCTGGAGCATCGCCACAGCGGTTCGGCTGATGAACAGCGTGATAGATCTGACTGTTGATAGGACAGTCTATATGAGTTTCTTTGCCGCTTGTGACGGTTCAGATTTTGTTGGGCAGGTGGGTTTTAGTAATGCTGCGCACGAATTGATGGCAGGGAATGCCTGGTCCTGGGGCGGCTTAACATCTTATTATGGTACGCTCGGAACATCTGTGACCACAAATCAGGACGGGACGACTCTTGGCGGCACTTGGGGGTCAGGCGACCGAAATGCTTTCTTTGTAATTCGGTTCGAAAAAACTCATTCGGCAACCACCGACGACCTCACAATTACTGTGGATTTTTATGATCTCGGAACCGTCAATCCAGCCGACATTACCGCAGGGCCAACCCGCTCGCGGACAATCCATCTCACAGGAATCTCGGATGTGTTTGATTCCCTTGCCTTCAAAGTAGGGGGCTGGCCCAATATAGATGAAATTCGTCTGGGTGAAACGTGGGCTGATGTCGTTGGTTATATTCCCCCGCCCTCGGAAGATCCCATTATCGGCACGTTCTTTGAAAGTGGTACCGGCGAAGAATATACAACAGTGATTAACGGTCATCTTACACTCCCGGGCACCGCCAGCACGGGTACCATCGGGGTTCCTGGCTGGGGCAGCAGCCAGACGGTTTGGCATGGGGATACAGGAACTAGAAGCGGCGGCGGCTCGGATGGCGATAATTGGTATTTCCAGGAAAAAATCACCGATGGGCCGATTTGGAATATTACACAAACTCGCATGGTGGAAGGCCGCAGTTATACCTTCCTGGCCGACGTGCAGGGACGCTGGGACTGCAACAGGGTCACCATGTCGATCGTTGCAGGGGAAGATCCGAACACCGGCTTGGGAGATCCCAATATTCCTCTTGCAAGTGTTACCCATGTGATTGGCGGCAACGGAGTTTGGTATCACGATCTCTTTGTGAGTTATACCGCAACAGAAGCAGATACCGGCAAATTCATTGGGGTCAAGTTTGAAGGAGGCAGTACTACCAATGTGAATAACAGCTGGATTTGGATTGATAATGTTCGCCTGATGGACGGCCTTCTTGTAAACAAACACGGCCCCAAAGAACCTTTGCCGGCAGACAGGCAAACAGATGTCAAACCTGGGGATATTACGCTCAGCTGGGTACCCAGCAATGATCCCAATATGACTCACCAAAAACTGTACTGTTATATGGGTGTGGGAACGCTCAACTTTGAGGCATACAATTCTGTCAGCGGAATTACCCTTTCGAACGAGGACACATCATATTCTATTGGTTATGTCGGTTATGATCAATATGTCCTCTGGCGTGTGGATACGGTAATTGATGGGCTCACTTATACCGGTCCGACGTGGTATTTTATGATGCAGACAACGGACTTTCCGCCGACGGCGGATGCGGGCTACAGCTACATTACATGGCTGGGCAATCTGCCGCAGCTGCTGGCCGGAACGGTGGACGATGGCGGTGAAGGCGATGTAGCCGATGCCGATGTCGTTTGGTCGATTATCTCCGGCCCTTCGGGAGCTGCCGCCACTGTTGTCAAAACCTCGACCGATCCGTTCCAGCCGACCGCGATGTTTACAACGGATAAAGCCGGCGACTATGTGATTGAGCTGACAGCCGCCGATACCAACGGTTCACAGGGTGTCCAGTCGGCTTCGGACAGATTGACGGTCCGCGTAGCCGCCGACGCCTGTGCTGCCCAGCAGATGGTTCAGTCGGGCTACAATGCGGCTGATTATGATCGGAATTGTGTAGTGGACCTGGCGGATCTGTCCGCCTTTGTCCGCCAGTGGTTGGATGATATCCGATTAAGTTCCTCGGTTCCTTATTAAAAGACATGGCAAGCCGAAAAAAAGACAAATGTCAATATCCTATAGACAGGGCAGGACTTCTGCAGGAAGAAGTCCTGTCCTGTCCCGATGTGTTTCGAAAAGGAGAAACCATGACTCGGACTCGGAAATGTCTATTGCGGTCGAAAGGATTCACATTAATTGAGCTTCTGGTTGTGATTGCAATTATCGCCTTGCTTTTGGCGGTACTTATTCCCTCATTGCGAAAAGCCAGAGAAAGCGCCAAGTCCTTAACCTGCCGGAGCAATCTGAAGCAAATGACGTTGGCCTTCAGCGTTTACAGCCAGGAAAATGACGGCCGGATGTTTTCTTTGGCTTATGGAGCCGATTACTGGTTCCGGAAGATTGCACCTTTTCTGGGGGACGCCTATTTTCAGCAGAACCCCACCGTGGACTATACAGGAGTCATGCAGGTGAGCATTTGTCCTTCTACGAAGATTCAGACCTCCAGAGAAAATGGAACCTACAATACCACCTGGCATTATCAGGACGGCATTGGCAGCTACGGCATCAACTGCTGGCTTCTCTCGGACGTCCCGGATTCAAACGGAAAAACCTGGTATGAAAAGTGGGGCGGGGGCATCGGCCAGACAACCGGCCGTTATTTCGAACGCTATTCGATTGCCCGTTCTGATGCCGGCCTGCTGGCAGACGCCTTTCGCATGGATGTCTGGCCGATGCCGGATCAGGAAATCCAGCTTCGCTTATCTACCAGCAAAAGCGAATTAAAGGAGCCAGGTGGATTGCCTCACAACCCCAACTATTTCATGAGACGCTATATGGTGGACCGCCATGGCATGGCCGTCAATGTCGGCTTTGTAGGGGGTTATGTGGAAAAAGTTAATTTGGTGGATCTCGGCTTGATTAGTTGGAGCAAACGCTCTTTTCCCCGCCCGGATTTAATTATTCCGTAGCCCTTTTTGCTCACCGTTCGAAAGCCGTCTCTGATTCGAGGCGGCTTTTTTCTTTTCAAATTGAGCCGGCTGTGGTATAGTCAAAGTCGTCACAAGAAGACCTTGTCTGTCTTGTATGTCTGGAGAGGTGTCGGAGTGGCTGATCGAGCAGCCTTGGAAAGGCTGTGTAGGGCTTGTCTCTACCGCGGGTTCGAATCCCGCCCTCTCCGGTTTTGATTCTAAGTTCTTTGATATTCGGCACTTATTTTTTATTTTCCTTCGGTTTGTTTGTTCAGAAACCCCTGTATTTCGCCGGCAAAAAGGAGTTTGGCCATGAGAATGGTTACGATTGCTTTTTTGACAGCCCTGTCCGTTGTACTGCCGATTTTGATTTGGGCTCAGCCTGCCCGCCAGCCGGGGCTTCCTGCACCGGGTCCTGTTTATCGCAATTTGGCCTATATTCCAGACGGCCATGAACGGCACAAACTTGACCTGTATCTGCCGGCGGAAGGAGAAAGTTTTCCGCTGATTGTCTATGTTCACGGCGGTGCCTTCAAAGCCGGCAGCAAAGAAATGGGAGTGCCCCTCGATTTGCTCTCCGAAGGATATGCGGTGGCTTCGATTAACTATCGTCTCAGCCGGCATGCGAAGTTTCCTGCACAAATTGAGGATTGCAAAGCGGCGGTCCGCTGGCTGCGCCGCCACGCCGACAAGTACGGAATCGATCCGAATCATTTTGCCTCCCTCGGATATTCAGCAGGGGGGTATTTGGCGGTAATGCTGGGGGTTACCGGCGATATAAAAGATTTTGACGTCGGTGAAAATCTGGACCAATCCAGTGCTGTCCAGGCCGTCGTGGATTTCTTCGGCCCGACCGATTTTCTCCAAATGGATGCCCATCGCCTCCCTGGCGGGATGGTTCATGATGCGGAAGACTCGCCGGCGTCTGAACTGTTCGGCGGCCCAATTCAGCAGAATAAGGAAAAGGTCAGCAAGGGCAATCCAATCAACTATATTTCGCCGGCCGATCCTCCCTTTCTGATTTTTCACGGTGATGCAGACCCCATCGTACCGCATCACCAGAGTGTCCTGCTGGAGGAAGCCCTCAAGAAGGCGGGGGTACCGGTTCTCTTTTACACCGTCAAAGGTGCCGGCCATGGAGACTTTAAGGACCCAAATGTCCCTCAATTGACCAGGAGTTTTTTGAAAAAGTATCTCAAATCCTATTCTCCGACCCCTGATAAACTGCCATGAGATTGAAAAGTTCTGTTCTATTCTGGAAAAACGGTTGCGAAAGAGCCAGATTTTTGAAATATTTGTACTGGTTTTCCGGTGTATTTTGTCTGGCTGTAATGGGCTGCCATTCCGGCTCTTCAGGCGGCGGGGCAGCGCGAGAAAGCGGGCTTTCTGTCCATTCCCTTCGATGTGAATATTTGGACAATCCGTTGGGGCTGGATACTCAGGTGCCTCGGCTCAGCTGGGTGATTCATTCCGGCAAAAACGGCATCCGACAGTCTGCTTATCAAATCCTTGCTGCCTCTTGCCAGGAGAAACTTGATCGAGGTATAGGGGATCTTTGGGATAGCGGAAAAGTCCTTTCCGAACAGTCTGTTCATGTTAACTATTCCGGCAATCCCCTGCGTTCGGGAGAGGAATGTTTCTGGAAAGTTCGAATCTGGGACCAAAACGGGCGCAGGTCGGATTGGAGCGAGTCTGCTTACTGGATGACGGGCCTTTTAGAGTCGGATGATTGGAAGGCCCGATGGATTCAGATTCCTTCGCCTGCTGAAACCGCCGGCAGCCGACAGCAGATTCAGGCCCTTTATCCGCTGCCGATCTTTCGAAAAACCTTCTCCGTCAAATCTGACATTCAAAAGGCGTTTGTTTTCGTCTGCGGTCTGGGACATTATGAATTATACTTGAATGGCGGGAAGGTTGGCGACCATTTTCTTGACCCTCCATGGACTGTCTATGAAAAGACCGTCTACTATAACACCTTTGATATTACTGATTCTCTTCGGCAGGGCACTAATGCATTCGGGATGATGCTCGGCAAGGGCTTTTACAACACGCACGGCGACCGCCGCGTTCACGGTGTAAAGGTCTATCGACCACTGAAACTTATTCTGCAGGCCCATATCCTTTATAAAGATGGTTCCGAGCAAATCGTTGTCTCTGATGCCTCTTGGAAATGGACCACCGGTCCCATCACCCACTGCGCTATCCTTGGGGGAAGCAGTTATGATGCCCGCCTGCTTCCTTCCGGCTGGGCGGAGCCGGCGTTCGACGATACCCAGTGGCTGCCTGTAGAGGAAACGGTCGGCCCCGGCGGTCTCTTGAAAGGCATCCCGGCTCCTCCCATGAAAACCTTTCAGGTTTTCAAACCGCAAAGGATCGATGAACCGGAGCCGGGGTATTTCGTTTATGATTTTGGCCAAAATGCCTCTTTTGTTCCTAAAATTGTCCTTGTCGGTCCTGCCGGCTGTTCCGTCCGGCTGACGCCCGCTGAACAGCGCCGCGGCCAGACAGACAATGCCAACAATGGTAAAGGACGCGTCAATCAAGCCGGTATTGGTGCCGGCAACTATTGGGAATACACACTCCGCGGAGAGGGGCTTGAAACCTGGTCGCCTGCTTTTACCTATACAGGGTTTCAATATCTTGAGGTGAGCGGTGCCGTGTCCGAAGGCCGTCCAAACCCGCAGCATCTTCCGGTAATCAAAGAGCTTCTGGCTGTTCAGGTCCGAAATGCCTCCTCTGCGGCGGGCACCTTTGCTTGTTCCAATCCCCTTTTTAATGAGATTAACCGACTTATTGATTGGTCGGTTCAAAGCAATATGGCTCATGTTTTGACCGATTGTCCCCATCGGGAAAAACTCGGCTGGCTTGAGCAGAGTTATCTGATGGGTCCGTCTATTCTCTGGAATTACGATGCGGCCGCCTTTTTTACAAAGATTATATGTGATATTCGCGACTCTCAGGATCCCAGCGGTCAGATTTTCACTGTTGCTCCCAACTACCCCTCTTTTGAGGGGGGCTTCCGCTACAGTCCGGAGTGGGGTGCCGCCGGAGTGTTTCTCCCCTGGCTGGTCTACCGATGGTATGGAGATATCCGGGTTCTGGAGGAAAACTACGATATGATGAAACGCTATGTCGATTGGATGCACTCCACCTCTGATGATCTGATTGCCGTCGCCGGTCTGGGGGATTGGTACGACTACGGCCACGGTCAATCCCTTGGGCCTTCGCGGTTTACTCCTAAGACCCTCACTGCTGCGGCCACCTTCTTCGGCTGTACTCAAGTACTTGCCCGGACAGCCGCTCATCTGGGCAAAATGGATGAGGCCCGCACCTATGGAGCTCTCTGTGCTAAAATTCAGGAGAGATTCAACCAAGAGTTCTTTGACGGCAGTGCGGTTTATCAAAACTTCGGCAGTCCGCAAACAGCCAATGCAATGGCTCTGGTCTTTTCCCTGCCTCCGCCGCAAACGCGACGGGCTGTCCTTCAGGCCATTCTTGATGACCTGGAGAAACGCAATTGGCAGCAAACCGCCGGCGATATCGGTTTTCCTTATCTCGTAAAGGCCCTCAGCGATTTCGGCTGTTCGGATGTTCTCTGGCGCATTACAAATCGAACCGAAGTCGGAAGCTACGGCGGTATTCTGAAACAGGGCTGGACGTGCCTGCCCGAGGCATGGGATGCTACGGTGACCTCTTCGATGAATCATCTCATGCTCGGCCATATCCAGCAATGGTTTCAGCAAGATTTGGTTGGAATTCGTCCTCACCCTCAAGCCGCTGGTTTCAAGAAAATACTGGTTCGTCCGGAACCGGCAGGAGACTTAACTTGGTGCAGCGGTTCGCATTGGTCTTGCTACGGACTGATAGAAGTTTCTTGGTCCCGCAAGGCCGAAACCTTTCATCTTGAGATTTCAATCCCATGCAATACAACGGCAGAGGTATATTTGCCGGCAGATTCCCTCGAAAGTGTTTATCTGAACGGTC
>Ga0209407_1003341_pt1 | contig 14001 bp, 10 predicted proteins | sample AD_JPNHG3_MetaG_FD_184410 | JGI IMG/M metagenome (GOLD analysis project Ga0209407, IMG submission 184410) | Active sludge microbial communities of municipal wastewater-treating anaerobic digesters from Japan - AD_JPNHG3_MetaG (SPAdes) (version 2) | ecosystem: Engineered > Bioreactor > Anaerobic... | reverse complement strand
CGGTAATCCATGTTTTTTTGAACCATTCGTCAATCCACGCAAATTGTATTCCTCCGGCCAGTTGACTGGATGAAATGTTTCTGAGAAGACGCAAATCGGTTTCGCCTTGCTGCTGTTCATCAAATCCACCGTGATTCATACCTGAAGAAGTATAGTGAGCTATGCCCCAACTCGAAGGAACGCCATATTCGGCAATAAGCAAAGGATATTTTCGATAGTGGTTTTTTAAATCTCTGATATAGCCCAAATAACTGTTGCTGCCAAAATTATCCGATGCAAGTTTATAATCGGGCTGAGCCCCTACAAAATCCGGATAATAGGGATAGGCATGATAACTAATAAAAAGTCCGGCCGGAGCATCCAGTATATTGATTTTCGATAAGTCTACAGTTGCCGTGTCTTCCGTTCTATTTGGTTCAAAAGCATGATGCAGGGGATCGAGGGTGGGCCAGGAAGAAATGCTGACAGGTCTTTCGGTGTTGTATGTATTTTTTTCGTATTCTACCAAATGATTCAAATTTTCTGTAAACCAAACTTCGGATGGTGAAGCGTTATTAATTTCAAAATGGGTACCTGTGAAGTGATTATTGTCCGCGTGAATACTGTCGGTAGTCAGAATTTCTTCAGGATATACCTCTCGACCGACAATATAACCGATGTTCCATTGCGAAACGTCGGCAGTATAGTTCCCATAAGCTTTTCCGTAACGCTGCGCAATCAGTTTGTTTCCATGAACGCAGTCAATGTTTTCCCTGATTTCGGCTCTGAAGGTGTCGGTAATTTGATACAAATCGTTTTTGTATCCTTCCATTTCTTCGTTTAGCCATACGCCTTGAAAAAAGAATAAAGGATGCTGCGGATGGTTGGTATTGTATTTGAGCAATTCGTCATAAAATTGTGGAAAATGAAGTGTGTAAAGGCGAATACAATTGAATCCGGCATCTTTTATTTCTTCAAACCATTGGCGATATTGTTCGGGCTTCACATCCAGCTCGCCCGGATAAGAGCCGGGTTTAGCAACACCCAAATTGACTCCCTTGATAAAAATGGGAATATATTTTTTACCATTCCAAACCGTCAGATAGTTGCTGTCTGTGGAAAAGGGAACTTCTGTTTTTTGCGCTGAAAGAGCTTGAAAAGATAGGATGAACAAAAGTAGGATAGCGTAATTTTTCAGTTGTTTTATTATGAAACTATTCATGTAATATTTTTTCATTTTTCTTCATTTTCGGAGTTTAAATTTTTTTTAAAGGTATCCACGTATTTGGCATCATATTCCAATATGTGGTTGAGAAACCACTTGCGTAGAAAGCCGGCAATTTCTTCATTTAAAGTAATACTTTGAAATAATTGAGAAGTTTTAAAATCGAGCATTTTTTGTATAAAAATTTCATGTTGAACAATGTGCTCATTTATTTCCTGGTAGTCGAATTTTTTCATCAGATCTTCTTCGGTACTGAAATGATAATGGGTATATTCTTCCAGTTCTTCGATAATTTGTTCCGTATTTCCAGATTTTTGTTCAATGTTATCCAAGATTCTTTGAAATATACGAAACAGTTTTTGGTGTTGGCTGTCAATTGGTTCAATATCAAACTTAAATGGAATTACAGGGTCGGAATTTTTTTTATCCGAACTTTCTGCGCTTTTCATAACGATTGTTTTTTTAATGTGCTTTTATTTTCTTTTTCATATAAATTCAAGAAATCTAAAAAATTCAGATTTTTACGTAAAATACTTATCTTAATTCTGCTTTGAATTTTGATCGGTATTTCCCGAAAAACCTTTTCTGGTCATGTTTCCCCAGATATGTCTGCTTTTTTTCTTAAAGAAATAATCGATGTTTCCCGACAAGGAAAATAGCATATTAATCGGCTGATAAACAAACATTTCCATTACAGACAAGAGTAAAATATTGCCCAAATAGGTAACATTTTTATATTTGTTGTAATAAATTGCTTCTAAAAGTACGGAAAAAAATGAATACATGACAGCAAAAGAAAGAACAAAAAGTGTCATAATCAGGAATACTTTTACATCCAACAGCCCGAAAATAGTCAGCAAAATTACGTAACCAATGCCCAAAAACTGAATAATGGGCGCCAACCATTCGAAAAATATCCAATAAGGGAAGCTGATCATTCCGATTCGTCCATATTTTGGATTAAAAGCCATTTTCATGTGTTTTCGTATGGTTTCGATGGCTCCGCGTGTCCATCGGTTTCTTTGTCGCGAAAGCATTTTTAATGATTCGGGAACTTCCGTCCAGCACAATGGATCAGGGATAAAGGCTATTTTGTATTTCTTTTTTTCTACTTCGTGCATGTAACGGCGCATTCTGACAACCAGTTCTAAATCTTCGCCAACAGTAGAAGTATCGTAACCTCCCGCAGCCAATGCTGTTTGGCGGTCGAACATGCCGAAAGCGCCGGAAATTATGAGCAATCCGTTGATTCTGCTCCAAGCCATGCGCCCTAAGGTAAATGCCCGGAAATATTCGATGGTCTGATATTTTGCCCATTGGTTTTTCGGGAAATTCACTTTAATTATTCTGCCATTTTTTATTTCGCAGGAATTCGCCACACGAATCACACCGCCGGAAGCAATTACCTTGACTTTGGTTTCTTCAATAAAAGGTTTTACCATTCGCAGCAATGCATCGGGTTCGAGAATGGAATCAACATCAACGGCCAGAAACAATTCATTGTGAGCATAATTCAACCCGGCATTCAGTGCATCGGCTTTTCCACCATTTTCTTTGTCAATGATGGTCAAATGATTGTAAGCGTTGTTTCGTGATTTGTAAATTCCCCTGATATTTTTTGTTATAATTTGTGATTCGTAAGCCATGTCAGTTTTAATCAGGTCGAAATATTGAATAATTTTATTGAGTGTTTGGTCTTTACTGCCGTCGTTTACAATGATAATTTCAAAATCCTTGTATTTCAAGCTTAAAAGGCAGTTTATATTATCCACAATTGTTTTTTCTTCGTTGTAAGCCGGAGCTATAATTGAAACTGAAGGCAATTTCTGAAAACTCAACATTTTCAAAAAATCTGAATATCTGTTTCTTGAATGATATTTTTTTAGTTCTGATGTTGACAAAAGCGCTATCAGAAGGTAGGAGATAAAAAGGGCACATGCATAAACAAAGATGAGCCAGTTCACAATTTCGATAATGATGGGAAATTCCATAATTTTTAAAGATAAAAGTCCATTAATTGACGGAGTGCTTTTCTGATATTTTCGTCAGGGTGGTTTTTGTATTTCAAAACCAAATTCATGTCCATTGTTAGCAGTTTTGACATTGCCCTGATTTTCATTTCCAGCGGTTTGTTTTCGATGATCCATTCAAAAAAATTGTACGAACTTGTTTTATCTTCATTATTGATCAGAAGATTAATAACTTTATTTTGTAAATTTTTTGTCATGCAACTGAACTGATACATTAAAGTCAGGTAATCGTTTTTTTCTTTGGCTAATGCCATAAATGCCAGATAAGCTTCCTCTTTCACCATTGGGTCGGCATCATTCATCAGTTTAAAAATAATCGGTTTAAGTTCCTCTTTTTTTTGTAGGTTGGCAAGTCTTAATCCCAAACTCTTTATTAATGGGTTGTGAGATTTCAAAAGAGCGGAAAAATTTATATTTGTTCTGTCTTTTGCTGCATTTATGATAATGTTAAAATCCCAGAGAGAAATTTTTTCCTGATAATCCGACAGAAAACTGAGGTCGTTATCGGAATTGGCTTTTACATAAGCCTGCAGTGCTTCCGATCGTAACATCTCGTTTTTACTGTGCATATAGCGGACAAGATATCGGTTGTATTTTGTCAGTTGAAAATCGCCTGCCGTTTTCAGTGCAAATAATTTGTTTCTGAGGTATGGAGAATGAAAATGACTTTTTATAAGCGGATCAAAATGCAACGCATCATACAAAGAAATACAGGTTTCGTGAACTTCGCCTTTGGTGAGGATAAGAATTTTACGCAGTTGATTGATAAAAACTCTTTGGGCATGATTGGATTTCAAGTAGGGTTGAGCTTTTATACGAAAATCATTGATGTCTCTTGTTTTGTTATCCTGAATCAGATAGTTGAAAATCACTTCACGAATCCTTTCATGGAGGAGTTGGTTCTTTTTTTCGGCAGAAGATCTTCGAGTTGTAACCAAAACAATCGAAATCAGTTCAGCAACAATCAGCAACAGGAAGATAACAATCAGCACCTGAACCACATAAAGCCATGAAGGCGACTGTTCGATAATGGAATACAAAGGATTGCCAATGGAATAGTTAAACAGGATAAATTCTTTCTGTTTCAGAAAGAAAAACAAAAATACGGCCAGACACAAGGCTATGATAAAAATCAACCTTGAAAAAAGGAATTTCAGATATAAGCTGATTGTTCTCATTTTTCAGAATCGGTATTTGTAGCCAACTTCCACAAGATAGCGGTTGCGGAACTGTTTTGTGGCATTTTGATTGATTTGTTCGTACATATAACCCAACCCGATATTAACATCTGAAATTCTGTTCACCTTAAAGTTCTTTTCCAACCTGATGCGATAGGACATTAATTCGTTAAATGAACTTTGTGAAGTGGTCAGTATATCGTCGGGAGAATTGCCTACGCCGGCTTCCAAGCCCCAAAAATTCCTGTTGTCGCTTCCGTACAGACGATATTTGAATACGACCGAAAGCGATTGCAAATTGTTTTGTACCACATAAAAAGGCCTTAATGAAGCCCAATTATTTCCGAAATAATGTCCCACATTGCCGGTAAAGATAACAACATTTTTGTTTTCTGCGTTTGGATAAAACATGTATCGACCGCCCAGTGAGCCATCCCAATGCTTGCTTATGGCAAAATAATATTCCAGTCCCGTTCGGTGACGGGGAAACAAATCGCCAGTAAGAGCATATCCATAATTGAAATAAAGATAGTTTTTTTTGTAAATAACGGAATAATCATTCAATTCGATTTGCACATCATTTTTTCCGAAACGATGTGCATAGTTGGCATTAAGTCCGATATTTCTGTTTTTAAACTGCATGGCATTGCCCAAAGAAAAAAGATGTTGCGGATCGTTGTTGTCGAACATGTCGAGCGAATAATTTACCGAAAGCAAATTGGTGCGCTGTTTCATCAGCAGATAAGTGTAAAGTTCATCAATGGTTTTTTCTTGCAGATAAACTTTGTTTTTTTCGTCTTTAAACAAACCGATTCCTTTTTCGTATGCACCGGTTTGAGCATAGGCAATGAGTTTTTTTGTCAACAGGTTTTTAGTATCGCCATAATTGTTCTTTTCTGCTTCTTCGCAGGCAGCTTCTAATTCTTCATATTTCCCTGAACGCAGCAAAATATTGAGGTAACTGTCATAAAATTCTTCATTGAGATAGTTCAATTTTTTTGCCTTGTCTATAAACAGTAAAGCAGAATCGTTTTTTTGCGACCACGAGTAAACGTTAGCCAAAAAAACACAAATATCACCCCGAGCAGTATCAGCAGACAAAGCCGTTTTAGCTTCCCGAATGGCTGCTGCATAAGCTCCACCATGAGCTTTTTCTATAGCAACGGCGAATATGGAATCGACATTGGTTTGAGCTTGCAGAAAACCAGTTGAGGCAAGCATGATCAGAAAAACAATCAGTTGAAATTTTTTTTTCATATTGTTGGTTCGTTTGTATAACTTTCAATTTTTTACAGAGACTTTATTGTGCAGAAATTCGTGAATTTGTGAGGCAATTTCTATGGGATCGAATGGCCTTTCAATAATAACATTGGCACCAACCTGAAGTGCTTTGTTGTAATATTCGGGCGTTTGAATAACCGTAAAAAACCAGATAGGAGTAAAAATTTTCAGCTTGAATCGAATGATATACAACAAGTCAATGGCAGAGTTTTCTGAAAAGTTGCCATCTACAATAATTAAATCGAAGCTATTTTCTTTCAGTTCTTTATACAGCATGTTGAGCGAATCGGTTTCACTGATTTGAATATCCAATTCAATTTTTTTGATAAAGTTTCTGATTAATGTCAAGAAAACGATTTCGTTTGAAATTATATTGATTCGGTATGCCATTTAATAATTCTTTTTTTGATTCTGAATTTTAAAAATTGTGTTTATTCTGTTCGCTGATATTCTTCGTTTAAAATTTGTGTATTAGCCCGAAATAACCGAGCACATTAATTGTATTTAATACTTTTTATTATTTTTGTATCGGACAAGCTGATCCGATGGTGATATTTTATACCGAAGGATTAATTGAAGGGGTGTTGCTGCAAGTAATAGCCCCTTTAATCATTCCTTGATTGACCAATTCATTTCTTCGAGGCATTGAGCCACTTGAAATGAGGACAAGCTGAACCTCAGGCTCCTTATTGCCCGATGGAATATCATTTTTTTCTTTTCGCCGGCTTTGTGCGTACTGTTCTCTGTATTCTACCGGAGAACAGTAATCTAATCTATGAAATATCCAATCTGTGTTATAGTTTTTAATAAATCGATTAATACTGTTATAAGCTTCCTGGAAGGAAGAAAATGTTTCTGTTTGCAGCACCTGTTCGTCCAATGTGCGGTGAAACCGCTCTATTATCCCGTTGCATTGTGGAGAGCGTACAAATGCTTTGGACATTTCCAATCCCAGAAATTTCATTTCATTCATAAAATCGGCAGAGTCATATTGTGACCCATGGTCGCTTCTTAATTGCAGTTTCATTCCTTTGCAAACATCCTTATCTACCGAACCGAAAGTCTTTCTTACGGCAGCTCTAATGGGCTCCATAGCTGCAAAACGATTGCCTTTTTTGGCTATATGCCATGAGATAATCTCATCATTAAAATGATCGATCACACCAAAAAACCAATGCCACCCTAACCCGTCAATCCAAAACTTCTTACCGTCAGTGGCCCACATTAGATTGGGTGCATTCGTGATGATGATACCGTCATGTTCACGTTTATTGATCTTTCCTGTCCTTCTGTTGGGGCTGAGCAGGTTGTTTTCCCGCATGATGCGGTTCACACGTGCCTTACCCGCTACAAGAGGGTTTACCTCTCTTTTCCCCATGCGTTTCTTCACTTTCATATAACCTTCAGCGTTGAAACTGCTCTTCTTGATTTCAGTTTTAATCTCCCGTAAAACCTCTTCATCGGTGTGCTTGGGCTTTCTGCCGGGCTTGCCGGTTCGGGGTGTAGGATTTTCATACCAGGTGCTGCTACTGTAACCCACTACTTTGAATATCAAACGCTTCGGATATGGCTTCCCTGTTAATGGATAATGTTCCTTTATCAGCATTAAGATCATTTCTTTCTTAGTTTTACCGCTAATTCGTTCTTTTTTTTTGTGAGTTCAAGCTCCATCTGTAATTGCCCTATCTTGCGCTCGGCAGCACTGAGCCTTGAATCCTCAGGTTTACGCTTAAACCCCTCTGTACCACTCTCGATAAATTGGTCGCGCCAATGATTAATCTCGGACAAAGTAACTCCGTATTCTCGGCTGATCAGCTCCGGATCTTCCCCTCGTAACAAGGATAAAACAATTTCAGCCTTGATTTTTGATGTCAAATTTTTTCTCTTTTCCATAGCAGTTGCAAAAATAACTTTTATTTTTTACTGCTCGGTTTTTTTGAGGGCTAATATATTCGTTTAAAATTTGTCGAAGCAGGGGACGATAATATTTCCAAAAAAAACTTGCTCTTTCATTTTCGGAAGAAGAATAAAAAAGTGGTGAAAACACTTGGATATAACGGAAACGCGAACTTGCATAAGAAATGGGATTGTCGGCAAAATCGCCACAGAAATAATAATAATTGTAGCCGTTTTTATAATTCACTGCAGCCGGAAATATTTTGGGTATTCTGCCAAGCGCCAACAGGGAATCGCCGGCAGCATTGGTATCGAGATGATAAGAAGAAATAATTCGAAAGGAAGGATTTGTCTCCATAATATCGAACCAGAAAGGATATTTGATCTTCTCGGGAAGATGATAATGTTTTGCATTATTTTCATTGGTGTAAATGTAAGGAATGTCGGTATTCAAATGGGTATCTTTTTCCAGAATCAGTATTTGGTCATTTTCACTGACAAAAGCGATTCCCGATTTTTTAAAAGGCCATTGTCCGCTGTGGTTGCGGGTGTAGTTGTCGATCAGCCAGCGGGGTATATCCTCATTCACGAGGGTGTCGAGATTGTCGAAATAGCGTCCCACCCAACCGGTCCAATGAATATTAAATTCTTTTTCGTATGTGTTGCGTATTTCTTTCGAGGTAGGAGAGGCTATCACATTGAATTCATTAATGATAAGTTTATTTTTTTGTTTCATCAATCGAAGGAAATCAAGTTCTTTTTGTGTCATGCCACCGTAAATTTTTTTGGAACGATCGGCAATAAATCTTTTATCGTGAATTTTTTCGGGATAATACCGGATAATCCATTCATTCGTGTAAATACCGTACATATCTGTATAGTAAGCACCGTCGTAGCTATTTGCCAAATTGTCCAGATTCTCAGAGGAAAAATTTTCAAAATCTCGAATATGATAATTTCCCTTATCGTCAGGGAAAAAACCGTAATAGTCTTTTTGTTTGTTGTAAGATTTGCTGTTGTGAATAAATTTTTCGTTGTTGATTACCCACGAAAGCGACAAATGTTCCTGTACGGCAGAAGTTAATACGGTTTTATCCAAAATCAGAATATTCAGCTCTCTCGGTTTTTTAATTATCCACAAAAGCCACATTATGAGAGGCATTAGTACAATGAGCATCAGAATCGCAATCAGTATTTTTTTCATTCATTTATTTAATTTTTTTCAATAGTTTAACAAATAGAAAAAATAAAAGTTTTACTTTTTAGCCAATTTATTGAAAATATTTTTTAATTTTTTCGAACATTGGTATCAGCATGGGATAGATTTATATGGCAACTGTTTTTGGTACAAAGTTATTTTTTTAGAATGGATGAACAAGGGCAAGCTGCAAATATGCTTAACCAAAAAGCCGGCAGATAAACGCCGGCTCTTTGAAAAAACACTAAAAAGTAGAAGAAAAATTATAAAGGATTGCTTTCAATGTATTTCCACCCAAATGGTTCTCCATCAACACGCTGATACTTGTAAATATAATTTGTTGTGGTAACGCCGTTGTAAATAGCAGTGGTTACATAACAATACAAATCAACGCCGCTGACTTTTGGCTGAGCATCGGGAAATTTCAAACTCAGATAAACGGCAAGTCCCTCTTTGGTGCGCTCAACAAGGTAATTCTGTTTCTCTTCTGCAGTGGTTAGTGCTGCATAAGTCGGATCTTTAGCTCGGTCGGATTCCCGCCATGAAATATTGCCGTAATAAGCCGCAAAGCCATAATAATATTCCGATTGCAGACTGGTTCCATAGTATCCGAGCAATGATGGAGTTTGTGCTCCATATGTATCTCTTACATAGTTTACAACCAGCATATAGTCATCCGTCGGATTGGTGCCTTTTTTCATGGTTACACGCAATGTTGGGTCAAAAATCCAACCACCATTTTCCCAACCTGCAAATACAAATTGTTCCGTTCTGGTTTCAATCAGCGAAATAGGCGACCAAACTCCCGACTTGTAAATATATTCATCGGCTGCATTTTTTGTGGCACTTGTTTTGTAAACCACCACTTTCGTAGCTCCTTCCTGTGCAAACGGGAATTTGATTTTGAGCAATATCGGCAAATAATTTGGAGCTGTAGTAGCGTTCAAAGTAGTAACACCCATTGAAGTATAATCTTCTTCAGCCAATTGGTAGAAAGAAGCATTTACAAAATTCCACTGCCCGTTTTGATAAATATAATATGAAAATTGAGTTTTTGGGTCTGAAACAGTGCTTACCGTTTTGGTATCCGAAACAACGACATTATCGACCTGATAAGTGGTGGTTTTTTTCGGATTGGCATCTGTTCGCCCATCTCCGGTATATTTGAATGCCACATTAATCTTTTTCCCTTTAAACGCAGAAAGTTCAAGCGTACCGGCAGAAGCTAACGTACCATAACCGGAAGTTGGAGTTTGTGGAAGAGTAAAACTTGATGTAACATCTGTCCATGTAGCTGAAGCCACACCGGCTTCCGTACCATCAAAATTTTCCGAAATCAGAATACTCAGACAATCAGCATTATAGTAACCAACGTTAACGTCAAAAGTTAACGACGGAACATTGGCATCCGTCAAGTCAATTTGTTTGGTTATCAGCCAAACCTGATTTTCGGTGTTTGAAGCATTCGAGGTTACCTGTGCATATTTATTGTTTGAAAATATACGACATTCCCACGTTCTTGTTCCCAGAAAATCCTTGTTCAGAATAAAAGAATTGCCGGCAGAAGCAGGAATCGTTTTTCCAGAACCAGCTTCGTAAGATTCAAAATCTTCTTTAAAGTACTGAAGCGGCACTTCAGATGTTACAGGGTCGGCAGAAGAATAGGAATATTCCAAAATTTTAATATCGCCTTCCTTTGCTGCAGGGAACTTTTGCGATAAAAATCCCGGCAACACACTTTGTGGAGATTTGGAAGGTGTAAGTGCGTAAATAAAATCCTGCTGCCAAATGGTTTTATAATCGGCCTGGGTAAGCAGATAATACTGGTACGAACCTGTTTTATACTGATAAGTAACTTTTGCAGCAGAACCGCTTGTAGCGCCATAAAATTTGCTTTTCAACACATAAGGCACTAAAGTGGAAGCAGGAGCGCTTACAGAGAAAATTTTGCTACTGCTCAATAAAGTGGCTGTGGCAGAATCTTGGGCATTTTTATTGGCTCGCAATGCCGAAATAATGGTGGTAAAGTCGGATTCGGAAATCGTATATTCGTAATTGACTACATCTTTATAGGCTGCCATTTCATCCAACCCGGGAAAATTTTCCTCATTATAATCGCACGACGAAAAGGTCAATGCAATCATTATGGATAACAGGATAAAAATTAAAAGCTTTTTCATACGTCGTAATTTTAATTTATTTGTAAAACTTGCTGAAAAATACCTGAAAATCCAGTTTTTTTTCTTGAGTTGTTTTATCTTAATGACTAAAAATTATTTTTACTTAAAATCGAACTCGCAAACTGATAGAATAGGTTCTTCCAAAACCATACAACACAGCGGTATTTTTCCATTCATCGGAAGCAGAAGTTGTAGGGGTCAAGTCCTGTGCATCAGTAATATATACCTGATTGAACAAATTATTGATCACTCCATTCAAGGAAGCATCGAATCCCTGAAGTTTAAACTTGTAATTGGCATTAAAGTCAAAAACTCCTGCAGCAGGAATTTGCCACGGCGTGGTATAATTGGTTGTTCCAACATTAGCCGTAATGCTAAAATTGGCATAGTTGCGGGCATAATGCGTATAATCCAATCCTGCTGAAAAATCTTTCAGGAAATTATACTTTGCACCCAAAGCAAAAGTGGTTTGAGCCGAGTTACCAACTTTGACACCTTTCAAATTCAAATTGACAAATGCGTGATCGGCCGAAAACATTTGAATGGTATTTCCATTTTTATCCACTGTCGAACCACTTGCATTGACCGGCTGTCCATCTTTGTTAAACACATATCCCGTAGCGTTGCTGGTCCATTCCCAGTCTCCAAGCGACAGCATTCCGGTAAGTTCAAGATTCTTAATAGGCTTACTTACAAGGTCAATTTCCAAACCCTGATGAAGAGCATTTACACCTTTCAGATTGACAACACCATCATCCGAATTGGAGCCGAAAGAACGAACCATAGTTTTATCCATCCAAGCCGTACGATAAAGATTTACATTTGCCGTTAAAAATTTTGAACGATAACCGTATCCCAATTCAGTTGAAAAAACTTTTTCGTTGACTGCATTTTTATTTACGGCATTGCTGGTATGAATAGTTACAAAATAACCGCCCGACATGAACGGAGCGCGTGAAATATAACCGATATTGGCAAAAACATTGTGTTTGTCGGTAAGGTTATAGTTGGCACCGGTTTTGGCGGTAAAACCGATAAAGCTTTTTGAATCAGATTTTTGGTTGTCGTAATAAAAACGGTCCACTTTCCAGTAAGTGCTGTTCGACAAAGAACCGGCCAAGAACACATTCAATTTTCCTTTGGAATATTCGGCCTGCGAAAAAACGCCTTCCTGGACCACATAACCCGTATTGTCGCGATAAACGATATCTCCTACTTGCAGTTTTTCGTTGACGTATGCAGGATTACCGGCATTCACCGAGTTTTTAACATTCACTCTTGCAGGATCGATAAAGAATTTTCCACCCATCAAATCCACTAATACAGCATCGTGCATTCCGGCGTAGTAACGCAAGTCGAGTCCTCCGTAAAAATCTATATTTTGTCCGAATTTGGTAGTAAAAGTTGAAAGCAAACCCAGCCAGGTATGGTTATTTCTCGAATCGGCTATTACGGCTTGTGAACCATTCAGATTGGCTGCATTTTCTGCCTGTAATTTTCCATAATCCATATAACCATCCAAAGTACGGTAAGTGGTATTCAACAAACCGGTTGCCGTATTGGTTCCATACATCAAGGTGCCTGTGTTTCCTCTCCAACCATAACCGCCTCCATTACCTATGGAAAGATACAAAGCCGAAGAAAGACTCGATTTGTCATTCATGTTCCAATAATGATTCAATGACAGTTGAGGTTTATGATAATGGTTGTAATTCCCCGTTTTTCTCTGTCCGTTTTCATCAAAACCATAAGTAGGATTAAATTTATAACCGTCTTTGAGTTTTTGCCATTCAGGTATCAGCAGCTTGTCGCCGTTGTATCGCTGATTGTGCCATTGAGGCGCTCCAAAACCGGTAAAAGAAATCTGATGATCTTCATTTATAATTTTTGAAATATTTATAAAATAGGAATAGGCTTCAAACTCGGTTCCTTGAATGTAACCATTTCCCCATGTTTTTGCTCCCAGAAAAGTCATTGCCCAGCCCGTTTCGGAAAGTCCGGTGGAGACATTGAACGAAATTTTATTGTAGCCATCATTCCCAATGGAATAGGAAAAAGAGCCACCTTTTTTTGCATCGGTCGATTTGGTAACTATGTTGATGGAACCTCCTACCGAAGGAGCTGCAACTTTGGAAGCGCCCAAACCTCTTTGAACCTGCATAGAACGGGTAACATCGCTTAGTCCGGCCCAATTCGACCAGTAAACGCCTCCCCACTCCATGTCATTCATGGGAACTCCATTGATCATGACGGCGATATTGGCCGATTCAAAACCACGTAAATTGATACGTGAATCGCCAAAACCACCACCTTGTTTGGTTGCATATACACCCGGAGTGGATTTTAATATTTCAGGAAATTCCTGCGTACCCAGCTTTTCTTCAATTACCAAAGGCTCTATTACTGACAGAGCAACAGGCGTTTTACGGCGAATTGCCAACGAAGAAGTAACAGTTACGTCATTCAAACCAATGGCCTCCGACTCCATTTGTACAAATCCCAAATTGACATTGTTCGAAGAAACTTGAACAATCTTTGTAGAATAGCCTACATAAGAAAACCTAAGTTCGTGTTTTCCTTCCGGCAATCTCAGAGAAAAACTTCCATCAAGCGAAGTTGTTGTCCCAATTCCCAAAGCAGGTTGAAGAACACTTACTCCAACCAAAGGTTCATTGGTAGATTTATCCACTACCACCCCTTTAACTGAAGCTTGCGAAAATGCAAACTGCGCAAGCATCATCATAAATAGAAATGAAAATACTTTCCTCATAAGAATTCTCTTTTTTAGTTTTTAATTTTTTAAGATAAGCATGGCAAATATATTCTATTTTTTTAATATCACATATCATTAAAACCGTAAATTCAAGTAATTAATGCAACTTTTTCAGGGGAAATAAAAGGTAAAGAAAAAATTATTTTTCAAGACAAAGGAGAAAAAAGAACATTTCCCCTTTGCCCTGATGGAATAAATGCTTTACTTTGGTCTCTTCCCCTTAAAAAGTTACAAAGATGAAACATTTAACCGTAGGACAAA
>Ga0209407_1003340_pt1 | contig 14005 bp, 20 predicted proteins | sample AD_JPNHG3_MetaG_FD_184410 | JGI IMG/M metagenome (GOLD analysis project Ga0209407, IMG submission 184410) | Active sludge microbial communities of municipal wastewater-treating anaerobic digesters from Japan - AD_JPNHG3_MetaG (SPAdes) (version 2) | ecosystem: Engineered > Bioreactor > Anaerobic... | reverse complement strand
TAGCTTCAGCATTAAATTGTGCTTTCAGATATTGCAATCTACCAGATTTCGTGCTATAATATTATTAACAAGAAAACAAAAGGAGGTATTTAGAATGGATATTTTTGAGAGATGTGTAAGAGAAATGGAGATTAGTCAGGATATCAAGGAAACACTTATAGAAATGTATAAGAAAGAAGACTTGGTAACGCTGAAGAAGACGTTACGGAATTTATATTATAATAATGTCTTCGAGGGTATGACCAATCTGATGTTTTTCAGCTATGTCGCTGGATTAATTGACGGTAACATAGCTGAAGGTAAGGGTAAAAATTAATAGGATATCGGGGCTGGTAATTTTCAATATGGAAGAATTCTCTTGCCGACAGAACAGAGTCGCTAGAGGATATAGGTTCGAATCCTATCCAGCCCCCGCTTTATTTTATTAGGGAGGTGTAAAGTGAAGATAGATTTCTTTAAGACTAAAGATAAAGAATATTTGGCGAAGTTGTTATGGGAGTATATCGAAGATAATGTTCTTACACTTGCTGAAGACGAAAATCTTCTACTGGTATATGAGCCAAGGATGAAAGAAGTATTCAAGATACTGGTATATGAGCCAAGGATGAAAGAAGTATTCAAGATAAGAATGAAGAAAGGAGAGACTACTATTGGTAAGTCTTTATTTCTTATAGAAGAAATAGGTTGGCTTGGACCTGCAAAGAATTATGACGAACGACTGAAATTACTAGAGAAGCGTAAAGAAGAATTTATAAGTGATTTTGTGAAAAGATGGGGAGAATGATTATACATTGGGATGCGATTGATAATAAGGTTATTTGGGATTTAGTAATAAAGTATGGACTAGGGGATTTACCAGAAGACGGAAGGATAGATGTTTATTATGATAAAAAGAGTAATGAGTTATTGGTTTCTACCTTAATAGATGGAATATACTTGAGCTTTGATAATCCTGATAGATTTGTATTTATTCATTCATTTGACAACTTGAAACGGTATTGGGAAAAGAAAAAGAAAGAAATAATGATAAGTAAAAAGATGCAGAAAAAAATAGATAATGAATGGTTTGCTTGGTATGATTTTGTGCTTGGAATTTATTTGGCAGACTGGATGAAAACTAAAATTCCAGATTTTGAGAGATAAGGAGGCGATTTAAATGATTTTAATTTTTGATGATTTAAAGGTTGATGGCACTAAGATAAATAAGGCTGGGATATCTAAAGATGAAAACGGTAACGAATACATTCGTGTGGAGATGAGTAATGGGTGGTTTTATCTTAAAATAAAGGAAGATGTCAGTATCTACACACTAACAGCAGAACTGTTGAACGTAGTAGCTACAAAGGATAGCGCAGACTTATCTTCATATTTTGATGTAGTCAATAACCATTTAAGTAAGACAGAAGAAAGTAGAATATACACACTAATTGTGTATCAAAAAGCTGGCGAAATAGCAGAAGAAGTAGCGAGGTATAAAGGGAAATACTGGCAATCTAAAAATGGTGAACGTAAAAGAGTATATTTCAATGAACTTCAGAATAGCTTTATAGATTTGAATGATATGAAACTATGCGTTAAAGGAAGAATATTAGATTTAGATACCTGGTATGAGTCTGGAAATATATATTTGAAATACTATTTGGAGGTGAATTGATGGGAGATTTTGAGCAGTTTGATGAACTAATTACCAAGTATGTAGAAGATACAGATACTAATCGTGTTAATATGGCTTACAAAGAAATAATTACTACATTAAAGAGTCACTATAACAATTTATCCGAATCTGAATTAAAAGATACCATAAGACAAGCCGTTCATATATCATTTGAAAAGTATGTCTTGAATAACATAATATTTGACTATATAGTTAGATTTGGTGCAGAAATAGAACGATATAATGACTATATAATGAGTGAAGAATCTGTCAAAGATATTTTTTATGGACTAATAGACGCATACTGGGACCTTTCACTGTATAGAAAAATACTCTATTATGTAGAAAGTGTCGGTACTTCTATAGAAGAAACTAATGACAATAGTCTGGATATCCAGTCTTTTTCGGACTATATAGAAAAACTAGATGATATCTTACTTAATTATAAAGTAGAAGATTCAAAACTAAACGTAGAAAATTATATAACAAGATTAGAACAATCGAATATATATAACAATTTAGAAGAGGTAAGAGCTATCATATTTATCGAAATGTCTAATAGTATTTTAGAGAAGGTAAACTTCTTTATGTCTAAATATGTGAATGTAGTTACTGGTGCTTATTTGGATGGTGAGATGCAGATACTGGCAACGAATGTATCGAAAATCATAGATATAGAAACACTGGATAAATTTCTAGATGGAATTAAAATGTTATTATGGGAAGTAATAGTATACTTTAATAGTATACGGTATTTAGACGATTATATTGATAAAATCTATGAAAAAGAGGTGCAGAATGGTATCAGTTAAGAAAATTAAAAATATTAGTAGAGGTATAGAAAAAGAAATAGAATCCCAGGATGATTATAGATTTCTAATCAATTCCTTTGCGTTCTTTCCTATGGGTGACTTGATAGTAGAAAAGAAAGAAGAGGATAAATTTGAAGTAATAGAAATAATTACTGAAGTAAATGGCAATGAAGTTAAGATTGATTCTTTTCTGGAAGCAAGGAAACTTGCAATGTCTATGGTAAGAGAACTTAACGAAGACGAGCTAGAGAAATTTGGAAATTATTTTAAAGAAGTAGATAAGCCATTTTTAGTAACAGACGGGAAATGGGTTTGGAGACTAGGTAAATTAAAGCAAAAATTTATCAAATTCAATCCAACAGATTTAATGGTATAATTATAGTAAATTCTAAAGGGAAAAGGAGGTTTTAAAATGAAATCAATAAGACAGATTTTAAAAGAGAAACAGAACAGAAAGAGGTTTGAAAAGTTGGTCAAAATAATGGAGGATTTCAGGAAAACTACAGAAAAATGTTAGAGTATTTAAGCTATCTAGAGGTAAGGAAGATAAGAAAATATCTTCATAAAACATTCCAATCTTTATACTCTAAAAAGGTAACGCCGAAAGCTGCAAGAAGGATGGTGGATGCATATCTGGCAAGGGAGTATAATTTTTCTAGGATTAAAGAATTCTATTATACCCCATTTAAACAACAGGAACTGGACCACTTGAAAAAAGACCTTGCATATAAATTAAAGAAACATAAACGATTTAGATATTCTTCAAGCAGAAGGAATATTTTATTAGCAATGTTGAATTCACTTACCATATTATATAAACTACCTGTCGAACCTATCTCACAAATAGTAATCTATAAAGGTAAATTCTTAGATATAAACACGTATATCACAGAAATACTTGAAAAGGATTTAACTGGACAAGTAATAGATATGTTTTTTTATCTTGCAAAATTTTATTTCAAGGGGGTGATAAGAATAGATGGATATTATATCGCAAGAAGACTCAATGACAGAGAATTTGTGTATAAAAGAGCTTTTAGAAGAGAGCTATCGAAAATTGAATCCGTCGGAACGGAAAGTTTTATTACTTATCTCGCAGGGCTATACCCAACGGGAAATCCAGTCAAGACTAGGACTGGGAAGAAGAAAGTTGGAAAGGTATTTAAGGAACATAAAGATAGTGTTCCTGAAGATGCGTTTGAGCTACCTGATTGACGAGGATAATTAAAAAAAAAGAAGGAGGTAAGAAATGAAGGAATTATTTGAGAAGTATAATATTAAGTTGGATATCGATACTATTATTAACAATCCTGACCCATATACACACCATTTAGATTTATATGAGGTTCAGAATGAGGTGTCTAGATTGATATTGCAATTAGAATATTTAAAACTTTTAGAAAAGCAGAAGACAGCAGAAATATACTTACGATTCAAGGATTCAGATATGAAGATTACAGAAAAGTATATCGAAAGTCAAGTCAATACTTCTGAAGAGATAAGAGATTTGCGAAATAAGATAGTAGAATTAGATACACTAGTAAAATATCTATTAGGAATTATAAGAATACTTGAAAACAAAACAGTAATTAATAATTCCTTACTTGCAGATAGAAGAAAAGGAATACTTGAATGAAGATAGGAATTTTTTGGGAACTGGCTACTCATATTCCAGAACTACCAGAGAATTCTATAGTTGAAGTATATGGATTTGAATCGACAGGCAAGACTTCTTTAGGATTATATATTATTAAAAAAGCTAAAGAACAGAAATTAAACACATTATTTCTAGATACTGAGAGGGCATTGCATAAGAACTATCTTGAATTATATAATCTTAAAGACCTTGAAATACAAGAACCAAGTAATCTAAAAGAAGTATTCGAAATAATATCTAAATTAAAGAACACGGTAGTAGTATGGGATACTCTAGCTTCTACTCCTGCAACAGAAGAGGAAAAGAACCTGGGATTAGCATTACAAGCAAGAGAAATATCTCAGTTACTTAGGGTATACAATCGCAATATTAGAACTAACGGGGTTATTTTAGTAGTAATTAATCAGGCAAGATTACCTTTACTTCCCTACCAAGAAGCAATAGCGCCAGGAGGATTATCTTTGAATTTTTATAGTGATTTTAAAATATTGCTAAAACGAAAGAAACTGGAAGAACAAAGATTGGAAACTGAAATGGTGGTAAAGAAGAACAAATTTGCTTCACCCCAAGGTTCTGCTTATGTTGTATTTATAGAAGGTGTTTTAGACGAAGATGAAACTATTATTAAGAATGCATTAGAAATTGGTATAGTAAGCAAGAAGCCTAGAGGTTATATCTACAAAAAAGAAGAAGTCACACCTAAAGACCTGAAAACTAGAATCAAAGAGATTAGAAAAGATATCGAAGATTATATCAAGAAAAATAATTCATAAAGGAGGAGAAATGCTAATAAATATAACTGATAATGATATATATATCTTAGAATACAATAATGAGGAGTTAGGTGCATTAGCAGAAGTAATTAAACTCAAGGTAAAAACAATGAATAGTAATGAAGATGAAGTATTTTATCCTATAGCTGGGAACAAGATACCTTCAGGATTTCTTCCGTTATTACAATTCCATTTTGACAGGAAGGGGTTATCATTAAATATTCAAGACGATAGAACTGTTAAGCCACTGGAAGAAGTTGGGGATATTATAACAGAATTTGGAAACCTTACACTAAGAGATTACCAAGAAGAAGCGGTAAGAGAAGCAATAAAGGCTGGAAGAGGTTTTATTGAATTACCTACTGGAACTGGCAAAACACTTATAATAGCTGGAATTTTAAAGAATCTGGATATTGAAAAAGCAGTTATCATTACTCCTAGTATATCACTTGCAGAACAGATAAAAAGAGATTTGTCTTATATGCTAAATGAAGAAATAGGAATAATGAATTCCAGTGCTAAAGTTAAAAAGAATATTACAGTTACAACATATGCTACATTCAAAAAAAGACCAACGGAATTTATGAATGTAGACGTATTAATAATGGACGAAGTGCACCATTTAACTGGAATTAAAACATTCGAAGCAGTATGGAGAAATCCTGCAAGGTATAAATTTGGTTTAAGTGCTACTGCTACAATAGACAAAATTAATATGAAATATATTTATGCTATTTTAGGTAATTGCATTTATAAAAAATCAATAGGAGAACTTACCGAATATCTACCAGAACCTAGTGTATTATTCTTTAAAATGAAATATGAAGACGGTAGATTTGATAATTTACAGGATATTACACCATTCCAAAGATATAGACTTGAAATAATTAGAAATCCAGTAAGGAACAGATTAATTGCTAGGCTAGGTGGTATATTAGTAGACGCAGGACTTAATACTCTTATCCTATGCTCAAAAAGGGAACACGCTTATTATATTCATATGTATTTAAGACAATTAGAGGGGATAGATGTTCCTATTATATGGAGTAATGTATCAGCTAATTTAAGAAATGATATAGTGCAGAATTTTGAGAAATATAAGATAGCAATAGCTACTACCATCTTTGATGAGGGAATCAATATACCTTCACTGAATGTAATTATTAATGCTACTGGTGAGGCGTCAAGTATCAAAACTATACAGAGAGCTGGGCGTGGATTTAGAAAAACAGAGAACAAGAGCAATCTACTAATAATAGATTTTATAGACAGCTTTTCAAGGCACGCAGAATACAAGTCGAAATTAAGAGCAGACGCATATTTGAAAGAGATACCTAAAGAAAATGTAAATGTATTAATGGGGGAATTCAGTTCTACAGAAAAGAATGAAGCAGTTCTGGAATCTCTTAAAGGCTATATATCGAAATTTTCCAGTTCACCAGATTTGGTGGTATAATAAAAATATAAAGTCAAGGAGGGAAAAATGAACCCGAAAGAGAAGATTATAAAGATAACCAGGCGAGACAAGGATACTGGGGTTGTAACACAGAGTGATTATTTAGAGGTAAAGTGGAGGAGGGTATGGTTTAACGAAGAGCATCCAGATTGGAAAGTATTAATCAGTGTGCAAATGTATCCAGAAAATGATATACCAAAGGCTTGTCTTGCCAAGGCAGAAGTTTACAATGATAAAAACGAATTAGTCACAATAGGCTGGGGATATTCTACTGTTGAAATGTTCAAGAGATTCGTAGAGAAGGCTTGCACTGCTGCAGAGGGAAGAGCATTAGCAAGTATAGGATACGGAACACAGTGGGCTGAAGAATACTATGAAGAAACCGATAGCGCAGAGAATTTAGTAGATTCTCCAGTAATCAAGAATGTAGTTGAAGTAATCCAAGAAGAGCAAGCTACTACAGCACAGAAGGAATTTATCAAGAAACTTGTAAAAGATAAGAAAGAGGACCAAGTTGTATCTATGTTGAAAGAAGTCAAGGCAGAAAGTATTGATACTTTAAATAAGACCCAGGCGTCAATACTTATTAATAAACTTAAAGGCATAGGAGGATAGAATTGGATATTTCGCAAGAGATTTGGGAAAAGAAGTATAGGTATGGAGAGGAGAAAAGTTACGACGATACTGTCAAGAGGCTAGTAAAAACTTGTGCTAACGTCGAAGAGAGTGAGGAGAATAGAAGAGATTATGAAACATATTTTTATGAGTTGTTAAGAGACTATCGGTTTCTTCCTGGAGGCAGGATAATAGCAGGATTAGGGACAGATATGAATCAGACTTTATTTAACTGTTTTACTCTTCCACCCATTGAAGATTCTATTGACGGAATATTTGAAGAGGTGAAACTTAATGCTATCATTCATTCTTTTGGTGGTGGGACTGGAGTTAACTTTTCTACTTTAAGACCAAAGAATGATAAAGTGAAAGGTAAGGGCGGAATAGCTTCAGGACCAGTATCATTTATGACAGTATTCGACGCAGAAACTAAAACAATTACTACTGGTAATTCTAGAAAAGGTGCTAATATGGGTATTTTAAATGTAGACCATCCAGATATCATAGACTTTATCAATGCTAAACACAATCTCGATACACTAACACAGTTTAATATAAGTGTTGGTATTACAGACGAATTTCTAAATGCTGTAACAAAAAATGAAGATTGGGAATTAAAATTTAGCGGTAAGGTTTACAACAAGATTAATGCAAGAGATTTATGGGGCTTAATACTAAAGAGTGCATATGATTATGCAGAGCCAGGGGTAATTAATCTTACTACAATTAATAAACTAAATAACTTATATTACTGTGAAGAAATCACTGCAACTAATCCTTGTTCTGAACAGCCATTACCACCATACGGCTGTTGCTTACTAGGTAGTTTTAATCTAACTAAATTTGTTATAAATCCATTTCAAGATAAAGCACAATTTAATTATTCTTTATTCAAGAAACTAATAGAATATGCAGTAAGGTTTTTAGATAATGTAATAGAAATTTCACCGTATCCTACTGAAGAATATAGAGTTAATCAGCAGAATAAACGAAGAGAAGGAATAGGAATAATGGGGTTGGGTTCAATGTTAGCTATGTTAAAACTACCATACAATTCTCCTGAAGCATTAGAGGTAACAAAGGAAATCTTGAAAACACTTAGGGATACTGCATATTTATCTTCTTCTAAATTAGCTAAAGAACGTGGTAGCTTTAAGGCATTTGATACAGAAAAATATTTGAATAGTAATTTTATTAAAAGACTTCCAGATAGTATTAAAGACCATATAAAAACAAATGGAATTCGAAATTCACACTTAATCAGCATTGCACCAACTGGTTCAATATCTCTGATAGCAGATAATGTCTCAAGTGGGATAGAACCTATTTTTTCATTATCTTATACTAGAAAAGTATTAGACAAGGAAACTGGTAAATTTCAGGAATATGAAGTGCAAGATTACGCATACAACTTATATCGAAACTATTATGATAAGAAAGAAACTCCAGACTACTTTACTACTACCTATGATATAACACCTAAAGACCATATAGAAATACTTAAACTAGCTTCTTACTACACAGATTCTGCAGTATCGAAAACAGTTAATCTTCCCAGAGATTATCCATTTAAAGATTTTGACAGTCTGTTTATGTATGCAATGAAATCAGATATAAAAGGGCTAACTGTATACAGAGAAGGTTCAAGAGAAGGTATTCTACTACGCAAAGAAGATACCACAGCTAAATTTACAAGACCTGAAAGACCCCATAGACTTGAAGGATTTACATACAAGATAAAGACACCCAAGAGTTCATACTATATTACACTAAATCATATACTCGAAGGTAATAAGAGAAGACCTTTTGAAATCTTTATAAATACCAGAGATTCTTCAAGTATCCACTGGATAACAGCATTAAGCAGATTAATAAGTGCAATATTTATGCGAGAAGAAAATCCATCTTTTATTATAGACCAGTTAAGAACTGTAGTAGAACCTAATGGTGGATACTGGAGAGACGGAAAGAGAATTCCTTCTGTTTTGTCAGATATAGCTGATATACTTGAAGAATACCTGAAAGAAATAGGTGTAATAGAAGGTGAGGAGAAAACAGAAGAGAGTGAAGAATTTGATATTTGTCCCCAGTGCGGACATATGACTTATACTAAAAGTGCAGGATGTGCACATTGTCTAGCTTGTGGTTATTCGAGGTGTGAATAAAATGATTAAGGAGGAGAATAAAATGATAGAAGTAAGCAATTCGAATTTGGGTATTTTAAAGTTATTAAGTGACGATTGTATTTCTTTCGGAATAAGTGTAGAACCAACAGGAACATTTATAAAGTATCTAGATTATCAAAGCGCATTTAAGTATAAGATTGGTGAAGATACAGGAAATATAAACACAGCGCTTTCACTGAAAGGGTTAAAAGCAATATCTTCAGTATTCAGCAAGGATACTATATTCCAGTTTGATATTGGGGAAAAAGCTACAAGGATTTTAGCAGATAAAACAGATTATCGATTAGCTAATCAATCTGGAGAATTAGATTTCAGTATAGAAGTAGCTAGCGATAGTAACAATGTAGTAGTTGAAAAAGATGAATTAACTAAAGCAGTTAAACTACTTAAAAATATTCCTTTCAACAGCTACTATTCAAATTTTGAAGATTATCTATTCCATTTCTTAAATGACCAACTAAGAATAATAAGGTTTAATGGAACTGAATTAGGACTTTATTCTATACCTACACAATCAGATTTAAATACGCAAATAGGAATAGGAAGTAAATCTATAAATATCTTAAATTCCTTTAATTCAGAAAACCTTATATTAAATCTTTCAGAACAACATTTAACATTCGTAGATGGAGAGAATATATTACAAGTTGCATTTAAACCAAGTTCATTGACTAAATATGAAACAATATTTAATAGAACATTAGATAAACAAATAGTAATAGATAGTGTGAAGCTAAATGCCTTATTAAAGCGGGCTAAAGTTATAGGGGAAGCATTGTGCTTAAAGGTGGAAAAGGATACAGATTATTATCTTATAGCTAGTGTAGAGGAAACGAACGGTAAATATTTCGATAAGATACCATTATTGAATTTAGAAAGATATGTTATTTCTGAAGACTTCAAGACCATAGTAAATGCTGGTGTAATTGCTAAAGTGCTTAATGGAATTCAAGATATTATATATATCAATGGAGGGGAAAAGACACTCAGGTTCACATTTGAAAATATTCCAGAATACACTTTATTTGTAGCAGAAATGGAATATGAAGACTGAACCCAAAACTAACAGACCACTTATAATTGAAAATCTTCCTTTCCTAGATAGAATTGAAATTAATAAAGACTGTATAAAAATATACTTTAAGCAAGATGTTCAGCCATTAAGACTTGAAAAGTTTAAAAAGATTAATAAACTATTCGAAGTAAGTCTAGACAAAGATGAGTTAATAATGCATTATCTATATCTAACTGGATTTGTCAATTCTTCTAGGGGCTATTTTCTACAATTATCTAAAAGAATGCTGTCTAAGGATATAATATTTAAAATGATAAAAGACGAACTAACAGATATAGGAATTCCTGAAAAACTGCCATATAAAATAGAAACGTATATGAATAACGGTGAGGGTTATACTTACTGTGAAACTATAGATTTTTCTAAAATAGAAGATACAGACAAGGTATATAACAATTGGATAAATCAAGAAGATAATACACTTACAGTAGAAGAATTGATTGACCAACAATTTGAAACAGAAGACGATGAATTAGCAGAATTAGATAAAGACGAATTTATTAATACCTTAAAGAGTAAGCCAAAGAAGAAGAAATTTAAACTAAATAATCCATACCTTGAACATATTTTAAGTTCAGAAAATAATGACTGAAAAACCTAGTAAAAATCACAACACTTTAATAGACGCATTCTGGGGCACGAAATGGGTATAAAAGGTATAAATATACCTATTTGGTATTGAACTCTTCACCACGAGGCTAGAATCGCCAAATAAATGCATATCCTGAAGGGAGGACTAAATGGAAATCAATCTTTTAAAGTATATTATAGAAGACGATATTGAAGCAGGGGTAATTGGTGGGCTGATAGATAAGCCAGAACTAGTTGACGAATATTCTGGTATATTAGAGCCAGAAATGTTTATCAATTCAGAATACAGAAGAATATATGAAACTATGCTACAGATAAGGAATGAAAATAAAGAACTGGACTATTTCACGTTATCAAGTAGAACTGGCTTAAAAATGTCTTTCTTTGTAGACCTTAGTTTTAAGTATACTACCATAACAGAAGTTGAAAAATTAATAAAAAGAATACTTGAAAGAGCTAAATTACTAAGTCTATTAAGATACCTTGAAAAGTTACCAGAAACACTTCAGAGTGGAAGGATAAAGGGGTTTGAGGAATTAACTCAAGAGCTGGAAGAAAACATATCAGAGCTGTTATTAACTTCAGTTGAGACTAAAAAGGAATATTATAATACATTAGAAATCGCAGACGAATTAATGGAAAATGTAAAAGAAAAGAAACCTATTCCTGTATTGTATAGTGGATGGAATGATTTCGATACACTTATAGGTGGCTTTGAGCCTGGAAACTTAATTTTGATAGGTGCAAGGACTAGTGTGGGTAAGACAGCATTTATGCTTAATCTAATAAAGAACTTTGCTTTATCAGATAAGAAATGCTTATTATTTAGTATAGAAATGGATAAGATATCAATTTTACAAAGGCTATTGGCATTATCAAGTGGTATATCTATCTCTGAAATCAGAAAATCAGTAAAATATGAAACAGACGATTCCTATTCATTTTTAGGTGCAATAGTAGAAAAATATAAAGAACAAGTGAAAGATAATATCTATATTACTGACCAGAGTTATATTACTCCAAATAAAATTAGAAGCTACTTGCGTAAATTCATAAAGAAACATCCATTAGATGCAGTATTTATAGATTACATACAGCTAATGAGAGATAACCATAAGACGGAAAATAAAGTAGAAGAGATTTCTAATATTGCAAGAGATTTAAAATTGATTGCAAGAGAATTTAATGTTCCTATATTTGCATTAGCACAGGTAAATAGGAATGTAGAAGCAAGGCAAGATAAAAGACCTTCATTAGCTGATTTAAGAGATAGTGGTGCTTTAGAGCAAGAATCGGATATAGTTATGCTATTATATCGTGAAGACTATTATGGTAAGCCAGAAGATAAACAGAAGAGTATAGTAAAAATGGAAGTAGATATAGCTAAACATAGGAATGGACCAACAGGAGTAGTAACATTTATGTTTGATAAATCTTCTAATATTATAACTTCTTATGCGAACAAAATACTAGATATCAAAGCTGAAGGTGTCTAGTGGATTTCACAGAAGAGATATCGAATTACTTAAAGACATTTAGCTATGTCAGATGTAAATTCAATAATCAAATATTCATAATAACTGATAATAAATCTTTAATAAATAATTTTGATGAAGTTACATTCTTGGTAGATGAATATAAGAAGGTTGATAATCTAGATAAAGCTATTGAAATCAAGAAAATGTTTCAGAAGTATTTTGGTTATGTAGAAGTAAAGAAAATATGATTAGTACAAAAAATCTTAAATTTATGATATAATAATAATATCTTGAAAGTGAGGAGGTAAGTGAATGTTCAATGAGTTAAATTTCATTCAAGAATTTAAAGAATATGTCAAGAAGCTAGATATAAAAACTGCTTTCGAAGTAGGATGTTACTCAGGGGAACTTATAGACGTACTTGAAGAACTTGGTATAACTTGTAAAGGAATGTCGTTAGAAACAATAATACCAGAGAGGGTTATTATAGGAGATATTAGAACATTTAAAACAATAGAAAAATATGATTTAGTTTTCTCCTCTGGAGTACTAGAATATTTTCCTTTAGAAGAGATTCCAGAAATTATAAAGAAGATGGGTTATTTGAGTAACAAGTATGTATTAAACCTAGTTCCAAATCGAGAATGCAATTCATATATGTATGTCAAGAATAATCTTAATCCACCTTGGAAAAGTGAATTAGATTTTACTTTAGAAGAACTTGAAGATTTGCATAAACAGGCAGGGTTAGAAATAGTGGAGAGTGGACATATGGGAATGAAATGGGCTTTTGCTTGGGGCTCTGAAGCTAATAAACCATACTTGGTTTATGTGCTGAGTAAAATAAAAGAATCGATTCGGCAAGATAAGAATTTAAAGAAAGGAGGGAGAAAATGAACGATTTGCTTCAATCTGTTCTGGTAACAGTAATTCCATTATTAGGAACTTTGTTAAGTGTATTTATTGGATACCTGATAGCATATTTAAAAAAGAAAACAGAAGCATTACAAAATCAATATACAAGGGAGCTTATTGACAGAGTTCTAGATGAGGCACAAAGAGCTATAGAGCAAGCAGTTATGGCTACAGAACAAGAGTATGTGCGAGTAATCAAGGACGGAAAATTGACAAGGGAACAAGCAGAAGAAGCCAAGAGAAGAGCCAATGAAACATTCAGGAAATTAATGACGGTAAGTTCATTGCAGATATTAAATAACGTAGTATCAGACTTGAACGAATTTATAGATAACGCAATTGAAAACTATGTAGCCGAGATGCATTTATATGAAGACAAGTAGAATTCCTGTTAAACTACTTATCAAGAATATAGATATACTAGCAGATAAGAAAAGATTGCTAAATAGTTCTATTCTTTTCATTGAATGGAATCCCAATTGTAACAAAGCTGTTATGGGAATTCTAACCGAAGAAGATGATAAGGTTGTTGGTTATGATGTTTTCGTTAAACTGAAATTTGAACCTCAAGAACTAACCGATTTCTTTGATGCTGATAATTGGGATTCTTTTTCATTCACAAAAGACGATGTTCTGACAAAGAATTATAGGAAATAGAGTCTCATTACTATGCACCAAACTTAACTTGAATGTTAAGTTTGGTGCATATGATTAAGAAACTTCTTTCTCATACCACTCAATTGTTTTCTGATTAATTTTATAATCTTTTAAATAGGTTAGCAAGGAAATCATA
>Ga0209407_1003330_pt1 | contig 14034 bp, 13 predicted proteins | sample AD_JPNHG3_MetaG_FD_184410 | JGI IMG/M metagenome (GOLD analysis project Ga0209407, IMG submission 184410) | Active sludge microbial communities of municipal wastewater-treating anaerobic digesters from Japan - AD_JPNHG3_MetaG (SPAdes) (version 2) | ecosystem: Engineered > Bioreactor > Anaerobic... | reverse complement strand
CCGTATTAACTCTTACGGAACTAAATGCGCAGAGCCGGGCTGCGGAAATTGGACGCTGGCTCGATGGGCACCTGAATAATGTGAAACGTACCGCTGGTAACAGCGAGATGAAAAGCGGGGATATATCGAGGATGCAGGCCTATATTGCATCCCGCCAGTCTAACCTGCCAAATGATGTGGCCCATGAATATTTTGGTGATCTGAACGGCGATTATTTTACCTCCGCCGGAGGGAAGGGGAATCTTTCTACGAGGGAATATTTTAGACAAATCGCAAACGGGGCCGAGTATGTGGTCAGCGAAGGCCTGATTTCCCTTTCAACTGGCAAGGCTATGGCTTTTATTGTGGTTCCCCAGCTGAATTCAGCTGGTAAGCGGATCGGTCTTACCGCTGCTGCGGTAGACCTCGGAACCATTTCCGACATTGTTGCAAAGATAAAATATGGCCAGGCCTATGCAACTATTGTTGACAGCAAATTCAATGTCATTGCCCATCCGAATAAAGACCTGGTGTTAAAGGCTAATTTTTCTGAACCTTCTAAATTGGGGTACCGCGAGATGGAAGGGGCTATTGAGCGGATGAAGGAAGGTAAAACCGGCAGTCAGCGCTATTGGGATGACAAGGGAATCGAAAAATACATAGTATTTGCCCCCATTCCGTTAAGTCAGGGCTGGAACTTTGCCATGGTTATACCAGCAAGCCAGATAAACGAAGCTCCCATGCGCATTGTTTCGATAGTAGTTGTTATATCAGTTATTATTTTATTAATCCTCGTGGTTATCATTCTTTTTGCGATCAATTCCCTCACGAATCCCATACAGCTTGTTTCTGCGGTGATACAGCAGGTGGGTAAAGGACAGGTTTGGGTTGATGAGTCTACAGAACATAAGCTGCAGAGAACCCAGACCCAGCGGGATGAAATTGGAGAAGCGGTGCAGGCGACAAGCACCCTGATGCAGACCTTGACCGATATAGTCCATAATATACAAACCGCAGCTCTTGAAGTGGAAAAAGGCGCTGCGGCCATAAGCCAGACAAGCCAGAACCTTTCCCAGGGGTCGACCGAACAGGCTGCCAGCGCTGAGCAGGTCTCTTCCATGATTGAGGAGATCAGCTCAACCATTAAACAAAGCGCAGATAACGCAGCCAGCACGGAACAGTTAGCCCGACGGGCTTTGGAGGATGCCCGTCAGGGTGCAGAGGCGGTTCTTCAGTCTGTAGAGGCGATGAAATCTATAGCAGCGAAAATTAGTATTATTGATGAAATTGCACGGCAGACTAATCTGCTTGCCCTCAATGCGGCTATTGAAGCAGCCCGGGCAGGGGAGGCTGGCAAGGGCTTCGCGGTGGTAGCCAGCGAGGTTCGCAAGCTGGCTGAGCGCAGTCAGACCGCCGCTAATGAGATACTGGGTATATCAAAACAGAGTGTCCAGACCGTAGAAGAAGCGGGGCATCGGATTACCAATGTACTGCCCGATGTAGAAAAGACCGCCGAACTGGTCCAGGAAATATCCGCAGCCAGCCGTGAACAGAGCATAGGTATAGAACAGATTGTTTCAGCTATCATGCAGCTGGATTCGGTTATTCAGCAGAATGCCAGTTCCAGTGAAGAGTTAGCATCTATGGCGGAGGAACTCTCTTCCCAGTCTATGAATCTAAGGCAGACTGTTCAGTATTTCTCCTTAAAAGAAGCGGATGTGCATCTGGTGAACAAAGGCGATACCCGTGCAAGTACCCTTAAGGGCCCTATCCCTCAGGGGGCTCCGAAGTCGGACCGGACCCCAAAGGCATTGCCAAAAAAGCCTATCCCGCTGCCTGCGGAACATAAAATACCAATGCCTGAACATAAGCCTGAGCCTTCAAATTTAGATAACTCACCGACCATCATAGCTCCTCCAACCACAAGTGATGATGATTTTGAGGAGTTCTAAAACTGCAACTGGTACCCTTTAGGGTAGATCTATACAAAAAAAGCGACCAGCCATATGGCTGGTCGCCTTTTTATATTAAACCAAAGCGGCCCTTACATGGGAAGTACCGAAGGATCATAATCCTCCGGGGGGATGAAGCCGAGGAGCTGTATGCAGGTAGCTGCCAGGGAACTTATCCCAAGGCCTGTTTTCAGGACCCCTTCTCCCGCTTTGTAGGTATATTCACCCTTATGCTCAGGATCGTAGATGATACAGGGCACGGGATTCAGGCTGTGGCTGGTTTTTGCCTTTGGCTGTCCATCTTCTTTGTAAATTACCGCGCTGGTTTTTTTGTCATGTTCAAACATATCATCGGAATTTCCGTGGTCCGCAGAAATAACCATGATACCGCCGGCGGCTTCCACTGCCTTGGCAAGGCGTCCCAACTGCAGATCCATGGCTTCCATGGAACAGACTACCGCTTCATAGTTGCCTGTGTGGCCTACCATATCTCCGTTAGGATAATTGAGTCGGATAAAGTTGTATTTCCCCGATGAGATCGCTTCCAGTACTGCGTCGGTAATTTCTGCACATTTCATCCAGGGACGCTGTTCAAAGGGTAGTACATCGCTGGTAATTTCGACATAATCTTCCAGCTTCTCATCGAATTTTCCGGTCCGGTTTCCGTTAAAGAAATAGGTTACATGACCGTATTTCTGGGTTTCCGAGATGGCCAGGGTTCGAACACCGCTGGCTGCAAGGTATTCTCCCATGGTTCTGTCGATTGCCGGGGGACTTACCAGGTACCGCTTGGGAACATGCATATCCCCGTCATATTCCATCATGCCCGCATAGACAACCTTTGGCCTGCGGATCCGGTCGAATTTATCAAAATCGTCCTGTTCAAAGGCTGCGGTCATTTCTAATGCCCGGTCACCCCGGAAATTAAAGTAAATAACCGAGTCTCCGTCTTCTATAGTTCCAACAGGTTTGCCCTGCTCAGCAATGACAAATTCCTTCAGGTCCTGATCGATAATTCCAGGGATCTCTTTGCGGTAGGTTTCCACCGCTTCCCTGGCGGAGCTGAATTGCCGTCCCATGCCGAGTACGTGGGTTTTCCAGCCCCGTTCAACCATGGACCAGTCGGCACCGTAGCGATCCATGGTAATCCACATGCGGCCTCCGCCTGAGGCAATGCGGGCGTTGAAGCTGCCATCATTCAATCCCTTAAGGAAGGCCTCAAAGGGATCCACATAGTCCAGCGCACTGGTTTCGCCCACATCCCGTCCATCGAATAACACATGGATTCGGACCTTCTTAACCCCTTCATCTTTTGCTTTTTGAATCATAGCCTTTAGGTGGTCAATATGACTGTGCACGTTTCCGTCGGAAAAGAGGCCGATAAAATGAAGGGCTCCGCCGGAGGCCTTAACATTGTCAATTACCTCCCGCCAGGCCTTGCCCTGGAACATGGCTCCTGTTTCGATGGACTTGGATACCAGGGCTGCACCCTGGGAAAATACCCGGCCGCAGCCAATCGCATTATGACCAACTTCACTGTTGCCCATATCCTCATCTGAAGGGAGCCCTACTGCCTTACCGTGGGCTTTTAAGCGGGTATGGGGGCTCTTTGCTTTTATAGCCTCCAGATTGTACATTTTGGAATCGGCGACCGCATCGCCTTCCTTATATTTACCGTATCCGACCCCGTCCATTATAACGAGGACCACCGGACCGCGCCGGCCCTTCCAGGCCGGATTTTTTTTGAGGGCTTCCACCATGGGGAACTCCTTTGTTAACGATTATAAGGTGACAATTGCAAAAATACGTTACTTTTGCAAGAACCTTTATCAATAATACTAAAAAAACTTGACAATACCAACTGGGACCCCGGATACTTTGGGTATGAAGCTTCTCGTATTTATCGTTAATGATGAAAACTATTTGGAAGAAATTTTAGAAGCCTATGTCGAAGCAGGAATATCCCGGGCCACAATTCTTGATTCTGAAGGAATGGGCCGGTTTCTTTCCTACGAGGTTCCCCTTTTTGCCGGTTTTAAGGATTTTATGAAGGGAAATAAGCCCTATAACAAAACTATCCTTTCAGTTATCGAAGATGAGGCTCTATTAGATCAGCTTGTACCGCTTGTAGAAAAGACAATTGGTTCTTTGGAACAGCCAGGTACTGGGCTCATGTTTACCCTCCCTGTCGATTGGGCCTATGGAATATCAAAAATTTGTAAAGAGGAGTAGTTTTTATGGTAGATTTTTCCGGAATCCTTGATGTTTCGTGTATTGCAATAGATGTGGAAGCAGCCAGCAGGGATGATGTTATAAGAAAAGCGATAGAGCTATTAGAAAAGTCGGGTAAAATCAGCCAGGGCGATTCGATGTATCATGATATCATGGCAAGAGAACAGCTGGCTTCTACTGCAATCGGAGAAGGGATTGCAGTACCCCATGCATTAAGTGATGCCATGCAGAGTACCGTGATGGCGGTGTTACGATTAAAAACTCCGATAGACTATAATGCCCCCGACGGAAAACCGGTGGATCTATTTTTTATTATGGCGGGCCCTAAAAATGACACCGCCTATCATCTAAAGCTTTTATCTAGGTTAGCCCGGCTTCTTCATGATTCCCATTTTCGAGAACGGGCCAGAACTGCATCGAATGTGGAAGCACTGGCGGCTTTGCTTTTAGAAAAGGAATAAATAGTGTTTTCTAAGACACAGCGCCGTTGGAACCTGATACGATATGGCCTTACTGTTCTCTTTCTTTTTATCTGTTGGATCCTCTTTTCTGCAACTCTGGACATTCCTTATTTAATAATTGGCCTGGCGGGCTCAATTATAATAGCCGGTGCGGCGTACAATGTGTTTATCGAAGAATATGAAGCGGGGAAACGGTCTGTTATACCTCGGATTGTTCCATTACTTTTTTATTTTCCCCTGCTCATCTGGGCTCTCTATAGTGCAAGTTATAGAATGCTCGGTGCAATAGTTACCGGCAGAATACATCCTGGGATCGTTCACTTTAAAAGTACTCTGAGATCAGATCTTGCCCGGGTAGTATTGGCCCATTCCATTACCTTTAGTCCAGGAACTATTACAATGGATCTGGATGAGGATCAGTATGTGATCCATTGGATGTTTGTAAGCACAAAACATGCAAAACAGGCAGGTAATGAAATAAAGGGAAGATTAGAACATCAATTACGGAAAATCTGGATATGAAGGCTCTGATTTTTAATGCTACCAGTTGGATCTTTATCGCCTGTATCGGCGTGGCAATCATCCGGCTGATCCTTGGTCCCCGAGGAGCGGATCGGCTTACCGCCTTGGCGGTTATTTCATCGCTTATTTTAGCATTGCTTGTATTATATGGAACACAGGAAGGCCGGCTGCTCTACCTCGATGTGGCATTACTCTATGATGTATTCGGGTTTCTTGGAATATTAGGTATTGCACGCTTTTTCCGGGAAAAAGAAAGGGATGATCGGAGGTTCTAATGGGGAATTTGCTTGATATCATCTCTCTTATTTTAGCAGTATTAGCCAGTATATTTGCCATTGCTGGAACCCTCAGCTTATTCCGTTTTCCCGATTGCTATACCCGTTTGCAGGCTTCTTCATTAGCCAGTTCTACCGCTCCGTTTACCATTTTTCTTCTCAGCCTCGTTAATGCAGCGGATGTGGCTTCAGCATTCAGAATTCTCCTGCTTATGTTATTTTTTCTCGTTTCTTCGCCGACTAGTACCCATATTATTAGCCGTTATGCCTGGTTTTCTGGCATAACTCCATGGACAAAGCCTGGTAAGCTCCTATGATCACGATCCTGCTCCTATTGATTGTAATCGGGTCTACCTATGCACTATTTTCTCGAGATCTTTTACATAGTACCATAGCACTTTCCATGACCAGTGTTGTTTCGGCCCTCATCTTTTATCTTTTACATGCCCCCGATGTGGCAATTACAGAGGCCGCGGTAGGGGCAGGTCTGTCTACGGTTATTTTTATCTGGATTATCAAGCATACAAAACGGAGTGACCCATGACAAAGCTGATGGGCATAGTCAGTTTACTATTACTATCAGCGGTCTTAGGCCCCATCATTATTACCGAACATCCCTGGTCTCAGAATGCCCGGGACTTTCTGCTGCATAATGGATATAGAGATACGGGTGCAAGTAATTTAGTTTCAGCCATTTATTTAGGCTACCGGGCCTACGATACCATTGGAGAAACTATTGTACTATTAGCAGCAGTTACCGGAGCCGTTTTTCTCATAAAGGGTTTCGGATCTTCGCATCAAGCCCCTGTTCCCTCGTATAAAAGAGGAGCTATCAGAACTAATATTATAAGCATGACTACCGGTAAGCTGGCTCCGGTGGTTATGCTTTTTGGCTGGTATGTGATGTTTTTTGGGCACCAATCTCCAGGCGGCGGATTCCAGGGCGGGGTAGTGCTTGCATCGGGTATGTTATTCATCGCCCTCGGAAGGGAACATCACAAAAGAGATTCTCAATTAACAAAGAAAAGGCTCCATCGTATCGAGGTGTTATCCCTATGGCTTATACTGCTGCTTGTCTGCATTCCCCTCACGTTAGGGGCTGCTATACTAGAGAATCCCCTTACAAAAATCGGAGATTCTATACCCAGGGTGATCTATATCATCGGATTTAATATGGCAATCGGGCTAAAGGTTGGTTCAGGCCTTTCTATTCTGGGTTTACTCATGATGGATATGCAACATGATGATTAACAGAATACTTTTACTTTGTCTCTTTCTGCTTGGTTTTTATGGCCTAATGGTGCTAAAAAATCTGGTTAAAAAAGTATTTGCCCTGTCAATCCAGAACTCAGCGGTCATTCTGCTCTTTATTGTAGAGGGAAGTCGTATTGGAGATCATGCCCCGATTCTTTCAGAAGACCAGGTCCGATATGTGGATCCCATACCTCAGGCCCTTATGTTGACCGCCATAGTAGTCGGAATTTGTGTGACTGCCCTTGCTTTAGCCCTTGTGTACCGGTTGTACCAGAAGTACGAAAGCCTGAATGTAGAAGAGATTCAGAGGAAAGCAAATAATGAATAGCGAGAATCTAATAGTGATTCAAATTGTATTACCCCTCTCAGGTGCGGCCCTCTGTTTTGTTTCTAAATTGTTAAAAAGCCAGACTCTTCAACGGCTTATAGATTGGTTTGCTGCTTTTTTGGGGTTGTTTGTACCTCTGGGCCTTTTATTTTTTCTCTATCCTGCGGTCAGTCAACATCCTATTCAATTTTATGTTGGTAATCAGCATCCTCTTATCGGAATTGAACTACGTTTTGATGGGGTGAGCTGGTTATTGAATGTAATGGGTTTTATTACCGCCGCCACGTCCTGGCTATACTCCCGGACAGCAGGACCTCATACACCAGAATTTTCTGCCCTTTTCCTTATTCAAACCTTTGCATTAACTGCCACTGCATCCTCAGCAGATTTATTTAATCTTTTTGTCTGTTTTGAAATTCTTGGTATTGCTTCCTATGCCCTTACTGCATTTTCCGGCAAAGGTCGTGCATTTATGGCTGCCTTTAGCTATATGGCAGTGAGTTCTACAGCTATGGCTATTTTTCTCATCGGAGTTTTTGGTATCTACCGTATTACTGGTGCCCTCTCCTATGATGGTATAGCCCGATATATAACTAGGATAACTACCGAAGCCCAGATTGTTGGGCTCGGTCTTTCTCTTGTTTGTATCGTCATTGCCACCGCAGTTCGGGTTGCCATCTTGCCGGTCTATGGCTGGCTTCCGGAAGCCCATGCAACGGCTCCTCATGCAATTTCTGCGGTGCTTTCCGGTGTTCTCATCAAGGTTCCTCTCTTTGCTCTGGGGCGCTTCTTATTTCTGCTCATGTCCAATGTATCAGCTATAGATATTGTTTTTAAGGAAATTCTGGATGTATTAAAACTATCGGGGACCCTCACAGCTCTGGTAGCGGTGATATTTGCCCTTTCTCAGAGAGACGTAAAACGGTTATTAGCCTATCACTCTATAAGTCAGATTGGATATGTGGTCAGCGCCTGGGCTATTGCAAGTCCTATGGCAATAGCTGCAGCCTGGATGCATGCCTTTTATCATGCCCTTTTTAAAGGGCTCCTGTTCCTTAGTGTTGGGACGGTTATCGATGCATCTGGTTCAAAGGATGTGTATACCATTCGAGGAGCTTATAAAGTAGGTCTTATACCAACAATTGCTTTTTTTGTTGGAGCCCTTTCCATATCAGCCTTCCCGCCATTTAATGGCTTTGCCAGCAAAGCTGCAATTTTCTATCTGCACAAGGGCTCCTGGGAATATATCATCCTTAGTATCGCTTCTGTTGGTACGATTGCTTCTATGATTAAATTGAGTCGAATGTTTATACCAGAAGGAAAATCCGCTAAAGCAAGGCCGGAGTATAACCCCAATATATTGGTACTTAAACCTGTTACCGGATTTTGGCTTAAGGTTTCGCTTGTAATTTTTGCTTTAGCTTGTGTTATGGGTGGACTCTTCTCTAAGGAGATGGGAAGGCTTGCAGGATTGCTCGTGGGAACCGAGACAAATCCTGTGCCAACCCATCTTTTTACACTGAATTCAATAAAAGGAACATTGTCGCTTCTAGCTCAAGGAGTCCTATTATATCTTTTTGTAATAAGTCTTCCAGGGAAATATATCACCCATAAAATTGAAACCCGGCAGCCCAGCTTCGCCGGACTGCTTTTTGCTTTTTCACTGGGTATTGGTCTCCTGGGGACTCTGGTATTGCTCCGTCATTAGGGCTGTATTAAAACCTGATATCCACCAGGGTAATATCATCCGCAAGGTGGGATTCCCCAATCCAGCGGTTTACCTCTTCATCAAGCTTTTGTGATACCTCTGAAAGTGGCGTTTTGTGAACATCCCGCAGGAGTTCTATCGTTTTTTCTTCCCCATACCGTTCGCCGAAGGGGTCTGTCATATCGGTAAGCCCATCAGAATATGCGGTTAAACGCATCCCCTTTATAATAGGAAGTGAAATCGGCGCTTCATTAACAAGTTTTTCTTCTATTCCCAGAGGAGGAAGATTTGGCCGGGCAATCTTGCAGGATATTTTCTTTTCCTCCTCCTGGGGAATAAAGGCAAGCACTGGTGAAAATCCGCAGTTATGTACTTCTACCATATTAGTGTCAAAATCAATATAGAACAGGACCGCAGCCACAAAGACATCGTCGGGGTTTACTTCTTTTATCATGGCATTGAGGAGCCCCGTAGTTTTTCGCGGATCCCCTTCATAGGAAAACAGCTTAAAGGCTGCAAAAAAAGCTCCTAAGGCTGTGGTGGCCAGAGAGCCGGATATATTTTTTCCTGCCACATCAAAGCAGGCAACCATATAACGGTTTGGTCCAATGCGGGCCGCTCGATAAAAATCTCCCCCCACTTCGTGGGCCATCCGGTTGTAAAAGAGAATCTTATAACGCGGATCCTCAGGGATCGGTTTGCTCAGTAGATACTGTTGAATCTCTCCAGCCCGTCTCAAGTCCTGGGCGCGGATTTCATTCAAGTGTTCCAGCATTTGCCGCAGGTTCACTATCCCCAGGTAGCTTCGATGGTGTTGCACGATATACCACCCCGGGTCATCTTCCTGGGTTTCTTTAAGTCCCTCGGCAACGATACGGTCTACAAAGTCGGTGGCTTCCACCGTTTTTAGGGCAGGGATAACATAGGCATCCAGATCCTTTTGCCAGAATCGTTTCCAGGTGGATTCGACTATTTCCTCGAGCACATGCCGGGGGACTACCCCCAGGACAGCCCCATCCCGTTCTATAGGAAGTACCTTAAGTTCTGGCCGATCCTTCAGCAGTTCCAGCGCCCAGCCTGCCTCAGAACCTGCACTCAAGGGTTCTACACAGTCGGCAATATAGCCTACCTGCAGGGGCGAAAAAAGTCTCCCGATATCACGGGCCTTTGTAGTCATCTTCATCCTCCACTTTAGGTTTACTATCGAAGCATTATACTATATAAATTATAAAAAGGGGGTAGTATGAATATTTTTTCGAAAATCGCCCATTTCATTTCTGATATAACAAATCAGCTGAAAAAAACCTCTAAAACCATATTGGCTTCCTTACGGCGTACGAAGTATCCCCTCTCCGAGCGAATCCTTTCCGATGCCCTGCAATTAAGTAGTCTTCCTTCTCCCACTGAACGGGAGGAAACCCGTGTTACATTTATTGTGGAACGACTTGCAAGTCTGGGAATCCCTTCATCAATAGATGAATCGGGGCATCTTATTGCAAGGCTCCATTCTCAGGATACAGAGAACGAAAAGCCAATACTCTTAGTCTCTGCCCTTCCAAGTGAGCATTGGCATCCCACAGGCAGCCTGGGGCGGCTTGATACAGAAAAAGCCTATGGATTTGGACTTGCAGATGCCATTGGCCCTGCAACGCTGCTTGCGATTGCAGAGGCTATACAAACAGGAAATCTTCACCTTAAAAGGGACCTGCTTTTACTCTTTACTATTACTTCTCCGGGGAAGGTTCCTCTTGAACTCTTTAATACCTTGCTTAATGGGGCTGATACTGTTCCGGAAGTTGTTTTCTCTATCCGAGGTTTGTCCCTCGGGGTGCTTAATACCTCCTATAAGGGAACCTATCATATCAGGGTAGATATAACCCTGGATGACTCAGAAGAAGGCGATTCCAGAACATCCGCAGTAGATGCAATTACCCAGCTTGCACAAAGTCTTTCTATGGTTCAATGGGATGAAAAGGGAGAAACTACATCAATTATAAGCAGAATTGAAGCTGGTTTTGGCTTTGGCAAACACCCGACAGAAGGTCTCATTGAGATTGAACTGTATTCTTTAGATTCTGCAGTCCTTGAGATGGCAAGAAATGCTGCTATAGCTACTGCAGAAAAAACCGCAGCCCAGTACAAAACAAAGTCTAGGATCGATGTGGTAAGCTATATACCCGTTGGAAATCCAGAAATAAATCATAAGCTCAGTAAAATGGTAACTTCTATTATGAAGGACCTGCATATAAAAATTAAAGAGAAACCCGCTGTATCGGCGGTTTCCTATTTTACTACTAAAAATGTACCTGCCCTGGTCATCGGGATGTCCCGAGGACATATTGGGCTCGACTATGACGAGATAGAAATTGAAAGCCTTGAATTGGGGAGAAAATTATTGTTTACCCTGCTTGAAAAATCTGATAAAGAAGGGGTCCTTTAATGCCGCAGATAGATTCCTTGTTACAGAGAACCTGGCACCATTCCCGGTTTGCAGATATCGGACGCCTCGTAGATTTAAAGATGAAGAAGAACATTAAAATATCTCTAGCCTTTCCTACATTAAATGAAGAAGCTACCATTGGTAAGGAGATCCTTGTAATTCGAACCGAATTAATGGATAGGTATCCTCTTTTAGATGAAATTGTGGTTATCGATTCTTCCTCCCAGGATAATACCCGGGCCATTGCGGAACGTTATGGTGCAAAGGTATATCAGTCAAAGAATATTCTCCCCGCCTATGGCTCCTACCGGGGAAAGGGGGAAAACCTCTGGAAAAGTCTCTATGTGCTCCAGGGTGATATTGTGGTGTGGGTTGATGCGGATATCGCAAATATATCTCCAAAATTTGTGTATGCCCTGGTGGGGCCCCTCCTGGAAGATGACTCAATTGGTTATGTTAAAGCTTTTTATGAACGGCCTATTCGCAGCAGCGGTGAACTTAAACCTTCCGGCGGCGGCCGGGTCACGGAAATACTGGTTCGACCCCTCTTTTCCCTTTTTTACCCCGAATTGGCTGCCCTCATTCAACCCCTGTCCGGTGAATATGCAGGCAGAAGAAGTCTACTGGAAAAACTGCCCTTTTCTGTAGGGTATGGGGTAGAGCTGGGCCATCTATTGGATATTTACCACCATTTTGGAATTGAAAGTCTTGCCCAGGTAGATCTGGATATCCGAATTCACCGTAATCAGACAACCCAGGCTTTAGGAAAAATGGCCTATGGAATACTGAATACCTTCTTTAAACGTGCTGGAGAATACGGTGATGCTCAGCTGTTAAAAACCCTTGGAGCCTGCCATATCAGTCTGGAAAGCCAGGAAACGGATCACCGAATTATAGAAACCGAAATCCCCAGCATTGAACGGCATGCCATGATTACCATCCCTGAATACCGGGAGCGCTTTGCTGCACCCCCGGCATCCGGGACTACCGATACTCCTCCCAGGCCTTAATCTCAAGCCCCTTTTCTTCTTTGTATACCAGCGAATCGATAAACTGGCGGGCCACCTTTATGTTGGTAAAGAGGGGTATATCAAAGTCGACCGCTAAACGGCGAATCAGGTAGTCATTTCTCAGTTCCGTTTGCCGATTATTCTTAGGTATATTGATGACCATATCCACCGCTCTGGACTTTATCATGGTAGCTATGTTGGGCTCCTTGGATTCCAGGGGCCAGTTCAGGGCCGTAGCCTTTACCCCGTTCGACTCAAGAAATTTCACCGTCCCCCGGGAACCAAATAATTCATATCCCATCTCTACGAGCTTTCTGGCTGAATCAAGGAAGTCCACCTTATCCTCTATGGGGCCCGTGGAAAGGAGGATTCTTTTCTTTGGGATACGGTAGCCGACGGAGAGCATGGCTTTTAGGAAGGCGTCATCCAGATCGGTGCCGATACAGCCTACTTCGCCAGTACTGGCCATTTCTACGCCGGTGACCGGGTCGGCTCCATGCAGCCGGGAGAAACTGAACTGGGCCGCCTTTACTCCAACCCATTCCAGATCCAGAGCCGAAGCGGGGGTTTTTTGGACCGGTTCATCCAATATGGCCCTGGTAGCCATTTCTATCATATTAACCCGGCTTACCTTGGAACAGAAGGGAAAACTCCGGCTCGCCCGCAGGTTACATTCAATGACCCGGACCCTGTTCCTTTGCGCAAGGAACTGGATATTAAAGGGGCCGGTGATGTCCAGGGCTTGGGCTATACGGGCGGTAATCTTACGGATTTTCCGGATCGTTTCTATATAGAGCCGCTGGGCTGGCAGGACCACCGTCGCATCCCCCGAGTGGACCCCCGCATTTTCGATATGTTCCGTAATGGCATGAAAGAGGATCTCTCCCCGTTTTGCCACCGCATCAACCTCTATCTCCTTTGAGTTTTCTACAAATTTTGAAATAACCACCGGATGTTCTGCCGAAACTTCCGCCGCAAGCCCCAGATAATCCTCCAGACTTTCATCATCCCAGGCAACATTCATGGCTGCACCGGAAAGTACATAGCTGGGACGGATCAATACCGGATAGCCCACCTTGGATGCGAAGGCCTTGGCGCTGGCCAGGTCTGTTAGCTCCTTCCACTCGGGCTGCTCAATGCTCAATTCGTCTAAAAGGGCAGAAAACTTATGCCGGTTCTCCGCCATATCGATGGAATCGGGCCGGGTCCCCAGGATGATGGTCCCTGCCTTGTACAGCTTGGTTGCCAGGTTGTTGGGAATCTGGCCTCCCATGGAAAGGATAAGCCCCTCTGGCCGTTCATATTCATAAATATCCAGAACCCGCTCAAGACTCAGTTCCTCAAAGTAAAGCCGGTCACAAACATCATAGTCGGTTGATACGGTCTCCGGATTACAGTTCACCATGATGGTATATCGGCCAAGCTTTCGGGAGGTCTGAACCGCATTAACACAGCACCAGTCAAACTCAACACTGCTGCCAATCCGGTAGGGGCCGGATCCAAGCACCATGACCCCCCGGTTCGCGGGCAGCACATCGTGAATGGAAAGTGCCGCAGGTGCCGCCTGGGTGTTGGACGCACCCGCATAGGTCATGTAGAGATAATTCGTTTTTGCGGGGTATTCCGCCGCCAATGTATCAATCTGTTTAATAGCCGGTTTTAACCGATACTCATCCCTGAGTTTCCTGATCCGTTCTTCCGAAAGGCCGACAATTTCACCAATTCGGGCATCGGAAAATCCCTGCCGTTTTGCCTGGGCAAGGAGCATCCGATCCGGTAATCCCCTATGGGAGTTCCTGACCTGCCGCAGGCTCTTTTCGGTTTCCAGCACCGAAGCAATTTTATAAAGGAACCAGCGGTCTATTTTTGTGAC
>Ga0209407_1003327_pt1 | contig 14041 bp, 11 predicted proteins | sample AD_JPNHG3_MetaG_FD_184410 | JGI IMG/M metagenome (GOLD analysis project Ga0209407, IMG submission 184410) | Active sludge microbial communities of municipal wastewater-treating anaerobic digesters from Japan - AD_JPNHG3_MetaG (SPAdes) (version 2) | ecosystem: Engineered > Bioreactor > Anaerobic... | reverse complement strand
CCCCTCGGCAGGTCAGGCGCGCCATGGCGCCCGCTATCGTGTGGGCGGCCCTGACCACCGTTGCCGCGTTCCTGGTGCTTAACCGGGGGGGGCTTCCCGGTCTTGCACAACTCGGCACCTTGGTTGCCCTGGGTGTGGCACTGGCCGCCGGCGTCATGATGTTCGCCTACCTTCCCCCGCTGCTTCCAAGCCGGGAGCAATCCGGGCCTGCCGAAGCGCCGCCACAGGTCCCGGCCGGCCACGCACTCTCCTCACGTCCCGGATTGTGGCTGACTTTGTTTCTCGTCCTGCTCGCCGGTGGCGTCGTATCGGTGGCCCCTCCCAGGCTGGATGCGCGCGCCGATCCGCTCCGGCCTCGCCATAGCCCGGCTTACGAGGTCATGGCCGAGGTGCGTCACCGGCTCGGTCAGGATGCCGGCACGCTCTGGTTTCTGGCGCGTGGCCGGACCGAATCCGAGGTTGCCGTCGAGCTGCTGGAGGCCTCCGCAATGCTCGCGCAGGCGCAATCCAACGGCCTGGTTCACAGTTTTTGGCTTCCGGCGGACTGCTGGCCGCGGCCGGACCATCAGGCCGCCAATCGCGCGGCCGCGCTGGCTCTGGTCAACCGCCGCGAGGAGTTGCGAACTGCCGCGGCCGCGGCCGGGTTCACGCCCCTCGCCCTCCAGTTCACAGACCAGGTTCTGGACACCTGGCAGGCGGCGGTCGAGAGTCCGGCGGCGTTCTGGCCCACCAACACCACAAGCCGCTGGATTCTGGACCGTTTTGCGGTGCGAACCGATGACGGCTTTTTCGCGCTCGGACAGGTCCAGCCTGCGGGCAACCCGGGCTTACTGGCCCCGCTTCAACACACGTTGAACGGTCCGCAGCGGTGGCTGACGAACTGGGAATGGCTCGGCGCCGAGGCGTTCGCGCGGGTGAATTCCAAGCTCGGGCGCGTGACCTGGCCGATGGTGGTTTTGGTGCTGGGTTCGCTTGGGCTGGCATTCCGGCGTCCCGGCGAGGTCATCCTGAGCGCAGGCGCATTGATGTTGAGTGGTTTGAGTCTGCTGGCGGCCATGGGTCTGCTCGGTTGGTCTTGGAACCTGCTCAACCTCATGGCCATTCCCTTGTTGCTGGGCACCGGCGTGGACTACGGCATTTTCATGCTATTAGCCTTGCGGCGCCATCGCGGCAATGTGCCGGCGGTCTGGCGGTCGGTGGGGCGCGCGTTGCTGTTATGCGGAACAACCGGCATGGCAGGCTTTGGCTGTCTGGGGATGTCAGATAATCCGGGCATCGCCAGCCTCGGCCGGGTCTGCGCCCTGGGCATCGCCTGCAACATGGCCGTTGCGATCCTGCTCCTGCCGGCCTGGTGGCTGCGCCTCGAAGAACGTCGCGCCCGGCGCGGGGGAGCGGACACCGGCTCCCCCTCGCCGCTTCGCGTCGCCGCGTCCCAGCCCTCCTCCCTCTACCGCGCGGACCTCTGGCGCGGGGGGCTTTGGCTGGCGCGAACCCTGCCGCGCGCCTTCTCGGTTGCCCTGAGCCTCAGCGGCGCCCGCCTTTATTGGGCGCTGGCGCGGCATCGGCGCGAGATCGTGATCGAGAACCTGCTGCCGGTGGCGGGAAACTCGCGGGCGGCCGCCGAGGCAGCCGGCCGGCGCCTCTTCGAACAATTCGCGCTGAAGTTGCTCGACCTCTGGCGTTACGAAGGCGGTCTGCCCATCGAGGACCTGTTCGGCCCGTCGGAAGGCTGGGAGCATTTCCTGACGGCCCAGGCCCGCTACCGCGGTGTCCTGCTGCTCACCCCGCACCTGGGAAACTGGGAGCTGGGTGCTCCCTGGCTCGCACGACGCGGAGTCTCGCTGCTGGTGATCACCTTGTCCGAGCCCGACGAAGACTTTACGCGTATGCGCCAGGTATCACGGGCGCGGTGGAACATCGAAACGCTCGTCATCCGCAACGATCCTTTCGCTTTCCTGGAAATCATTCGCCGCCTCGAACAGGGCGCCACCGTGGCGTTGCTGGTGGACCGTCCCCCCGCCCCGACCGCCGTTACGGTTGAATTATTCGGACGCCCCTTCGCGGCTTCCGTCGCCCCGGCCGAACTGGCGCGCGCGGCGGGCTGCGCTCTGCTCCCGGTGTTTCTACCCCGCTCCGGGAACACCTACGAGGCCCACATTTTGCCTCCCATTCCGTATGAACGGGCGCGGCTGCGCGATCGAGAAGAGCGGCGGCGGCTCACCCAGGCGATCATGACCGCGTTCGAGCCGGTGATCAGGAAGCACCCGGATCAATGGTACCATTTTGTGCCCGTTTGGCCCGCTGCCGCTTCTTCAGACCAACAATCCGATTCCTCATGAGAAAGAGAAAGTTGAGTGTGATAGCTTCCGTCAGTTTGACTGCCTGTCTTGCGGCGGCCGGCGCCGAGCTCAGCCCGCTGGCCTTGTCCTGGATCAGTTCGCAGACCCGCATTCAAACCTGGTCCGCGAGCTTCGTGCAAACCCGCACGCTCCCTTCCCTGGTGCAGCCCCTCACCGCCACCGGTCAGGTGCATTTTGCGGCCCCAGACCGTTTTCGATGGGAACTGGGCCAGCCAGCGCAAACCATCGCCCTCCGCGCCACCAACGATCTCTGGCTGATTTATCCCCGCCTGAAGCGCGCCGAGCGTTACCCCCTCGACCCTGCGGCCCGGTCAACCTGGCGCGCCGCCCTCCAACTGCTGGAGGCGGGTTTCCCGCGCAGCCGGGCCGAAGTCGAGGCGCAATATGTTCTCTTGTCGGAGACCCTGGCCAACGGCGCCTGCCAACTGGTGTTTCAACCGCGAGCCGCCGGGGCCCGCAAGGTGATCTCGCAAATCCGCCTGGAGTTCAACGCCTCGGACTTGCAGTTGCAGGCCACCGAACTCGCCTTCGCCGATGGATCGAAAATGCGCAATGACTTTTCCCGCCAGGCGATCAATCCGCCTCTGGATCAGACCCTGTTCGAGCCAGCCATCCCCGCGGACTTCAAGATCGTCACACCCATGAACCGCCCCACCCCCCCATGAATGACTTGGAAACTCCTTTGCGAAACCTCCCTCACGGCCCCGAGTTCCGCTTCCTGGACCGGCTCACTTCCCTCACGGCCGGAGCCTGCGGCACCGGTGAATACCGGCTGCGGGGCGACGAACCGTTTCTTCAAGGACATTTCCCCGGGCGGCCGCTGTTTCCAGGCGTATTGCTTATCGAAGCCTGCGCGCAACTGGCCGGGGTGGTGGCGCAGTGCGATCCGGCCATTCCGCCCTTGCCGGACCTGCGGCTCACGGCCGTGCGCGCCGCCAAAATTCTCGGTTCGGCCACTCCGGGCGAAGTGGTTCGCCTCGAGGCAAAAATCCTCGGGCGCCTGGGCAACCTGATTCAGGCGGAAACGCGGGCGTATGCAGGCGAACGACTGCTGCTGGAGGGCCAGCTCACCCTGGGCGGGAACTCGCCCGGCTGAACTCGAGGAATCGCCGCCGCCATTCGGCCCGCGGCAGCTTGCCCCGCGCCGAAGCCGCCAACGCCTCGACAAACCACCACTGGCGGGGAATCTGCCACGCCGGCAGCCGCGTGAGCAGAAACTGCCGCAACTCCTCCTGGGACACCTCCCCACGGGGCGCCACGCAAGCCGCCACCACCTCTCCCCGCCCGGGCTCCGGGCTGGGCACGCCAAATACCAGGCATTCGCTGACCCGGGGGTGGGTCATCAGGACCCGCTCGATGCTCTCCGGCGACACCTTGCGTCCCGCCAGGTTCATCATGTCACCCGCCCGCCCCCGCAGATAGACCCGGCCCGCCCGGATTTCGCCCAGATCACTGGTGCGAAAAACGCCCGGCTTGAGGCTCCCTGACTCGGCGGGCCAATACGTCTCGGCAACCGCCGCCCCGCGCACTTCCACGCACCCATCCTCCGCAATTTCAACCTCCACCCCCTGCATGGGCGCCCCGACTTCCGCGGCATCCTCTCGCGGTTCCGCGCTGGAATCATAGGCGATTCCCCCCGTTTCGCTGCTGCCGTAAAAATTGTGAATCTTGAGCCGGCTCGTGGCGAACACCTCCTGTTCCAGAGGCAACGGCAGGGGGGCGCCGGCCGAAATGGCGAGCCGGACATTCGAGGGGATGGCTCCTGCCGCGTGCCACGTCCGCCACAGCGCCGGCACCGCTGGAAGCGTCAGCCCCTCATAACCGGCTGCCGCAGCACGGAGCGCCTCCGGTAAAGGCGCGCCGACCAGGATGAGCGGGATGCCGTGCAGCAACAGGGGCAAAACCAGATTCGAGAAACCATAGGAATGCGCCAACGAAATGGCCCCCAGATTTGGCCAGTCCGGCCGCAGCCCCATGGTTCGGACAATGTTCGCCGCGTCAGCCGCCAGTTGCCCGGGGCGGAAGGCAACCAGCCGGGGAACCCCCGTGGTGGCGGAGGTAAATTTCAAATGGCAGATGCCGTCGGGCAGCCCTGGCGCAACTGCGGGAGCTTCCTGGCCGGGCTCAAGGGGACACAGGATGCGCCCTTCCCGCCACGCCCGAATCACCGAAACGATGAACTCCGGTCCCCGCGCCTCGGGGAAAACCGTGGGGTCCGCCCCGCTCCCTTCCGCTTCGCCAAGGGCAGCCAGTTCGTTAAAAGTCCAGCGCCGGCCGCTCGGCGCGTCCACCAAGGCGGCCTGGGTCCCGAATTGATGCGCAACGCGCAGCCAGATTTCGTAGAGCATTGCCACGGATGTGCCCAACTCCTATCTTGGCCGCCTGATTGAGGGCAAGCCGAATAAAGTCTGGCTTTCTGCCCCGCCTCGTCCGCGATGGGGGGCTGTGGAGCCTGCTGGCCGCGTTGGCGGTGTTTCTCTCCGGGTGTGCCGCGCCCCGTGCGACGGGCCCTGCCGTTACCGCACCCCGCCCCTTCCAGTTCGAGCGGGACACCTTCGCCTTTGCCAACGAACTGGTATGGGAATACTTCTACGACCAGGAGGGTAATTGGACCACGCAAAAACAATCCCCCAAGCCGAGCTGGTCACACCGCTGCTTCCCCATGACCCTGGCGGCGCGCCAATTCTTCAATGGGGCCCGGTTCGAGGCGAGCCTGCCGCCGACCAACGGCCCCGCCTACCGCCGGCTGGTTCGTCAAGTGTTGAAAACCAATCCCCGGCATCCGCCGCCCGACGCCGCCCGCGTGGTGATTCCGGGTTACGCCAGCCTCCGCGAGTTCAGCGCGGCACATGCCCCCCTCGTTCAGGAGGCCTGCGGCGGCGCCTGGCGCTCCTATGTGCAGCGGGGCCATTGGCGGATGGTGTTTCCCTTCAGCCGCTCACACCAGGAACAAACCGCCCTGAGCCTGCTGAGCCGATTGTCGAACGAGGGACCGCGCATTGTTCATGTGCTGCGTTTTCCCAAACTCACCATCAACCATGCCTTGCTGATTTATGCCGCTCGGGAAACCCCGGAACGCATCGAGTTCCTCGCTTATGATCCCAACCAGCCCGATGCCCCCGCCCCATTAACCTACGACCGCGCCTGCCGAAGGTTCCACTTCCCCCCCAACCGCTATTTCCCGGGCGGACGCGTGGACGTTTATGAGGTCTATCATCGGTGGAATTATTGAAGCGCCCTTCACAGCGGCTCGCGGCCCGCGTAACCCGCGTCGAGGTCATGCCAGAACCGAATGTCGTCTTCGTTCTTCTCCCAGCACAGGAAGACTTCGCGGCCGTTCAAGATTGCGGGAAAATCAATCAAGCCGCGGTCCAGGTCCTTGAGCTGGATTTCCCGCCGGTGAAATTCCAGCAGCACCTCGCGGAGTTCCACCAGCGTCCGGGCCCAGAGGTTGACCAGCCCGCCCCCGAGGTCAAGCCCCGGCTGCATCCGCTGCTCCAAGGCCGACTCGAGGCGGTTGAAACCATCCCGCAGCTCGATGAGCTGTTCCAGCCAGGCCCGCACCTGGGGCAGCAAGGCCCGCGCTTCCTCGAGCGTGTAATGCTTCTCGAAACGGCGGGGAGTCACGGCGCCGTCTCGCTTCCTTCCTGAGCGGGGGAGTGGCTCTCGAGCTTCTTGCGAATCACCTCGCTGGGTTCGACCTCGAGCGCCTTGCGCCAGGCTTCACGCGCCTGGTCCATCCGCCCCAAGGCGGCCTGGATGTCTCCCAGATGATCGTAAACGGTGGCGTCCGGTTGTTCCAGATGCTCCACCGCCTTGAGAATTTGATCCAGCGCCGCCGCGGGCTCGTTGAGCTTGAACAAGACCCAGGCCAGGCTGTCCAGGTAGGCCGCGTTGTTGGGCTCGGTTTTGACCGCCTGCTCGAGCAATTCCCGGGCCCGGACGAGATTGGTGCCACGCTCGGCCCACATGTAGCCCAGGTAGTTTTGGGCCTCGGCATAATCGGGTTTGAGGCTCAGGCATTTCTCGAAATATTTCTCCGCCATCTGATAGTCGCCCTTCCGTTCATGGGCGGCCCCCACCTGCAGGTAGAACACATGGTTGAGCCGCCTGGGGTCTGTCGCATTGGCGATCACTTCCGCGGCGGCGTAATGCTGCAGGGCCTGTCCGTAGGCTTTCTGCTGCGCGCAGGCCAGACCGCTCAGCAGTTCGAGGAGGAAATTGGGGGCGAACCGCGCCCGGGCCTGGGCCAGCGTGGCCAGGGCGCCGGCGGCCTGGTCGGCGCCAAGCTGGGCGGAAGCCCATTCATAATAGGCCGGCTCGAAATCCGGTCGCAGCAGGACGGTTTTCCTGAAATAGTCAGCCGCTTTCTTCGCCTGACGGGCTTCCTGCGCCAGGGTGCCCAGCAGGAAGTAAGCCTGGGCGTTGGTGGGATCTTCCCGCACCAGCGCTTCCAGTTGCTCCAGTGCGCGCTCGTGGTCGCTCCCACGCAGGTAGATCTCCGCCAGCTTCGCGTGCACGTGCTCCCGCACCAGCGGCACATCCGGCAGCCGCTGCAAAACTTCAAGATAGAGCTGCGCCGCCCGTTCCGTCTCTCCCAGGAAACTGTACCCGTCGGCCATCTTCAACTGCAGCGCCGGGGCCAGCCCGGGAAGCGCTTCCGCGCGCTTGAGCAAGCTCACCGCCAGGCCGGTGACGTTTGTCCGCCGGCTCGGAGCCTGAAGGGCGAAATTGAAGCACAGTTCCGTCAGCCCCACCAGGAACTCCGCGTCCACCTCCTTTTGCCGCGCCGCCTCCTCCAGCGTTTGAAGCGCCGCGTCCAATTGTTTGGTTTGAAGCTGGACCAGAAACAGCACCTGGTAACCGCTCAACGTGGTGGGGGATTGGCGAATGGCGGCCTGACTGGCCCGGCGGGCCTCCTCCTGTTGTCCGAGTTGCGAGTGCAACATGCCAAGTTGCGCGAGCAACTCGGCCGAAGCGTCGGGGTGGGTGGCGGCGCGCTGCAACAACTCGAGTGCTTTTTCCGGCTTTTTGTTTTGCAAAAAGCGCTGGCTGACCCCCAAAACCAGGTGCTCATCAGCCGGGTCAAGCGCCGCAGCCTTGGAGTATTCCTCCAGCGCGGCGTCCCAGTTGCCATTCATTTCGTGAATGACGCCGGCTCCGTAGTGGGCCTGGGCCGCGACCGATGCGTCGGGCGGGAAAGCCGATTTGCCCCCGCGCTTGGGGGCGGCAGGCGCATTGCCCCCGCGCTCCGTCCTTGAAGCCGATGCACACCCCCCCGCCATGGCCAGGGTCAAAGCCACACCACATCCCAAGGCCAATGCACGAATCCACATATTAAAAAACCGTCATCCGGCCGCTGCCGGCCGGATGACGCTCAAAAAGGCGGTAATCCCCCGCGAGCAGGGAACTACTTCTGCCAGGTACGCTTCTTGTGGCGATGCGCGCGCAATTTCTTGCGCCGCTTATGCTTGTTAATCTTAGCTTTGCGACGTTTCTTTAATGAACCCATACTCGTTTGTTGATGCCAAAAACATCGTCAGGTGTTCCCGGCGATTTTACGCACCATTTGAGCCTGCCGCTGACTTTGGCCAAGCTTCAGCCTGAGGCAGGAAGCCTCTGGCGTCAAGTACCGCCTGCGTCACTTACGCCGCCTTTGGCTCCGCGTCCGGGCTCTCCATCAGTTCGCGGAGTTTTCTAAACGCATCGTTTTGCAACTGCCGGATTCGCTCGCGAGTCAGGCCAAACTCCTCTCCCAACTCCTCCAGCGTTTTTTCCGGTCCCCCGTTGAGCCCAAACCGCAGCCGCAGGATCATTTCTTCCCGCTTGGGAAGACGGGGCAGCAGCCGCATCATGAGTTCCCGGTCCGAGTTCTGTTCGAAGGCTTCGGACGGGTTGCTCGCCCGCTCGTCCGCCACCAGCTCGCCCAAGCTCCCGTCGGCATCCTCTCCAACGGTGGCATCCAGAGAAGCGGGGCGCACGGACGCTTCCCGCAGCCGGCTGATCCGCCGCGGCTTCATGTTCAACTCATCCGCCAGTTCCTCGTCACTCGGCTCCCGGCCCAACACCTCTCTCAAGCGAACCTCTGCCCGCCCCAACCGGTAAAGTTTGCCTTCGACATGCACGGGCAGCCGAATCGTCCTGCCCTGGTTGGCCAACGCGCGGCGAATCTGCTGCTTGATCCACCACGAACCGTAGGTGGACAGTTTTCCGCCCTTGGCCGGGTTGAATCGTTCCACCGCCTTCATCAGCCCGATGGCGCCCTCGCTGATCAGGTCCAGCAAGGGCAGTCCCAAGTGTTCGTAATCACGGGCAATTTTCACCACCAGGCGCAGGTTGGCGCAGATCATTCGTTCCCGGGCTTCTTCGTCACCCGCGCGAATCCGCCGCGCCAGCGCCACCTCTTCCAGCGGCGTGAGCAGCGGCACGCGCGCTGCCTCTCTGAGAAAGGCCGCCAGTGTCGAACTGCTGGCGCCTTCACCTCGATCAGCCGGTTCGGCCAGCGGGGCAGACATGGCAAGCGTCAGCGCCTCCAGTGCGCTCAAGCTGCTCTCGGCGCCGGAATTCAGCTCCACCCTCCCCTGCCCTTTCTCGCCGGTAGTGTTCGTCAATTGTCAGTTTGGGGAGATTAAGGCGGATGGGGTTTGGTGGTGAATTGGGGTATGGTTTGCCACCAGCGATTCCAGGCCAGGGGCTGGGCCAGCAGGCGTTTGAGCTGCAGCAGCCGCTCGGCGCGCACCGGATGCCAACTGCGGCCTTGGCGCTTGAAGCGGCGGTTGATTTCGACCTCGATGTTCTTCTCCACTGCCCCGGAGCCACTCTTGACCGCTGGCGGCGTGCGCCCCCGGCCGGTGCGGAGGCGGGCGGGGATGCGCCGCCAGGCGTCCAAGCCGTCGCGGTGGCCCGACAGGTAACCGAACAGGGTCTGAAATTCCTTGGGCCGCTGGGGGCGCAAGGGGCTTTGGCTCAGGGCCTGGAGCGCGGCGTCGCTGTCGGCGGCCCAGATCGGGCGCATCAGGCGAGCGAACTCGGCCTGATCCGGTCCGGTGAAGGCGCGGACGGCTTGGGTGATGTGCCAGCGATCCAACAACCAGGGGCTCTGGGGGAAGTGGGTTTGGCGGAGGTGTTGGAGGCCTTCGTCGCCGTCGCTGAGCAAGAGGTGGCACTGGGGGGCGAAGTGCTGGTGGGCCAGGCGTTGGAACCGGGAGCCGAACAGGGCCAGGGGCGCAGTGGAGACCAGGAGCTGTTTGTTTTGGAGGCGCAGACTGGTCGAACCGCGGGCCTGGTAACGGCGCTGGCGGCCGGTGTAATGGAGGCCCAGATGAACGGGGAAATGGCGGACGGGGCCGCGGCGGCGGCGCTGCTGGGCTTTGAGCCAGGTGGAGTCCACCTCGCTGATGAGGGCCGGGACGTTCACGGGGGGGGCGGGGGGTGGGGGTGATTTTTCCTGTTCCAACAGCAGGCGGGCGCCGTGGAACTGCACACAGGCCCAAACCAGCCAGGGGCCGAGGCGGGTGCCGATCCAGCGGGAGAGGGCACGGGCGGCCGGGCGATAGTTTTGCTCGGTAGCGGCGGCACAGGCTTCCTGTTCCAAGGCCGGGGAGAGCAGGCGGGTGGCTTTGCGCCGCCAGAGGACTTTGGAGAGAGTGAGGTAGCGGCCGGAGGCCTTCTCGCGGACCACGCGCACGGGCAGGCGGACCTCGCCGAAGGGGGTGAGCCAGTGGAGGGTGCGCCAGCGTTGGACGGTGAAGCGCTGGCGGTGAGCGGCCAGCCAGGCGTCCTGCCAGGCGGCGAAAGCCTGGACGTAAAGCTCGCGACCGGCAGCGTGGGTCGCTGCCACGAGGGCGCGTTCCAAGTCATTGACCGAATCAAAGTCACCGGTTAGTGTGGCGGTGGCACAAACGGAGACGGTCAACGCCGTCCCCCGACGAGGCTCAATCATACGTTGCTGTTTGGTTGAGCCTTAATCTTTTTGCCCACCAACTGACAATCAAAGAACACTAGCCGATTTGCCTCGACTCTGGCTCATCGGGAACCATCAAGCAGGACTGTGCGCGGGAGAATCAGACTCGGGTGGCGCACTTCCCACGCGGTCGAAACCTTCGGCGTCCCGATAGTGCGCCCCCTTCGCTGACGCCTCGGTTCCGAGGCGAACCGGGCAGTAACAAACCGTCGCGGGAAACGAAAGTTCCAAGCCCCCGACCGGCGCGCAGCGACGCCCTCCACGACGCCAACCCCCGCAATCGCGCCCCCAAATTATGCGCGGAGGATTTCAGTCCCCGGCGGCCATGGTCCACATGCCCCGGGGATCCGTCACCGGTCCGCCACCCACCGTTTCGGTCGTTCGAAGGAGCCCCACATGCCCGTCGTGAAAGAGGTAATTGAACCGGTGGGAATGCAGGCCGTAAGTGACCGAGCCGTAAGTATGACCGGTGCTGCTGATGTTGGGGACGCGGGTCGTCTGGATGCAATCCTCGCTCACGCCACTCGGCGGATTGGGGCCGGGGCCGGCGACAAAACAGGGCCAGTCATTGCCTGCCATGTTGCGGCCGTTGGCCAGCTCGGCGAGCAGAATCGTGCCGGCGGGATCCGCCACTTGCGATACCTTGAACCCGCGCGGCTCCCAGTCATAGGTGCCGGGCGCGGAACCGCGGAGGTTGTAAAAGATTCCGATCCCCTTGAGATTCGCGGACGGCAGCGGCGCCTTCGACGAATTCAGCATAAAGCCAGTCCCGGCCCAGTTCATCGAGTAGGACCGTCGCGCGGCAAAATTGTTGAGCCAGGCCTCGGCCTTGGGGAACTGGATTTTGTCCGCCGGACAGCGGAGCACCTGGGGGGTGCGTTCGGGGGGAGTAACACCGAAGAGGAGGTCCTGCTCGCTGCCCTGCCCACCGATGTAACGGTGGATGTAATCGTCCCAAGTCAACTGGTAGGTCACATCCCCGGTCGAATACACTGCCGGAGGATACATTTCCTGCCGGTCGGTGGTCAGGAGCATGAGGCCGACGCCGAGCTGTTTCATGTTGGACAGGCAGCGGGTGCGGTGGGCGCGGGCCTGCGCCTTGCTGAGCGCCGGCAACAGCATCGCCGCCAGGATGGCAATGATGGCGATGACCACCAGCAGCTCGATGAGGGTGAATCCACGAGTAGGCCGGCGGGGCACGCGGCTGGCCGTTGAGGGCAGTGCCCAAAAGTCGAGCTTCGGACTCATGCTGCCCTTAAGTTATACTTTCGGTCGGTGTCCGTAAATGCCCGAAGGTCTCCGCACTGTCATGTAAATTAACGACATCCGGCGGCGTTGGGTTGGAATCTCTGCTTTTCAGAGCCCGGGATTTGGTGTTAAGTGGGCGGCCAGATGAGCAAAACAGCATTGATGTTTGCCGGTCAGGGCGCGCAGGTGGTCGGCATGGGCAAGGACCTCGCCGATGCCCATCCCTCGGCCCGGCAATGGTTTGACCGCGCCAACACAGCCCTGGGTTATGATTTGGCAGCAGTCTGTTTTCAGGGACCGGAGTCTGAATTGACCCGGACAGAAAACGCGCAACCGGGCATTTTCCTCGTGAGCTGGGTGGCGTTCGACCTTCTGAAGCAACGCCTGCCGGCCTTCGAGTTTCACGCGACGGCCGGCTTGTCGCTCGGCGAGTTCACCGCCCTGACTGCCGCGGGAGCCATGAGTTTTGAAGATGGCTTGCGCGTGGTGCGGCAACGGGGCCGGTTCATGCAGGAGGCCTGCGACGTCACCCGCGGCGCAATGGCTGCCATCATTGGGTTGGACGAAGCGCCAACGCGCGAGGTCTGCGCCCAAGCCGGCGTGGTGCTCGCCAACCTGAATTGCCCGGGGCAGTTGGTCATTTCCGGTGGAGCGGAGCAAATCGCCCGGGCCTGCGAGCTGGCCAAAGCCAGGGGCGCTCGCCGCGCGCTACCCCTGGCCGTCGCCGGCGCATATCACTCGCCGTTGATGGCCAGCGCCCAGCCGAAGCTGGCCGCGGAACTGGCGGCCATACCCATTCAGACTCCGGCAGTGCCCGTGATTTCGAACGTCACGGCCCAACCCCACGGCGCGCCCGATTTGGTCCGCGCCCGGCTGGTCGAGCAGGTGACTTCCTCGGTTCGCTGGGAGGAATCGGTGCGTTATCTGCTGGGGCAGGGTTTCAGCCGGTTTATCGAGCTGGGCCCCGGCACGGCTTTGAGCGGGTTCCTCAAGCGGATTGACAAGAACGCCCAGGTGCTCAACGTGGCGGATGTTCCAAGCCTGGAAGCCACCGTGCGCGCTTTGGCGTGAACCTGGCGGCAGCCCCCCATGCGACCCCGGGTCATCGTGCATGCGGCCGTCAGTCTCGACGGCCGGATTGATTGGCTGACTCCCGATATCGGCCAGTTTTACGAACTGGCGGCGACCTGGCGGGAGGATGCAACCTTGGCAGGGAGCCTGACGATCTGCAAACCGGGGGAACCCATCCCATCGGAAGACCCCGCCAGCCTGGCCATCCCGGAGGTTTCGGCCGGCGACCCTCGCCCGATTCTGGTGGTCCCTGACAGCACCGGGAGGGTTCGCAACTGGCATGTGCTCCGCCAGGCGGGGTTCTGGCGCGAAATGGTCGCTCTGTGCAGCCCGCGCACGCCTCAGGAATACCTCGACTACCTCGCTCAACGACACATCAAGGCGATCATTTCCGGTGTGGAGCGCGTGGACCTCGCCAAAGCCCTGGAGGAGTTATACGAGCAGTTTGGCGTCCGCGTTGTGCGCGTGGACAGCGGCGGAACCCTCAACGGCGTGTTGCTACGCGCCGGACTGGTGGATGAAGTCAGCGTCTTGTTCCAACCGTGCCTGGTTGGCGGCAGTTCCGCCCGCAGCTTCTTCCGGGCCCCCGACCTGACCTCCCCCGACGGGGTTATCCCGCTGCGACTTCTCAAGGTTGAGGAGGTCAAAGGGGACGTGGCTTGGCTCCGCTACGAGATTCGGCGATAGCGGAGCGCCGCCCCCCTTGCCTTCACCCGGCAAGCGGCCGGTTCAGGATTCCCCTCCGGGACCTCACCCTGCCGGGAGGGGAACGTTTTAAGCCGCGATTTGCACCCTGGCGGCCCGGTTTTGGGCCGCCCGTTTGCGCTGGTTTTCGTCCAGGATTTTCTTACGCAACCGGAGATGCCGGGGGGTGGCCTCGACATACTCGTCCGCGCTGATGTATTCGAGCGCCCGCTCGAGGGAGAGTTTGAGCGGCGGCTCCAACTGAATGCCCTTGCCTTCACCCTGGGAACGCATGTTGGTCAGGTGCTTGGTTTTGCACGGGTTGACCGGGATGTCATTTTCACGCGCATTCTCCCCGACGATCATGCCCCGGTAAATCTGGTCGCCGGGCTCGACCATCAGCCGGCCCCGTTCCTGAATCATGTTCAGGGCATAGGCGGTCGCTTCGCCATCCTCCATGCTCACCAGCGAGCCGTTCTTCCGAGCGACGATCTCGCCCCGATCCGGACCGTAGTCATGGAAGAGATGGCTCATGACTCCCAAACCCCGTGTTTGGTTGACCAGGTCGGTTTCAAACCCGATCAGGCCTCGCATTGGAATCAGCGCCTCGATGCTGATCTGGTCCCCGTGATGCTGCAAATTGGTGATCTCCGCCTTGCGCCCGGCGAGATTCTCCAGGACCGACCCCATCGCGTCCTTGGGGATTTCCAGGAAG
>Ga0209407_1003318_pt1 | contig 14057 bp, 1 predicted proteins | sample AD_JPNHG3_MetaG_FD_184410 | JGI IMG/M metagenome (GOLD analysis project Ga0209407, IMG submission 184410) | Active sludge microbial communities of municipal wastewater-treating anaerobic digesters from Japan - AD_JPNHG3_MetaG (SPAdes) (version 2) | ecosystem: Engineered > Bioreactor > Anaerobic >... | reverse complement strand
CACCAGGGTTCTGTTTAGCTAGAATGCAAAGTTATTGGGGACATGGTACTGTGGCCCGGTTTCGGGGATTTTGTAGACATTTATATCTACAGTATTGGAACCCGTATTGCTACAACCATTTGCCGAGGTAACCGTTGGAATAGAATAGGTAATTACTTTATCGGGGTTTGGGCCACTCCACACCAAGTTAGGAGTGGTATAAACATGGGGTGATGTTACGTTATTGAAGTTATAAGTATTTGTTCCATCGGTTAATTGGTAGCTATAGGGCGAGGTTCCACCAGCAAATGTTATGGTCAACTCACTATGATCACCATCGCAAATTGAGCTCGAACCTGTGATGGCAATAGTGGCATTTGGCCTCTCATTCACAGTAACTGCTAAGGTTAATGGTGCACTATTACCACAACCGTTTGTGGTATAAACGCTAACATCGCCTGAGGTTGCATTTCCTGCATAATCAATGGTAATTGAATTTCCACTACCATTAATTGTTGCTCCGGTTCCAGAATAACCCCATGTATAAGTAAGGGTTGGATTGTTGGCTACAGAGTACGTTACGTTTATATCACCCTGACATACATTATTGTCGGAGGTAACAAATCCAGCAGGTTGCTCAGGGAGTAATGGGAATGAAATGTTAACATCATCAGTAGATGTACATCCGCCATTGGTTATAGTCCAGCGTAGTGTGTAGCTATTACCATTAATACCATTAAAATTACTATTTGGTATAGTGGGTTGCACAACTGTTCCTCCTAAACCACTTATAATACTCCATTGCCCGGTACCCACTGTAGGTGTATTGGCATCAAGCGTTGTTGAGGTTGCACCACATAACGACTGATCGAGCCCTGCATTTGCTGTAGTAGGGCGGGTATAGGTAGTTACTGGAGTTGGGTCAACAACCCCTGTGGTGGGGCTTGCTGGTACGTTATAGGTAAAACCTGTTAGCTGATAGGTTGCACCAATAGCATCGGTTGGGAGTACATAAGGTTCAGCAGTAACTGTAACAGGGGTTTGGGCTACTCCATCCTTGGTATAGCTTAAAGTGTAGTTAAGTGGCCTAACTGAACCAATAAATATTACAGGAATGCCTGAGTCGCCGCAAACTGGGCCCGTGGGGTTAAACCTTGCTCTAGGTTTGGTGGTATTAATACATGCAGTAGTATAATTTTGCGTACCAGCGGCAGGTATAGTAACTCGTGATGATGTGGTTACAGTTCCAGCTGTTGAATTACCAGTTGCAGTTGAACTCAACTCTGTCCATGTACCGCTATTATCATAAGCTACTCGCATATCGGACAGACCATTCTGGGTCATAAGGGGTGTTAAATCGCTTGCAGCATCCCAGTCCAGTCCAACGTAAGCTTGGCTACCTGATGCAGCAGAAACCCTCCAATACTCCATGGAGTTAACATAGGTAAGAGGAGCGGCATAGCTATTGTAGGTTGGGTTTGGAGTGAAAAACTCCGCAGTCCAATCGATTGTACCTGGTGTGGACGATGATAGTTTTATCTTGTTCCCTACTGTACTACCCTTGCCAATCGGAAACTTGAATTCATCGCCTGAGAGAATTCGTTTGGTTAACGGACCATCTACATACGAAGAACTAGATCCACCAGCAGGTATAACACAGTTAATTGCTGTGTTGGTTATTATAAACTGGTTTGCTGAAGTGGTAACAATGTTACCATTGGTTAGGTAAAGGTTGCCTCCTACCTCAATGTTCCCGGCACTGTTAATATTTAAACCATTGGTATTATTAATTCTAAAATGGTTAAACTTGTTTGTTCCAGTAAAGTCACCCAGTGCGCCTCCCAAATTTTGAGCCGATGAACCAGCAAACTCAACCACGGCATTGGCTCCTGTACCTGCACGGAAAGCACCTGTTCCGTATCGTTCCATGGTTCCAAGTACTGTTAGCTGACGGTTGTTCACGGAATTGTCAAGGGTAGGTCCATTAATAAGTAACTGTTCGCAAATGGTTAGGTCTTTATTTGGCAAGTAGCGGCTACCTGTACCCGTAAAATGTAATCGCCTAATCTGACTATACAGGTCAGCAACTACGTTGTAGTTGGTTGACCCACCATACTCAATTGTACCACCAGTTGAACAATCCACAAAGCTATCGTATCGGCCAGCGGGGAAAGGTCCTCCATCGAGGTACAGCGTCCCTTGGCCTTGAATTATACCAATATTATGCCCATAGTAAGGCTGTGGCGCTCTTAAGGTGCCGTTGATAGTAGTTCGATAGGTAAAAGCTTGATTCTGGTTAATGGTTACCGTATCGCTGGCACTAATTGTAACAATAAATCCATTAGGGCCTCCAGTTAGCGTATATGGGTCGCCTCCCGATTGTACCCAAACCGAAGGATCGTTCCAATTCCCATCCTTTGTGGAGGTGAATTGGGGTATGTTATTGGGAATTGCCGGGTCTTCACCTGCTGTGTACTCTCCATTTAAATCGTTAGCGTTTGACAGGTAGAATGTAATGGTGTTATTGGTTTCATCCACATTATCGGTTCCAGCACCTGGTGCAGCCTTGCTCCAGCTGGTACCCCCTACAGTTCGGGCGGCAATGTAGTCTGTTTCTGAACCCAGAACATCTTCGTCCTTGTACTTAAATACTAGTGAACCATTTAACCCTGCAACCGCATTGTTTTCAACCTCCCAGTAGTATTGCAGAACATGCGTTGGGTCAATTACACCGGGGTGATGGTCATTAATAGCATTTACCCTGATGTAGCCCGTTGTAGTATTATCAGTATAGGTAAATTCTACCGGTGTGTACTTTCCGGTTACGCCAATAGGATAGGTAAAGGTTTGAGATGGGCCGGAGTATGAACTGAAATACTTGCGAATACCCACATTGCTAAACACGCCATCAACCACTACCATCTTTGAAGCGCTGAAGGGTGATCCCATTATATTACTATTGACACCCAGATTCAGCATGTACTGGTTGATATCCAGATTACCTAGGGTTAGTACTAAATTCTTATTAAGACTTATGGAGTTCTGTAGGCGTGCTCCGTTAGTGTTGAATAGTTCTAACGTACTAAAAGTACCTGTACCGGAGACATACTGTAACCCCGATCCCTTAAGCACGATTCCAGTTCCATCGCCATTGTCAGTATATGTGGCGTTATTGGTTAGGTTTCCGGCTAGGGTAACCTTATAGTTTCCACATGCAAGCGTTCCGCTCGATAGGGTTAAATTACCACTTACCGCTATGTCGCTTGACCCCAGAGTAACCGAGGTAATTGGATTAACAACCAGATTGTTGAAGGTAGTTAGGGATGTACCTAAAATTGATTGAGTGTTTCCGTTAAAAGTAGTAGTGTTAGTACCCGGTGTATAGGTTCCGTTGTTTGTAAAATCGCCCTTTAGCGTTACATTGATATTATTGGCAGTTAAAAAGCTATAACCATTTGTTAGTGTAAGTGAACCATTTAGCACCAAGGGATTTACCATTAGCGTAACGGTGGCATTACGAGTAGTAACTGCCGATTTACCAGTGATTACCAAATTGTTAAGAGCAATATTAGCATCCATCCTGTAATTTTGAACAGCATCCACAGTGGCCCATGATGGCGGGGTTTGTGTAAAGATAATTTGCCCTCCAGTAACACTACCGCTTGCTGGGCGAATATAAAGATCGCCAAAAGTTGTTCCTCCGCCACGTACAATTGTAATGGAACCATCACTCATATTGAACACACTACCCGCATTGGTTACTTCCAGTTTAGCACGGGTAAGCGCTGTGGCATCGCCACCCTGTCCGTTAATTATTACCTCACCTCCGCTTTGGTAATACTTAAGCACACCTGTTGTTGTAGAGGTATTTCTACGGATTTGCCCGTTAATAAAAAGTTGGCCTCCCTCAACCACCAGTGTTGAATTACCATCGCCAGTGTAAACTATATCGTTATTATTATTTGTTGTTCCATTCGTTGGCCCAACAAACACCCTACCGGCCCTTACGGTAAGTTTTCCGGCTAGGGTAACATCATTAGTATTGACATTGGAGTTAGCAATTAGAACATTTCGGTTATTGCTGTTATTGGGGTAATCAATAAGCAAACCAGCGGTTTCGGGGATGACAAATGGCGTGGTTGTAGATATGGTAAAATCGCTATTGGGGTTTGTTCGGCGGAAAACCAGCGTGCCATTTCGGAGTGTAAGCCAGTTGTTGGTTGGAGTGGTTAACGTACCCCCAATATCAATTATAAGAGAATCGACCTGTGAGGTTCCCTTATCAATAGTAACGGTGCCAAATCGGGTAAACGGATTGTTTCGCTGGTTTGTAACGCTCGAGGTGTTACTTCCAGTAAAGGTTAAGGGGATATCTGTAAAGTCGCATTCACGTGGAGTGGTAATTCCTCCGCCTGTGGCACCGGTTGTATTGTTTACTAAACTTCCGCCAATGCTCATACGTGCCGACGAACCATCCCAGTTGTCAATTGCTGAATTGTTGTTAACAATTACATTGCCATTTACAACAAGGGTTTGTGTAATAGTACCTCCTCCATACCATACTAAACCCCCACCCTGAATATCTAGATCGCCATTAACTGTAATAGTTTTTGCTATTTGAGTTGTTGGAGGAGTAGGATAGTTAACATCCCAAACCGGACAGAACCATGAGTCGGCATTCTGACCTCGAGTAATCAAATTACCATATATTAAGAGATCATTGTTGGGGAAAATTACATTGGAACCTCCAAGTGGCGATAGTATAAGATTACCATAGCTGGTAATACCATTGGGGAGGTAGTATGTTGTCCCCGCTATAGGATTGGTTGTATATAATTCAGTAGTACCAATATTAACATTAAAGTCAGAGTAATCGCCTCCTGGGAATTGGAAGGTTGATGGGCTATCATAATCACAAGCAACCCTAAAATTACCATTCCCATTAGGATGGTTGAGTACAAGTGAAAAGTTCGATGCTGGATTGAATCCAATATCAAGCGCTGAACCCCTTTCAATCTTTAGTATAGAACAGCTGCGGGGATCGGCATTGGGGGTTGTAAGGTTTGAGTTCAGGTAAACCGAATCGTTGCCTCCAATGATGACAATATCACCCGCACCGGGGACTGTGCCAGCGGGTGTTCCGCTATGGCCTGTTAACGACCATGTGTTAACATCACTCCATAATCCGTTCTGGCGGCTATAAAAAACGGTTGGAGCACCAAATGGATTGGTGGGATTATCATCTCCAGCAGTATAATCACCATCAAGAAAGGCAACATTCTCCAGAAAACTTCCTGTTCCTGGTTCGCCAATAAGATTGTTGGATTCATCCACATCGTTGGCATTACCACGCGTCCAATTGGAAGAATTGATATCGAAGCGGGCTGCAACGTAACCGTTCTCGGTTATACCCGCACCTGTTACCACATCGGTTTGGTCATAGGAGAATCCCATAGTGGCGGTTGTCGAGCCCAAGGTCATTCCGCTAGATTTAACCCTCCAGTAATAGGTAAGTGAACGGTTTTTGGTAGTTGTAGCTGGGTGCTCGTACCCAACTGGCACTATGGTAATATTGCCCCATGCGGTTGGTGTTCCATTGATGGTTATGGTAGCCGGTGTATAGGCAGGTGCAGCATGGTTTGTTGAGGGAGAGCCAACCGGGAAAGTAAAACTATTTGCACCTGAGGCAAATGTACGGGTTACTCCTCCATCACCAGCTTGCCCTGAACTGGTAATGTAGCGCGTAGCGCTTGAACCCGAAATGCTTGCCGCAGAAGTAAATTTAAGATTGTAGGTACTAATATCGAATAGTTTATCCTGTGAGAATGTTAAAATACCCGATATGGTTGTATTGGATTTTAGCCTTACTGGTGCTGCTAAGGCATCGGTGTTGTTTAGTTCCAGATTACGGAAAATACCGTTACCATCGCCATCAATATCGGTGGGATCGTCATCGGCTATTACAATTTTTCCCGATCCCAGGTGGATGGCACTATTGTAAATGTACGAAGTTGTAGAAGTAGTTGAGGTTGTTAGCGTGATAACCTTACCGGCATCGTTCAGTGTGCCGGAAACCAGCATCAGGGAGTCCTGAACCTGGATATTGGTTTGAGTGCCAGAAAAATTCAGAATCTTGCCGCTTGGCTTATCCATCTTGAATTTCTTAAAGGCAAATGCTGTTGCAGAGTTAACCGTTATGGTTTGGTTCGACAAACCATTGAAGATAGTCCAGTTGGTGCCGGGTGTATAGGTTGTTCCATTTGCTACAAACATATTCCCCCCCAGGGTAACATTCAGGTTATTGGCATTGAAATCGCCTGAGAGTAATGAGAAGTTATTCAGAACGGTCATTGGGTAGGTATCGAGCAATACCACGCTGGTGCTGCTTTGCCTGCTAACGCTAAAATTCCCGAATGTAGCTCTTGAAATAATTCTGAAGTTAGGTGAATCGGCTAAACCCGTTCCGGTATATGGCATTATTACAATCGAACCTCCTGTAACCTCAATGTTGTTGGGATCGCTAAGAACCTCAAAAGCCTTTTGCTGAGCAGCTGTTGTACCATTGCCACAAACATCATAAATATAAATTGTACCACCGCTCATGTTGAATACATTAGCGGTTTCGTTAAGGTTAAAAGTGCCAAGAGCCCCTTGTAACCCGCCACCGGTTCGGTTTGTTCCAATGGGAGCATTAACCAGATCGTTTACGCTTGTGAAAGCTACTGGTGTACGACGGAAACGACCCCTAAGGTAAAAAGTACCACCGGTTTGTGTAAACGATGCCAAACCACCCCCTAACCCGGCCGATCGGAACTGCTTGGCATCCACTTCACCACCATTAATATCAAACTGCCCCGAAGCTGCAGCCCATGTTATAAATCCACCGCTCTCACGGGTTGAGATGTAGCCCCTGTTTATCTTTAAAAGTCCCATGATTGAAAATGAACTACATCCCGCACCAGTATTTATACCCATGGTGGCATTATCAGGTGCAGCTACGCCATAGGCTACATTAACCTCCCGGTAGTCGTCGGCTGTGGTAAGTATAACCACGTTATCGCCATCGAGTACAAGCGCTCCATTCCCCGGAATATAAAACTCGGAACTGGGGCCGCCTGTGCCAGTGTCGCATGCCCCCTCGGAAAGCGAAGGGATTATAGTTGTTCCCTGCAGTACCAAAGTACCGGAATGTATCCAAAGCGCTTTATCAAGATTTGGATTTGCTCCGCCACCATAGCCACCTGCAATGTTGGCACCAAAAAGACGGAAATACTCATACTGGGTTGAGTAAACCGTTAAGCTATAAGTTTGGTCAACCCCCTTGCTTAGTACAAGGTTGTAAAAATCGGTTATTCCCTCGCAACGTAAGTTGTTGCTGGTATTCCCTAAAAAGTAAACAGTCGCATACCCCGATGTTGCTCCAACCGTAGTGGGTGGTAGCAGGTTATATACAGGGTAGGTTAGGTTGGTGAATCTTACCGTACCATAGTTAGTAAAATCGCCATAAACCCGAACAGTATGCGATTGGGTGTAGTAATAATTGGTATATGGCGCTGTTCCACCTTCGGCAACTGCTGTTGGATTTGTAGTTGTATTGGTTACCCCATTCCCAACCGTTATGGAGGCTCCATTTTCAACGGTTACGCTACCGTAGATGGTTAACTCGCGGCGAGCAGCAGTGTTATCGTTTATACGGTATGTTCCGCGCATAACGTGCAAATCGCCATTAAGGGTTAGATTATGGATTTGGGTTGCAGTTACGCCGGGTGCATTTATACGTAGGGTGTTGTATGTGGTTTGTGTTGCGGGTAGTGTAAAGTTTGCTGAGTTGTAGTATTCGGTTATACCCCCACCCGCATTAACAAAAGTGTTTGTTGTAGCAGCAGGGAAGTTAACCGAGGCAAGCTTTAAAGTACCTTCGCCGTTAAACTCTGTGAGAGTATTGGTAAAGCGGTAGGTTGACATATCCAAAATACCACCCGCATTGATATTGAGTTCAAGATTGGTAGTTGCAACATCGGCCGTAAGGGTTACTGTTCGGCCAGAGAGGATTACCACCACATCGCCATCGGTTGTAGGGGTACCAATATTATTCCAGGTAGTCCCACCGGGGTCGCTGGTCCAAGTGGCAGGGTCGTTCCAGCCCCCGGTTTGGTATGAAAAGAATGTTTTAGGCGGATACCCGGCAGTCCATTCGGAGGTAACCGAACTAATGTTATTGGTGCCGGTTATAGTAAATGTTTTGGCAATATCGTTAAAGGTTTGGGAACCGTTAGGGGTTGCCCATGCTCCAGCGGTAGGCCGTACCCAAATTATTGTTGGATCAACAGGGTTCTCTACTTGATCGTACTGGAATGTAAGGGTGGCAGTGGTGGCTCCACTTCCGGTTACCTGCCAGTATCGCTTGAGGTACTGGGAGCCAAGAGCAGCACTGTAAACGGTACGAAAACGGAGGTAGGTGGAACCGGTAATGTTGCTGGCGGTAACCGGAGCATATACTCCGTTCGATCCAATAGGGATGGTGTATGTGGTAGCCCCGGCAACGGCTTTTTGAATGTATCCGGTGCCGTTAGTTGTTATCATACAACCCGAGTTAAACGGGCCTCCCTGAATTGCTGCTGCACTATTGCTGTTTATAGTAAGGTTATAATTGGCAATATTTAGGATAGAACTGTTTAAATTGAATATATTGTTCACCTGGGTATTACTGACCAACGATTTTACTCCTCCTGAAAGTGTCAGGTTGTAGTAGGTGTATGCCCCAACATTCTGGTCACCCGAATTATTATAGTTAACTGTACCTGCTGTGGGTGCAGCTGCGCTTCCCCCGGATGTGCTTGTTATTCCGCCTCCGGAAATTGTCCCCCCAACGTTTATGGTACCATTTCCCGAAAATAAAAGATATGTCCTCCTATTGGACGCGCTCATAGTAATATCTGCAGAAACATTAATTGTTCCAGTTGTTACTGAAACATAAGCATCTCTTTTATCGTTTCCACCTGTTGAGTTAATGCTAATGCTATTACAAGTTAATGTACCCCCAGCAACAGCAATATACTTGGCAACGTTGGCAGTATTAGAGCTTACCACTACATTCCCTGTAACAGTAATTGAATTTATACCTGAAAATGATAATCTTGTTGCACTTGTTCCAGTTGCAATTACCAGCGAACCAATACTATTTGCTGGGGTTACGTTAAGCGTTACATTATGGTTATCTTGAATGGTTACTGTTCCTGCACCAGGGTTTTGCCCAGGAAAATCAGTTGCTGCAACCCAATCGCTACCATTGTAACGTTGCCAAGTAGCAATAGTATTCCAGTTACCTCCAGCTGCCGTTTGGTAATCGCCAGCAACTTGCGCTTTTACCGACAGGGATAGTATTAGAGCAACGGTGAATATTAATAATTTTTTGGTCAAGGATTTGTCACCTTGTAACCACATTAAAATCCGATTTATGGTAACCATAGTATCTTGTGTATTACTAATTATCAGCTATAAATTGATTAATCGAATTTGGAACAAAATTGTTTCAAATATACCTATAAATTAAACAATAATCATAGAATCAAAAACCAATCCAAAATCATTATTAATCTGTTTATCTGTTATTTAGTTAACCTTGCTTGATTTTAAAAAGTCCGTAAATGGGAAAGGTATGGTACAAAGGGGTGATTGGGGTTTCGGGTTTGGTTAGTTCAAGGATAAAGGATAAAGAGCCTGTCCCGCAAAGCGGGATTAAAGGATAAAGGATAAAGGTTAAAGGATAAAGGTTTGAAGTTCAAAGTTTAAGGTTCAAAGTTCAAGGTTTAAGAGCCTGTCCCGCATTGGCGGGATTTAAGATATAATAAACTGTCAACTATCAACTAACAACTAAATTAGTTTCACAGGGTTCACACAGTGTAAATCCGCTCAATCTGCGTAATCAGCGTTCCATACCAATTCACGAACAACTATCATCTATGAATGATAGCATGCTATTTTCGGACAAACTTTGAATATTTTAAATTATGTACAAGATTTTATAGCCTGTTATACAGCCACATGTGAAGTTTGGATTAAATTTTGCATGCAAACTAAGTTGTAAAGTGTCTAGACTATGAAACGAATAATAGTAGTGGTAAGTGCCCTTACCCTGCTGATAGCTATTTCAGCTGGGGCTCAAAATGTTAACGATTTTCGCACTGTTGCCGATGGCAATTGGAGTAATGTTGCAAGCTGGGAACGTTACGATGGTAGCAGCTGGGTTGCAGCAACATACTACCCCGGAAATGGTTCAACTAACGAGGTTACAGTAAGTAACGGCATAACCCTGGACGTTTCCATAAGCATTCCCACCCTTACCATAACAGGAACGCTAACGGGTTCGGGAAACAATACCCTGACCATAACAGGCAACTTATCATGTCCTGGAACTTTAAGTTGGACAAATAATGCTGGTGGAGCAATAAGCGTGCAAGGGAATCTTACTATTAGCGGTTCGTTTGGCATTTTTAACCGAAACTTGACCGTAAACGGTACTACCACATTAAGCGGTAATGGAACATTCACCGATGGTAGCGATACTGGCAATAACCAGTTTTCAGGAACAGTATCGCTAAACGATGCTTCGGCATTTACATCAAGTGCAGTTACTACAACTGGAAGAATGATTTTTGGGGCAAACTTTACCCACAGTTCCACTGGAACTGCTCAGATTGGAACGGCTTCAATAGCTGGAAACCTTGAGGTAAACAGCGGTACATTTTCCAAAACAGCCGCAGGAACTTTAACGGTTACAGGAACTACCACTCTTAACGGATCGGGAGCATTAAGTATTACCAGCAATAGCCAATCCGATTTTGGGGGCAAGGTTACCCTTAACGGTAGTTCAACCTGGACAACTACTGCAGTAAACACAACAGGTCGCCTAACCTTGGCCAATGGATTGGAGCAAAACTCCACAGGTACCATTCAGTTTGGTTCCTGTACCTTTCAAACAAATGCTCAAAGTATTGCAATTTCAAACAGTACTGGAAATGTAAGCTTTGCCAATACTGTTAGCGTTGCATCAAAACTTACCTTAGATAATCTTGGCGATGGAACAGGAGCAGGAGAGGTTCGCTTTAACGGCGATGTTACCGTTCAGGATAACATTACGCTTACATCAAACCGAATAATAATAATTTATGGTACCCTAAATGGCGCTACAGCAACATCAACCTTTGTTAACAACTCAACCCTTGAGTACAGGGGCATAAACGCTCCCATGACAACAGGTGTTTTTGATGTTGATAATGTAGGAACAACAGTAAATTACTCACGCGATGGGAACCAAATAGTTACTCCTGCAACCTATCACCATCTGATAATTAGCAGAGAGGGTAGCAATACCACACTACGAACTAAAACTCTTGGCGCTGGTACAACCTTTACTGTTAACGGAAACCTAACTATAAATGAGTATAATTATCTTTACTTTAGTAGTACCACAAATAACCAAACGCTTACTGTAGCAGGAAACCTGGAACTCACAGCAACAAATTCCTACCTATACACTCCTAATGTTGACGTTACCCACAACCTTGATGTCAACGGCTACATTAATAATATTGGGTCTATTTATCTCCAGTACTCAACAACACGTTATACCGATGTTACCTTAAATGGTGAGGGCGAAATACTTAAAGGAACAGGTAGTTTCCGTTTCAGGAACCTTACTCTTACTGCTGCAAACAATAAAACCAGCACGGCAAGCGGTAATATTGATTTTTACCCCGGAACTTCTGGTAATGCTTTTACAAACAATGGTGGCGCTTTCACCGCTACTGCAGGGACTTTCAGGTTTATGGATAGTTTTAGTATTGCAGGTAGTGGCGATATTACTTTTAACAACCTGCAATGCGGTAACAACAATCAGACCATTCAAACATTAAACAGAGATGTAACAGTAAACGGTACACTTACACTTAACCATAGCAATACAGCTAACAGCTATTTTGATTTGAATGGTTACACTCTCAATGTTTACGGTAGTTTTACCCGTTCAAATAGTGGTGAATTTGGGAGCAGCAATACTGCATCGGTACTTAACCTGGGTAATGGAAGCACCCCAACCGTTTCAGGTACCCTAAATTTTGAAACCGGATTTAATACCCTGGGCACTTTGAACCACAATGTGGTTAATGGCGGCACCTACTATAGCATAGGTTCAGCAGTGTTAATAAATAACTTCAACATTATTAGCGGTGAGCTGCGTTCAACAGCAAACACTACCATTCAAACATCGTGGAGCAATAATGGAACATACAGTCAAACTGCCAATACAACTTACTTTGATAATTCCGGAAACGCTATCGCTATAAACGGAACAGGTATAAATTCATTCTGGAATCTTGAAATATCGGCGGGAACTACGGTTACAACCGCTAACGATATCTACATAAGGGCAAACCTTGTGGTCTCAAGCAATGCTTCACCAGCATTTAATGCTACTGGCGGTACGGTTTACTTTAGTCAAACCGGAGGAACTCAGTATATTCAGGGTTCTGGGACTGGTGAAACAAACTTTAACAATCTGATATTTAACTCAACCGGAAATAAATATATTGCTCGGGATATTAATGTAACAAATACCCTTACAGTTGAAGCTGTAGCAACAACGGTATACATTGAGAGTTCAACAAATAGAACTATAAATGCCAACAATTTAACCGTAAATGGCAGGTTGTATGTACAGGATGCAGGAAGCGTTTCACATTCAGTAAATGTAAGCGGTGCATTAAGCGTTGGAGCTGGAGCCTACCTTTACTTATGGCGATCTACAACCCGTTATGCCGACTTAACACTTACTGGAAGTGGTGATGTTATTAGTGGAAGCGGGTCAATATTTTATATACATAGTATTACTTTTAATAATCCAAATCAAAAGTTCTTAAGCTACAGCGGCAATATCGAATTATTTGGCGGAACTCTTGCTCCAAACGCTTTTATTAATAACGGTGATTTGTTGCAAGCTCCATCAATCACCTTCAGGTTTAGCGGTAACGATCAAACCTACACCATTTCAGGAACTGGCGATATTGCCTTTGGCACAGTTAGCATTGGTGCCAATACTCGTACTAATGTCATACTTAACCGCGATATTTCCGTTGATGGAAATCTGATTTTTAACCTGAGCGATGCTGCAAACTATCTTGACCTAAACGGTTATACGTTAACCCTAAATGGAAACCATACCCGAACCAATAACGGCCGAATTAGAGGGGGCGGAACAGGTAATATGGTAATAAACGGTAGTGGTAGTTTTACCTCAACCTTTGCTTTTGATCAAACTACCCCAGGAACAACAAACCGATTGGCTAGTCTCACCATAAACCGTGGAGCAAGTGGCGAGATGTGGTTGGCCAACCTCATGGAGGTTGATAATCTTACCATTAACGATGGGATACTGAATTCACGAGCTGGTAGCATACTGGTTCATAGCTCTGCAACAATTAACGGTGGTGCTTTTATTGATAATGCTAATGGAGGCACAAACACATTTAACGGAACGCTCACAGTAAATATTGGTGGAAAGTTTACTCCAACCTCCACTTCGGCATTAAGTTTAAGCGGAAATATCCAGAACTATGGTGATTTTAATAAAACTGGCGGTGGAAACACAACATTCACAGGTAACACAACCATACAGGGCGATTCAGCCGTTTTCTTTGGGGCTGGAGCTGTTCTTGTAAACGATGGGGCTACCGTTACCAACCAGATTACCACCGGTAGCGGTGTTTACATTTACTCCTCCCTTAACGGTAATGGCGCAACGGCCACATGGGCTAACCAGGGTATACTTACCTATTTGGGGGCTAACGAGCCTATGGCCACTGGCGTTCTCGATGCATCGTATAACCCTAACACGGTAATTTACAACAGGGATTTGAATAATCAATATATTAAAAATACTACGTATCATAACCTACACCTTCTCTCAGGAGGTTACCGACAGATGCGATTGGGCGATGTAACCATCAACGGAAACCTACTTATTGGCGAAGAGAACATTTTCTATACCTGGGAGTATCAGGTTTACGGCAACGCCACAGGCA
>Ga0209407_1003314_pt1 | contig 14067 bp, 16 predicted proteins | sample AD_JPNHG3_MetaG_FD_184410 | JGI IMG/M metagenome (GOLD analysis project Ga0209407, IMG submission 184410) | Active sludge microbial communities of municipal wastewater-treating anaerobic digesters from Japan - AD_JPNHG3_MetaG (SPAdes) (version 2) | ecosystem: Engineered > Bioreactor > Anaerobic... | reverse complement strand
CATATGGGTGCTGAGATTGTACAGCAGCATAATCTGTTCATAACATTCAGACAGCTCTGTGGTGAGCTTGTCCAGATTCTTTTCCATCAGTTCCGGATCAGCCCGAAGCGATTGATTTGAAAAAGCCGTCATGTGATATCCTTCTCCGAGATTTATCAGTTCCGTTGTCAGACCGCCGCTCGCTGAGCCAGTACCTGTTCAATGCAGTGGAGTACCTCTCTGGGGCTGAAGGGCTTGCTCAGGCAGGCCGCCACCCGCAGAGATTCTTTCTGCTGCGGGTCTATCGCAAAGCCGCGAGCCGTCAGCAGCAGAACCGGAATATCGACTGTAGCCGAATTCTGACGAAGTTTTTCAGTCAGTTCGATGCCGGTCATCGCCGGCATCTGATAATCCGTCACAATCACATCCGGGCGATGTTCACAAGCAAGCCGGTAGGCATCACTGCCGTTATCGGCCGTGAACACTTCAAAGCCGTTATTGCGCAGCTTGATAGCCACTACCTGAACAATGTGAAATTCATCATCGACAACCAATGCTTTTCGTTCCGCCATAGTATTCTCCCGTTTCGTAAAAGCCGTTCTTTCGGCTGTTCTGCCGGACCTTTCAGACAGGGGCAGCCGCGCAGCCGGCCGAGGCCAGCGGCAGTTCAAAACCAAAAGTGCTTCCCTGTCCCACGGTACTGGAGACAAAGACCCGGCCTCCGTGAAGCGTTTCAATAATCTGTTTGACCAAATTCAATCCAAGACCGGTTCCCTTGGCCAAATAATTGTTGGCCTGGATCCGATAAAACTTTTCAAACAGTCGGCCCAGTTCCTCCGGCGGGATGCCAACACCGGTATCCGATACAGTGACCCGCAGGCGGCCGTCGGCTTCATCAACCTCCAAACCGACCCTAACGGAGCCGCCGGCAGGAGTGTACTTAACAGCATTGCTGATTAGATTGATGACGGCCCGCGAAATCATATCCCGATCCACGCAGGCCTGGTCATACAGAATCGGCGGAGGGGAATGAAGTGTGATATTCTTTTCCTGGGCATAACTCTGCATCATCTCCACGGCATCCCGAACAATCAGAGCAATGCTGTGATTTTCTTTATTCACCTTGACCAGGCCGGACTCAATCCGTGAAATATTCAGCATATCTTCAATCATTCGATTCAGACGAAGTGCCTGGTTTTGGATGATGGAACAGAACTGGCGGATTGCCTCCGCATCCTGCGCTTCGCTGTCCACAAGCATTTCTGCGTAGGCATTGATGGAGGCCAGGGGTGTCTTCAGCTCATGGGAAACCTGGTTGACAAACTCATTTTTCATCTGCGAGATTTCATGTTCGCGGCTGATATCATGCAGAACGGCTACCACGTTTCCGCCGTTTTCGCCTGACTCTTCCAAAAAAGAAAAAACCGCTTCAAAAATTCGCCGGCGGCTGTGAACATCAAACGTCAGTTCGTGCCGAAGATGACAGATGCGTCCGCTTCGGCAGCGTCGGATTTTCTCCCGCAGCAGCGGCTCCGCTACCGCCGTCTCCAGCGAAGGCGGGCTGTCCGCCTCCGTACAAAACCCCAGCAGCTCCTGAGCCGCCGGATTTGCAAAGATAATTTGGTCCTGCTCGTTAACCACCAGCACAGCATCTCGAATGCTGTTCAGAATCGGCTGACCCCACATGCGATGCCGTCTGCACTGCTGAAGTTCCAGAAGGAGTCGTCTGTTTTCGCTTTCAATCTGTTCCGTCCGCTCTTTCTGCTGAATAGACCATTTCTGCAAGGCACAGCGGAACGGAGCAGGAAGAGATGAATTTTTCTCTTCAGAATAAGCAGCAGGATCTTCCAGCCGGAGGCAAAGTTCGTCCAGCCCATTCAGCATTCTCCAGAGAACCGCTCCCAAACCAACGCCAGCGGCACAAGCCGTCAGCCAGAGGATGCCGGCAGACAAAGTCCCCGGCAAAAGCAGCGACAGCCCCCCCGCCGCGGCCACAAGCGCCGTCAGGCATGCCCACCATCCCATCATGTTCCAAATCACTCGTTTCATAGCCCGGAAAAAACATCTATCTAAAATTCAGCACGCATTCCGCATCCATATCGGGCAGAAAGCGGCGGCAAATCCGAAAAAATCTATAAAGTTTTCTTTTCCTGTCCTGCAAAAAGCCGAATCAAAGGGCTTTCCGGACTCAAACGGCTGGCCTTTTCGAAGGCACCGCGAGCCAGAGCATTCTGCCCCAGATGCTGATAACAAAGTCCGCTCATCCACCAGCCGAACGCTTCCCATTTTGAATCCCTGCAAATCTTCTGAAAAAGCGGGATAGCATCGGTATAGTTTTTCTTCAGATAAAACGAGCAGGCCACCACAACCTCCGCTTCCATCAAGTCGGGCTGAAGCTGAAGAGCTTTTCGGCCGCAATAGGCAGCACGGTCCGGCAGATCCGCCCCCAAAGCCGCCTGTCCCATTTCGAGCCAGACCTGAGGGTCTTCCCGCCGCAGCACACTGAGCCGGTCGTACCACTTCAGCGCCTGGCCGTACTGGCCGCCTTGCAGGGAACAATAACCCAGCCAATGAAGAATCGATTCCTGCTGCCGGGCATCCTCGAGAAGCCGATAAAGTTTTTCAAACACCTCCGCCGCCTGTTTCCACTCCTGCCGGTCCATCAAACACAACCCCAGTGCCTCGAGCACACGGGTATTATCCCCTTGCTTCCAAAGGGCTTCCTTATAAAGGACAACGGCCCGTTCTGAATCGCCGCTCCGCCGCGCCAACTCGGCGGCCGTCAGCAGCAAATCTTCATTGTAAGGCAGCTGTTTCCGCTTTTCCTCAATCAGTTGTCGGGCCTCTTCCGTCTGTCCCTCATTGAGATACAAATGCGACAGAGCCAGAATATATTCGACGCGAAGCGGCTGCAGCTGAACTGCCTTTTGGAAGCATTCGCCGGCCCGAAGATTGTTTCCTTGTTCCTGGGCTATCAGGCCGAGGGCGAACCAGGCCTCATCCATTTCTGCATCGGCTTCGACTGTCTTTTCTAAACAGAACTGGGCAGCACTGGTACGGCCTTCCGCCAGATGAACCCGCGCCAAAAGAAAATTGACCTTCGGATCATCCGGAGCCGCCTGTGCACATTTGACGAGGGCTTTCTTGGCCTCTTCAATCTCGCCGCGATCCAGCATGGTGCCAATGGCAGCTGTACTTGACTGAACAGAAGATTTTCCCCAGTTCTTCACCAACTCCTGCTTGCTTCGCTGATAATTAGATGAGGCACAGCCGCCCAAAAGCCATAAAGCCGCCGTCAAAGCCGGCAGCATTGCTATCGATTTCATTCGTTCCATCGTGTATCTCCTGTCTTTTTAATGTCCTCTGAGAAGCCGCTCCGGCCGCCGCCGCAAAGGCAAACGGCCGGAGCGTCTGCATCATCCTTTACCAGCGGAACCACTTGCCGGATTCTTCCCGTTCAATCTTCTGAAGCATCAGGCGTTCCATCTGCTGGGCTGCCTGCGGCTGTGTTTCGCGAAGAATACGCTCGCGGAGCCGAACCGCTTCGAGGTAATTGCGATGAATCGTCAGAATATTATTCAGCTCGGCCATCGCACAGTCATATTCGCCGTTCATATAATACTGAACCGCACGGGCGTACCGATCTTCGTCAATCTTGACCCGGCTCATCCAATACAGATTGCTGCGGGCCGTGTGAGCCAGCCGCTGGACATCCTCCAGCCGCTCTGCTCCCTGCGCCTGCTCCGGCCGCTGGATAATATGCGGAGTAATCAGAATAATCAGCTCCACCCGAGACGACGAATCCGAGACCCCGCGGAATAATTCCCCAATGATAGGGATGTCCCCGAGAATCGGAACCTGACTACGGGACAGATTTGTGCTTTCCTTAAAGAGTCCGCCCAGCACAATCGTCTGACCATCCCGAACCATCACATTGGTCACGACTTCCGTTTTGCTCTTATTAGGCAGCTGTACAGTACCATAATTAACAATTTGCCCATTACTTTGCTCTGGACGAATTTCCATCCGAATCAGACCGTCTTTGCCGATAAAGGGCCGAAACTCGAGCACAGTACCGCTCTCAAGGAACTCCACCTGCTGGGTGGATGTGCCGCCCTCGGAGACATTGGTCAGGGACTGGTACCCTTCTTCCTTGCCGATGCTCAGCTTGCCGGCCTGCTTGTTGAGGGCCAAAATCTTTGGATTGGCCATAATCGTCACATCCGAGACCGTCTCAAGGGCTGTAATCAGAGCAGAGATATTGTCAAAGGTAACGCCAACGGAGAGGCCAAGCATAGCGACGGTCTCACCGGAATCGGTAGAACCAGAAGTTCCAGAGGAACTCCCGAGTGCCGACGTGGTAAATCCGCTCTGGAGGAAGCCGTCATCTCCCAAACTGATAGAGGTACCTGGAATATTTTTCCAATCGATCCCAAACTTCGTCTCTTCCGTAAGGGTGGCTTCCATCACGGTCACTTCCAGGAGCACCTGAAGAGGTTCGACATCCACCTCGGCCAGCATCTCTCGAATCCGCCTGATGTTTTCCGGATAATCCGAAACTACCAGCCGGTCGTGAGTGGCCAACGAATCGCCGCCTTTGCCGGGGACGGTATCCCGCTGAGCAGGACTGGTGACGCCAAGCTGGCCGAATTCACTCAAAAGGGGCTCGGCCAGTTTTTTGGCTTCTTCTGCATTGAGGTAGTAGAGGGGAATCGTCGCATACTCAAAACGGGTTTTGTCGGCCATGAACTCTTCATTGGTGTAAACCTTGACGAAGTTGCCTTTGATTTCATACTTATGCGTTCCAAGAATGGCCTGCAGGGCTTCTTCAAAGGTAACATCGTACAAATTGGTCACTGTAACCATTCCATCCACACGGGCGGAAGGCACAATGTTTTTGTGATACATTTGAGCCAGCATCTGCAAGGCATCTCGAATGGGCATATCCTTGCGGAAACTGATGGACTGGACCGACTGCATCGAGCAGGCCGCCGGCCGGGGTTCCGGTGCAGAGGGCACCGCTTCCGGCACAGCATCTGTCGTCCCCGGCGCTGAAGCTGCCATTTCGTCAAGACTGACGGCTTCACTTTCCTGGCCGACGACCAGTGCCGTCAGTCCCAGTACAGCCAGCAGCCACACCGACACAGCCGCCAAGTAGGTTTTGAATTTCTTTCGCTTGTTTCGCTGGATCTTCATACGACACCGCCTTTCCGTCAATCAAGCCACTCCGAGGAGGGCATTTTGACTGTGAACGATAGGGTTTGATAACAAAACTGAACTTCGGAAGCACCAATGTCCGTTAGTTGTAATTCATAGACTTTCCCGTTTTCTTTCACTTTCAGGGTTTCACCTTTGGACAAAACCGTCCCGTTGACACAGGCCCGAACCGGCACTCCGGCAGGATCTTTAATCACCGCCTGCAAGAGAACAGTCCGGGCAATTTTCTGCAAATCCGCCTGCTGTCTCTGCTCCTCGGAAGGTTCTTTTCCTTCCTGTGGAGAAGCAACAGAAGCCGGGTTATCCGCTTGAGCAAACCACTCAGACCGCTCCACCGCAAAAGGGTCCCGCCAGAGCCGGTCATGCCGGCCTTCCACCACCGGCAGGGAAAGCGGCTGAAGAACCACTTTCGGCGCTGAAGAGCCGCCGGAGGGCTGACTTGCAGTCTGTCCAGGGAGAGTTTGGGCCTGTACCGCTGCCGGACCGCTGCGTCCTCGGAGAAATACCCGCAGCCACAGCACCGCCATCAGCAGCAGCAGGGCCGCCGCCAAAACCGCCTTGGGATTGACGGTTCCAAGAAATGTTCCCACACTTCCTATGGCTGTTCTGTTTCCGCTCATAAGTTCTGCCCAGCATTCTCCGCAGACCGATAAAAGGCCCTGGCTCTGGCGTGCAGAGTCAGGCGTCCGGAGAGTGAGTCATCATTCTTCAGCGTAACCTCTTCGATTCGAATCAGCCGCTCGAACCGTTCAAGCGACCGAAACAACTCAAAAATTTGTTCAAAGCTGCCGGTGCAGCGAATTTCCAGCGGCACAGAGCATAAGCCGTTCTCACAAACCACCTCGCCGGGCCGAACAGACTGGTCTGCAAGCTGGGCCCGAGCCATAACCTCCATTATCTGCTCCCAGAGCCGTGAGAATCCCTGTTCATTCGGAAAAAGCCGCGGGAACTCGCTGGTCTTCGATTCGAGCATCAGCACCTGCCGAAGCAGACCCGGCAGCTGTTCAGAACATTGCTGAATCTCCTCCAGACGCAGTTCCTCTTCGGCCAGAAGACTGCGAAATGCCTGCCGCTGCCGGTGCACGGGATAATACTGATAGGCACCAATCCCAACCGCTCCCAAAAGCAGCAGGCCCAAAATCAGCATTGGATAATGATCCACAAACTTCTTCACTTCTGCTCCCTGACCGTAAAGTCAGCCAAAACACACTGAATCTCAAATTCAGCCGCCGACGTGCCGAATTGAGTTTTATTTTTCGAATACACCGGAATCACCTCGGTGAAATACTCGGATTCTTCCAGGCGGCAAATCAGCGAAGCCACCTCGGCACCATCCACCGCAAAGCCAACCAGTCGAATCCGAAGCACGGTATCCGCACCTGTCCTCCAGTCATTCTTAGGGCTGCCGGCGGGCTTGGCCTGCGCTGCCGGTGTCTTCTGCGAGCCGGCGGAACGGGCTTCCAGCGGTGTCTGAACCAGCGACAGCTCCGTCAAAACCACACGCCCGCCGATACAGCGGCTCAATTCCGCCAGCACCGGAGAGACCGGCGTCCGCGGACGCAGCTGGTGAAGAATCTGACTCTGCCGGTTCAACACCGAAAGCCGTTCCTGAAGCTGGCGAACCTGAATGACATTCCGAAGACCCTTTTCATAGGTTTCGCGCAGGACGCCAAGGTCTGCATAGGCCTTTGAAATTAATCTGCCGCTGAAGAGATTGCCGACAATCCACAGTCCCGTGATGACGGCAATCACCATATAGCGGCGAACATACCAGTTGCGCCGCTGGCGCTTTTCGTGATACCAGGATGGGATAAAATCCAGTTCCATCAGACTGCCGCATCGGCCTCAGGGATATAGTCCAGTTCCTGCAGACCGGGCCATGACCATCCCTTCAAAGCCAGCCCGACCGCCACCGCCCACTCCGCCATTTGCGGATTGGGTCTCCGATCAAAACCAACGCGGCTCAGGTCAATGCCGCGCAGGGGTTCGGCAATGCGAATCTCCATGTTCAGCTGCTGACGCAGCAAATCCATCAGCAGCGACTCATACAATCGCCCTCCTGCAAACACCACTTCGGAGGGCTGTTCGCCGCGAAAAGAGACGGCGTAATATTTGAAGTACAGGGAAATCTCGCGGGCCAAATCCTCGATAATGCGGCTGACCGCCGCCGAAATGGTTCGCTGGAGGGGTGAATCCGTCTGGCGGCTGCAGAGCTGCTGCAATTGAGCAATCTGGACGGCTGCCTGGTCATAGGAAATTCCCAGCACATCGGCCGCCTTCTGGGTCAGGTGCTGCTCGGCCAGAGGAATCTGCTTAACCAGCGATATGGAAGCCCCTCGTCCGATAATCACTGTTGTAAAATGTATTCCGAGATTGACCAGCACGCTGACGACCTGGCGGTCCTCCTGCCGCCGCAGCGTCCGCTGAAAACTGCGAAACAACGCACACGGCATCGCATCCACAGCAATCGGCTCCAGCCCGGCCTCCTCCAGCAAAGCGATATGTCCCATCAACTGGGTGCGGTTCATTCCGAGAAAGATGACTTCCTTTTTGATTTCCTCTCCCTGATAGACACTGCCGGCCGCCAGATAGCGGATTTCATCACTGTCCAGGTCCAGCCCGAACCGCTGGGCTGTGTCCTCCAGCAGGGTCTCCTCCAGCCGGTCGGCCTCGAGAATATCCAGCCGCAGACTCTTGATTTTCAGCGTATCGCCCGGCAGACACGACACCACCTCGCGCCCGGCAAAACGCCCCCGGCTGAGCATAGAGCGAATGGCTCGGATTATTGTCCTCCGCTGGACGCTGCCGTCCGGCGTCGAAGTCGGCTCGAGAAGCTCCTGTTCGGCGCTTTCCGCCCGAATCAGACCGTCTTTGCAGCCCAACTGGATCATCCGGATACAACTGTGCCCGATGTCAATGCCGATCGGGCCTTTCGAACTCCGGCTGAATAAGTCAACCAGATAACGCATTTCTTTCCTTAATCCAAATCAAGGTTTCGTAATCGAGATATAACCCGTAAGGGGTTCAATAGTCACATACAGTACAAACGCATCCGCCTTCAGTGTAATGGTGCCGGTATCGTTTAAGCGGGTGCTGGTGCCTGTCCCGCTGTAAGGAGTTCCGAGATAGTCAAAGGTGACGGCATTATCATTTAACGTTGTCTCCACAATATCCACCCGGCCGAGCCGCTGATTGCGCGAGCCGTTCTTGAACTCCTCGACGAAGTTTTCGCCGGGACGCAGAGGGTGTTCAATCAGATTTCCATAGGCGTCCTGCACCTGATATTTTTCCTCCCCAGGAAAAAACTTCACGGTATAGCGTTTCTGGCGGGTGATCGCCAAACCCTTGGCATAATCGAGGTCGGCGGCGATTTTGTCAGCAGCAGAACGCACCTGCATATCCGCCGCCGTTCCGAACACAGGGATTGCCACCAGGGCGGTAATCGCCAGAATCACCACCACAACTATGATCTCAACGAGGGTAAACCCCCGCTGCACCCGGCTGTACCGCTGTTTTGTTCGGTTCATACAACACCTTCCGATTTCCCTGCCGTCTGGGCAGGCAGATGGCCGCTTTTGCACCGCTTGTGTTTTCGACTGCCTGCTCAGCCGTCTTAACCGGCTCCAGCAGGCAAAACAAAAAGTCCAGCTGACTTTGCTCTCAACCAAAATCATAGTCGTTAAGGCCCGTATAATCGGACCTGCCGTAACCGTCCAATTTGCCTCAAAAAGCCCTTTTTAAAGCCCTCCGGCCTCGGCAGAACCGATACAGTCAGCACAATCCCTATCCTCCTGCCCCATGCCGGCAAAGCAGTGCCCTGCCTGCCGGTTCCCTTCGCTCTTCGCTCTGTAAAAAACCATTTTCGAAAGGGCTTCACAAATCCCCCTTATCGGACGCGCTCAATCTGCCGGTAATAGGAAGTACCGGGCTCACAATTCGGATCAGAATAAAGCCGGCCGACTAAAATGCTTTCCGCCGCCACTTCACCTTCCTTCGTAAACCAGGCACTGCCTTTAACTTTGTAAAGACGGTCGTTGGGGTCTTCGATTGTCACCTTACAGGCAAATCCTTGTTCTATTCCTTCTATGGGCACTGGAGAGGGTAAGGAAAAAATAAGGTTGGGGTCGCCAGCCAGAAAACGGCCGTATTCCAGAGCCGAATAAGCCAGGGCATCAAGTTTGGTTCGCAGGACAAAATTGCGCGAAGCCGCCAGCGACATATCCGTTCGGGCAAACAGCCCCAGCGCAATAATCGTAATCGCCATCACCAGAAACAGCACTGTAATCAGCGCCGCCCCTCTGTTTCGATGAAAAGACGCAGCAGCAGTCATCTTACCCTCCCTGCCCGCAGCGTCCGGCCGCACAGATTGCGTAATCCCGCCAGCCCGTCTCTTCTCTCAGTTGAAACCGGACAACCAAAAACCGCTTTGGCTCATCGAGTTCCATCGTCAAACCCCTGCAATTCTGAAGCAAAGGATGCTGATTCAGTTTCAAGGTGCTGTTGTCTTCTATTGTCAGAAAAGAGGTTTTCATTTCGTCAAGATAAACCGTGGTTAGGTCCGTTTGTTCAAGCTGCTTCGCCTGCCGCACCTGTTCAATGAGCTGCACAGCGGCGCCGCGTACCATCGCCTGATTGTCGAGCATCAGGTTCGTGGTTTCCTGCCCCTGGCGCATCGCAAATGAAAACGTGGCGGCCGCCAGCAAAACAACACCGGCAATGAGCATCCCCATCACCAGTTCAATCAACATAAACCCGCGATTTTTGGACCTGTTCCGTTGAGCCATATCATTTAGGACCGATCAGAAATTGAATCTGCATTATGTTCCTGCCCTGATAGGCAATGTTCACCGTAACCAGCCGTCCCTCGACGTCCCCCATCTGCTGGGCTTGACACGAAACAGAACGGGCAAATCCCCTGTAAACAGGATCAGAATACATTTCATTATCAGTGCTGACGGCGGCCTTTTTGACCTGTCCTTCGGGCTCTGTATAACCATCCCAATCAGAATCAATCTGCTCGAAAGGGGTGCTGTAAATCTGCTCCATCAAATTGGAGGCCAGAACAGCCGCCAGCACCTGGCACGTCGCCTCCTTCTGCACCTGAGCGGCAGTGACAAAAGGCAAAAGCACACCCGATGCCGCCAGGCCGAGAATCACCATCGCCATCAGCATCTCCAGCAGTGTAAAACCATCTGTCTTTTGTCTTCGCTTCATCGCTCAATCGATTTCAAAACGCCGCATGGTATCGGCTGTCGCAGGCCGCAAAGTGTCCGGTCGCCGCGTTGTACCACCAGCCGGTTGTCTCCTGCCCCTCAGGCAGCGCCGCAGGGTCATACACCACCGTAACCTCGTCCGCCCTGTCGCCTTCTGCAAAGGGATTGGCAGGTATGCGAGTCAGATAAGGCCCTCGCCCCTGCTCGTCAGCGTTTGTGAGGGCTGCCGCAAAGGCCCGGCCGTCCGCCTGCTTCAGGTCAGCCGCAGGCAGCCGGCCATTGTGTTCAGCCCGATAGACGGCAATGCTCGAACGGACCTGCTGAAGGCGGTCAACCAGGATAGAAACCCGATTTTCCGCACCGGAACGCACGACCCGGGGCACCATCCCCGCCGCTGCCGCAGACAGCACCGCCAGCAGCATGCTCCGCTCCAGAAAACGCATCCACGCAGGAGGAACGACTCTGGTTTTTCTTTGTCTGAACTGCCGACTTTTCATTCGGTTCATTGCATTCTTCCTTCCTGCAGCTGCAAAAGCCAAACCCGATTCACAAAAAAAGCCGACCGACCCCCGAGTTTCTTCGCAAGGCCGATCGGCTTGATTGCTTTCTTTATTCAGACCACACTTCGGTCCGCAGAACCTTCGGAATTACAGGTCTGCGTGGGTACCGGAACCATCCATACCTTCAGTACCGCCATCAGCTGCCCAGATTTTGCCGGTGTCTTCGTCATATCCCCAATCACCATCCCCGGAAGCAACTACTGTGTTAGAACCGGTAAAGGGGTTGTTGGGAATCCGCTGCAGATAAGGTCCAAACTCACCAGTGTCGCTAACTGTGCCGTCCATATTCGTTTTGCCGGTCATCTGGGCCGTAAAGTTGGCCAGCGAAGGAGGATTGTCGTTGTGCTGAACCTTGTAGAGTTCAATCTGCGAACGCATCGACTGCAGGTTGCTCATCAGACTGTTGAGCTTGGCTTCGGTGCTGGCCTGGCTGAACTGAGGTATCACAATCGCCGCCAGGATACCCAGAATCACGACCACGATCAGAATTTCAACCAATGTAAACCCTTTTTTTGCTCTCATAGATGTTCTTCCTTTCTTTTCTGTACCTGTTGTTTCGGTATCGTTTTTTGGTTTTGTTTTTTGGCTTCGGTCTCAGACCGGCAGGGCCGGCCTGGGGGTTCTCTGCAAAAACACCTGATTCAGCGTGTCCGGATTTGGCCTATGAGCTTGTCAAAGAACTTTTCGTTTCCATAGAAAACCTAAGAAATAAAAAGCGGGGCAGCAAACTGGGCAGGAAAAATTTTTAAGAAAATGTGAAGACAGAAAATCTTCCGCCAAACGTTCGATAATCCGAACGTTCTGGAAAAGAATTGCTGGATTTTATCGGAATATGGTTTTTGGCCGCGGGACGAATGCCCGCGGCCTGAATGATGACTTTCTTATCGGCCGGATTTTCCAGCCGACCGGCGGAAGCGGCAGCCAAATTCTTGAGGGCCGGCTGTTACGGCCTGCCTGCCGCCTTGACGGCCTCCATCGTCGTATAGTACTTGGCAAGCATATTGGACACCTCCCATTCCGGCAGCCGGCCTTCTTTCAAATAACCCAGGAAGTTCTGCATCACCTGCGCAAAATGCGCCTCGTGGCCGACGTGATATTGTTCCGGAATGACAATCTTCCATCGGCCCTCGGCAATCGGCTCCAGCCCAATCCCGGGATAGCGCCCCTGCAGCGTCTCCAGTACTGCTTTCCGCAGGTTTTCCGCCGGCAGATTGCCGCTGCTGCGGGCTTCCACATACAGGGTGGGCTTATACTGCTCCTGCGGCCCCTGGCGGATTACCAGACTGCATCGGCTTCCCCGCAGAACGGAAAAATGCATATCTCCCGCTCCTTCGGGCGCCCGATATTCCCAGCGAACCGATACCCGCGCGTGAAGGCCCCGAATAACATAATCCATCTGTCCGTTGGCCGGAACATGCAGAACATCGTCTTTCACATACGGCCGCAGATACTCCGGCCAACTCTCCATCCCTGTGATTTCGCGGAACTGCTCGGCCGTCATCGGCGTCGTCCACCGGCGGGCCGACAGCATCCGGATATCCGTCCGATAATCAATCGGCTGCTGAGGAAAACATTCCCATTGAATCAAATCCACCAGATGGGTCGAGACATCCGCCAAATCATCCCCTCGCTGGGCGGGGTCAAAAAACCACGCCGGACGGCGCAGAGGACGGCCGGCCACATCCTTAAAAAAGTGATGAACGCTTTCCTTGGAAACGGCCGGCTCCTCAGGACTGCCCTTCTCGAATGAACCGAACACTTCCGGAATCGCCGAGAGTTCCTTTTGCAGGATGGTGGTAATCTCGTACCGCTCGGTCATAATGTCATACAGCAGCACGCCTTTTTTCTTCGCCGTCTCAAAGGCGTCAGCCAGAAGCGGGAACTTTTCCGGAACGATGACCATCGGCTTATCGGCCAGCACGTTCAGACCCGCCTGGACAGATTGATAGATATAATCAGTCTTCAGCGAATTCTTCCCGGAAAGAACCACAGCATTGCCCTTCTTCTCCGACAGCATCCGCTCGAGATAATCCTCGCCTTTATAAACATTCAGAACCCACGAGGTCGGATTCTCCGCTCGGCTGTTGAATGCCTCAATCGAACGTAGATACTCCTGCAGTTCAGAACCATCCGGCGCATACACATAAACATCGGGGCAAACCTCTTCATACATGGTTTTCTGCACAAGGGCTGCATGAAAATGCCCCGGGTCCAGCACCATCAGCCGCACCTGACAGTCCGGGCCGGCCTCCGAGGCCGGCTTTTCCGCCGGACAGCCCCCTGTGACGGCAAGAATCACTGCCGCCGTCCAACTAAACAGAGCACACTTGAGCTTCATTGCCGTCTCCATTAAAGCAGCACGTAATTGGTTCCATAGGGCTTCCGCTGCGGGCGAGACAGCATTCCATTGGCCTGGTCATCACCGACAAAGACTTCCTTGCGGGGGTTCCAGGTGAGCTTGCGGCCGAGTTTCATCGCGATATAGCTCACCAGGCAAGCACTGCACGAGCGATGGCTAACCTCCACCGGCGCCACCGGCTGGCGGCGGCTGCGAATGCACTCCAGCCAGTTCAGATGCTGTTCAGGGCTTTCATAAAGATGAACACCCTCTGCCGGGATTGCCGCCTGGAGAATCTTCGGGTCGCCGGCCTGAAGCGGTGAAGACGGGCCGCCGCTTGTCGGGTCGCTGGCTGTTACCTGCTCGGGTCCCCGCGTTACAAAAATCCATCCTTCGGTTCCTTCAAAACGAACCCCGTTTGGATGGCGGCTGCTGATATGCATGGACACACCGTTGGCATACTTGGCATATACATCAAATTCTCCATGCACATTCCACAGACCGGATTTGGGATACTCGGCCCGGCCTTCTACTTCGATGGGGCCGGTATATTCGGTATCCATTCCCCAATGGGCTGTATCGACGTGGTGTGCCCCCCAGCCGGTGATCATCCCGCAGCAGTAGGCATCACAGCGCAGCCATCCAGGCCGATCATAATTATTCTGCGGATGCACCCGCTTTTCAGTATAATACACATACGGCGTGGAGCCCAGCCACATATCGTAGTTCAGATTAGGCGGAATCGGCATCTCCGGCTCCT
>Ga0209407_1003290_pt1 | contig 14151 bp, 12 predicted proteins | sample AD_JPNHG3_MetaG_FD_184410 | JGI IMG/M metagenome (GOLD analysis project Ga0209407, IMG submission 184410) | Active sludge microbial communities of municipal wastewater-treating anaerobic digesters from Japan - AD_JPNHG3_MetaG (SPAdes) (version 2) | ecosystem: Engineered > Bioreactor > Anaerobic... | reverse complement strand
TCACGAAGTGAGCAGTGTCAAGGGGTTCTGGGAAAAAAGTTGGAAGTATTTTGCCTGTACACAGGGGTTCAAGCGTTATCTATATATGCGCGGCTGGTTTGCTCGCGCCATCTACCCTCCTTCTCCGTCGCCCGGCGGCGCGAATGCGCCCTCCCCGAGAGTCCATGCCGGGCTTTCAGCTCTATGCTCACACCGAAACAGACTCGCTTCATCGACGAATACCTCATCGACCTGAACGGCACTCAGGCCGCGATACGTGCCGGCTACAGTCCGAAGGCGGCCGAAGTCCAGGCTTCAGTATTACTAAGGAATCCTAAGGTTCGCGAAGTCGTGGACAGGCGGATGGCGGACCTCCAGAGGCGTACGGGGATCACGCAGGAGGCTGTCTTGGGCATCCTATGGACCGAGGCGCAGGGTGGCGGGCCGGACACAACGTCGTCCGCTCGCGTCCGTGCGGCGGAGCTTCTCGGTAAGCACCAGGGAATGTTTGTTGATCGCGTGCAGCACGAGGGCAACGAGCGCAAGCCGATCCGCTTCATCGAAGTGCTGGGCTCCGAGCCTGAGCCTGCGGAACCGAATGCCGGCGAGTGACCTGGCCGAGCGCGTCGAGCGCAACGGAGAGGCCGGGCTGAGGCTGAGGCTGCATCCGGGACAGCAGCGGGCGTGGCGGTCGAAACGACGGTTCGTGCTCGTGCTGGCCGGCACGCAGGGAGGTAAGACGAGTTTTGGTCCGTACTGGTTGGCGCGGGAGATCCAGACGTGTGGTCCCGGCGACTACCTCGCCGTCACCGCGAGCTACGACCTGCTCCAGCTCAAGATGTTGCCGGCGCTCCGGGAGCACTTCTGCGGGGACCTCGGATGGAAATACCTGGCCGGCGACCGGGTGTTGGCTTCCCCCGAGGGTGACACGCGCATCATTATGCGCTCCGCTGAGGCTGAGGGGGGTCTGGAGAGCGCTACGGCTCGCGCGGCGTGGCTGGACGAGTGCGGGCAGCCCCGCTTCGCGGTGACCGCGTGGGAGGCCGTCCTGCGCCGTTTGAGCATTCATCAGGGGCGGGCGCTGCTGACCACAACGCCCTACCAATGGAACTGGCTCAAGGCTCAGCACGACCGAGCGGTCGCCGACCCCGCGTGGGAGATCGTGCGGTTCCGCTCCGTGGACAACCCGGCGTTCCCCGCGGAGGAATATCAGCGGGCGCGGCGTACGATGCCCGATTGGCGCTTCGGGATGTTCTACGATGCCGAGTTCACGCGCCCTGCCGGCCGCATCTACGACACGTTCGACGATGCTGTCCACGTGGTCGATCCGTTCACCGTCCCGAAGGAGTGGGCGAGGATTGTCGGGGTTGACCCCGGCACGTCCCACGCAGCCTACGTGTGGCTCGCGCAGCACCCGGACACGGGCGTGTACTACGCGTTCCGGGAATACCTGGGCGGCGGGCACAACGCGGAGGATCTGGCGGCCCGCCTGCTGGAATACGCGGAGCCTGTCCGGGAGTGGTGGGGAGGAGCGCGGTCGGAACAGGACTACCGCAACCGCTTCGCCCTGGCCGGCGTGCCGCTGGCCCTGCCGGTCATCAGCGAGGTCGAGGCCGGCATCGACCGAGTTCACGCCCTGTTCACGGCCGGCCGCTTGCGCGTGTTCCGCACGCTGCACGGCCTGATCGGTCAGGTTATCAGCTACTCGCGCGAGTTGGACGATGCCGGCGAGCCGCTGGACAAGATCGAGCACAAGGAGCGCTACCACCTGTGTGACGCGCTCCGATATGCGTGCTGCTCCGCACCTATAGATTTTGATGCGCCGAAGGAGGCGCAACCCCCGCCCGACGAGCCGCGGCAACGGATTGTGTGGGATTGGGAGCATCGGGAGCCTGACGCGGCGCCCGATTACGTGACCGACTACCTGTAACCCCTTGGAACTACTCCTGCTTGTGTGCTGCCTGGTAATCGTCGTTGTGCAGGCCGCGCAGCTTCGCGCCTTGAGCTCCACGCTCGACCCGCTCCGGCGCATCAGCGACGTGCTGGACAGCCTGCCTCCCGACCCTGCGGAGGAGGATGAGCCTGCACAGGAGGAAGTCTCCTTCCGCTCCGTCCTGCTCCCGCCGCCGGAGGATGACCAGGACGACCCGATGATCGTCCGCTCGCACGCTGCCAGCTTCGCCGAGCAGGAGTTGGGAGGCCGGCTGAGGTCCACGCTATGAGATTCGTCAGCCCGTTCGATGTCCCCAAGCAGGGTGGGTCCAAAGCGCTGCTCGACAAGCTGGAGAGTTGCATGCGCTGGGGGCTCGCGGCACGTGAGCCGTATGAGCTGCGCGCGTTGCAGAGCTTCTTCTTTTGGGCCGGCGACCACTGGTCCTCGGTGGACAGCGACATCACCCGGCGCATCGGCCGGAAGATCGAACGTCCGCCCTACTGCGAGTCCAAGGTCACGGACAACCAACTCCCCATTTACGTCCGGCAGGTCATAGCCATCTGCACGGACGCCCTGAGCGACTACGAGGCGATCCCCGCGACCAAGGACGAGCAGGACCAGGGCGCCGCTGACCTGGCCACCAGATTCTTGCGGATGAGAGCCCGCGTGGACGACGAGGAGCAGTTGCGCGAGGATGAGCTGCTGTGGCTGTTCGGCAGCGGCGAAGTGCTGCGCCGGACGTGGTACAACCCGCGCAAGCGCTCACACGACGGCGCGATGGGCGACATCGACACCGAAGTCGTCAACCTGTTTCGCTACGCGAAATGCCCCGAGGATTCCGTCTGGCCGCCCCGCTGGCTGATCGAGATGGACGCGCGGCACGTCGATTGGGTCAGGAGCAACTACGGCACCACGGTCGAGCCGGAGGACTTGGCCGACGTGATGACCAACATTGACGCGCTCTCGCAGAACATCGTGAGCCAGAGGCGCCCGTCCCGCGAGGAGCGCGGCAGCAGCATCATCCTCAAGCGCCTGTACAGCCCGCCCTGTGAGAAGTATCCCGATGGTCACGTGTGGGTGTGGGGCGGCGGCAAAGTCCTCAAGCACCACGACCTTCAGATCCCCGGCGTGTTTCCGTTCTCCCGTGCCTACTGGTATCAGGTCCCCGGCCGGCTGTATCCCCTGTCCTATCTCGAACCGCTCCTGAGCGACCAGCGGCAGCTTGATGTGCTGCTTTCGCAGTTGCAGGAAGTCAAGAACCGGCAACTCCGCGGCGACGTGATCACCCGCGGAGCCTCCGGGCAGGTGACGACGCGCGTGCTGGACGCCAAGACGGGGCAGAGGGAGATTCGACTGGGTGCCGGCGTCGACCAGTTTGAGTTCCTGACGTACGACCTGAACATCCAGACCGCCCAGGCCGACTACGAGCGCCTGCTGCGGAACCTCCACGATAAGGCGGGCCTGAGCCAGCCTACGCTGGGGCAGGTGACGGCGCGCAAGACTACGGCGACGGAGCTGCAACTACTCCGCGAGGCCGGCTTCCAGAACATCAGCTACCACCTCCGCAACTTCGACCGGCATCAGTGCCGCGTCAGCAAACACAAGATCCTCACCGCACAGTCCTTTTTCCAGGCTGCCCGCCTGCTCGTCGAGCACGGGACGGCGAGCCAGTGGGGTCTGGGTTACTTCTTCGGCGCGGACCTGAACGGTTTCCACGACGTTGTGAGCGTCCCGACCCCCCGGATGACGCCGGCAATGAAGCGCCAGGCGTTGCAGGAGGCGGCAGAGCGCGGGCTGTTCGGGCCGTGGCTTGGCCCGGACGGGCTCCCCGACCCGAGGATTGAGTACGCGGCACGCACGCAACTTCGGATGATGGGGCTCTCGGAGGAGGAGGAGCGCCTGGGGCAGACGTTCCTGACCTACGAGGAACTGGAGAAGCTGGTGGGGCAGGTGCATCGGATGGGGACCGAGGCGTGGCTGCAACGTGCGGCGGCTGCCGTAGGGATGCTGCCGCCAGGCGCGGCCGGTCCGATGCAGATGGCTCCCGGGATGCTGCCGCCAGGTGCGGCCGGTCCGATGCAGATGGCTCCCGGGATGCTGCCTCCAGAGGCGATGGGCGCCGGCCCGGGCGTCCCACCGGAGGCGCTGGCGGCGCAGGAAGCGCCGGCTGAGACGCCCACGGACTTCATCATCCAGCAGTAACAGAAACGGCTGGCCGGAGCTGCTAATTCTCCGGCCAGCCTGGACACGCTAGACAGAAGCGGCCTTTGCATTATACCACACCAGTTTCCCGGCGCAAGTCCGGGTACTTCGCCCGCGGGAGCGACATCCCGCACGAAAGCCTCTCGGCGTAGCCGGGGGGCTTTTCTCGTGGGAGGACCACAATGCCCGATTCAGACGGGTTCACCGCAAGCGCCGACGCGACAGACGGCGCAACCGATCAGGACGAAACTCCTGAATCGCTGGAACCGAGCGATACCGAGGTTCAAGACACTCCCGAGCCGGCTGAGTCCGAGCCGGAGAGTGAACCGCAGCAGGGGAGCGAAGACGCTCCTGCCGAGTCTGAGAATGCAGCAGAGGACGACGACGGCACCGCCCTCGTCGAGAGCCTGAAGCAATCGCTCCGGGCGACCACTGCGGAGCGCAACCGACTGCGCGATGAAGCGCGCGGACTGCGCGAGCAGTTGCAGCAGCCTCAGCCGCCAGAGCCGATCCCACCCCAGCCACAGGTTGACGGCAGCGAGCCACCGCAGAGCACGGACGCGTATGGCCGCTACCAGAGAATCAGCCGCCTGGCCGACCCCGAACTGGCCGGCCTGCTCTACGACAAGACGGACGATACCGTGTGCATCGGCGACGACCCGGAGAACTTCAACAACTGGGTCACCCCCGACATCGCCCGAGCCGTCGTCGGCTACCGCAGAATGGCGGAGCAGCAGCAGCAGCTCCAGCAGCAGCGCGTGGCCCAGGAGCAAGTTCAAGCACTGCGCGAGGTTTCGACTCGGTATGAGACGACCGCGCAGCAGCTCCGCGAGAGACTGATCCCCAACGTGCAGACCGACGCCGCAAAGGGCGTCCTGGACCAGATGATCATTGCCGAGACGGCGCGCCGGATGGGCGTGGCCGGCATCACGGAAGGAGACATCGCCAGGATGGACACGGCGGCGCTGGAGAAGGCGTCCGAGATACTTCACGAAGTCGTCAAAGACGCCCGCTCGCTCGTTGTGGAGTTGTCCCGTGCGGAGCTGACCGCACGCGAAAGAGCCGCCGAGAGAGAGCCTGTGCCGGCTACTGGCGGAAGCGCTGCAACGCCCCTCGAAAAGGACCCTGCGGACCTCTCACAGTCAGAGCAGAGGAACTACATCGTGGACGCGTTCCGGCGATTCAAGCGCGGCAGCTAGCCTCTGACGCTCCCCCTCGGCGTGAGGAGCACGCAAGTGTCCTACAAAGGGGACGTTATCAGCGACATCAACGATTTCCTTCGGAATCGTTACGATATGGGGCTCATCCAGAAGTACCGGATGTATCGGAATCCAGTTCTGGAGCGGGTCCGCAAGGTGTCGGACAAGGAATCCATGTTCGCGTTTGCCACCGGCAAGGGGCATACGCTGACGATGCAGACCGGCGCACCGATGAACGCCGGAGGCCGTGCTGAGACGGGCGATTTCCCGTATCCGGGGAAGACCACGTTCAAGCAGCTCACGGTCAAGGAGATCCAGTACGCCGCCTCCGCGGGCATCACCAAGGAGGAGCAGGAGGAGGCGCGAGCCTCCGAGGCTGCCGTTGCGAATCTCATTGACATCAAACTCAGTGACCTGCGCAACGACATCAAGTACCGCCTGCATGCCGGCGTGCGCGGGGACGGCACCGGCCGTCTGGCAAGGGTCGCGAGCTACTCGACCGTTTCGGGGAAGGTCGTGACCGTGGACAACACGGCTCAGGACTTCGGCTGGGCCGGCACGGAGATGATCCTTGTCGGCATGCCCATTGACATCCTGTCTCCGGGCGACACTACCACGAAGTGGCAGGTTCGGGTCAGGAATGCTATTGTCACGGCACTGACAGCGACGACCATCACCATCGACACGGCCGGGCCGAACTCCTCGGACGTGGACAGCGCCCATATCGCCGACGGCGACATGGTGTTCCTGGCCGGCTCCACGAACGTGGCGGACGATACTGCGATTGACTGGAACACCGGGTTTCAGGAGGTCCGCGGCTTGTTCGGGCTGGTCGACGACGGCACGAGCTCGTTCACCACGCTGGCGGCTGGCACCAAGACCGGAAGCGGTTTGGGCGCCAACTACTTCGGCGTGACCCGCACGAGCTACCCGTCGCTGGTGTCCAGCGTGACGTCCTTCTGGGACGGCACGGCACCCGGCTCGTGGGACCTGGAGGATCTGCTGAAGCCCATCCGGGACATCGACAACGGGTTCGCCGACGGCAAGGTCACGGCGCTCTATTGCAGCCCGGACATGTCCGCTGCAATCGCGCGCAAGGCTGCACTGGCGAACAACGAGACGCACCTGAACACCAACGGCAAGGTCACGGGTGGCTACTACACCCGCGAACTGAACGTCGAGGGCCGGATGGTGCCGATCATCCCGATGGCCCAGGGCTGGCCGAAGCACACCATCATCGGCGTGGATGAGGAGCAGCTTGTCTTCTACATCCCGCAGGACATCAACTTCATCAACCCCTACTCGGGCAAGACCGGGAAGGGCGAGGTGTTCTTCATGGCACCCGGAAAGCGCAACCTGACCTTTGAGGCGTGGATGCGCTTTGTCGGGCAGCTCTTCATGCGGCGCTGCGACACCAGCTTCCGCCTTGAGGGGCTGAGGGTGGACGAGTAAGGCTTCGCGCCTGACTGTCATCACGCTAAGAGGGAGCGGGACCACACCCCGCTCCCTCTGACTTCTTCAGGATTGAGGACTACGACTATGGGCATCAAGCTCACACGCTGGTTTACCGCAGTGCTGGTGGGGCTGCTGGCCGGCTCTCTCTGCTACGCGGCAATGACGCTGGACCAGATCAAGCTGACCGGGCTGGGCGGGAGCATCAAGGCTCCCGCGATTGTCTCACGCAGCTTCATCGACGTGCCGGTGGGGCCGTTTGTGAACGTCACGTCTGGCTCTCAGACCGTCAGCGCTACGACACACTACAGGGGCACCATCTTCGTCTCGGTGGAGACGGGCGGGGACGCAGCGACGACCTACACGCTCCCAACCCCGTCCGCTTCGCTGAAGGGGTATTACTATTACTTCTACCAGACGGACGACCAGAACATGGTCATTCAGTGCGCCACGAACGACCTCATCATCTGCACGCACGCGGACGCGGCGGATACCGCGACATTCAGTACTGCTTCGCAGAAGATCGGAGCGTGCGCGCTGGCCATCTGCAACGGCACGAACTGGCTTGTAATCGGACTCAACGGGACAGTCACCGGGGCAGGATGAGGAGGGTCCAATGCTGATCTCCAAGTGCTACATCCGCAACAAGAGCCAGAAACCTCAGTCCCTCAAGCACGCAGTCTTCTCCCAGGCTCCGTATGTGAGCGTGATCCCCGGCGGCATCGAGCAGTGCACCGGGCCAAAGCTCACGCTCGCGCCGGGGCAGGCGGCGGCTGTGCCCGTCCAGGTATGGGCAGAGGCCGGCCGGAAGAACGACTGGTGCGAGCGGCTGACCGAGGAGGGCTTCGCGAAGGTTGTTGCGGCGGCGCGTTCGCGCGGGAAGGCCAAGGGTAACGGCAAGGTGAAGCCGCCCGAGGAGCCCGAGCCGGACGTGGCCGAAGGCGAAGACGTCACGGAAGACGAGTGAGGTTGAGGCGTGGGTTGGTCTAAACTGCTGAGCTTCATCCAGAGTGAACTGGAATACGAGGGCAACACCATAACTGAGGCTGACGCCCTTCCGCCATCCAATGAGGCGGTGGACAGAATAGCAGAGATCGTCCGCCCACGCCCTGCCTCCTGGCTCGCGAGTGCGCTCACAAGCGATGCGCTGGGCTACAGGCTGCCGCAGGAGATGATCGGGCCGCTGGACAGTGTGACCTACGACGGAGAGGAGATCCCTTACTGTCCGCCGCGAGACTACGAGCGATACGTCAACGGCCCCTATACCATCGACGAGCCGGTTGTCTGGTGCGTGGTTGGGGTCTATTTCCGCACGAATGCTTCCGATCTGACGCTCGTGAAGCTGAACGGATACGCGGCTTTGCCGCACTACGAGGCTGTCAAGAAGCCTCCAGACCCGGACGCTCCCGACCCGATGAGCTATCTTCCGCAGCGCTTTGCGCTGCTGCCGGCATACTACGTGCTGATGAACTTCCGAGCAGGCGCAGACGTGGCGCCCGAGATGGCGCGCGTGCAGAAGTACGCCGCGGAGTGGCAGGGCGGGCTTGTGGCCGCGACCGAGGCTGTAGCGCGCCTGGGCAGCCAGCCCTTCAGGTTCTAAGCGATGCCAGACATCATCCTCAAAGACTTCTCGGCGGGTCTGGACGGGAGGCGGCTGAACGCGCCCGTCAACAGCCTGGCCCGCGCACGTGACGTGAAAATTGCCTCTGGGTCACTGTATGCGCACGAGAGAGGGGTCAACATCACCCCGGAAGGCATTCGTTTCTCCACATTCGAGAAAAGCCTTGTGGACCTGATAGGGTGCGCTGACCGGCTGATTGGAAAGCTGGACAACGTCCTTGTGCATGTGACTCCCCCGGCGATATCCGGGCAGCCGGCGACTATATCTCCGATGTGGATGCGTGATACCTACTGCACCGGCTACGAGACAGTAACCCGTATCGGAGATTTCTACTACATCTCGGCATTTGCTCCGAAGGCTGAGCCCGAGGATTACTGCCTGCGGTGGGATGGGCAAACACATCGCTACGTAATGGCCGTTGCGGGAGGCACGCCCCCAGCAGGGATGACTGGCTGGACGCTCACCAACATGCGGAATGACCTGTACCCGGGGTGGCTGTTCTGGTACGGGACATATTCAAACGGCATAACGAGCTGGGCCGGGCGGGTTAGAGTTACGCGCGTGCAGAACGGGCCAGCCGTCACAACGGTCTATACCGAGGCTGTGGCGAACCCCGAGAACTATAATCGCTGCTGCCTGGTGAACATAGACCGAATCGGCATTCCCGCTCCGCACGCGGCGGAGAATGCATCACTACCGCCGACGACAGCACTCAAGGCGGGCGGATCGCTGGCCGCAGGCGACTATCAATATCTGTTCCGCTTTGTCAGTGCGGATACGCCGATTGGCACGGAAACCTACGACCCGCTATTCCGAGGCATAGACGACGTGAGCAACCCGAGCGACCCCTGCACGGCCGTCACAGTCCCGGGCGGGAGCGGGGAGCAGACTATTACCGTCACCATCCCCGAGGCAAACGAGTTTCCGTCCTGCGTCACATCCATTGAGGTTTATCGCAGGGTCAAGCCATCAGGCGGGGCATACGGCGACTGGAAGTTGATCAAGACGCAACCCGCCGTATCCATTACGGCTGTGCCGGGCTATCGCACGCAAGTCAAGACATTTGCATTCGACGACGACGGGGGGCTGGCCGAAGGGGGTATCCTTCCAGGGGACGCATACTACCATGAGGTTCCGGGCATGCTCCGGCTTGTGCGCGCATTCAATGGGCGGCTGTATGGCGCCGAGGCTGGCACACACCGCAACCGACTTCGGTTCTCCACACTAGGGGCACCAAATTCATGGCCTTATGATGTTGCAGGGGTCCTGAGTTACGTGGACGACACCCGTTACCTTGGAGGGTATCAGGACGTAGGGGAGAACACGCATCAGATTGTCGCCATCCTGCCGGAAGGCGGCACATTCAGCAATACAGGGCAGGTTGGCGACAACCTTCTGATCCTCAAGGGGTTTGAGGCATACCGCTGGTATGGCACACATTGGGCCGACTTCAGGTTGCAGTACGGGTTTTCAATGGGGTGCTCTGCGATGCGTACGGCTCATAACTGCGGGGGAAACATCGTCTGGCTTTCTGATGCGCACATTATGACCCTCCCGTCAGGCGGATCGCACCCGCAGGCTATTTCCAAAAGCATTTACCCGAACGGGATCTCGCCTACCGGGGAAGAGTTTGCTACCTACTGGAAGAACAACTACATCTTCTGCTTCGGAAGTACATACCTGATTTTGGATGCGGACACTGGAACATGGACGACAGCCAACCTCACGCCCGACCTCACGGGCGGCGTTGTGGGGTTGGCCCCATTGGCAGGCATCAACACCTATACCGGTGACTATCAGCAGTTGTACTTCGGGCGGAGCCTGACGGGGCTGCGCGCTGGGTTCGGAATGGCGCTTGTCGGAGCGTTGTCCGCCAGTGTTAGCGTGGTGACACAGCCGCTCCTGTTGGCAAGTTCCACGGAAGATGCAATGCGCCTGAAGCGCATAAGGCGCATCTACATTGGCTACCGCAACCTGGGGAAAGCCGACGTGCCGGTTTATGTGGCTATTTGGGGGGATGACGGGGTTATCACAACAATCTCTACTGATGTGGCTGCGCACACCGGGCCGCCCCCGGAGCAGACAGTCGTGCTGCCAGTGGACGGGCCGGCCATTGCGCACGTGTTCCAACTTGAGATCGGAGCCGACGCGTCCAGCGCGTCGGCGTTTGCAATTGATTGGATAGGGTTGGACTTTGAGTATCTTCCTCTGGTCGTATCCAGACCAAGCGGGCTGCTGGTTGACGAGGCCGGTTCAGAGCCAGAAACACCAGAGGGCGCAGAGTTCGGAGATATATGAGATTCGGAACGAGGAGACTGTAATGCTGCAAGTACCGCGGACACCCTATGATGCGATGGTTCAGTGGTTGAGACACCCCATCGTGCAGGTCGGGAACGATCCCGCGCGCCTCCCCCGCCTGTGGGAACCGCGGGAGATCCTTGTCACCACGGCCGACATGTTCGGCAATTACACCATGTGGCGCAACGTCGCGAGCGGCGCACGCCAGAGTGTGCCGCTGCCGCTGGAAGGATGCAGTGAACTGACACTCTTCTGGTGGGCAGGCTCGCACTTCCAGGCTGGCCACTACATCGACTGGACGCTGAACATCGGGATGAGCGGGGATTCCAACGACTTCGACCTCGCCATCGGGCCGGACACGGACGCAGGTGCGGCCTACGAAGGGCGGGTCCTTGTCCCGATCAACGCCAGCTACAAGGTCGGCGGACAGGTCGCCTTCAACACGAAGAACAACTCCGCCACCACGATCCCGCTTGGCCGGAGGGTCGAAGGGCTGTTCTGGAACATCGGTTTCACCCCGGACACAGGGAGCATCCCGGTGTCGCTGTGGGTGCTGGGGAGATAAGTCGAATGAACAACGTAATCAGGGTAGCATTCCTCGGAGACAGCCTTATGTCCGGCTGCTTCGCAACAGACATCAACAACGCTCTGCGGTCCCGCCTGATTGATGGGCTGCGAGCGGCGCATCCCGGCACCTACATCCACCCCATCGCCCGGCACACGAACTTCGGGGGCACGCTGGGAGCCGTCTACCGCCAGTGGACGGACCTTGCCCGGCCGCAGTCTCCGGAGATCATCTTCTTCCAGGGCGGGGAGAACGAGCAGCCAGGCACGCACGTCGAGGCATTGGGCGCAAACCCCGTCACAGCGGACCAGCAGGACATCGTGTTCGCGCAGGCGCCGGTGGCGAATCAGATATACCGCATCGGCACGCCTCCGAACCACGAGTGGGTGCAGCCCACGGCAATCAATTCCACCACGGGTAAGTCATGCCGGCGCGGGCTGTTCGGGACGACCCCGCGCAACCACGCGGGCGGCACAGCCGTCCAGAACGACAAGACGGTCAAATGGGGCGGGGACGCGTGGATCACGCGCTACCAGGCGATTGTGGACGAACTCCAGCGCTACGCGCGCCAGACCGGGGCCATCGTCGTTGTCGGGGACTTCTGGGAGTTCGCCAGCACGAACACAACGGCCGTTGCGGCAATCCGCGATGTTGTTGAGGGCGTGAATCTGCGCAACTTTGTGTATGCACCCTATACAAAGCGCGACGGAGCCCGCATCGCAGCGGACGCAACCTGCCGGGGGCCGCTCGGCACAACCACACAGGATCTTGCCGCGGCTGACAGCAGCACGGAGATAACCCTTGCGACCGGTGACCCGACGCACGCGGCCATCGGGGAGTATCTGGCGCTGGTGACGTCCGCCCTGCCAGCCTACAACACCACGGAGATCGTGAAGGTGACGGCCAGGGGCGCAAGTTCCCTGACGGTGGACCGAAAGCAACTTTCGTCCTCCGGCCTGACCACAACCGGAGGCGCAACAACGACCATCTGCAAGCTCTCGCACGCATACACGGACCCGGCGACGCCGACGTTCGGCGTAACCGGTTCCGCAACGCTGTTCGCCGGCCTCGGGATCGCCTACGACGCGCACCCGAACGACCGGGGGCATGTGGAGCTTGGGGATGCGTTCCTGCGGGCATATCGCAATGCGGTCGGGATAGGGACAGTCGGCCCTTTCGTCTGATCCCCGGAATAATGCCGGGTGTCATCACCGTTGAAGACTTCGACGACAACACGGCTACGCTGTCGTCCGTCGTGACCGGGGGAGTGCCCCCGTATTCGTATGCGTGGCAAATGTCGGATGTCGAGGGGTTCACCCCGTCCGAATCGACGCTGATCACGGACGAGACCGAGCATTGTTGGGCATACGGTTTCGACGGGCCGTCTATCAACGTCCTCGGCCTAGCCGACCAGACGACCTACTACTTCAAGCTGGTGGTGACTGACTCCCAGGGCAACACATCAACAACGCCGGAAGTGTCCGTGACGACAAACGAGAAAGGATGGGCGCAGGAATTGCAGCCGTCCTCCATGGCGACGGCGCATACCGCACTGACTGACGGTGTGGGCGAGACGGAGGTCCAGCTTTACGCGGACTCCACGGAACTGCCGAAGGAGTCCTACGAGGCTGACGAAATCTGCTGGTATGGCGTGAACCAGCCGAACAACTCTGGCGCACAGCCGGGGAACGGCGGGAACGCCGCGACCTACTTCGGGCATCTGGTAGATGCAGGCATCCTCGGCAACCGGCTTGAGGCGCAGTGGGACAACATCGAGATTGACCCGGCCTCTCCGTCCTGGAGCACATTCAACGGCTACCTGGCGGCGATTCGCAACGCCGGCGGAACGGCCATCATCGAAACGTCCTACGTCCCGATGCACCGGACCGGCCAGCGTTACCGGAACTGCCCTCCGCTCGTGTTCAACAACACGCCGCAGGCCGGCAGCTTCGTGGACGACAAGATTGCTCTGACAGGAAAGCCCGTGTGGCTCACCCAGAGCGCCTACGAGCGCCGCGGGTTCGCGGTGGTGGAGACAGGCGCGACCCCGACGAGTGTGTCCGAGGAAGGGCTGGCGTTCCGCTACACGACCCCGGAGCAGGACAACTTCACCCGCACGGCGGCTCAGGGCTGGGCCGACATGTATGTGGCCGAGACGGCCCACTGGCCCATCGACATCACGAGCCTCGTGGTGGAGGTGGAGACGAGCGCCGGGAGCGGCACCTACGAGGAGTGGACCCGCGTCGCGGACATCCAGGACGGCACCTCCGGCCAGAAGTGCTACGTGGCCGACTTCACGGGCCGTATCGCCTTCAAGGACAGCCGGATGAGTTCCGTCTGCGCGGCTCCTGCGACCGGGGCGAAGGTCCGTGCGAGCTACGACTACTTCGCGGCCTACAACTACGGGACGGAATACACGTTGGACGCGATTGCCGGGGTTCTCTCCCGGTCAGGCGCGAGCGGGTTCAGCGTCCCGCAGCCGAGTGACGGGTTCCCGAGCGGGAGCCTGGACGCCGATTGGGAACTGAATCCACAGTTCGACATCACGGTTCCTGTGGCGAGTGACGGGTTCGCCGGTCCGGGGCTGGATGCGAACTGGGTCTGGAACACAGAGCCGACACATACGCAGAACGGGACGTTCAACTGGGATGTCGGGGCGGTCCACGCGACGCGTAGATGCCTACAGACAGTCAGCGGTTCCGGCGACCTACACATGAGTGTGAAGCTCACTGCATACAGCAAGGCGTTCGGTTCCACGGTCGGCATCGCACTCTACAACTCGGACTACTCCGCCTATGCAATAGCCCGTGTGACCGCAGATAACAAGTTCCAGCTTGTGGTGAACTCCGGCAGTGGCTCGAAGACATACGAGACGGCGCACACGTTCTCCGCCGGGGACATC
>Ga0209407_1003288_pt1 | contig 14158 bp, 10 predicted proteins | sample AD_JPNHG3_MetaG_FD_184410 | JGI IMG/M metagenome (GOLD analysis project Ga0209407, IMG submission 184410) | Active sludge microbial communities of municipal wastewater-treating anaerobic digesters from Japan - AD_JPNHG3_MetaG (SPAdes) (version 2) | ecosystem: Engineered > Bioreactor > Anaerobic... | reverse complement strand
ACCAGGCCTTTGGGTTATTTAGTATCTCTGCCTTAAAGGTCTCATCAGAGGATGGAAGTGGGACCTTGCCGAATCTGCCGTTTCCAAAGCCAAGGGTAAAATCAAAGGGATATATCTGTTTACTCGCCACAAAATACTGGGAAGGATAAAGCCTTGTGCCCTGTGGGTCATTTATGGCAAATGCCACAGCAGGCAGATATTTTCCCTCTGAGATAAACTGGTATTTGAAATCGAGGGCCTTGTCTTTGTAATCGCCGTATGATGTGGTCAATGCAGGGACACCCCTTATCTGAGTAAATCTACCCTCCATCTCAAGTCCCTTCAATGGGCTTATGGCCATATAGTACCATATATAGGGGTGTGCCATGCCAACCCCGGCCCTGAAGGTGTTTTCCTTTAGAACCCTTGCTGTTGGTATCTCCAGAAGGCCTGTGCCGCCCCAGTTAGCAGGGTTGACAAAGGGTTCATCTGCCCCATAGGCTATAGAGACGATATTCGCTGGCAAAAGATATTGACAACAGGGTAAAGAGAACCATGCAATCAAGCATAATACAAGGAATAAAAAGAATAAGGGTTTATTCGGTTTATACTTAGCAAGATTTTTTTGCACTATACCCTATCGCTTCAGAAGTATTTTTCACAACAGATTTAATAAAGTGCCTTTATAATACCCACAACCTGGGCCATATTTGCCAGTATCTGGGTTATATCTTTTATGTTCCTGAGCCATGCTATACGGTCTATCTTTTCAGGGACGACAATTGTATCACCTGGCTCTATATATTTTATCTGTTCGGTAAAACCAGCCATCTCCCACCTTGACCTTGATGAACTCCATGAAAACCACCCGCCCTGAAGCCTCGTGGCGCTACCATCTACCTTCAAGACATAGATACTATCTTTATCAGCATAGTTATTATAACCACCTGCCATCTCAATATAGTCTTTATAGTCGAGTTTTTCATTAAAGACAAAACTACCCTCTGACATAACAGAACCGGCTACATTTACTACCTCATTAACAACAGGTATATAAAGGTTGTCACCGTCCTCGAGCTCTATATCGTATTCACTGCCCTTTAAGAGCCTCAGATGGGCAAGTCTTATGGTCATCCTCCCCTTTGCCTTTAATTGCTTTAAAACCTCGATAAATCTCTGTTTCTGCTCCATCTCCCCTTTTCTTGCCACTACCTCTTCTGCAGAGGTGGCAGTTGCCATCTGGGCAGAACTCGCGGAAAAGAGTTCTTTTTCCAGCCTTGATACCATCTCTTCGAGGTTTTTCTGCTGGAGTTCCCTTACCCTCTCCCTTGTAAACACAGCTCCCCTGAGATATGCCTTACTTGTATAGCCTCCTGCCCTTTCAATGAGAGATGAGAGCCTCTCGCCCTTTCTTATGGCATATTGACCCGGGAACACAACCTCTCCCTGGATAGTTACTAACTGATGCTGCTGCCACTCCGGGACAGACCTTACGAATATATAGTCGTCTTCCTTTAGAGGTATATCATATTTAGGGTTACCCTTCATTGCCTCATCGAGGTTTATGGATATCTTCTCTGTCTTGGGCCCGCCATCTGTGACATATAGCCTTGTGAGCTCAGCCTCTTTCCTGAATGCATAGTATCTCAGGCCACCTGCCATATTTATAAGGTCTTTGACGGTCATACCGAGCTTGAACCCGTATTCACCTTCTCTGAATACAGCACCCGCGAGTCTTATTGTCCTTTTATCCGGGGCTATTTGAAATACCTTTAGTGTATCCCCTGACTGGAGTGTCAGGTCTTTGTCTGTTGCCATATTGAGGTCGGACTCGAAGATAACCTTTCTGTTGTTATCCACAATCCTCTCTATCTGGACCCTTCCCTTAAAGGCAATAGCATTTAGCCCTCCTGCCATCTCTATGAGCTGGGAGAGTGTTGTCTCGTTTTTGAGTTCATATATGGCAGGGTTATTCACACTCCCGGCTATAGCGACAACAGGCCCTATAGGGGGTATAAAGACCACATCCTCGGGCATGAGCCGAATATCCTTTGATTTATCACCTTTCAGAAGAAAATCATACATATCGAAATTCACTATAATCTTTCCATTTCTTTTGAGCTGGATATTTCTCATAGAGCCAGTCTTGTTTGGCCCACCTGCCTCAAAAAGGGCATTCACAAGGGTAGAAAGGGATGAAATAGAGTAGCTCCCCGGTCTTTCTGCATTTCCTACCACATAGACCCTGATGGTCCTTAATAGCCCCATACTCACATTCATCTGAAAGCCTGTGTAGTATTTTGAAAACTCCTTGTTCAGGACATCTTTAAGTTCTTTGAATGTCAGCCCTGCAACACCGAGGACGCCTATCTTTGGCATATTGATATGGCCGTCTCTGTCCACAACAACACTGAAGTTTCCCTCTATATTACCCCACAGTGTTATCCTCAGTTCATCGCCAGGGCCTATGATATAGTCAGGTCCTACAGGTATCCTGTCAACAGGTGGGACAAAGGTTTTAGACTGCTGCCTGAAAAGCTCATAGCCGTATTGTTTTATCTCTGTAGATACATAAAAAGGGTTTTTTATACCCACTATCTTAAATGCGGCCACCAATGCCTCTTTTGTCCCTACAAGAAAACCTGCATCAACAAGGATGGGTTTTTCTGCGAGCTCTACCTCCTTTATCTCTCTCTCCTGTGTCCTTGCATACTCTCTTGGTTCCCTCTGCCTTCTGTCCTCTTCTATCTCTTTTGCCATCTTCTTCGTAATCTTTATAATCCTTACCGGAACAGCTACATTTCCTTTAATAAGTCCCCTTGATGAGTATTTGAACTCTACCCCGTCAAGCCTCTTTAATATATCGAGCTGGAATTCATTTATCTCTAAAATTGTCTCTGCCACATACTGTTCAAACTCAGATGGCCTCTCCTCTATGGGCTTCTGTGGTATCTGTTGAAGCTGCTGTTCCTGCTGCTGTTGAGGCTGAACCTGAGGAAATACAGTAGATTGGCCTGATATGAATGGTTGTTGTAATGGCATTTGCGAGCCCTGCGGAAAATTCATATAAGACGGTTGTGAAAACCCATGGGAGCCTGCAAATAAAAAACATATACAAAATAAAATCGACAAAAGAAATCTAAAACCCATTTTATCACCTCTTTTTAATGGTTATAGTCAGCAGTTGGGACAAATCTAAAATTTTACTGATTTTATACCTATTTTCCTTATTATTTCCACAAAAAATTTAAATTTTTGGTAAGCGTTCTTAACCCGAGGCTGTTTTGACCCCATAGTCCTCGAGGAATTCCTTCAGTGCCTCCGGCCATCTCCTTAGAGGCTCAAGCTTGGTATTTATCAGAATGCTGTATTTTGGCCTCCTGGCAGGCCTTGGAAACTCATCCTGCGCTACAGGGACTATCTTTATACCCTTTATGCCTGCAAGTTCGAATAAAATCTTGGCTGCACCATACCATGTTACAGGTGCACCCTCATTGGTTATATGATATATGCCAAAGGGCATACCTTCCTCTATGAGGTATTTTGTCCTCTTTGCCAGATCCGGTGCATATGTAAAGTTGGAGAGCTCATCATCCACAGCCTTTATGACATCCTGTGTTTTTGCCAAGGCCAGCATGGTCTCAAAGAAGCTCTTTTTTGCATTGGGGTTATGGGAGGGCATACCGAACAGCTTTTGAAGGCGGATAAGATAGTATCTATCCGTATTTTTCATCACCTCAATCTCCCCAAGATATTTGGACTCACCGTATCTTGAGATAGGAGAAGGGGTGCTTGTCTCATCATAGCCTTCCCTTTTTTCACCATCAAAGACATAATCAGTGCTGTACTGGACAAGAAGGGCACCCAGTTTATTTGCTGCCTTTGCTATATAGCCTGGGCCGTAGCCGTTAATTCTCTTTGCCAGCTCGAATCCCTCTGGCTCCTCTGCCTTGTCAACGGCATTATAGGCTGCGGCATTTATGATTATATCGGGCTTCAAGGGTAAGACCTTTTCCATGACCGATGCCTCATCACCTATATCTATATCAGGCATGTCCCATCCTGTAACTGCATAGCTACTATCAGAGCTGAATATTCTATTCAGTTCAGGCCCCAGAAGACCCATTGCACCTATTATAAGTATTTTTTTCATGAAACTTCCTTGTTTATATTTTTCTTGTGCGAATTATATATTAAAATAATGGAATAGGCAATCTGGAAATATGAAAAGGGTGTTATCTTGTTAAGGCTACCTCTATTGATTTTATATATCATGTTTATTTCTGCCACTTTTTTATACGGTGAGTGTGTAAATGGTGACTGTATAAATGGAAGGGGCTCCATGCTTTTTGAAAACGGCGATTATTATGTGGGGCAGTGGAAGAATGGGGCTTTCCACGGGGAAGGGTTTATGATATATCACAATGGAGACAGATACAAAGGTACATGGAGAGAGGGGAAAAAGCACGGCAGGGGTGAGTTCTGCTTTGGCAACGGGGATAGATACAATGGAGGCTGGAGGGATGGCAAGCCCGATGGTAAGGGTACCATGATCTTTGCCAATGGCGATAGATATACAGGCGACTGGCAGGATGGGTCATTTAATGGTCAGGGCACAATGGTCTATGCCAACGGTGATACATACAGAGGTAATTGGAAAAATGGCTCTTATAACGGAAAAGGGACAATGATATTCTCTTACGGAAACCGATACATAGGAGAGTGGAGGGAAGGCAAGCCAAACGGAAAAGGCACGATATATGACCCTGCAGGGAGGATAATATATTCTGGACTATGGGAGAATGGTGAACCCAAAAAGGATAAGAATATTAAAAGAAGGTAGTCTAACAGGGGGACCTGTGGCATACTGGATGAGCAGGGACCAGCGTGTAAGTGACAACTGGGCCCTTGTCTATGCCCAGAGACAGGCTATTATGATGCAAAAACCCCTTGTCGTTGTCTTCTGTCTCCTGGATAATTTCCTCCATGCAACAAAAAAACAATATGCCTTTATGATTAAAGGACTCATGGAGGTGGAAGACTCATTATCTCAAATGCATATCCCATTTTTTGTGTTATTTGGACTGCCTGAGATAGAGATGCCAAGATTTGTTGAGACATTCAATATCTCCATGCTTTTTACTGATTTCGACCCGTTAAAGATAAAAAGACAATGGAAGGGTGCTGTATCAGAGGGGATAAATATACCCTTTTTTGAGGTGGATGCCCACAACATTGTGCCATGCTGGGTGGCATCCCAGAAACAGGAATATGGGGCATACACCATAAGACCAAAGATATACAGGCTTTTAGAGGAATTCAATGAGGCATCTCCTGAATTAAATAAGCACCCCATACCATGGGATAAAAAGCCACACAGGGTTAACTGGGATAGTATAATAAAAAGACTTGGCCTGGAGGCGGAGATAAAAGAAAATCAAAGGTTTATACCAGGACAGAAGGCAGGCTTATCTGTCCTCCATGGCTTTATCAGTGAAAAAATCCATCGTTACCATATAGACAGAAATGACCCCAATATGGATGGTCAGTCAAATCTCTCGCCTTATCTTCATTTTGGTCATATATCTGCCCAGAGGGTCATGGAAGAGATAAATAGCAAGGTAGAAGATAGGGAAAAGAAAAAGGTCTTTTTTGAGGAACTTATTGTCCGAAGAGAGCTTTCAGATAATTTCTGTTTTTACAACGAAGATTACGATAATTTTCAGGGTTTTCCCGAGTGGGCCAAAAAGACCCTTGATATACACAGAAAAGACTTAAGGGCATACATTTACGATATAGATATCCTTGAAAATGCAGAAACCCACGATGCCCTGTGGAATGCCTGTCAGAAGGAGATGGTAAAGACAGGAAAGATGCATGGCTATATGAGGATGTACTGGGCAAAAAAAATACTCGAGTGGTCTGAATCCCCTGAAGATGCCATGGAAAAGGCCATATATCTCAATAACAGTTACGAACTCGACGGCAGAGACCCAAACGGCTATACAGGTATAGCATGGTGCATAGGTGGTGTTCACGACAGACCCTGGAGGGAAAGGGAGATATTTGGAAAAATCCGCTATATGAGTTATAATGGCTGTAAGAGAAAGTTTGATATTAAATCCTATATAGAAAAGATAGAGGGGCTATAAAGGCATTAAAAAGGTGGTGAACTGAATATGTGGAACTGGAAGATAATCTATGAGGACGATGACATTGTCTGCTATCTGGATATAGAGAATATAGCAGACTCTCAGGCAGATGAGGATGGATTTTACAGCTCTGTTGACTGCTACCGTTCATTATCAGAGAGGGTTGCAGCATGGCTTATGTTTTTCATAAAGAATAAAGAGACTGTCCAGAGATACAAAGATTACCTAAAGGAAAAAGGGGTTTCTTTAAAGGCATATAAAGGTTACAACAATAGCCTGTGTCTCATAGAATTAGATGCAGAAAAAGGTTTATACAGGATTATCCCTGCCCTGGATTATGATGATAAAGGAAGGGAATTGGGCGTATCCAGGATTATAACAGAAGAAGGTAAATCCTTTATAAAAGGCATAAAAGGTGATTGGTCTCCCATAAAATCAAGGAATACAAATAAGGCCATACCATCTGTCTTCAGGTTTTTATATAAAACAGAGCAAAATTCAATATAGCTTAAGATCTTTGCAAAACCATGCAAAGGTCTTCAATCACTACAATACCTTTTTACCTATGGGGTGCCTTTAAATGCCTCCCACTCTCCCCTCTCTTTAAGCACATCCCTGTACACCTCAAGGGCCTTGTTTACAAGGGGCATACCACCGTAAGGGGCAAGCTGAAAAAATACCTCGGCAAGCTTTCTTGGGTCGCACCCCACGTTAAGGGCAGCGTTTACATGGAGCCTCAGTTCTTCTTGGGCACCAAGGGCAGCGAGCATGGCGCATGCAACCATCTGCCTCTCCGGTAGCGTAAGAACAGTCCTTGAGTATAGATTCCCTGTTATGAACATGGAGAGGTCATTGGCAAGGTCCCTGTCAAACTCCTTCCATGTGAGATATGGTGGATCCATTTTTATACCCTTCCCGAATAGTTTTTTTGCTGTCTCCTGTGTCCTCTTTTTTATTGCATCACTGTCCATAATCTCTGCCTCCTGTTGTTTTTTCAAGTTTTTAACACGACTCGGGCAAATGGTCAACAGATAGGGTTGAGGAGGATTCAAAAATATTGTATAGTTGGTTATTGTTATGAAAAGGATAGTCATAGGCACAGCAGGCCACATAGACCACGGAAAGACATCCCTCATCAAGGCCCTTACAGGCATAGACTGCGACAGGTTAAAGGAGGAGAAGGAAAGGGGTATAACAACAGAGCTCGGTTTTGCCCATTACAGGTTCAGCGACGACCTCCTTGTAGGTATAGTTGATGTCCCGGGCCATGAAAAATTTGTGAGGCACATGGTTGCAGGCTCGTGGGGTATAGATATAGTGCTCCTTGTGGTGGCAGCAGATGAGGGTGTGATGCCCCAGACAAGGGAGCACATAGATATATGTACCATGCTGGGTTTAAAAAAGGCCATAGTGGCCATTACCAAGAAAGACCTGGTAGATGATGAGATGCTCGAGCTTGTGAAGGAGGATATCGGTGATTTTCTGAAAGGGACTGTATTTGCAGATTCACCGCATATACCTGTATCGTCTGTAACAGGTGAAAATATTGAGGCTTTAAAGACAGCTATAAGGGATGTGGCCATGTCCACACAGGAGAGGTCACGGTCAGGGATATTCAGGCTCCCTGTGGACAGGGTCTTTACCATAAAGGGTCTCGGCACAATCATAACAGGGACATGTATATCAGGATATGTAGAGGTGGGTGAAGAGATAGAGATATATCCTTTCAATAGAAGGGCGAGGATAAGGAATATCCAGGCATACCATGAGGATACAAAAGAGGCTGCAGCAGGCCAGAGGGTTGCTTTGAACCTCCAGGGTGTAGACAGACAGGAGATAGAGAGGGGGGCGATAATAGGTAGACCCGGGACTCTTTTACCTACGGCCAGGATTGATGCGTCTTTCAGGTACCTAAAGCTGCCTTTCAAGGGCATAAAGAGCGACACCATATTGAGGTTCCATGTGGCCACCATGCTTGAGGAGGCAAGGATAGTGCTTCTGGACAGGGATATAATAGAGCCGGGTGATGAGGCCTATACCCAGTTTGTGTTTCGTAAACCTGTGGTTGCCCTCCCCGGTGACAGGTTCATCTTAAGGGGTTCGTATCAGGTCCAGACTATAGGGGGCGGGACTATCCTAGATATAGCACCCACAAGACATAAGAGGATGTCCTCTAACCTGTCAGATAGCTACAGGGTCCTAAACCGCGGTTCCATCCTCGATAAGGCCCTATACCACATAAGAAAAGGCGGCCATGGGGGTATGGATAAGGTGATGCTCTCAGTGCTACTGGGCGTAGACCAACGAACACTTACAGATACCATGGAAGAGCTTAAAAAGGCCTTGAAGATAAAGGAGATAGGCAGGTTTATCGTGGACATGGAGAGGTTTGAAGGATATAAAGGCCTTCTAAAGGGATATGTCATTGATTTCCACGAGAAAAATCCCTTAAAGATTGGCATCTCCAGGGAGGAGTTGAGGACGAGGCTGCCCAGGGTAGAGCCGGTTATATTCCAGACAGCCCTGGAAGAGTCCATAGAAGGGGGTTGGATAAGGGTGGAGCAGGATAAGGTCATAGGGGCTACTAAAACAGAATCTGTCCAGGCATTGGATTCTATGGAGGAGGAGATACTTATGTCCCTTAAGAGATACGGCCTTACACCCCCTAACCTCAAAGAATTTGCCCAGGAACTGGGAAAAACAGAGAAACAGACAAGGGATATACTGGAGAGACTCGTCCACAAGAAAAAGGTTGTAAAGGTAAAGGGGGATATATATCTCGAAGGTGAGGTCGTAAGTAGATTAAAGGATACTGTTGTAGACTACATGAAGGAAAAGGGCGAGATGGCACCAGGGGACTTTAGGGCCCTTTTTAACATATCGAGAAAATACACAATACCCATCCTTGAATACCTCGATGATATAAAACTCACCATAAGGGTAGGGGATAAGAGGGTATTAAGGTCACAAAAAAATGCCTGACCTAAATCAGGTCAGGCATATGTCAATTGCCTCATCCATCCTTTCGATGAACTTAAAGTCCATATTCTCCTTTATGCTCTCCGGGACCTCTTCAAGGTCCTTTTCATTGAGTTTAGGCAGTATGACGCTCTTAATACCTGCCCTCTTTGCAGCAAGGACCTTCTGTTTAATGCCACCCACCGGGAGCACAAGGCCCCTTAAGGTAATCTCACCTGTCATGGCCACATCGTTTCGGACAAGCCTGTCGGTGAGAAGGGATACAAGGGATACAAGCATTGTTATCCCTGCAGACGGACCGTCCTTTGGTATGGCACCCTGGGGCACATGGATGTGGATGTCATTCTTTTCAAAGAAATCCTCTGGGATATTATACTCTGATGCCTTACTCCTGATATAGCTTAATGCTGCCTGGGCAGACTCCTTCATCACATCACCCAGTTGCCCGGTCAGGGAGAGATTTCCCTTACCCCTCATCTTGGTGGATTCTATAAATAGTATGTCACCGCCTGTGGGGGTCCATGCAAGTCCTGTTGCCACCCCGGCATATTTTGTCCTCTCTGCCACCTCTGAGAAGTGTTTTATAGGACCGAGATAGCTGTGGATACTGTCGGCAGTGATTATCTTCTTCTCGTTCTTGCCCTCTGCCACATCCTTTGCAACAGCCCTGCATATTGTTGCTATCTCCCTCTCCAGGTTTCTTACCCCTGATTCCCTTGTGTATGAGCGTATGATGACCTTTATGGCCTCATCCTCAAACTCGATGAGGTCTTCGTTCAATCCATGTTCGAACCGCTCCTTGGGGATGAGAAACTGCCTTGCTATCATGAGTTTTTCTTCCTCTGTGTATCCCGGTAACTCAAGGACCTCCATCCTGTCTTTTAGTGCCGGTGGGATGGGGTCAAGCATATTGGCAGTGGCTATAAACATGACCTTGGAGAGGTCAAAGGGCACCTCAAGGTAGTGGTCGCTGAACGAGTAGTTCTGTTCCGGGTCTAAGACCTCAAGGAGTGCACTGGATGGGTCACCCCTGAAGTCCATGCCTATCTTATCAACCTCATCGAGCATAAAAACAGGGTTATTAGAACCTGCCTTTTTTATGCCCTGTATTATCCTGCCCGGGAGTGCACCTACATATGTCCTCCTGTGTCCCCTTATCTCTGCCTCGTCTCTTATGCCACCCAGGGATATCCTCATGAATTTTCTACCCAGTGCCCTTGCAATGGATTTGCCAAGGGATGTCTTTCCAACGCCAGGGGGTCCAACAAAGCAGAGTATGGGGCCCTTCATGTCCGGCTTGAGCTTTCTTACGGCAAGGTATTCCAGTATCCTCTTTTTCACCTTCTCCAGGTCATAGTGGTCCTCGTTCAAGATGGTATTTGCCTCTTCTATATTGAGGTTATCCTCTGTCTTTTTTGACCACGGGAGTTCTATAAGCCAGTCCAGATATGTCCTTGATACGGTGTATTCTGCAGACATGGTGCTCATCTTGGAGAGCCTGTCCAGCTCCTTTTCTGCTACCTTCTGGACATCAGGGGGCATCTTTGCCTCGACTATCTTCTTCCTTATCTCCTCTATCTCGGTGAATTTATCCTCTGACTCCCCGAGCTCCTTCTGTATTGCCTTTAGCTGCTCCCTCAAGTAGTATTCACGCTGTGTTTTGTCTATACCCTCTTTTACATGGGTCTGGATGCGGCTACTGAGCTCAAGGGTCTCCACCTCCCTGTTCAAGAGTATGGTCACCTTTTTGAGCCTCTCTTTTAAGTCTATGGTCTCCAGTATCTCCTGTTTCTCAGAGACGCTTATATTTATTGTAGACGCAATCAAATCTGAGAGATTCCCGGGGTTTTCCACCTTTGATGCAATCTGGGCAAGTTCAGAGGACAGATACGGTGCCATCTCCACTGCCTTTTTGTAGAGGTTTTTGAGATTCAGATACATGGCATCGATCTCTATATCCCTCTGATATTCCTCAAAGATGGGGAGTATCTTTGCCTTGAGCGTATACTCCCTCTCTGTAAATTCTACAAGCTTGAACCTGCATATACCCTGCACAACAATCCTCTGGCTTCCGTCCACCATCTTTACCATCTTCATGATGGTGGCCACTGTGCCAATGGTATAGAGGTCTTCTATATCCGGGTCCTCTATATCCGGGTTTTTCTGGGTTATTATGCCTATCATCTTGTCTTTTGCCATGGCATCATCTATGAGCCTTATGGACTTCTCCCTGCCCACAATAAGGGGCATGACAAGGTCAGGATAGGCAACCGTCCCCCTCAAGGGGAGTATGGGCAGTTCTGCCGGTATAAACAGCCTGTCCTTTATGCCTTTATCATTTTTGAAACCAATAACCATCAGGCCTCCTATTTTTTCACGTCCTCGAACTCTGCATCCACTACATCATCGTCGCCCTTGCGACCCCCTCCCTGATACTGCTGTTGATACTGCTCCTGACCACCAGGGCCGCCTGCTGTCTGGCCTGCTGTCTTTTTATAGAGGGCCTCAGCAACCTTGTGGGATGCCTGTGTAACCTCGTCAATAGACCTCTTTATCCTGTCCATATCCCCGCTCTTGAGTGCATCTTTTGCCGTGGCTATGGCATCCTCAAGGGGCCTTGTCTCATCGCTGGTGAGCTTATCCCTGTTGTCACGGAGGGTCTTCTCCGAGTTGTATACCAGGTTGTCGAGCTGGTTTTTCATGTCGATTTCCTGTTTGCGCTTTCTATCTTCGTCTGCGTGCATCTCAGCGTCCCTTACCATCCTCTTTATCTCATCCTCGCTCAACCCTGTAGATGCAGTAATCCTTATATTCTGTTCCTTGCCGGTTGCCATGTCTTTTGCAGTAACATGGAGTATGCCGTTGGCATCTATGTCAAAGGTTACCTCTATCTGGGGTATGCCCCTTGGTGCCGCCGGTATACCCATGAGATGGAATCTGCCAAGGGTCCTGTTGTCTCGGGCAAGCTCCCTTTCACCCTGGAGCACATGTATCTCAACACTTGTCTGATTATCCTCTGCAGTGGTGAATATCTGGCTCTTTTTTGTGGGGATGGTTGTGTTCCTCTCTATTATCCTTGTCATGACACCGCCTAATGTCTCTATGCCAAGGGAAAGGGGTGTCACATCGAGGAGCAGGACATCCTTTACCTCCCCTGCAAGGACACCGCCCTGGACTGCAGCACCGAGGGCAACCACCTCATCAGGGTTTACACCCCTGTGGGGCTCCTTGCCAAAGAAGTTTTTCACAACCTCCTGGACCTTTGGTATCCTTGTTGAGCCACCTACAAGGACGACCTCATCTATCTTGGATGTGGTTAGCTTTGCATCCTCCATGGCCCTCCTGCAGGGCTCGATGGTCCTCTGGATTATATCATCGGCAAGCCTCTCAAGCTCTGAGCGCCTGAGTTTCATGTTTAGGTGTTTTGGGCCTGAGCTATCTGCGGTAATAAAGGGCAGGTTTATCTCTGTCTCCACGGTTGTGGAGAGCTCTATCTTTGCCCTCTCTGCTGCCTCTTTAAGCCTCTGGAGTGCCATCCTGTCCTTAGATAGGTCAATACCCTGGTCTTTTTTGAATTCAGAGACTATCCACTCTATTATCCTCTGGTCTATGTCATCACCGCCCAGGTGGGTATCGCCGTTTGTGGACTTTACCTCTACCACATTGTCTCCTACCTCGAGGATGGATATATCGAATGTGCCGCCGCCAAAGTCATATACAGCAATTGTCTCGTCCTTTTTCTTGTCCAGACCGTATGCAAGGGCAGATGCAGTAGGCTCGTTTATTATCCTGAGGACATTGAGGCCTGCAATCCTCCCTGCATCCTTGGTTGCCTGCCTCTGGGAGTCATTGAAATATGCAGGGACAGTTATTACAGCATCCTCTATGGTCTGTCCGAGATATGCCTCTGCAGATTTCTTGAGCTTCTGGAGGACAAATGCAGATATCTCCTGGGGTGTATACTGTTTACCCCTTACCTCTACACGGACATTGCCCTCCTGGTCACTTACGACCTTATAGGGGACAGTCTTTATCTCCTCCTGGACCTCGCTGAATCGCCTCCCCATGAATCTCTTGATGGAGAAGATGGTGTTTTCAGGGTTTGTTATAGCCTGCCTCTTGGCTGTCTGTCCTACAAGTATCTCGCCATCCTTTGTAAAAGCCACAACACTGGGTGTAAGCCTGCTTCCTTCTTCGTTTATTATAACCTTTGGTTCACCACCCTCCATGATGGCAACAACAGAGTTGGTTGTCCCAAGGTCTATACCTATAACTTTCTTTGCCATATCATCATCCTCCTAATAATTGGGTTTACCTAAATATAATGCCCACCCTGTTGGTTGTCAACATGGAGACCTTTGAAAAATGTTTTAAAATTGCTGGATTTTTGCAGTAGAGATGTCTTTAATCTATAGTCTATTTTTGGTTGCGGGGACTGGATTTGAACCAGTGACCTTCGGGTTATGAGAATTGTTAAATGGTTAATTATATCAATATATTAGCCAACAATAAGCGGCAAAATGCGGCAAAATGCAACAGTAATTGACAGCAAAATGCAACCTATACGCAACCATATATTGTATTAAAAATAGAACAAATCAAAAACAAAGAGTCACATGGCTCAGAATTTGGCAATCCCAGGCCAACTATCTCTAACATATCTATAGCATCATCAACTCAATCTTCTCAAAGGCCCCCACAGCCCTCAAAATGCTCGAGCAAACGATATTTTAATGTCAAGTTTTTTATTAATTAGACAAAATCCAAAAATTTTGTGTGAGCACTTTTGTATACAATCCAATAAGTTTTTCTTTTCTATGTTCTGTGGAAATATGGAAAAGTCTCCGACTTTACCACATTCCCACAGAACCGACGACGATGTTATTGTGTATGTATTCATCTTACCCCCTCCCAGTAGATTCTTCTTGCCAGTTTTGATTTCTGTTTTAACTCTTTAAGTTCTTCAAGGATAAGGGTATTGTTGTTCACCTCATGTATATGGGCAGGGGTAAAGTTCCATAGGTTTTGATGAGGTCTTTCATGGTTGT